>JAESGY010000282.1_pt1 | contig 31247 bp, 32 predicted proteins | sample 9269841 | NCBI WGS metagenome assembly JAESGY01 (sample SAMN17022865, study PRJNA683097) | algae metagenome | isolation source: Spirirestis rafaelensis WJT71-NPBG6 and co-occurring heterotrophs from... | place: USA: Pinto Wells, Joshua Tree National Park, Colorado Desert, CA | collected 2006-08-15
CGAGCAGCACGCCGCGAGGGATGCGGCCGCCGAGGCGCTGGAACTTCTGCGGATCGCGCAGGAACTCCACGACCTCCTGCAGGTCTTCCTTGGCCTCGTCGATGCCCGCCACGTCGTCAAAGGTGACGCGGCCATGCGCTTCGGTGAGGAGCTTCGCCTTTGACTTGCCGAAGCCCATGGCGCGGCCGGCGCCGCTCTGCATCTGACGCGACAGGAACACCCAGGCGCCGATGAAGAGCGCGATGGGCAGGATGTTCATGAGCACCGCAATGAACCAGGGGGTTGAATCCGACTGCGGACGGGCCGTGATCGAGACGCCCTTCTGCTGCAGCTTCGTGACCAGCATCGGGTCGCTCGGCGCATAGGTCGTGAAGGTGCGGCCATCCGTATAGGTGCCGCTGATCTCAGGGCCGGAGATGACTACGCTGGTGATGCGGCCGGCATCAGCCTCGCTGAGAAGCTGGCTATAGGCGATGTCGCTGCCGCCGCCGCGTTGACCGGGGCTCTGGAACAGGGTCACGAGCGCCAGCACAAGGAGGAAGATCACCACCCACAGGGCGAAGTTGCGGAAATTTGAATTCATTTGATCAGGTTCTGCCCCAGAGGGAGAAAAGCACGAGGAGGTCTCCCCGCGCGGCTAAACTCAATGTAGGCATACCGTCCCGCCTTGCCAAGGGAATGCGGCGTGCATGCCGCATCATCCGATAACCTGAGCCAGGAGATTCGGCTAACGACCTCGCTGGCGCGGCGGTTCCGGCCCCACGGACACCCGTCCGGCCTGGGTCAGGCGCAGGTGGGCTCCTGCGATGGTGAGGCTGAGCGCCTCCCCGGCTCCGGCGGCCTGCCGCAGGCGCTCCGTGCAGGCCTCGAGCCGGTGAAGGCGGCTGTTGTCCGGATCCAATCCCGCCCGCATCAAGGCCAGCTCCAGCACCCGCAGGGCGATGTCGAAGGGCTCGTCCGTCAGGATCTGCGCCTGAAATGACAGGGTCCCGGCTTCGAGGCGCGGTTCGCCCCGGTCGAATGCCTCCCGGGCCTTGATGTCGAGGGCCTCATCGGCCTGGGCGGCCCTTTCCGCCAGGCGGGCCAGCCGCTCGGCGGTGAGCCCCTCCGCGGCAAGGAGCGGCATCAGCCTGCGCCAGCGGACCCGGGCATAGCGCTCGTCCGCGTTCGACGGATCGGTGACGAAGCGCCAGCCCTGATGCCGGCAATGATCGAGAAGATGTGATTTCGGAATGCCGATAAGCGGCCGCACGTGACGGATGCCCTGGCGGTCCGTTTCCCGGCGCATGCCGGCAAGGCCCTGCAGGCCCGAGCCGCGCGAAAGGCGCATCATCACCGTTTCGGCCTGGTCGTCGAGGGTGTGGGCGGTGACGAGATGGGAGGCTGCGATCTCGCGGGCATGCTCGACCAGGAGGCGATAGCGCGCCTCGCGGGCGGCCTCCTGGATTCCGGTCGCGGGCTTTTGCCCGGTCCAGGCAAGCGTTCGATGCGGCAGGCTTAAAACAGCGGCTTCGCGCGCCACGAAGGCAGCTTCATCGGTGGCCTCGGGCCGCAGGCCATGATCCACCGTTGCGACGTAAATTGTGGGACGGCGTCCGAGGGAGGCCCAGCGGGCGAGGCTGTGCATGAGGGCCATGGAGTCAGGACCGCCCGAAACGGCGATGAGGATACCGGAAGCCTGGTTCAAGGACGAAAAAAGACGCTTGAGCCCTTCATCCGAGAGCGGACCATCGGGGGGCGAGATCGGGGCCAAGGCGGGGCCTTCAAAAGATCAGCGGATCAGCTGCACTTGATCCGCTTCTGCTCGCGCTCGGACGCCTGACGGACGGGAGCGGAGGCCTGCGGATACTTGCGGTCGAGTTCGGAGAAGACCGCACAGGCGCGATCCTTGGCGCCGAGGCCATTCAGGGAGATGCCGAGCCGCAGCAGGGCATCGGGCGCCTTGGCCGCGTCCGGATACTCGGCCGAGACGTTCAGGAACTGCTCGGCGGCCTCGCGATACCGGTTGCGCATGAGATAGGTCTCGCCGAGCCAGAAGGTGGCTTCCGGCACGAGCTTGTCGCGCGGGTTTGACTGCAGGAAGCGGCGGAAGCTCATCTCGGCCTGGTCGTACTGCCTCGAGGTGAAGGAGGCGTAGGCCGTGTCGAAGTCCGAACGGGGATTGCCGACGCTGGTTGCCGCAACGCTGGGATTGGCGCGCTCGGTGATGGCGCCCTGAGGCAGGGCCGCCTGGTCCTCGGCGGGATAATCGAGCGGCGCGCCCTCGGCGTCGTCCTGCTCGATCAGCTCCCCGATCCCGGCGAGCTGACCGCCCGGAAGCGGCATCGGACGCACCGCATCGGCTTGAGCGAGCGGCGCGGACGGCGGAGTCGAGCCGAGGGGCCGGGGCGCCCCGGGAGCGCCCGGCGCCTCGGACGGGTCGAAGACGTCGCTGCGGCGCTGCGGCTGGGCCGGTGCCGGTTGCGCCGGGGGCGGGGCAGGACGCGACGGCGTCGCGGTGGACGGCGCGGGAGCAGGCCTGGAGCCGCTGCCGCCACGTCCCTCCTGGAAGCGGAACTCCACGTCCTCCTGGAACTTGCGCAGCTGTTCCTTCAGCTGGCGGTTCTCGTACTGGAGCTGCTCCATCTGACCGGAGATCTGCCGGAACTGGCTCTCAAGCCGATTCAGGCGCACGATTGCATCAGCCGCATCCTGCGCGGCGGCAGGGTGGACCGAAGTGGCGGCCAGAGCCAGGGCAAAGGCGAAAAAGACAAACAGGCGTCGGAACATGCTGGGAATACCGTAAGGATCCAGGGCGGAGGGGCCGATAACACAAAAGCGCCGCCACGGCGAGAATGTGGCGGCGCTCTGCTGTTTCACGGGGCTTGAGGCCGGTGAGGCTTTATGCCCCGGCGCCGTTGCCGAGCACCGTCACCGCGCGCCGGTTCTGCGACCAGCAGGAGATGTCGTTGCAGACCGCCACCGGGCGCTCCTTGCCGTAGGACACGGTGCGGAAGCGGTTGCCCGGGATGCCGCGGGAGATCAGGTAGTCGCGGACGACCTGGGAGCGGCGGGCAGAGAGCGAGAAGTTGTACTCGCGGGTGCCGCGCTCGTCCGCATGGCCTTCGAGGATGAAGGTGTATTGCGGATAGCGCTGCAGCCACTGGGCCTGCTTGTCGAGGGTCGCGACGGCCGTGGGGGTCAGGTCCGTCGAGTCGGTCTCGAAGAACACGCGGTCGCCCACGTTGACAACGAAGTCCTGAGCGCTGCCGGGGGTGGCGGCACCGCCGGCTCCGAAGCCACCGGCTCCGCCGGCCATCTCATCTTTGTTGGACGAACACGCCGCCGCCCCGAGGGCGAGGACGAGTGCAGCGGCGAACTTGACGGCGCGCAGCGTCATCATTGGCAATACTCCTTACACATACGTTTGCCGAACGTTGTGTCTTTCATATCGGGAGGATGGTTAAGGGAGGGTTCCGTCAACCTTGAGGAGAGGCTTCGGATTAAGGTGAATTATGGCCAAGTTGTGGAAGTTGCGGTCATGGTAAATCAACCGTGAATGTTTTCCGAACAAGGCCGCCATACATAACGTTAAGGAAGCCGCGCGAAGCTAGGCTGCTGCCGATTGTCCGTCTCATGCGTTGAGAGGTCATGAACATTGTGACGACCCCGCCCGGCACCCTCGGACAGCCCTACCGCAAGGCGCTCGACGATCTGCGTCTGGAGCGCGCTTTCGCCCGCATCGCCGACAGCGACCTGCGGCACGGGAATGCCATCTCGCTGCTCAAGGACTCGCGGGAGAACTATCCGGCCTGGCTCGAGGCCATCCGCTCGGCGAAAGACGTCATCCATTTCGAGAACTTCATCATCGCCGACGATGATTCCGGTCAGGAGTTCGCCCAGGCTCTGATGGAACGGGCCCGCGCCGGCGTGCGGGTGCGGGTGCTCTATGACTGGCTCGGCTCGTCCATGCGCGCCCTGCCCCCTTACTGGCGGCGGCTGCGCGAGGCCGGGGTGCAGGCCAAGGTCTTCAATCCGCCCCGGCTGACGGATCCGTTCTGGATCCGCCGCGACCACCGCAAGCTCATTACGGTCGACGGGCGCATCGGCTTCGTCTCGGGGCTCTGCATCTCGGACAACTGGGTCGGCAAGAACGGCCATGAGCCCTGGCGCGACACGGGAATCTCCGTGGCAGGCCCGCTGGTGGCAGATCTCGATGCCGCCTTTGCCGAGAGCTGGTCTTTGGCCGGCATGAGGGCGATCCCGAAATCCGAGCTGCCCCATGCCGACCTGATTCCGCCGGCAGGCTCGGTGGCGGCCCGGGTCATCAGCGGCGAACCCGGCATGTTCCGCACCTACCGGGTCGACCAGTTCATCGCGGCGACGGCCCAGCGCAACCTCTGGCTCACCGACGCCTATTTCGTCGCCACCACCTCCTACGTGCAGGCGCTGGGCGAAGCCGCGCGGGATGGCGTCGATGTGCGCATCCTCGTGCCCGGATCGAGCGACGTGCCGGCATTGCAGCCGGTGGTGCGGGCGGGCTACCGCTCGCTCATCGAGGCGGGCGTCCGGGTCTTCGAATGGAACGGCACGATGCTCCACGCCAAGACCGCTGTGGCGGACGGGCGCTGGGCGCGGGTGGGCTCCACCAACCTCAATCTGGCAAGCTGGGCCACCAACTGGGAGCTCGATGTGGTGGTCGAGGATACGGGCTTCGCCGAGGCCATGGAGGCGATGTACCTGGAGGATCTTGCCAACGCGACCGAGATCGTTCCCGGCTGGCAATCCCGCCGCCGGCAGGCAAGGAACATGCTTTCCCGCCGCGGCCACCGCTATACGAAGGGCGGCGTGCGTAGGCTCGCCGCCGGCGCTTTGGCGCTCTCCAGCACCGTGAGCAAGGCAGTCGGGTCCGGATCGCGCTCGCTCACGGCGACGGAAGCCCGCAGCATCGCGATCATCGGCTCCGGGCTTCTGGCCCTGGCCGCGCTGATCACGGTCTTCCCGGTCCTCATCATCTCGCCTGTCGTCATCGCCCTGGTCTGGTTCGGTTTCGCTCTCCTTGTCCGGGCCTTCCGCCTCAAGCGGCGTGTGCGCCTGCGCCGCCGCAAGCTCGCGCTGCGGCGGAGACTTGCAAAAGTCCGGGAGAACGAGGCCTCCCCAGGGGAATAAAAGGAAACCGGTGCCTAAGCTTGGCGTTGACATCACGTTGGGCAGACACATCCCGATTGGCGAGGAGATCCCCATGGCATCAGGCACCTCCGGTTCCACCCATTCCCTCGACCGCATTCAGGCCATGAGTTCGCTCTTGGCGCAGAACTGGTGGGCCGTGGCCCTGCGCGGGGTCTTTGCCGTCGTGTTCGCGCTCATCGCCTTCTTCTCCCCGGGCGCGACGATCCTGTCCCTCGTGCTGTTCTTCTCGGCCTACATGCTGGTCGACGGGGTGTTCGGCATCGTGTCCGGGATCAGGGCCGCGTCCAACCACCAGCGCTGGGGCCTGCTGATCCTGGAGGGCATCCTCAACATCCTGGTCGGCATCATCGCCTTCATCATGCCGGGCCTGACGGTCCTGTTCTTCGTCACCCTGGTAGCCGTGTGGTCGCTGATCACGGGCGTTCTCATGATCGTCGCCGCCTTCAAGCTCAATCCCGAATACGGCCGCGGCTGGCTCATCTTCAGCGGCATCGTGTCGGTGCTGTTCGGCATCGCGCTGCTGATCGCCCCGCTCGTCGGCGCCGTGGTGCTGACCTGGTGGCTCGGCGCCTATGCCCTCGTCTTCGGCATCGGCCTTCTGGTGCTTGCGTTCAAGCTCCGGCGCTGGAAGGATGGCTCCACCAACAGCGCAGGTACGTTGAGGGCTTGATCAAACGAAAAGGGCGCCTTAAGGCGCCCTCCACTTCTCCGACACCCTCCCCGTCATCCCCGGACTTGTTCCGGGGATCCACGTCTTAAACCTGCTTAAAAACGTGGATGGCCGGGACGAGCCCAGCCATGACGTAAAAACGAGACGTTATCAACGGCTCTCGCTCAGCAGCGGCGACCAGGTCGGGTCCGACGCGAAGGACGGCGTCGGGACGGGCTGTTCCACGCGGCCGGTGATGTCGACCATGTAGAGCTTGCCGCCCGCCTGTCCGCCGGGATCGCGGAAGAACAGGATGTACTGGCCATTGGGCGCCCAGGTGGGGCTCTCGTTGTGGAAGCCTTCCGTCAGGATGCGCTCGCCCGAGCCGTCGGGCTTCATGATGCCGATGGCGAAGCCCCCGGCGCGCTGCTTGGTGAAGGCGATGTAGTCGCCCCGCGGCGACCAGGCGGGCTGCGAGTAGGAGCCGTCGCCGAAGGAGATGCGGCGCTGGTCCGAGCCGTCCACGTTCATCACGTAGATCTGCTGCTTGCCGCCCCGGTCGCTCTCGAACACGATCTGCTTGCCGTCCGGCGAGAAGGACGGCGAGGTGTCGATGGCAGGCGTCGAGGTCAGGCGCGTGGTGGCCTGCGAGCCCAGGTTCATCATGAAGATGTTGGCATTGCCGCCCTGCTGCAGGCTCATGACGATGCGGCTTCCCTCGGGCCCGAAGCGCGGCGATGAGGCCATGTCGGGGAAGTTGCCGAGCACCTGGCGCGAGCCGGTCTCGAGGTTGATCACCTGCACGCGCGGCTGCTGGCCTTCGACCTGGGACATGTAGGTGATGTCCTGCGTGGCCGGCGAGTAGCGCGGTGCCACGACCGAGGTGTCTCCTTGAGTCAGGTAGCGCACGTTCGCGCCGTCCTGGTCCATGATGGCAAGGCGCTTGCGGCGGTTCTCCTTCGGGCCCGATTCATCGACGAACACGATGCGCGTGTCGAAGAAGCCGCCGAAGCCCGTGATCTTGGTGTAGACCGCATCCGAGATGATGTGGCCGACGCGCCGCCAGAAATTGGCATCCGTCACGTATTGCTGGCCAGTGAGCTGCTGGCCGGTCTCGATGTCCCACAGGCGGAACTCGGCGCGCAGCCGTCCCGACGGATCGCGCGAGATGCGGCCGGTCACGAGCGCCTGGGCGCCCGCCATCTTCCAGGCATCGAAGCGCGGCGGGGCGTCGAAGGACGGGCGCTCGGGAAAGCGCGACTTGTCCAGCGGCGCGAAGTACCCTGAGCGCTGCAGGTTGTTGCTGATGATGCCTGACACGCGCTGCCCCATGTCGCCCTCGCCGGAGAAATCGGCAACGGCAATGGGCATGGGCTGGAACTGCCCGCCAGGCCCGACGCGGAACGAGAGCTGCGCCTGAGCAGCAGGAGCAAGCGCTGCCATCGGCAGGACAACGGCCAGCGCGACGAGGAGACGGGTGATGAGGCGAGTGATCATGGGATTAAGTCTCAAGCTTTGACGGGCTTTAAGAGAGAGGAGGATCGAACTGGACGTTCAGGACCTTCCAGTCCGCGTAATAGGGGACGAACTTCGCCGGGATCTCGAACTGGCGGCACTTGCGGATGGCCCTGACGGCTGCATCCGCCACCGCCCGATCGGTCGATGAGCTTCCAGCCTGCAGGACTCGCGGTTCGGTGGTGAGCGAGCCGTCCTGGTTCAGGCGGATGTCGAGCACCGGAGGCGTGACCTGCCCGCCCGAGGCTGCAATCGGCGCACTGTAGCAGCGCTCGATCTGCGACACGAGAATGCCGATGAGGGCATCGCGCAGGCTCGGGGTGAGCTTCGCAGCCGATCCGGTCGCCGTTCCGAGCGAGGCGGTCTTCTGGACCTCCGCGCCGGTCGCGCCGGTGGACTGGCTCTTGTCCTTGCTGTCGAGGAACTGCTTCAGGTCGCCCATGTCGAGCTTCTTGGCGACCTGAGCCTCCTTGCGTGCTTTGGCTTCGGCCTCTTCCTTGGCCTTGGCTTCCGCGACCTTCTTCGCCTCGGCTTCCGCCTTTGCCTTGGCTTCAGCCTCTGCTTTCGCCTTGGCTTCCGCGACCTTCTTGGCTTCGGCCTCGGCCTTGGCTTTCGCCTCGGCTTGCGCCTTTGCCTTGGCTTCGGCTTCGATCTTGGCCAGCTCTGCGGCCTTGGCTTTCTCGATGGCCTCGGCTTCGGCCTTCTCGCGAAGCTGCTTTTCCTCTGCGGCCTTCGTCTCGGCGGCTTTGTCTTCCTGCGAGCGGGTCGGCGGCGCGGGCGGCGGAGGCTGGGCGGCCACCGGCTCTTCCTTGTCGGCGACCTTCATCTCAGCCGGGCGCTTCGGCGGGGCCGGCGCATCGCGCTTGTCCTCGCCGGGATCCTTCAGCTCGGTTTTCTCGGCGACGCGCTCGGCACGGGGCTTGGGCTGCGGCGCCTTGGCGTTGGTCTCGCCCTTGGTGATCTGCGAGAGCTGGGCATCGGTGATGACCTCGACCGGGATGCCTTCCTGCGCTTCGGGAAATTCGGCCACCGAGGACAGGCCGATCATGGCAGCCGTCAGCAGCGCCGCATGGGCGACGCCCGAGACCCAGAAGCCCGGCTCAGAAGTGCTGAATTTCAGCTTCAACGCCACGTGTGTTTGCCCCTTGCTCATAGTACGGTCAGCGCTGGTCGAGCTCGGTCACGAGGGCGACGCGCTTGTAGCCGGCCGTGGTCACAATCGACATCACCTGGGCGACGCGTCCGTAATCGACCTTCTTGTCGCCGCGCACGAAGACCCGCTCGTCGAAGCCCGCCTTCGACACTTCCGCGAGCTTGCCCACGATGGCTTCGTCCGTCAGCTCCGTCTCGCCCAGGAAGACCTGGCCGTTGGCCTTGATCGACAGGGTCACCGGCGTCGCATCGGAATTGAGCGGCGCAGCCTTGGTCTGCGGCAGGTCGAGCGGAACGCCCGCCGTCATCATGGGCGCCGCCACCATGAAGATGATGAGCAGCACCAGCATGACGTCGATGAACGGCGTCATGTTGATCTCGTTGATTACCCCCGCCTGCCGGGAGCGCCTGCGGCGCCGTCCGCCTCCTGCCGATCCTGCCATCATGGCCATCGGTGCTCTCCCTTAAGCCGCGTTGGCGGGAGGCCGGCCCGCATGGCCGATGCGCTCGTCCACCTGACGGGACAGGATGGCCGAGAACTCGTCGGCGAAGCCCTCGAGCCGCGACTGCAGCTTGCCCACTTCCGAGTTCAGCTTGTTGTAGGCCAGCACCGCGGGAATGGCCGCGAAGAGGCCGATGGCGGTGGCGAACAGCGCCTCGGCGATGCCCGGCGCCACAACCGCAAGGCTCGTGTTCTTGGAAGCCGCAATCGACGTGAAGGAGTTCATGATGCCCACCACCGTGCCGAAGAGGCCGATATAGGGACCGGCCGAGCCGATGGAGGCGAGCACCGTCAGGCGGGCGTTGAGCCGCTCCACCTCGCGCTGGATGGTCACATCGAGCACCTTGTCGATGCGCTGCGGCAGGGTCTGGAACGACCGCCCCGAGCCCTCAAAGGCGCGCTTCCACTCCCGCATGGCAGCGACGAAGACGGCAGCCAGGCCCGTGGCCGGGCGGCTCTGGAGGTTGCGGTAGAGCTCCTCCAGGGACTGGCCGGACCAGAACACGTCCTCGAACCGGTCCATGGCGCGCTTGGTACGGCTGTAGAGCAGCGTCTTGTCGACGATGATGGCCCAGCACCAGACGGAGGCCGCGAGCAGGCCGATCATCACGAGCTTGACGATGAAATGGGCCTGCCAGAACAGGCCAAAGAAGGACAGGTCGTGGGCCACAGGAGCGGCCTGGGCCACATCAGCCGGATTCATGTATCTCGTCCTCGCTCTTCGAGCAGCCTTGAGTGCCCCCAAGGCCCACCGTAGATTGATCTAGGAAAATCTGTTTCTGTATCACGCTCGTTCGCCCCCGAATCTGTCGAAAATAAGGGCAGCCGGCGGATCTGGCTCAGATCATCCCGGACCGTACCCTGTTAGGCACAGAGTAAGGTTAAGGTCTGGTTTAAGTGCGGCCACCGCGAGGCGGAATTGCCTGAAAATGATAGGAAATCTTAGCTGGTATGCTTCTGGGACAAACCTTCCGGAGGTTCTATCGATACGGCAGCATCAATCCGGTGCCAGCACCTCAACTTGCCTTGCGGCGACGCTCGACCGTAATACTATCCCGACCAACTAGAGAAGGGTCGAGTTGTGGGGCATCAGATTGAACCGACCGAGGTCGTGCGGAAGCAGCTTGAGGCCTACAACGCGAAGGACATCGAAGCCTTCATGAGCTTCTGGGCCGAGGATGCGCAATTCTTTGCCTTCCCGTCGGAACTCCTGGCTCAGGGCGCGGACCAGATCCGAGAGCGCCATGTAGCCCGGTTCAAGGAGCCTAACCTCTTCGGGCAGCTCATCAGCCGCGTGAGCGTCGGCAACCTGGTGGTCGACAGGGAGGTCGTGACCCGCACCTTCCCGGAAGGCCCCGGGCGTGTCGATGTGATTGCGATCTACGAAGTCGACGGCGAGACGATTTCGAAGGCCTGGTTCAAGGTGGGCCCGCCGGTGCTCGACAGGGCATCGTAAGTTACGGCGTCGACAGCGCCGCCCGCAATTCGTCCGGGATCCGCACCGCTCGCCCTCCCCGGACGGCCGCGACCATGACGTCAGCCGTGACCAGCACCTCGGCGCCACGCCGGACCTCCTGGGCCAGCGTCATCGAGGCGCCGCGCATTTCCTTGGGGCGGGTCACGATGGTGAGCACGTCATCCATCACGGCCCCCCTGAGAAAATCGATGCTCATCTTGCGGACCACGAAGGCGAGGCCATCCATGTCCGCGTGAAGATCGGACTGCGCCACCTCGACCGCCCGCAGCAACTCAGTGCGCCCGCGCTCCATGAAGCGAAGGTAGCTCGCGTGATAGACGCGGGCCGAAAAATCCGTGTCTTCGTAATAGACGCGGATGGGCAGGATATGGGCGCCGTCCTGCATGAAACCGGAGAGGTAGGGATGAGGCTCAACAGGCCCTTTCCCCCCTTGTGGGGGAGAGCTGGAGAGGGGGGTATTGGCGCCAACTCGTGGGGGTCCGGCGCCAGCACCCCCCTCCCTACCCTCCCCCACAAGGGGGGAGAGAAATTGGTCCCGCCGCTCACTCATCCGCATCCCCGCCGAACAGCCCGAACTGTGCCGCTGTCTCGCGGGTCGGCTCAGGGATGCCGAGGTGCTTGAACGCGTGGGGGGTAAGAATGCGCCCGCGCGGGGTGCGCTGCACAAAGCCCTTCTGGATGAGATACGGCTCGATGATGTCCTCGATGGCGTCGCGCGGCTCGGACAAAGCTGCCGCGATGGTCTCGATGCCCACGGGGCCGCCGCCGAAGGAACCCGCGATCATGGTCAGGTACTTGCGGTCCATGAGGTCGAGGCCGATGGGGTCCACGTCGAGGAGGCGCAGGGACTTGTCCGCAAGGTCGCGGCTGACGGTCTGCACGCCCTCGACGATGGCGAAGTCGCGCACCCGGCGCAGGAGGCGGCCGGCGATGCGCGGCGTGCCGCGGGAGCGCCGCGCAATCTCGTTGGCACCCTCCTCGCTCATGCCTAAGCCCAGCACACGGGCACCGCGGCGCACGATCAGCTCCAGCTCATCCACGGTATAGAACTCGAGCCGGATCGGGATGCCGAAGCGATCACGCAATGGGGTGGTGAGCAGGCCCGCCCGGGTGGTGGCGCCGACGAGCGTGAATTTCGGCAGCTCGATCTTCACCGAGCGCGCCGCCGGACCCTCGCCGATGATCAGGTCGAGCTGGTAATCCTCCATGGCCGGATAGAGGATTTCCTCCACGGCCGGGTTGAGGCGGTGGATCTCGTCGATGAAGAGCACGTCGCGCTCTTCCAGGTTGGTGAGCTGGGCCGCCAGATCGCCGGCCTTGGCGATCACCGGCCCGGAGGTCGAGCGGAAATTGACCCCGAGCTCGCGGGCGACGATCTGGGCCAGCGTGGTCTTGCCTAAGCCCGGAGGCCCGACGAAGAGCACGTGGTCGAGGGCATCGCCGCGCGCCTTGGCGGCATTGATGAAGATCTGGAGATTGGCCCGCGCGGCCTTCTGGCCCGTGAAATCGTCGAGCGACAGCGGCCGGATCGATGCATCGACATCGTCCTCGCGCTTTTCGGGGCTGATCAGGCGGCGGGAATCGGTCAAAGAGGCTTACCTTCCAAAGGCTTCATATAGGCGTTTTTGGTGTAATACGCCATCTTCAACAAGATCAAAACAGGAACATAAATTAACGCGCCAGTTCGCGCAGACCCAGGCGGATGAGCGTCTTCGCCTCGGCCTCGTCACCGGCCTGCTTCATGGCGGCGGCCACAGCCGCAGAGGCTTGGACCTGGGGATAGCCGAGATTGACCAGCGCCGAGATGGCGTCCGTCACGGGAGCCGGTGCGCTCCTGTCCTCGACCGCGCCGGTGAGGCGGATCAGGGCCGGGTCGACGGCCGCGAAGGCCGGGGCCTTGTCCTTGAGCTCGGAGATGATGCGCTGGGCGAGCTTGGGGCCGACGCCGGGACCGCGGGCGACGGAGGCCTTGTCGCCGGTGGCAATCGCCGTGGCGAGAGCACCAGGATCAAGCACCGAGAGGATGCCGAGCGCCACCTTGGAGCCCACGCCCTGAACGCTCTGGAGCAGGCGGAACCACTCGCGCTCCGAATCCGACCGGAAGCCGAACAGGCGGATCATGTCCTCGCGCACATGGGTCTCGATGGAGAGCACCGCCGCCTCGCCGGTGGACGGCAGGTTCTGGAGGGTGCGGGAGGAGCAGTGGACCACATAGCCGACCCCGTGCACGTCGAGGATCACGAAATCCTCGCCGTAGGAATCGACCGTCCCTTTGAGTTTGCCGATCACGTCAGTCTTTGCTCCTGCTTCCCTCCCCCTTGCGGGGAGGGATTGAGGGTGGGGGTCGTAAAGCCGGAGTGCTGCGCTTCGCGGTGAACTCACGCGCCTGCTGCAGCATCCGACGGGATCGGTCCCACCCAGTCGAACCACCCCCACCCCTACCCCTCCCCACAAGGGGGAGGGAAGAGGCGTTCTATCCGGGTCACGATCCCGGATCGGCTCACGCCGTCCGGGATGACGCTCTGTGCTTCTGTATCAAATTAATAGCTCGCCGCCAAAGCGCGGGCCTTGCGTTGGTGGGCATGGGCGATGGCGATGGCCAGCGCGTCGGCGGCGTCGGCCTTCTTGAAGTCGGCCTTGGGCAGGAGGATCTTGATCATGGCCTGCACCTGGTTCTTATCGGCATGACCGACGCCCACCACTGTCTTCTTCACCTGGTTGGCCCCGTATTCCGCCACCGGCAGGCCGTGGAGAGCAGGCACCAGCAGGGACATGGCGCGGGCCTGGCCGAGCTTGAGGGTCGCCTGCGCGTCCTTGTTGACGAAGGTTTCCTCGACCGACACCTCGTCGGGCGTCCAGGTTCTGATCACATCCGTCAGCCGATCGTGCAGCTGCTTGAGGCGCAGCGCCAGCTCGAGGTCGCCGTCCGAGGTCACGACCCCGCAGGCCACAAAGGAAAGCTTCGTCCCCTCGACCGTGATGACGCCCCATCCCGTGTTGCGCAGGCCGGGATCGAGGCCGAGGATGCGGACGCGTTCGCTCAAGGCTTATGTCTCCACCGTCATGCCCGGGCTTGTCCCGGGTATCCACGTCTTCTTACCACGCAAAGACGTGGATGGCTGGATCAAGTCCGGCCATGACGAACGGATTGTTACCCCGCCATCTTCTGCATGAGAGCGTCGGAGAGCTCGAAGTTACCGTAGACGTTCTGCACGTCGTCGTGCTCTTCCAGCGATTCCATGAGCTTCATCAGCTTCTCGCCGGTCTCGTCGTCGACGGCCACCGGGGTCTGGGGCTTCCAGACGAGCTTTGACGCCTTGGGCTCGCCGAACTTGTCCTCAAGCGCCTTGGTCACCTCGTTGAGGGAGCCCTGGTCGCAATAGACCTCGTGGCCGTTCTCGGAGGAGGACACGTCGTCGGCGCCGGCATCGATGGCGGCTTCCAGCATGGCGTCCGCATCGGCCACGTCCGGGCCGAACTCGATGTAGCCGACCCGGTCGAACATGAAGGAGACGGCGCCGGTTTCGGCGAGATTCCCGCCGCTCTTGGTGAAGTAGGAGCGGATGTCGGAGGCCGTGCGGTTGCGGTTGTCGGTCATGGCCTCGACAATGATGGCAGCACCCCCAGGGCCATAGCCCTCGTAGCGGATCTCGTCGTAGTTCTCCGCGTCGCCGCCCGAGGCCTTGTTGATGGCGCGCTGGATGTTGTCCTTGGGCATGTTCTCGGCGCGGGCGGCGAGGATCGCGGCGCGCAGGCGCGGGTTCATGGCGGGATCGGGCAGGCCCATCTTGGCCGCCACGGTGATTTCGCGGGCGAGCTTGGAAAACACCTTGGACCGCACCGCGTCCACCTTGCCCTTGCGGTGCATGATATTCTTGAACTGTGAATGCCCGGCCATGGGGGCCTCCGGAATTTCGGCCGAGAGCCGCCTCATGGGGAGGCGCCCGTCAGGCCGGAGAAGTTGACGATGGCCCGCTTATAAGGCGGCGAAGGGCTTCAGGCAAAGCCCCTATTGGGCTTCCCGCGTTCGATCCGGCCCAGAGCCTGCCGGAGCGCATCCACGCAGGCCGGGTCGAAGGCCGTCCCGATCTCGGCCTCCAGGATCCCCATGGCCTTCGAGACCGGCATGGCGGCGCGGTAGGGGCGATCTGCCGTGAGGGCATCGAAGACATCGGCCACAGAGATGATCCGGGTCTCCCGGCCGATCTCCTGTCCTTTAAGCCCTCTGGGATAGCCTTTGCCGTCCAGGCGCTCGTGATGGGCTCCGCCGATGCGGGCGAGGTCCTCGAAGGCCCTGATCCGGGACAGGATGGTCTCGCTGTAGAGGGCATGGTGGCGCATGGCGGACGTTTCCGCTTCGTCCAGCTTGCCCGGCTTGTCGAGGATCTCGTTGCTGACCCCGAGCTTTCCGATGTCGTGGAGCAGGGCTGCCCGTCGCAGGCGCCGCCGTCCTGCCTCGTCGAACCCCATTTCGCCGGCGATCAGATCGGCGAAGAACGCAACTCGGTCGCTATGGCCGCTGGTATAGGGACTCTTGGAGTCGACCACCCGGGCGAAGGCCGCCGCGATGTCGTCAAGATAATCCTCGTCGGCGATCTCGATGCGCTGGGCCGGCTCTAGGGCGAAGATTGCGGTCTCCATATCGTCGGAGCCCAGAACCTCCCAGAAGGAGCGGCTTTCGGCGACGCGCTCGAAGGCCTCGACGATCCAGGGGTCGAACCACGTCCCCGACCGCGCCCGCACCTCACGCCGGGAGGCCGCCTCCCCGGCGCTGGTGTGGAAGACGTCCACCACTTGGGCGAGAAGCGCGATGCGCGAATAGACAGGGATGTCGGCTCCGGCGATCCCAAACGGCTTGCCGCCGCCGTTCCAGTGCTCGTCGAGCGACTGGATCCCTTCCGCCACGCCTTCGGGAAACCGGAGCTGGCGGGCGATCTCCGCGCCGCGCTGGCATCGGGTCTCGATGAGGTCGCGGGCGATCTCACCGCCGTTCTGGACGATGTTGACGACCGTTCGGAAGCGCTCCGCCAGCCGGGCCTTCAGACCGGTATGGGACAGCACGAAGCCTAAGACCTGCGGGAGCCGGTCACCGATGGTCTTGAAGTCCCGTTTGAAGGAGAGGTCGTCTGTCAGGTAGAGCTGGCAGATGCGGGCCGCGTTGCTGCTGCAGCCGAGATCCTTGAGGAGAAGCGTGTAGTAGAGTTCCCACAGGGCGGTGTCGGCGAGGCCCAACTCCCGTCCCACATGAACCCCGATCCAGCAGGACCGCACGCAGTGGCCAGCAGGCTGACCCTCCGTCAGGTCCAGCGCATGGCTCAGCGCGCCCAGCACCTCCGACAGGCGGACGGCCTGGATCCCTTCGGCAGACACACTGCTCCATTCCCGCGATTGCACGTCCACCTCAGCCCCTCTCTTCCCTTAAGGAAGATTAGGCCGAAGCGCTTAAAAGATCGTGCCTAGAAGCCCAACCAACCCGGCAGATTCTGAAAGGCCGCCACGATGAGGTGGTAGGAGGCGCCCAGGATCGTCACCGTATAAGCAAGCCCAGCCAAGCCGATGAGATAGCCGGCGAGCAGGAGGTAGCCGTCCTCCTCCATCACGGCGATGGACGCGATGACGAGGGCGATGGAGGGCGGGAAGTTGGTGCCTGGGAACGGGATCAGGACCGATACGGCGACCAGGAAGGCGAAGAGCCCCACCACCCGGTCGCCGAGGGGGCCGAAGAGCTGGAGCAGCCGGGGCTTGCAGTAGCTCTCCAACTTCTGGAGCCTGGGCTCTGCGATATCGATGAGACGTTTGAATTTCGCGACAGAAACCGTCTGGCGCAGGATGAAGCCCGGCAGCCAGGGGCGCTTGTGGCCCAGCATCATCTGGATGCCGAAGATCAGCACGGGGGTGCCCACGATTCCGGCAATGCCGGGCACGTTGGGGACGCAGTTCGGCAGGGAGAACAGGATCAGCACGAAGCCGAAGGCGCGCTCGCCGAAGGCCTCGATGATCTCGCGGATCGAGATCGTCTCGCCCTTGGCCTCGTCGATCACGGCGCGCAGGACGGCCGAGGCGCTTTGGTGCTCGTGCGCCTGATGGAACTCGCTCGTCTGCCGATAGACGTTGATCCTGCCCGTCCTGGTTGTCTTCGCGTCTGCGTCCACCGATCACCTCCGTGACGGGACAGATGGGAACGGCGACGCTCCACGCCAAGGGAGCGCACTTTCGAGCGGCTTCCTTCCGGAAACCTCAACCGTCATCACCGGCCTTGTGCCGGTGATCCCGATCCGAAAGAGCGCTGAGCCTCACATCATCGGGATGGCCGGGACAAGCCCGGCCATGACGGGAAAGGTTTCACTCAATCCCAGAAGCAGGGCCAGGTCTCTTCCAGGTTCGGCCCAAGGCGAACCGCCGCCACGCGCCTGGCCAGGCCGGTGCGGTCGTCGGTCTCGACCGCGATGCCCGAAAGCGTGCCCTCGCCCAGGGCCGGCTCCATGCGGGCGCCGGGGGTCTTCTGGATGAAGCGGCGGATCGATTCCTCCTTCTGCATGCCGAGAACGGAATCGTAGTCGCCGCACATGCCCGCGTCCGACATATAGGCCGTGCCGCCGGACAGCACCCGGTGATCGGCCGTGGGCACGTGGGTGTGGGTGCCGACCACGAGACTCGCCCGCCCGTCGAAGTAATGGCCCATGGCCTCCTTCTCGCTCGTCGCCTCCGCATGCACGTCGATGATCACGGCATCGGCCACCTGCCCCATGGGGCAAGTCTCCAGTTCCCGGTCGACGGCCGCAAACGGATCGTCCAGCGGGTCCATGTAGAGACGGCCCATGACATTGACCACGAGAACCCGGTGGCCGGACCGGGTGTCGATGAGATTGGCGCCGCGCCCAGGCGTGCCCTGCGGGTAGTTCACGGGCCGCAGGAGGCGCGGCTGGCGCTCGATGAACACGAGCGTCTCGCGCTGGTCCCAGGAATGGTTGCCGAGCGTGATCGCATCGGCGCCGGCCGCCAGAATCTCGTCGCAGATCGCCTCGTTGATGCCGAAGCCCCCGGCGGAGTTCTCGCCGTTGATGACCACGCAATCGAGCTGCCAGCGGTCGCGAAGGCCGGGCAGGCGCTCGATCACCGCGTTGCGGCCGGGCCGCCCGACGATGTCGCCGAGGAAGAGAAGACGCATGATCAAGTCCCTATGCGGGTTTCGTCCGAATGAGTTCGGCCTCAGTGATGATAACGTCGAGCATCCGGTCGTGGGGTTCGACCGGAACCTCGTCGATCTCCTGAACCGCATAAGCCAGGCCGATGGTCAAGGTGGGATGTTGCTCGTCCAGCGCCGCGATGGCCCGGTCGAAATGCCCCTTGCCGTAGCCGATGCGCCCTCCCCGGCGGTCGAAGGCAACCAGCGGCACGAGCAGCGCCTTGGGGAAAACCTCGGGCGCGTCGGGGCCGGGCTCGCGCACGCCGAAGCCGCCCTTGACCAGCACGTCGCCGGGCTGCCAGAGGCGCCAGCTCAGGTGGGGATGGAGAATTTGGGAGAGGGCGACGTCCTGCCCGCGTTCGAGCAACGCTTCCATCAGAGGACGCGGATCGACCTCGGTGCGGATCGGCCAGTAGCCGCCCACGGGCATCACGTCATGAAGATCGGGGAGATCGAGAGCCCGGGCCATGATGTGCTGCGCAGCCTCATGGCGAAAATCTTTGTCGAGCCCGTCGCGCCGGGCAAACCCCTCGCTGCGAAGCCGCTCTTTCAACTCGGGAGGGGGAAGAGATGTCATCAGGTGCGGAGCCACAGAAACCGTCGGAGAAGCGATCCCGGGAACCTACAAAGTAGGTGGGCGCCGTGTGTTCCGGTCCACGGACCGGGCAGGGACAGCTCCCATTGGGATCGATAAGGCCCCGGGGAATATGAACTCCTAACGCGCCCCGCAGCCCCGCCTTTCCTATGTAGGGATTGGGACGCGCCGGGGAAAGGGGAAAAGTGAGAAACCCGATATCTTTCGACGGCACCACAAAGCATCGCCTCCGTAACATTACGGAATGGCCATGAGCGCCGGGCCTCCGCCAAATAGCCCTGTAGGGGATGCGCCATCACCAAGCGGAGGAAACATGGCTCATCTGAAACATAATCAATATCAAGAGATTTACCGCAGCCAGAATTCGGACACCTCCAGCATCGACGCCATGATGCGGGAAGTTCTCCATATGCTGGGCAATATCGATTTTCAGTATGAGGTCGAGCTGGACAGGGCCGATCGGCGCAGCTCCTGCGACGCTATGAAGGATCACATCAAGCGGAAGATCAGAGCCGCCCACCATGAAAGGCGCGAACCCTATGTGGAGCTGCTCGCCACGCTCCGCCAGCGCCAGCACCGCCTCGCGTCATAGCTTCGATCCGTCGATCCGGCGGCGGTAGTGATAGCGATACAGCTCCCGCCTGAAGCCCAGCGACTTGTATAGGGCAATGGCAGGGACGTTGTCGGCAACCACAGCAAGGCAGGCCCCTGTCGCTCCTTGGCGCTCTTGGGCCCAGGCGAGCACAGCGGTCACGACCTTGCGCCCCAGGCCCTGTCGCCGGACAGCGGGATCGGTCACGACGGAGTTCACGCAGACGAGTCCATCGTGAACCGCCCCGAAGGCCAGAGCGCCCAGACGCCCGTCGTCGCTCCGAACGGATGCGAAGACAGCCGGCACCGACAGGCTTTGCAGGATCCTGCGATGGACGTCCTGCACAGTTTTGCTCTGCTGGTGCAGGCGCGCCAGGGTGTTCAGCCAAGCCTCCCCGGGAAATCCTTCCTCCAGAACAACATCCCCGGACACCTGAAGCAGAGCCTCGGCCAAATCGGCAAAGAGAACGCAGCTTTCATCCTCCGGCGGACCATAGCCCCTGCGGTCGAGAGCCCGGCTTAAGTCAGGATCGGCATGGGTGGAAATGCAGAAGATCGCCGCCTGCCCCTGGACGGCGTAGACCGTCTCGCAGTACCGGATTTTATGATCGAGCGGCAAAGTGCCGGCTGAGAGAAGATTGACGGAGTTCGTTCGCCGCGTGTGGCCATCGGCCATACGGATAAGCCAGCCATCGAAGACCACTTCGCGTAAGGACGGCCAGCCGTTCAGGCAGGCCTCCTCAACCCGCTTGGCCAAGTGAAAATCTGACAGAGACTTCATCGCCAAATGAGAGCAGAACACCTGCGCAATCGCAACAGGATCACCTTAAGGGTCACCTGGGGCCTGCCTCAACCTGCCCTGCCCCGTTGAGGCTGCGGGCCAGTTCCTCGATGCGTTCTGCTGCCCGCTGAATGCCTTCGGCGAGCCTTGCCTCGATTTGTCCGAGGCGCTCGTCCCGATAGATATGGACGCTGTTGAGCATCGCCACTTCCTCGGTCAGCGCCGTGATCTGCTTTCTCGCTTCGTGCAGCTCGTCGGCCTGCGAAACGGCCGCCATCACATGAAGGCGCAGGTCGTCGACCTGACCGAAAGTGGCGCGCATCTCTTCGACCCGGGCATTGTAGGAGGCCGCCAGCCCTTCGAGGTGTTGCTCCTCGCCCTCCGCGCAGGCGATCCGGTAGGTTCTGCCCGCAATGGTCACCGTCACCTGAGACACGCCTTCAGCCTTCCTCAGGTTCGAATTGCCCGGCCGGAGCCAGTTGGCCGGCCTGGGCCAGCACGGTCTCGACGGCCCCGATGGCCTGGCGAACCCGCCGGCTCACGTCGTCGGTGGCGGCCTCGAAGCGGTGCAGGCGGGTGAGCGCCCCGTCGAGCTCCACCGCAAGGCGGGCCCGGTCGTCCTGCATGAGCTGAAGTTCGGTCTCCAGCCCTCCCCGCCGCCTGTCGGCATCGAGGCGCCGGGATACGGACGCTTCGAGCAGGCCCAGGGCCATGTCCAGCCGCTTCATCGCTTCATCGAGTGTGGGCGCCATCATGCCTCCGGGATTCGGGCAAGAGACTAGCGCATCGTGCGGAAAAGTGGACCCGGTATTCGCTGGCGCGGCCCTCCAGGTTGGCGAAAAACGATGTGCTCATTGGAGTAAGGAGCAGCAGTCCGGACGGGGATTACGCCCCTTCAAGCCTTTGACTCCCCCCTGCCCCGTGTTAAGGAGCCCGCACCTTTCCCAGACAGACCGCCCCGTTGCGGGGCCCTCAAGATTTGTGGATCTCGCCGTGCAAGATATCGTCTCCGCCGATCGCGTCACCCATTCCGATCTGGCGAACGCCGTGCGCGTCCTCGCCATGGACGCCGTCGAAACAGCCAAATCCGGCCATCCGGGCCTGCCCATGGGCGCCGCAGATATCGCCACGGTGCTGTTCACCAAGTTCCTGAAATACGATGCCGCTGACCCGACCTGGCCCGACCGCGACCGGTTCATCCTGTCGGCCGGTCACGGCTCGATGCTGCTCTATGCCCTCCTGCACCTCACGGGCGTGAAGGGCATGACGGTCGAGGAGCTGAAGAACTTCCGCAAGCTCGATTCCAAGACCCCAGGCCACCCTGAGAACTTCATGACGCCGGGCGTCGAGACCACCACGGGCCCGCTCGGCCAGGGCATCGCCACGGCGGTGGGCTTCGCGCTCGCCGAGCGCATGCTCAACGCCGAGTACGGCAACGACCTCGTCGACCATTACACCTATGTGCTCGCCTCCGACGGCGACCTGATGGAAGGCATCAGCCAGGAGGCCATTGCGCTGGCCGGGCACCTGAAGCTCAACCGCATGATCGTCCTGTGGGACGACAACGAAATCTCCATCGACGGCCCGCTCTCCCTCTCCGACTCCGTCGATCAGGTGAAGCGCTTCCAGGCCTGCGGCTGGAATGCCGTGCGCGTGGACGGCCATGACGAGAAGGCGATCCAGCGCGCGATCTCCCGCGCCCATAAGTCGGACCGCCCGACCCTGATCGCCTGCAAGACCGTCATCGGCTTCGGCGCTCCGAAGAAGGCCGGCACCTCCAAGGCTCACGGCGAGCCCCTGGGCGCCGAGGAACTGGCGGGCGCCAAGGCGGCGCTCGGCTGGAGCCATGCCCCGTTCGAGATTCCGGACAACATCCGCACCGCCTGGGCCAAGGCCGGCAAGAAGGGCAGCCGCCAGCACAAGGCCTGGGCCGAGCGCCTGAAGGCGCTCGCGCCCGAAAAGCGCGCCGAGTTCGAGCGCCGGGTGAAGGGCGTGCGCCCGCAGGGGCTGGCCGATGCCGTCGCCAAGCTGAAGGACCGGCTGGTGGCCGAGCCGCAGAATGTCGCCACCCGCAAGGCGAGCGAGATTGCCCTCGAGGTGATCACCGAGGCGGTGCCGGAGCTGGTGCTGGGCTCGGCTGACCTGACGCCGTCGAACAACACCAAGACCAAGAACCTCACCGCCATCTCGCCCGGCAACTACGCCGGCCGCTACATCCATTACGGCATCCGCGAGCACGGCATGGCGGCCGCCATGAACGGCATCGCGCTCCATGGCGGCTACGTGCCGGCGGGCGCAACCTTCCTGGTCTTCACCGACTATGCCCGCCCGGCCATGCGCATCGCGTCGCTCGCCGGCATTCCGGCCGTCTACGTGATGACCCACGACTCGATCGGCCTCGGCGAGGACGGCCCGACCCACCAGCCGGTGGAGCATCTGGCGGCGCTTCGCGCCATGCCGAAGATGCGGGTGTTCCGCCCGGCGGATGCCATCGAGACCGCCGAGTGCTGGCAGATGGCGCTCGAGCGCACGGACGGCCCGTCGACTCTGGCGCTGACCCGCCAGAACCTGCCGCAGGTCCGCAAGCAGGGTGGCGCTGAAAACCTTTCGGCCACAGGCGCCTACGAACTGTCTCCGGCTTCGGCCAAGGCCCGCGCCACCCTCTTCGCCTCGGGTTCCGAGGTGGAGATCGCGCTCGCGGCCCAGAAGCTTCTGGATGAACAAAGCTTCGCCGTTCGCGTTGTGTCGGTGCCCTCGCTCGACCTGTTCCTCGCCCAGCCCGAGAAGATCCGCGCCCAGATCATCGGCGATGCGCCGATCAAGGTTGCCGTGGAGGCGGCGGTGCGTTTCGGCTGGGATTCGGTCATCGGCCCGGATGGAATTTTCGTCGGCATGCATGGGTTTGGCGCCAGCGCGCCCTACAAGGACCTTTACAAGCACTTCGGCATCACCGCCGAGGCGATCGCGGAGAAGGTTCTCCGGACACACAATCTCTGAGGCTCGAAAGAACCGAGGCCTCGTTACGCAAGGGAGCTAAAGCTATGACGGTGAAGGTCGCGATCAACGGATTCGGTCGCATCGGACGCAACATCCTCCGTAGTATCGTGGAGAGCGGCCGCAAGGACATCGAGGTGGTTGCCATCAACGATCTCGGCCCGGTCGAGACGAACGCTCACCTTCTCCGCTTCGATTCCGTCCATGGCCGCTTCCCGGCCGACGTGCAGGTCGATGGCGAGTTCCTCGTGATCAACGGTCAGAAGATCCGCGTCACGGCGATCAAGGATCCGGCGACCCTGCCGCACCGGGAGCTCGGCGTCGACATCGCTATGGAATGCACCGGCATCTTCACCTCGAAGGAGAAGGCCTCGGCGCACCTCACCGCCGGCGCCAAGCGCGTCATCGTGTCGGCTCCCGCCGACGGCGCGGATCTGACGGTCGTCTATGGCGTCAACCACGACAAGCTGACCAAGGACCACGTGGTCATCTCGAACGCCTCCTGCACCACGAACTGCCTCGCCCCGGTGGCGAAGGTGCTTCATGAGGCGGTCGGCATCGAGAAGGGCTTCATGACGACGATCCACTCGTACACGAACGACCAGCCCACCCTCGATCAGATGCACAAGGACCTCTACCGCGCCCGCGCGGCGGCCCTGAACATGATCCCGACCTCCACCGGCGCCGCCAAGGCGGTGGGTCTTGTTCTGCCGGAGCTCAACGGCAAGCTCGACGGCTCGTCGATCCGCGTGCCGACCCCGAACGTCTCCGTGGTCGACTTCAAGTTCGTGGCCAAGAAGGCGACCACGAAGGAAGAGATCAACGAAGCGATCAAGCGCGCGGCAAGCCAAGAGCTGAAGGGCATCCTCGGCTACACGGATGCCCCGAACGTCTCGTCGGACTTCAACCACGACCCTCACTCCTCCGTGTTCCACCTGGACCAGACCAAGGTCATGGAGGGCAACTTCGTGCGCGTGCTGTCCTGGTACGACAACGAGTGGGGCTTCTCGAACCGCATGGCCGACACCGCCATCGCCATGGCGAAGCTCATCTAAGGGGGGCCGCTTCATGACCGCCTTCCGCACGCTCGACCAAGCCGACGTCAAGGGAAAACGCGTTCTCGTCCGGGTGGACCTCAACGTCCCCATGGAGAACGGCCGGATCACGGACGCGACGCGCATCGACCGCGTCCTGCCCACCATCCGGGAAATCGCCGACAAGGGCGGGAAGGTCATCCTTCTCGCCCATTTCGGACGCCCGAAGGGACGCGACCCCAAGGAGTCCCTGAAGCCGGTTGCGGAAGCGGTCGCTAGCCACCTCGGCAAGCCCGTGGCCTTCGCCGATGACTGCATCGGCGGGGCTGCCAGCCAAGCCGTCAACGCCATGAAGGACGGCGACGTGCTTCTCCTCGAAAACACCCGCTTCCATGCGGGCGAGGAGAAGAACGATCCGGCCTTCGTCCAGGAGCTGGCCAAGCTCGGTGACCTTTACGTGAACGACGCCTTCTCGGCCGCCCACCGGGCCCACGCCTCCACCGAGGGCTTGGCCCGCGTGCTGCCCGGTTATGCCGGCCGCACCATGCAGGCGGAGCTCGACGCCCTGACCAAGGGCTTGGAAGCACCCAAGCGCCCGGTCGTCGCCATCGTGGGCGGCGCCAAGGTGTCGACCAAGATCGACCTGCTCGAGAACCTCGTGACCAAGGTCGACGCCCTCGTGATCGGCGGCGGCATGGCCAACACCTTCGTGCATGCGACGGGCCTCGGCATCGGCAAGTCGCTCGCCGAGAAGGATCTGGCTGCAACGGCCATGCGCATCATCGAGAAGGCGCGGGAATCCAACTGCGCCATCATCCTGCCCGTGGACGGCGTCTGCGCCTACGAGTTCAAGGCGGGGGCCGTGAACCACACCTACGGCATCGACGCGATCCCAGAGGACCAGATGATCCTCGACGTGGGCTCGCAATCCATCGAGCGCATCCAGGCTGCCATCAACGACGCCGCGACGGTGGTGTGGAACGGCCCGCTCGGCGCCTTCGAGATCGCCCCCTTCGACCAGGGCACGGTCGCTGCCGCCCGCCATGCGGCCCAGCGCACCAGGGACGGCAAGCTCGTGTCGGTCGCCGGCGGCGGCGACACGGTGGCGGCCCTCAACCATGCCGGCGTCGCGGACAGCTTCACCTACGTGTCGACGGCCGGCGGCGCCTTCCTCGAATGGCTCGAGGGCAAGCCGCTCCCTGGCGTGGAAGCCCTGAGAGCTTGAGGCCCTGCTTGGCAAAGTGGGTACCCACTTTGCCAAGCGAAATTGTGGCCTAGATGCTTAAGCTGAGGTTCAGCTTCTGCGCTGTTTAAAAGCAAAATCAAGACGGAGGACGAGATGGCCCGCATTACCATGAGGCAGCTTCTGGATCACGCAGCCGAGCACGGCTATGGCGTGCCTGCCTTCAACATCAACAACATGGAGCAGGCGCTCGCGATCATGGCGGCGGCCGGCGAGGTCGATGCGCCGGTGATCATCCAGGCGTCCCGCGGTGCGCGCTCCTATGCCAACGACGTCATGCTCAAGCACATGATGGACGCAGTGACCGAGATCTACCCGCACATTCCGGTTTGCGTGCATCTCGACCACGGCAACGAGCCTGCCACCTGCATGACGGCGATCCAGGCCGGCTTCACCTCGGTGATGATGGACGGCTCGCTGAAGGCCGACGGCAAGACCCCGGGCGACTGGGACTACAACGTCGCCGTCACCAAAAAGGTGGTCGAGATGGCCCATCTCGGCGGCATCTCGGTGGAAGGCGAGCTCGGCGTGCTGGGCTCTCTGGAGACCGGTGAAGGCGAGGCCGAGGACGGTCACGGCGCCGAGGGCAAGCTCTCCCACGACCAGCTGCTGACGAACCCCGACGAGGCCGTGAAGTTCGTGGCCGAGACCAAGGTCGACGCGCTTGCCATCGCCATGGGAACCTCGCACGGCGCCTACAAGTTCACCCGCAAGCCCGACGGCGCGATCCTGGCCATGCACATCATCGAGGAGATCCACAAGAAGCTCCCGAACATGCACCTGGTGATGCACGGCTCGTCCTCGGTGCCGCAGGATCTGCAGGACATCATCAACCAGTACGGCGGCCAGATGAAGCCCACCTGGGGCGTGCCGGTGGAGGAGATCCAGCGCGGCATCAAGCACGGCGTGCGCAAGATCAACATCGACACCGACAACCGCATGGCCATGACCGGCCAGATCCGCAAGGTTCTCCAGGAGAACCCGGGCGAGTTCGATCCGCGCAAGTACCTGAAGCCCGCCATGGAGGCGATGACGAAGCTCTGCAAGCAGCGCCTGCAGGAGTTCAACACCGCCGGCCAGGCCTCGAAGATCAAGCGGGTCTATACGCTCGCCGAGATGGCCAAGCGCTACGCCTCCGGCGAGCTCGACCCGACCTTCGGCGCCACCCGCCAGGCGGCTGAGTAAATAGGGCTCCAACCCTCAGCATACCTTCCACGTCATCACCGGCCTTGTGCCGGTGATCTCGTTTCGGGAGGCGCCGCGCTTCTCCGATCGGGATGGCCGGGACAAGCCCGGGCATGACGGAACCGGGGCGCCATTCATCGCTCAACATTCGCCTTAATCATGATCGACAAGCGGGGCCTCGCAAGATGGCCCCGTTTTCGTTATGGGAACGGTGTCTTTTGTTTTCTCATCGTCAGTGAGCCATGGCCGATACCGCCGCCCGCCTCTACCTCATCACCCCCGTCCTGGAGGACGCCTCCTTGGCGCCGCAGCTTTCCGAAGCGTGCGCAACCGGCGCGGTGGCCGCCGTGCTGCTGCGGCTGGCGTCTGCCGACGAGCGCACCCTGACCAACCAGGTGAAGGCGCTGGCTCCCGTCGCCCAGGAGCATGGAGCGGCCGTCATCGTCACCACGGAGGCCAAGGCCGATCTCGCCACCATCGCGGCCCGCGGCGGCGCTGACGGGGTCCACATCGCGGGCAATCCGACGCTTGTGCGCGAGCTGCGCGACCGGTTGAAGTCCGACCGCGCTCTCGGCGTTGGGGCGATCCGCACCAAGGACGATGCCATGACGTTCGGCGAGGCCGGGGTCGATTACCTGCTCTTCGGCGAGCCGCGCCCGGACGGGTCCCTCCCCTCTCTGGAGAGCGTGGTGGAGCGGGCTTCCTGGTGGGCTGAGATCTTCGAGACGCCCTGCGCGGCCTATGCCCCGAGCCTTGACGCGGTCGGGACGCTCGCCGCCAGCAACGCCGAGTTCGTGGCGCTGGGCGATGCGGTCTGGTCCCATCCGGACGGCCCGGCTGCCGGGGTGAAGGCGGCAGCCGAAATCCTGGAGCGCCAGGAGGCGTCGCGCTGATGCGTCTGCCCTGGATCATCGGCGGCGCGCTTTTGCTGGCATCCGCCACCCCAGGCGTCGCGGCCCAGCCCGATCTCGCCTATGGCGCCTATCAGCGCGGCCTCTATCAGACGGCTTTCCGCGAGGCGACGCTTCGGCTGGAGAAGAACAACAACGACGCTGCCGCCATGACCCTGCTGGGCGAGCTCTACAACCAGGGCCTCGGCGTCACGGTTGATCCCAGGAAGGCATCCGAATGGTACCGGCTCGCGGCGCAGCGGGGCGATGCCCATGCCCTGGCGGCTTTGGGCCTCATGGCCCTCGACGGGCGCGGCATGCCGAAGAACGCCGTGCAGGGCCGCGCCTGGCTGGAAGAGGCGGCCGCCAAGGGCAACCCGCTCGCCAGCCATAACCTCGCCCTGCTCCTGCTCACGAGCGAGGCGAATGCGGACCTGCAGAAGGCGGTTCGGCTCCTGAAGAGAGCGTCCGAGGCAGAGATCCCGGATGCGCAGCATGCGCTCGGCGTGCTCTACCTCAAGGGGCGCGGCGTCGAGCGCAACGCCACGGAGGCCGCGCGCCTGTTCGAGCGCGCCGCCCGCAACGGCAGCTCGGTCGGCGAAGTGGAATACGCGATCCTGCTCTTCAACGGCGACGGGGTCCCGGCAAGCGAATCCCAGGCCGCCCGCTACTTCCGCCGAGCGGCCGCCAAGGGCAACGCCATCGCCCAGAACCGCCTCGCCCGCCTTCTCGTGGCCGGCAGGGGCGTTCCGGCCAACAAGGTCGACGCGGCCGCCTGGCATATCCTGGCGGCCGCCCAGGGACTGGCGGACCCCTGGCTCGACAATGCGCTCAAGGATCTCACCGCCGACGAGCGCACCCGGTCCGAGAAGCTGGCGGCCGAGCGCCTCGGAATGCGGTAATCGCTTCGGTGTCATTCCCGGCCGGAGCGCAGCGGAGGGGAAGGGAATCCATAGGGTTGAGCGTGATCGTGGATCCCCTTCCCTCGCTATGCTCGCCGGGGATGACACCCGCATAAAATCGCAAGCTGGCGGATCAATTGGGCCGCCCACCCGGTTATCCACCGCTTGACGCCAACCCCTTCCGTGGTCCATCGACCACCATCTTCTTTTGAAAACCGCTCTTTGTCAGGACCTGCACGATGATCCGCTCGCCCCTCATGACCGTTATGACTGATGCCGTGATGAAGGCATCACGCTCGCTCAAGCGCGATTTCGGCGAGGTCGAGAACCTGCAGGTCTCGCGCAAGGGCCCGGGCGACTTCGTGTCCGCTGCCGACCGCAAGGCGGAAAAGATCCTGCGCGAGTCCCTCGAAAAGGCCCGTCCCGGCTACGGCTTCGTCATGGAGGAGGAAGGCGTCATCCAGGGGACCGACACCAGCCACCGCTGGCACATCGACCCGCTCGACGGCACCACGAACTTCCTGCACGGCCTGCCGCAATTCGCCATCTCGGTCGGCCTTGAGCGTGACGGCCAGATCGTGGCCGGCGTGATCTACGATCCGGCCAAGGACGAACTCTTCATCGCCGAGCGCGGCAAGGGCGCCTATCTCAACAACCGCCGCATCCGCGTGGCGGCCCGCGGCGACCTCGCCGATGCGGTGGTGGCCTGCGGCTTGCCCCATATCGGCCGCGGCGACCATGGCCTCTTCCTGCGCGAGACGGCCGCCGTCATGGGCTATGTGGGCGGCATGCGCCGCTGGGGTGCCGCTTCGCTCGACCTCGCCTATGTGGCCTGCGGACGCTTCGATGCCTATTGGGAGCGCGGCTTGAACTCCTGGGACATGGCCGCCGGCATCCTCATGGTGCGCGAGGCGGGCGGCTTCGTGTCCGATGCCGACGGCGGCAGCGACCCGATGGCCAAGGGCTCGATCGCCTGTGGCAATGAAATCATGCAGCGGGAACTGCTCAAGCTCCTGAAGAAGGCCAAGGGGTGATATTTCTGTTCGTGCTGAGTAGGGAACCGATGGTCGCGCTTGATCCTTCGGACCGGCGCGGTCACATTGGAGCCGTCCCGAAGCACGAATGCACAGGATAGCAATGGCGGACCAACCCCTTACCCCACCGCGGATTTACCTGATCCGCATGGCGGTCTTCCTTATTCTGGCAGGGTTTGTCGCCTTCATCCTTTATCGGCAGATCTGGGAGGCCTTCCAGGCCAATCCCGGCCTCAACGCCCTGATCCTGGGCGTCATGTTCATCGGCATAGGACTGGCGATCCGCCAGGTCTGGCGCCTGCGGCCCGAGGTGCGCTGGGTCAATACGCTCCAGCGGACCGAGGAGGGGCTTGTGGCCCCCGAGCAGCCGGCCCTGCTTGCTCCCCTGGCTGCCCTTCTCGGCAACCGGCCCGGGCAGTCCGGCTTCTCCGTCGCGGCAACCCGCTCGGTTCTCGACTCCATCGGAGCCCGCCTGGACGAAAGCCGGGAGATCGTGCGCTATCTCGCCGGTCTTCTGGTCTTCCTCGGCCTGCTCGGCACCTTCTGGGGCCTCATCGACACGGTGGGCTCGGTCGGCCGCATCATTTCATCCCTGCGCACGGGCCAGGATTCGGCGGTTCTCTTCGACGAGCTCAAGAACTCGCTCGCCGGACCGCTCCAGGGCATGGGCCTGTCCTTCTCGGCCTCCCTGTTCGGCCTCGCGGGTTCCCTGGTCCTGGGCTTCCTCGACCTTCAGGCCGGTCAGGCGCAGAACCGGTTCTACACGGAACTGGAGGATTGGCTCGCCACCTCCACCATGGATACGCCGGCCGAGCCCACCCTGCGCGCCAGCACCACGCCGGATCTGGCGCTCGCCCTCAACCGGCTCACCGCCGCCGTCAACGACGGCGGAGGTGGACGGGCGGCTACGCAGGCCATGGCGAACCTCGCAGAGGGCGTGCAGGGTCTTGTGCAGCACATGCGGGCCGAGCAGCAGATGATCCGCGACTGGGTGGAAGCGCAGGCCGCCCGCGAGAAGGAACTGAAGCAGGTGCTCGACCGCCTCTCCCGTGAAAGGCTGCCCTGATGCCGGTCTCGAGCGCAGGCGGACGGCGACGCGGGCGCGGCGGCCAACTCAACTACTGGCCGGGCTTCGTGGACGCCCTGTCCACGCTGCTGCTCGCCATCATCTTCCTGATCTCCGTCTTCACTGTCGGGCAGTTCTTCCTGTCCCGCGAGCTCTCGGGGCGCGACACGGTGCTCGACCGGCTCAACCGCCAGATCGCCGAGCTCACCGACCTTCTCTCCCTCGAACGCTCCAGCCGGCGCACCGTCGAGGAGACGGTCACGTCGCTGCAGACGACCCTGCAGGCCAACGAGGCCGAGCGGGCGCGCCTTCAAAGGCTTCTCGACAGCGGCGGCGCGGCGCAGGTTCAAGCCGATCAGCTCAACACGCAGCTCGAGAGCGAGCGCCAGGCCACAGGCCGTGCCCTGAGCCAGGTCGAGATCCTCAACCAGCAGATCGCCGCCATGCGCCGCCAGCTTGCGGCCCTCGAGGATGCGCTTGCGGCTTCCGAGAACCGGGACAAGGAGAGCCAGGCCCGCATCGCCGATCTCGGCAGCCGCCTCAATGTGGCGCTGGCCCAGCGGGTTCAGGAACTCGCCCGCTATCGCTCCGACTTCTTCGGCCGACTGCGCCAGATCCTCGGCAACCGCCCGGACGTGCGCATCGTCGGCGATCGCTTCGTGTTCCAGTCGGAGGTTCTCTTCCCGGCCGGCCAGTCCTTCCTGCGCCCTGAAGCCTCCGGCGAGATCGACCGCATCGCCAGCGCCCTGATCGAACTCGAGCGCCAGGTGCCGCCCGATCTCCCGTGGGTGATCCGGGTCGACGGCCACACCGACCAGCGCCCCATCAACACCCCGCAATTCCCCTCCAACTGGGCCCTCTCGTCCTCCCGCGCCATCGCGATGGTGCAGGCGCTCGTCGCCCGAGGCGTCCAGCCCAAGCACCTCGCCGCCACAGGCTTCGGCGAGTTCCAGCCGCTGGACAACGGCACCACGGAAGAGGCGTATGCCCGCAACCGGCGCATCGAGCTGAAGCTGACGGAGCGTTGATCCGGAGCCCCACAAGCAAAGGAGCCGCTGTTTCCAGCGGCCCCTGCTTGGGCGAGTTTCTGTCATCCGGTATGCGAGCCACGTGGGGCTGGCCAGAATCCGGCGCGGACAGCCTCCCGGCTTTTAGGCGGCTTTGACGCCCTGGAGGAAGCTCTGGACCTCGCGGGAGAGGTCGTTGGAGTGGCGCGACAGCTCTTGCGCTGCACCCAGCACCTGGGAGGCGGCCGCGGTGGTCTCGCCGGCGCCCTGCTGCA
>JAESGY010000283.1_pt1 | contig 31228 bp, 31 predicted proteins | sample 9269841 | NCBI WGS metagenome assembly JAESGY01 (sample SAMN17022865, study PRJNA683097) | algae metagenome | isolation source: Spirirestis rafaelensis WJT71-NPBG6 and co-occurring heterotrophs from... | place: USA: Pinto Wells, Joshua Tree National Park, Colorado Desert, CA | collected 2006-08-15
GGGCCATGATGCTGGAGCACCTGGGCGAAGCCGAAGCCGCGGCCGCCATCGTGCAGGCGATCGAGGATACCTTGAGCGAACGCACCCTGCGCACCCGCGACCTGGGCGGCAATGCCGATACGGAGGCGGCTGGCAAGGCCGTGGCGGAGGCGCTCGGTTAGGGCGGTCTGGTTCCTGTGCGGGGCACAGGGGCACGGGGGTGGATTCCCCTCCGCTTCGCTCCGGCCGGGAATGACACTGGGGCAACGCTGCGTGTCATCCCCGGCGAGCGAAGCGACGGAAGGGGATCCATGTTTGCGACGCCCGCCCGTCATCCCGGGGCCGCGTAGCGGAGCCCGGGATCCATAACCGCTGACGGTCGAGAATGAGGCGCAGACCGCCCCACTCTTCCTCCCACCGTCGCGGTTATGGATCCCGCCTGCGCGGGGATGACAGTCGAGGGTGGCACCACGGGTGAGGGCATTCCCTTCCCCTCTGCTTCCCTCTAGGCCGGGAATGCCCCAGCCCCTGAACGGCCCTACTCCTTCACGGCTCCCGTCATCGACGACACGTAGTAGTCGACGAAGAACGAGTAGAGCAGCACCACCGGCAGGGAGCCCAGCAGCGCGCCCGCCATGAGGGCCCCCCACTCGTACACGTCGCCGCGCACGAGCTCGGTGAGCACGCCCACGGGCACCGTCTTGTTCTCGGAGGACTGGATGAAGGTGAGCGCGTAGATGAACTCGTTCCAGGACAGGGTGAAGGCGAAAATGCCGGCGGAGATCAGGCCCGGCACCGCCAGCGGCAGCATGATGCGGGTGAGGATCTGCCAGCGGGACGCGCCGTCCACGAGGGCGCATTCCTCGAGCTCATAGGGGATCGACCGGAAATAGCCCATCAGCAGCCAGGTGCAGAAGGGGATGAGGAAGGTCGGGTAGGTGAAGATCAGCGCCAGCTTGGTGTCGTAGATGCCGAAGTTGAAGATCATCACCGCAAGCGGGATGAACAGGATGGACGGGGGCACCAGATAGGCGAGGAAGATCGCCAGTCCCGTCCAGCGGGAGCCCGGAAAGCGCACGCGCTCGATGGCGTAAGCCGCGAAGACCGAGGCCACGAGGGAGAGGATCGTCGATCCCACCGCCACCGCCATGGTGTTCACGAGCCAGCCCGGATAGGAGGTCTCGAACAGAAGGTAGTGGATGTGCTCCAGGGTGGGATTCGAAGGCCAGAGCGGGTTGTAGTTGCGGAAATCGGTAAGCTCGGAATTGGGTTTGAGGGCCGTGATGGTCATCCAGTAGAAGGGGAACAGGAGGACGAACACGAACACCAGGAGCGGCAGGTACACCGTCAGCAGCCGCTGCGGCGTGCGGTTGAGATAGCTCATGCCGACGCTCTCGTCGGCAGGCGCTGAGGTGGCTGGTCTGGCCAAATCGGTCATCAGTCGGACCCTCCCTGCTGCCAGCGGCGGCGCTGCAATCCGAAATAGCTGAACAGGATGGCGCCCAGCAGGAACGGCACCATGGACACCGCAAGGGCCGCGCCTTCGCCGAGCTGGCCGCCCGGAATGGCGCGCTGGAAGCTCAAGGTGGCCATGAGATGGGTGGCGTTCAGCGGCCCGCCGCGGGTGAGCACGTAGATGAGCTGGAAATCCGTGAAGGTGAACAGCACCGAGAAGGTCATCACCACGGCAATCAGCGGCGACAGCATGGGCAGCGTGATGAAGCGGAAGCGCTGCCAGGAGGTGGCGCCGTCCAGCGTCGCCGCCTCGTGCAGGGAGGGCGAGATCGTCTGCAGGCCGGCCAGCAGGGTGATGGCCACGAAGGGAATGCCGCGCCACACGTTGGTGAAGATCACCGTGGCGCGGGCATTGTTCATGTCGCCGAGAAAGTTGATGTTCGAGTCGATGACGCCGAGCTTTATCAGGGCCCAGGAGATGATCGAGAACTGGGCGTCGTAGATCCACCAGAACGCGATGGCCGAGAGCACGGTCGGCACCACCCAGGGCAGCAGCACGATGGCGCGGAAGAACGCCTTGAAGGGCAGGTTCTCGTTGAGGAGCAACGCGAGCCAGAGGCCAAGGGCGAATTTCAGGATCGAGGCCACCACCGTGTAGAGGATGGTGTTGAACACCGAGAGCCAGAACAGGCTGTCGTCCCACAGGGACTGGTAATTCTCCAGGCCGATGAAAACGCCGGTGCGGCCGATGCGCGTATCGGTGAAGCCGAGCCAGACGCCGAGCCCCAGCGGGTAGGACAGGAAGATCAGCAGGAAGACCGCCGCGGGCAGCATGAAGAGCAGGCCGAGAAAGCCCCTGCTCTGGAGCAGGGACGCTCGCGCCGGCGCGGTGGGGGCGCCTACGCGGGAGAGGGCGGTGTCGACCATGGGGCGCCTCCGGCTTTCACAAAAAAGGAGAAGGGCGGCGCCGGAGCGCCGCCCCCTCGCGAGTCGTCAGACGCGGTAGTAGCGGTTCGCCCGGCTCTCCGCGCGCTTGGCGGCATCCTCGGGGCTGCGCTGCCCCGTGGCGGCCTCGGCCACCATATCGACCATCACATAATCGGCCATCGTGGCGGCTGACGAGTAGCTGAGCGGCCCGGCATAGCCGTTGGGACGCAGGGTCGAGGAGGCGCGCTTGTAGGGCGCGTGCACCGGATCCGAAGCCCAGACCGGGTTCTCGATCATGCCCTTCAGGGGCGGGCAGCAATAGGCGCTGGAGCCCTGAATCCACGCATCCATCTGCGGCTTGTCGAGCATGAACTGCAGATAGGCGCGGGCGGCGTTGGGGAACTTCGAGTACTTGAAGATCACCGCCGAGGTGGTCTGGTGCAGCTCCACCGGCTGTCCCACCGGACCCGTGGGCAACACCGTCGAGCGGATGTCCTTCGCCAGGTCGGCCAGCTTGGGATCGTTCTTGGCCGAGTAGTAGAGAGACACGCCGTTGGCCGTCACCGACACGTCGCCGGAGAGGAACACGCGGTTGTTGTTAATGTCGAGCCAGCTCTCCGTTCCGGGGATGAAGGTCTGGTAGAGTTCGCGGGCGTATTGCAGCGCCTTGATGGTCTCGGGGGAGTTGATGACCACCTTGCCGCTCTCGTCGACCATCCGGCCGCCGTGGCTCCACACGATCCAGTGGGCGAAGTTGTTGCCGTCGCCCACCGCCTTGCCCAGGGCGAAGCCCGCGGGCTTGCTCTTGGCCTTCAGCGCCTTGCACATCTCCAGGAATTCGTCGGTCTTCTCCGGGAACTTCGACCATCCCGCCTGCTGAAGCATGCTCTCGCGGTAGAGGATGCCGTTGCCGATGGAGGCGAGCGGCAGGGCGATGAACTTGTCGCCCTGCTTGGCGTAGCCTTCGAGGCCCGGATAATACCCGCCGTAGCGGCTGGCGAAGCTCGAGGCGATGTCGGTCACGTCCAGGAGCTTGTCCGGATACTGGAAGGGGTCGTCGAACCACACCAGCATGACGTCCGGTCCGGAGCCCACGTTGGCGGCCACGGCGGCCTTCGGGCGGATGTCCTCCCAGCTTTCCTTGTCCACGCGCACGTCGACGCCGGTGGCTTCGGTGAACTTCTTGGTGTTGGCGAGCCAGGCGTCCTCGTCGCCCTTCACGAAGGGGGTCCAGCGCAGCACCCGCAGGGTGGCGCCCTGCTCGGGCTTGAACTGGGGGGCGGCGGCCTGCGCGAAGGCAGGGCCCGCGCCCAGAAGCCCGGCTCCGGCCGTGCCCGCGGCGAGGCCGGCGGTTCCGAGAAGCAGATCACGTCTAGACAGACTCATCGTTCGTTTCCTCTGTGGTCCGGGATCTGTGACGGGCAGCGCGGCCGTCCCGGCGATTCCGCGCGCTTGAACCGAGCGGCCTGCCCCTAGTTGAGGCGCTGGCCGCTTTCCTTGTCGAACAGGTGCACCAGCGCCGGATCGGGCGCCACATGGATCGTCTCCCCAGGCCCCGCGCTCACCCGCTCCCGGAACACGCAGGTGAGCTGCCGCCCTCCGGCCTTGGCCAGCACCAGCGTCTCAGAGCCCGTGGGCTCCGTGACGATCACCTCCACCGGAATGCCATCGCCCGTCAGCCGGAAGTGCTCCGGGCGGATGCCGTAATAGGCCGGACGGCCCGAAGACGCCGCAGGCGCGTTCTTGACCGGCAGCGTCAGGCCGCCCAGGGCAAAGCCCGAGGCGTCGATCTGCCCTTCCAGCACGTTCATGGCCGGAGACCCGATGAAGCCGGCCACGAACAGGTTGGCCGGCCGGTCGTAGAGGTCCAGCGGCGCCCCGATCTGCTCCACGATGCCGTCATGCATCACCACGATCTTGTCGGCCATGGTCATGGCCTCGATCTGGTCGTGGGTCACGTACACGGTGGTGGTCTCCAGGCGCTGGTGCAGGGCCTTGATCTCGCCCCGCATGGACACGCGCAGCTTGGCGTCCAGGTTCGAGAGCGGCTCATCGAAGAGGAACACCTGCGGATCGCGCACGATGGCCCGGCCCATAGCCACGCGCTGGCGCTGGCCGCCGGAGAGCTGGCGCGGGTAGCGGTCGAGGAGCTTGGTGAGGCCCAGGATCTCGGCGGCGCGGTTGACCTTGCTGTCGATCTCGGACTTGGGCGCCTTCTTGAGCATGAGGGAGAAGGCCATGTTGGCCGCTACCGTCATGTGGGGGTAGAGGGCGTAGTTCTGGAACACCATGGCGATGTCGCGCTCTTTAGGCGGCACGTTGTTGACCACGCGGGATCCGATGCGGATCTCGCCGCCGGTGATGTTCTCCAGGCCCGCCACCATGCGCAGGAGGGTGGACTTGCCGCAGCCGGAGGGTCCGACCAGGATGACGAACTCGCCGTCCTGGATGTCCACGGAGACGCCGTGGATGACCTGCGTGGCCCCATAGGCCTTGCGTACGTCGCGTATCTCAACGGGAGCCATCAGTACACCTGCTTCTTTGCGGTCATCCCATGGATGGCCTGAGTTTCCAGCGGAATAGGGAAGAGCCCGAAACGGGGGTCAGCAGACGTGTGGCGCGTCCATGCCGTGGAACGGCGTTGAAGCATGCGCTTCCTCCTGGCCCCGGTTATAACATCGCCTGTCTGATGCGGGCGTATGACTCTGATTGCCGGGGGATAGTCTAGCAGGATCGCCCGGAGATCAAGCGCCCACATCGGGGGGCTCCACTATGGTCTTAGGGAGCCCGGCGGCGAGAGGGTTCATGCTGCACTGCAGCAAAAATTCCCTCTTGATTGCCGTGCCCTTCCTCATTGCCAAGGAAGGGGGCGGCGGTCAGATTGAGGGGCACGCAAGGAAAGCTCGAACATGCAGGTCCTCATCCTCGGAGCCGCCGGAATGGTCGGCCGCAAGCTCACGGAACGTCTCGTCGGCGAGGGCCGGGTGGGCGACAAGCCGGTGACGCGGCTGCTCCTGCACGACGTGGTCGAACCCACGGCCCCGCAAGGCGCGCCCTTCGAGGTGGCCACCCTCACGTCGGACTTCTCGCAAGCCGGCGAAGCCGAAAAGCTGGTGGCGAGCCGCCCGGACATGATCTTCCACCTTGCGGCCATCGTGTCCGGCGAGGCCGAGGCGGATTTCGACAAGGGCTATCGAATCAATCTCGACGGAACCCGCTTCCTCTTCGACGCCATCCGGCTCATCGGCGACGGCTATTGCCCGCGGGTCGTCTTCACGTCCTCGATCGCCGTGTTCGGAGCGCCTTTCCCGGAGGCCATCGGCGACGAGTTCTTCCTCACGCCCCTCACCAGCTACGGGGCCCAGAAGGCCATCGGCGAACTTCTGCTGGCGGACTACACCCGTCGCGGCTTCTTCGACGGAGTCGGCATCCGGCTTCCCACCATCTGCGTCAGGCCCGGCAAACCCAACAAGGCGGCCTCCGGCTTCTTCTCCGGCATCATCCGCGAGCCCCTGAGCGGGCAGGAGGCGGTGCTGCCCGTGCCGGAGGACGTGCGCCATTCCCATGCCTCGCCCCGCTCCGCCGTGGGCTTCCTCCTGCACGCGGCCTCCCTCGACGGGGAGAGGCTCGGGGCCCGGCGCAACCTCACCATGCCGAGCGTCTCGGTCACGGTCGCCGAGCAGATCGAATCCCTGCGCCGCATCGCCGGGGACCGGGTCGCGGCGCGCATCCGCCGGGAGCCCGATCCCACCATCATGCGCATTGTCGAGGGCTGGCCCCGCCGGTTCGACGCGAGCCGAGCCGAGAGCCTCGGGTTCAAGGCCGAGAAGAGCTTCGACGACATCATTCGCATCCATATCGAGGATGAGCTGGGCGGCCGTTTCGAGGCCTGATCCGTGCACAAGGGAGAAGCGCCATGAGCGGCAAACGATTCGAGGGCCGCAGGGCCGTGGTGACCGGCGGGGCGTCCGGCATCGGGCTCGGGGTGACCGCGAGGCTGGTTTCCGAGGGCGCGCGGGTGGCCATTTGGGACCGCAGCCCCGAAGCCCTGAAGGCTGCCCGGGACTCCGTGGGCGAGGGCGTCACGGACGTCCAGGTGGACATCACCGACCCGAGCGCCGTGCAGGCCGCCTGCGACCGGACGCTCGAAGGCCTGGGCGGCATCGACATCCTGGTGGCGAGCGCCGGCATCACCGGACCCAATGTCACCGCCTGGGAATACCCGGTGGAGGCCTGGCGTCAGGTGATCGAGGTCAACCTCAACGGGCTGTTCTACTGCAACCGCGCCGTCGTCCCCTCGATGCTGTCCGGCGGCTACGGCCGCATCGTCAACGTGGCCTCCATCGCGGGCAAGGAGGGGAACCCGAACGCCTCCGCCTACAGCGCCTCCAAGGCGGCGGTGATCGGGCTCACCAAGTCCCTGGGCAAGGAGCTGGCCAAGAACGGCATCACGGTGAACTGCGTCACCCCGGCGGCGGTGCGAACCCCGATCTTCGACCAGATGAGCCAGAGCCACATCGACTTCATGCTGTCGAAAATCCCCATCGGACGATTCGGGACGGTGGAGGAGGTGACGGCCCTGATCTGCTGGCTCGCCAGCGAGGAATGCTCGTTCACCACCGGAGGCGTCTTCGACATCTCCGGCGGGCGCGCAACATATTGACAAGGGAAGAGGCGGAATGGCCGAGAACAAGATCGCCATCGTGACCGGCGCGGGAACCGGGGTGGGCAAGGCCATCTCGGCCGCCCTCCTGAATGCGGGCTACAGGGTCGTGATGGCCGGGCGGCGCAGGGACGCCCTCGAGGCCGCGGCCCGGGAGATCGGGGGCTCTGAGGGCTCGACCCTCCCGGTCCCCACCGACATCACCGATCCGACCTCCGTCGCCGCGCTCTTCGCCCGGACCCGGGAGGCCTTCGGTCGCCTCGACCTTCTGGTGAACAACGCCGGCACCGGCGCGCCGCCCATTCCCCTGGAGGAACTGTCCCTGGAGCAATGGCGCAACGTGGTGGACACCAACCTGACCGGGGCCTTCCTCTGCACCCAGGAGGCCTTCCGGATCATGAAGGCGCAGGACCCGAGGGGCGGGCGCATCATCAACAACGGCTCGGTCTCGGCCTATGCGCCGCGCCCGCTTTCGGCCCCCTATACGGCCACGAAGCACGCGGTCCTGGGGCTCACCAAGTCCACGTCCCTGGACGGGCGCCCCTACGACATCGCCTGCGGCCAGATCGACATCGGCAACGCCGCCACCGACATGACCGCGCGCATCCAGACCGGGGCGCTCCAGGCCAACGGGAGCGTTGCGCCCGAGCCCACCATCGACCCGAAGCATGTGGCGGACGCGGTGGTCTACATGGCAAGCCTGCCGCTTGACGCCAACGTGCTCAACATGACCGTCATGGCCACCAAGATGCCCTTCGTCGGACGCGGGTGAACACGTTTGCGTGAGGTGGGGCCGGAAGCGGGGCTCTTCCATCCCGTCTGAGGAGATCATGCCGCTGACCTCCTCCTGAGGAGCCGCGCAGCGGCGTCTCGAAGGACGAGGGGGAGCCATGAGCCAGCCTGTCAGGGTGCGGGCGGGGAAGGGGCCTGCCTCCCGGCCCGGTCCTGAAACAGCCGCGATGTCAGCTTTCATTCAGCATGACCCATATACGAACGGGAGCGTCGTAAAAAGGAACGCTTGGGTGTCCGACCTGCTGTGGAGAGCCTCTCCGGTCATGACCTGTCGAATGATGGCGGCTGAATGAGCGCAATCCTCGTCAAGATCTTCGCCACGGCCCTGACCTTGAGTCAGGTGCTGGTGGATCCGGATTCCGTGAAGACCTCCTTCGATCCCGTGCAGGACCAGGCCAAGGTGGCCTCGATCCTCAAGAGCGGCTGCGCCCATATGCGGCGCGCCTTCGACATCGAGGACATCAACCTGGACGAGCTGATCGCCACCGCCATGGAGGACCCGCAGGCGGTGACGGGCGACGTGAAGATCCTTCAGGGCCTGAGCTTCAACGACCTCCACGCCAGCTACCGCCAGTTCTGCAAGAACGAGGCGGTGGAGCGCGCGCCCGTGGACCTGGGGGAGGTGATCTCCTACTACAACGCGGCGGTGGCGGGCCTTCCCGACGCGGCCAGGCTGAAGGGGCTCAAGCTGCCCGGCGTCTCGGTGATCCTCGACGGGTCCGGCAAGCGCTTCGCCGAGGTCTACGAGCCGGACCACCGGCGCATGTGGGTTCCCCTGTCGGACATCCCGACATCCGTGCAGCAGGCCTTCATCGCCGCCGAGGACAAGCGCTTCCACCAGCACAAGGGGATCGACGAGCGGGGCGTGATCCGCGCCTTCGTGGGCAACCTGGCCAGCGCCGGGCGGCCTGCGGGCGGCTCGACCATCACCCAGCAGGTGGCCAAGAACCTGCTCGTGGGCGACGACGTGACCTACGACCGCAAGATGCGGGAGATGATCGTCGCCTCCCGCATCGAGCAGAACCTCTCCAAGTCCGAGATCCTCGAAATCTACCTCAACTCCATCTATCTCGGCCGCACCACCTGGGGCGTCGAGATGGCGGCGCGGGCCTATTTCGGGAAAAGCGCCAGGGACTTAAGCGTCGCCGAGGGCGCGCTGCTCGCGGGCCTGGCCAAGGGCCCCAACTACTACAATCCCGACTCCCAGCCCGTCCGGGCGCAGGAGCGCATGGCCTATGTGCTGAGCCGGATGCAGGAGGAGGGCTTCATCCAGCCCGCCGAGATGCAGCAGGCGGTGGCGTCCCTGCCGCCCACGGTGGTGTACGAGCGCACGCGGCGGAACACGGGGTTCTATTTCGTCGATCACCTGAGCCGGGACGCCCGCACCCTCGCGGCCATCGAGAGCCTCACCGGCTCCACCTATACGGTGCGCTCCACGGTCAATGCCGGGCTCCAGCGGGCCACGGAGGCCGCCTTGCAGGAGGGGCTCGCCCGCTACGAGCTGAGCGTGGGGCGGCAGCGCTTCGGGGGCCCGGAGGCCAACCTCGCCCAGGCGGTCGCGGCCCTGGACAAGGCGGGCGCGCCGCCGGAGGCCGGGCCCACGTGGCGGCGGGCGCTCGCATCCGTGCGCCTGCCCCTCTACGACGTGCATTGGCCGGCGGCGGTCGTGATCGAGAAGGGGAAGGACAAGAAGACCGGGGCGAACATCCTGAAGGTCGGGCTCACGGACGGGCGCGTCCTTCCCCTCAACGCCTGGGAGGCGGCCCGGCGGGAGCTCAAGCTCCATGACGTGGTGCGGGTCCAGGTGATCGAGCAGAAGGGCAAGGGAGCGATGCGGGCCGACCTGCGCGCGCCTCCGGTGGTGCAGGGCGGGGCGGTGGTGCTCGAAAACCGGACCGGCCGCATCCTGGCCATGGCGGGGGGCTTCTCCTACCCCTTGAGCCAGCTCAACCGGGTCACCCAGGCCCAGCGGCAGCCGGGCTCGGCCTTCAAGCCGCTCACCTACCTGGCCGCCCTGTCGAAGGGCCTCCAGCCCAACACCCTGGTCTGGGACGCTCCCGTGACCCTGCCGCCCGTGAGCGGCGAGGAGAACGCGCGGGCGGCGGATTACTGGAGCCCGAAGAACTACGACGGCACGCGCTCGGGGATCGTCACCTTGCGGCGGGCGCTGGAGAACTCGAAGAACCTCGTCACCGCGCGCCTCCTCGACGGCGGCATCGAGGCGAGGCCGGAGCGCAGCCTTCAGCGGGTGTGCGAGCTTGCCATGGAGGCGCAGCTCTATCTCGAATGCACGCCGCATTATCCGTTCGTGCTCGGGGCGCAGCCGGTCAAGATCCTCGATCTCGCGGCCTTCTACGCGGCCATCGCCAACGAGGGCGCCATGCCGACGCCCCACGCCTTCGAGTCCATCGAAGAGGGCGGGCGCAGGGTCTACAGCCGCAAGGCCGCCGCTCCGGTGCGGCTGGGCTCCGCCGATCCCGCGGCCTTCTTCCAGCTCAAGACCATGCTCCAGGGCGTGCTGGAGCGGGGCACCGCCCGCAACCTGCGCGCGCTCGCCCCCTATGCGGCCGGCAAGACCGGAACCTCGGACAACGAGAACGACGCCTGGTTCGCGGGCTTCACCAACGACGTCACCGCGGTGGTGTGGGTCGGGCACGACAATGCGGACGGCAAGCGCCGCACCCTCGGCCGCGGCCAGACGGGAGCCAAGGTGGCGGCTCCCATCTTCCAGAACATCCTTGAGGCGGCCTGGGCGCACCATGCCCCGAAGGCGCCTCTCCATCCGCCGTCGCCGCAGGCGGCCAGGCAGCTCATCGCCCTTCCCATCGACCTCACCACCGGCGACCGGATCACGAGCCCGCAGGGCAGGGGCTTCACCGAGTATTTCCGCCTCAACGGGTTCGGGCAGCTCAGCGAGACGCAGTACCGCCTCGTGCCGCAGGACGAGGCCTATGCGTTGCGCCATCCGAGCCCCTGGAGCGACGGGGAGGCGAGCGGCGGCGCTTCGGAGGAGGGGCCCTATGCGCAGGCGCCGGGCTGGTTCGACGGCCCGCGCCAGAGCGCGCCCGCGCAGCGCCGCCCCGATCCGGGCTTCCGGTGGTGGTGGGAGGACGAGCCGCCCCGCCGGTCCCGGCGGGTCGATCCCGATTATTTCTGGGGCAACGGACGGGTTTACTGATGACATCGACCTTATGGCCGGGCCGGGTTCTGGCGGTCCTTGCGGCGCTCTGCGCCCCCGCAGGACCCCTCGCCGCGCAGGAGTTCCGGATCGAGGAGGTTCCCTCGGTCCATGCGGTGGCGCCCGCGCAGATGAAGCCGCGGGCCATCGTGTTCAGCGACCATCGCGACGACAAGCTCAACGATCCGGGCACCGGGCTGATCCGCTTCGCCGACTGGGCGCGGGAAAGGCCCGTGCAGAAGCAGTTCCTGAGCCCTTTTCCCGGCTACAGCGAGCCCACCATCAAGGTCTCGGTGCACGGCATCCTCAGGTCCTATACGGAGAAGCTCCACATCTACGTGGTGGAGGCGCGCTTCCTCCTCGGCAAGCCGGCGGCTTCCGTGGACCTGACCCGGATCGCCCGCCTCGACGCCCTGGAGAAGATCGACCCCACCATCAAGCACCGCTCTATTACGGCCGAGCAGGCCCGGCCCAACACGGACCCGGCGAGCGCCCACAACCGCCATCCCGCCCGGCGCTGGTGCGAGGCGCCCCAGAGCCTGTGCATCGAGTCCCGCTATCCCCTGGAGGGCAAGCTGCCGGTCGGCGTGCGCCTCGCCAACAAGCTGGAGGAGGGCGGCAAGAAGATTTCGGAGTTCATGGAGTTCCAGAGCGAGCTTCGCGTCCTGCCGCCGCAGGAGACGGACCAGGCGGGCCTCTCCCGCCTCACCGGGCTCGACGCCCCCGTGGCCGGGGTGCTGGAGCAGACGCTCTTCGACGTGAATCAGGTGATGCAGTTCGGAAAGCTGCTCGCCGTGCTCCAGGAGCATCCCACGGACAAGGCTAAAGCGGTCGCAACCGTGTTCATGGCGCTGGCAGTGGAGACCGATGTTCTGGAGCGCAAGAAGGAGTTCGAGAACGTGCCCGTCCTGCGCAACCTGATTCCGGCGCAGGTGCTCATGGGCAAGAGCTCGTTCAATTCCGGAAACTCCATCAGCGCCGGGCTGCCGGACTACACCCGCAACAGGATCCGGGCCTTCGCGGACCTGCTCGAGCGTTGATGGGAGCCCTTCCACAAAGAACGGAAGGACCCTCCAACCCGCATGAAAAAGCCCCGTTCCAAACAAGCCGAACGGGGCTTCGAAGTGTACGGAGGCTGCAAGGGGTTGCGGGGGGTGCCTCCGCAACAAACCAAGCGTTCATCTTCAACAACGTTCCTTGATTTGTCCCGGTTTGAGGCTTGGCCGTCATCACGTTTGCTTGAGCAGCATGTCCGGGCCGCGATGTGGTCGAACGCCGCACGGGGGTAACAACCGGACCGGTGGATTGTTGGAGCAGCGCAGCCATGTTCGTCTCCTGAAACTTGCCCTCTCCGGGCAGCCGGGGAGGGTCATTTTTGGCCCGAACGGGAACGGCCCAGCCCGCCAATCCGCTTTCATCCGGTCCGGCCCGCTGCTATGTGGTCACCTCCTCATGGCGCCAGGCGCTTCCTTCACCCTAGGCCAAGGGAGACGGCCCTGTGGCTGCCCGTCCGATCCTCCGTTTTCCCGATCCCCGCCTGCGCCTGAGGGCGGAGCCGATCACGGCCATTGATGAAGATATCCGGGTGCTGGCCCGGGAACTCACGGAAGCCATGCATGCCGCGCCGGGCATCGGCATCACGGCTCCCCATATCGGCGTTCTCAAGCGCCTCGTGGTGATCCAGCTCGAAGGCGACCCTGCGCCCCATGTCTATGTCAATCCGAGGGTCGTCTGGACCTCGCCGGATAGGACCAGGCATACGGAGGGAAGCGTCTCCATGCCCGACGTGACGGACGAGGTCGAGCGTCCTTCCGGGGTGAGGGTGGCCTATCGGGGGCTCGACGGCGCGGAGCATGAGGAGGAGGCCAGGGGCCTCATGGCCGTGTGCCTTCAGCACGAGATCGATCAGCTCGACGGGATCTTCTGGATCGACCGCCTGTCGAGGCTCAAGCGGGACCGCCTTGTCAAGCGGTTCGAGAAACTTCAGCGGGTCAGGGCCTGACCGCGGGACCCTTCAAGAATGGAGCTGCGCCAGCGTGTTCGAAATCTATCGCATCGAGACCGTCGCCTCCGAGGAAGCCGGGGGCGGGGTCGTCCGCAGGATCCTGGTGCGCGTCAGCTCCCTGGAGAAGGCGAAGGAGCGGGCCCTGAAGGTGTTCTCCCTGGCCCGCCGTCCGCAATCGCGGGAGCCCGAGGTGGAACTGGTCCGCGTCCTCAACGGCGCAGGCTACGAGGTGTTCTCGATCAGCGCGAGAGACTGACCGCCCTGGGGCCCCGGCGTTCGACGGAAATGGCCCGATCCCCATGACTCACCGCGAGCGGCGAGGGCCGGTTGGCGGCATGGAGGCGCGTCTCGTCGGGCGCGGCCAGCTTTCCCGAAAGCTCGGCGACCTGGCGGGTGAGGGCGTCGATGCTCGCCCTCAGGGCATGGATCTCGGAAACCGATGCAGGCGGCGGATTGCGCGCCGCTGCGGGTTCGATAATGGGCTCCCGCCTCTCGAAGGCACGACCCCTTGGTGTCGAGTCCTGAGGGGCGTGGGATCGGTTGAAGGCCTGCAGCACCCGCCTGATCATACGCCACAACAGCCATGCGGCGAGCCCCGCCAGCAGGACGATGCCCGCTGCGGGAGCGAATTCCATGCCGGCAGAAATGATCCCCGTCCAATCGTTCAAGGTCGTCTCCAAGAGTGCTTCAAGAGTGCTTCGCGTGAGAGGGGCGAAGACTCGGCCAGGAGTGTGACCCCTTTAAGATCGCAAAAGGGCAGGCGGCGTTTCCCGGGGGCCGTCCGACGGGAGGGTTGGCCGCAACCGCGATTGACAGCCCTTTCATTGGCCGCTACGAGCGCGCCTCCATCGCGAGCTCGACCCGCTGCGGTGGCCATGCGCGGGCGTAGCTCAGTCGGTTAGAGTGCCGGCCTGTCACGCCGGAGGTCGCGGGTTCGAGCCCCGTCGCCCGCGCCACTCTCCCCTGGAACGATGATCCGCACAGGCGGGCCTCGTGAAACGAACAAAGGAGCCCGAGGGCTCCTTTGCCAGGTTTGGGGGACTTGGTCCTTCGGGCCGGCTCATCCAGCCCTTGAGCGCTAGGCGATCTTGCCGCCGCCCTGCCGGGTGACCACGAGAACGGAGGGGCGGGGAGGCATCCCGTCCTTGAAGTCCGGCCAGCGGGTGGCCGGGTTCTCGAAGCTCGCGGGAGCTCCTTCCTCGGACTCGCCGGGGTGCTGCACGGCAAGGAACAGGGTCTCGTCGTTGGGCGTGAAGCACGGGCCGCACATCTCGGCGCCCAGGGGCACCCGGAAGAAGTGCCGGGAGGTGCCGCGCAACTCGCCCTCGGTTTCGAGCGCCCAGAGGCCGTCGGCCCGGCCGGTGGCCTTGGCGTTGTTGCCGTCGGTGGAGATCCACAGGCGGCCCTGGCTGTCGATGGCGCAGTTGTCCGGCATCCCGAACCAGCCGTTCTTCGTGGTCTCCGACGAGAAGGTCGCGCCCACCGAGGCGACGGAAGGATCGCCGCACTTCACCAGGACCTCCCAGGCGAAGGCGGTCGCCGCGTGGTTGCCGCCCTCCGGCATCATCTCGATGATGTGCCCGAAGGCGTTGTTGGCCCGCGGGTTCGCGGCGTCCACCTGGTCTTCCTTGCGGCGGGTGTTGTTGGTCAGCATGACGTAGACGCGGTTGGTGGCCGGGTTGGCCTCGATGTCCTCCGGACGGTCCATCTTGGTGGCGCCGAGGAGATCCGCCGCCCGGCGGGTCTCGATGAGCACGTCGGCCTGGCTCCTGAAGCCGTTGGCCTCCGTGAGCGGCCCCTGGCCGTGCACCATGGGCAGCCACGCGCCCGTGCCGTCAGGGTTGTACTTGGCCACGTAGAGGACGCCCTCGTCGAGAAGGCCGAAATTGGCGGCCCGGTTCTGCGGGTCGACCTTGCCGGCGGTGACGAACTTGTAGACGTAGTCGAAGCGTTCGTCGTCCCCGAGATAGATCACGTAGCGGCCGTCGCCGTTGGTGATGCCCGCCGCGCCCTCGTGCTTGGTGCGGCCCAGCGCCGTGCGCTTCTTAGGGACGAAGTTCGGGTCGAAGGGATCGATCTCCACCACCCAGCCGAAGCGGTTCGCCTCGTTGGGCTCCTTGGCGAGATCGAAGCGGTCGTGGAACTTGCCCCAGGCATAGGCCGAGGTGCCGATGCCGTAGCGCTTGTAGTTCCTGGCCTCGGGATGGTCCTCGGCCATCTTGCCCCAGAAATAGCCGTTGAAGTTCTCCTCGCAGCTCAGCCAGGTGCCCCAGGGCGTCACGCTGCCGGCGCAGTTGTTGACCATGCCGCGCACCTTGCGTCCTTCCGCATCGGCCGAGGTCTTCATGCGGGGGTGACCGGCGGCGGGACCCGTGATGTCCATGGGGGTGTCGGCCGTGATGCGGCGGGTGTACTTCGAGTCCTTCACCACCTGCCACTGGCCGTTCTGGCGGCGGATCTCCACGACGGCGCCCCCATGGGCGGCCATCTCGATGTCCACCAGGTCCTTGGTCATCTTGGCGAAGTTGGCGTCCTTGGCGTCCTGGACGCCGAGGCCGGGGAACATCAGCTCCTCGTTGGTGTATTCGTGGTTCACCACCAGGAGGCCATGGTCGCTCGAACCATCGATCGGGATGTAGCCCACGAAATCCGTGTTGTAGCCGAACTGGCGCGCCTGCTTCGCGGCGCTCTGGTTCAGGGGGTCGAAGGCGGGAGCGTCCGGGAAGAGGGGATCGCCCCAGCGCAGCAGCACCTGCGCGTCGTAGCCCTCGGCCACGTGATGGGTGTGGTCCACGCCGGCCTCGATCTCCTTGAAATCGAAGGAGGCGAGCGGGGTCTTCTTGGCCGGCTGCTCGTTGGCCGCCAGAGCCCGGGTGCCGACCGTGGCCGAAATGGCCGCGACGGCCAGCGAACCGCGCAGCAGGTCGCGCCGGTTGAAGCGAGTGGCGATCACCTCGCCCATGGTGGGGTTCCCCGTGGGGTTGATTCCCACGTCGCCCGAATCTTCGAGATCGCTTGCGCGCAGGCGGGCCTTGTACTCGTTCATATCCGATCCTCCATCTGTCGGTCCCACAAGCGCCTTAGAACGGTTCCATGTAAGCTTGGTGACAGTGGAGCCCCGCCCGCGCCGCTGCGCCGAAGGGGGCGATGCCGCAGGACAGCCCAGGGCGGATCGTGTATGGATAGGGCCATGAACAACGATCAATCCGCTATTCGAGAGCAGCTGTCCGATCAGTGGCAGAAAGTCGCCATCGATCTGATCCGGGGGGGAATACCGGCCGAGACGGTGTTCGAATCCATGCTGACCGTGGGGCTTGCCGGACACGTGGAGGTCCATGGCAAGGATTTCACGGCCACCAAGCTCGTGGCCATCGCCGAGCAGTTGTCCGAGCAGGTCCGGCGCGAGAAGGAGGCCCTCCAGGAAGCCTCCAGCGCCACGAAGAATTGACCCGCAAGGAGGCCCAAAATTTCCAAATGCGGCGCTTCAGGGTGCAACGCCTTGGGAGACTGGTGCGTTAATGAGTAACGGACACCCAAGGCGGCTCCGGCTGCTTTGCCTCTCGACCTCTCTCACCATGGATGCCCCATGCAGCAGGCGCTTGACAGGAATACCTTGGATCGCCTGATCACCCTCGGGCGCAGGCAGGGGCAGCTTACCACGGAGGATCTCCGGGCAAGCCTGCCGATCGAATCCATGAGCGCGGAGGAAATCGCCCTCATCGTGGTGCACCTGGAGGAGAGCGGCGTCGCGGTGGAGCTGGAGGAGAGCCTTCTGTCGCCGGGTTCCGCGCCGAAGCCGCCTGCGACCATGGGTGCGGAGATCATCCCCTTCCCGCGCCCGGCCGCGAAGCCGCGTCCCAAGCCAAAAACTGTCTCCCTGAAGGCGGAGGTGCCCCTGCAGGCACAGGTGCCGCCGCTTCAGATGCCCGCCAGGCCCGAGGCGGGCCCGAGCCGCGCCATTCACTGGATCGTGGCGGCGGCCGGCCTGCTGGCGCTTGCGGTGGTGGGGCTCGTCATCTTCGCCTCGGTCAGCTGACGCTTTCCATCAGGGTACGGCGTCCCGCCGGCCTCCTGAAGGCTCGCGATGGCCTGCCTCAGCACCGGCAGGGGCTTGACGGCAGGGCCCGTAAACCCGGCCGCGCTCAGGTCATCCCTGCCTTGAGCCGAGAAACCCAGGTCGAGGAAGGCGGTTCTTGGGTCGAAGAGGGCCCGCACCGCGGCCTTCTCGTCATATCCCAGAACCGACGCAGGCCCCGCGGCCATGCCCCCCGCCGGAAGGTTTGCGGTCGTCAGAGGCGGCGGTGCGGGTACAACCAGGCTGTTATCCGCCGAAGCCAGGAGCACCTGGGGCCGTCGCGGCGGCAGAGGCGCCGCGGCGGGCCTCACGCCCTCCGGCGAAGCGGAGGCCAGGGTGGTTGCGGGCTCCGATGCCGCGGGGCTCGGCTCGGCGGCCGGAGGGGGAGGCGTATCCTTGCGCCCGAACAGGCTCGCCATCAGGCCGCCGATGGACGGACCGCCGCCGAGGGAGGACTGGGTCGAGAGACTGGCGTTCCGGGACAGGACTTCGGCCTTGGCCAGCTCGTAGCCCTGGAGCGGCTTTCCGTTGGAGGGCAGATGAAGGGTCTTCCCGTCCGGGAAAAGGCGCGCGAGCTGCTCCTGGGACATGCGCGGCCAAGCGCGCACGCTGCCGGTATCCACGTGAACGAAGGCCGAGGAGCTGTAATAGCCGACGCCGCCATATTGCAGGCGCATGGCGATCTCGCGCAGGCGCTCCGTGCTCACGTCGGGCAGCCGGATGTCCATGGCCTTGCCCAGCATGTGCTGGCTGTGCTCGGACACCGCCTTGGACCGGCGGCGCAGGGCGCTGTTGGTCTCGGGCGACCGGTAGGCCGAGATGATGTTGATGGGCTGACTGGACCCGGATTCCCGGTAGACCTCCCAGAGGATGTCGAACAGTCGCGGGTCCATCTTGGCCGGCTCGTCCACGCGCCAGTCGCGCAGGAACCAGTTGAGCTGGGTCAGCGCCTCGCCGTCATACCGGCCGTTGCGCCGGAACGTGATGGTCGTGCTTTCCCGGGTATGGGTGTGGAAGAACGACAGGCTGCGGGTGTCGCCATTGGCGGCGGCGTCCTGGGTTCCGGCCGTCCCGCCCATGAGAACGGCGGCTCCGGCTGCCGCGAACGAGGCCGCCTTGAGGATTCTTCTGTGAACCGCCGACGAGAATACGCCGGACGCAGGCCCTGCCTTTCGTCCGCCAGAGATCCGTTCGGATCGGCCGTTGATCCCCCGCATGGTTCCTTATGCCCCGCGTCCCAGGCAGACGTGTGAAGGCGAACCATGGCGAAAGTTGGTATATAATGTGTTACCGATCCAGCCTGGCCGCGGCGCTCAGGCGCGGGAAGCCGTCCTGTTGCGCTTCTGCCGAGACGAGCCCAGGACCACCACCTTCGTGCCGACCGGGATACGGTTGTAGAGATCCATCACGTCCTGGTTGATCATGCGGATGCAGCCGGACGAGACGCTCGTGCCGATGGTCCAGGGTTCGAAGGTGCCGTGGATGCGGTAGAGGGTGTCCTTGTTGCCCTGCCAGAGGTAAAGGGCGCGGGCTCCCAGGGGATTGCCCGGACCGCCGGCCATGCCCGGGCCGCCCGGCAATTCGCCCATTTGCTCCATGAGTTCCGGCTGCCGGTCGAACATCTCCTTGGGCGGGTACCAGTCCGGCCATTCCTGCTTGTCCTTGACCGTGGCGCTTCCGGACCAGCTGAAGCCCGAGCGTCCGACGCCCACGCCGTACCGCAAGGCCGTGCCGTCGCCCTGGACGAGATAGAGGTAGCGGGCCGCCGGATCGACGATGATCGTGCCCGGCGCCTCCGCCGTGTCGTAGGGAACCACCCTTCGCAGATAGGCCGGATTGATCCTGGACAGGTCGACCCCCGGAACCGGGTACAGGTCGTCGACGGGGGCGTAGAGGCTCTGATAGACGGATCCGGGTCCGGCGAACTGGGCAAGGCTTCGGCTGCCTGGAAAAACGGACGCGACAGCGGTCGCCGAGATTCCAAGCAGAAGAGCGCGGCGATTGAAGTCCATCTTGCTTCCTCCGAAACATGTCCAGCTAGACAATAAGAAGACGCGCAGCAGGGTTCCTTGGTTTCACCCTTGTCGATGAATTTGAACAACTTTTCGCGTTTTCGACCCTGTCGGCGCGCCGAGTTGATCCGCCTGCGCGAATTGCGCCGGCCCGCTTCGGGTTCTACGATCGGCTATTGAGCATCGCATCGGCCGGTTCAAGCCGTCCGACCATGCCGCGAGGAGACCCCCATGAGCCGTCGCCGTGAGAACGAGGACGCAAACCCGAAGGAGAGGATCTCGTCCGACCGAGACGCCAGCAGCGAGGCCCAGCTCGACGAGGCCCTGGAGGATAGCTTTCCGGCGAGCGATCCCGTCTCGGTCGAGCATTCCGACCATGCGGGCGCGCCGCCGGATCACGTTGGCGCCACAAAGGACAGGACGTCGTCCGGCCGGAAGCCCGATTGAAGCTCCAGCCCTGATCCGCCCGACGCCATGGCATTCGCCCGCTCCATCCTCGACCGCCGGCATGGCTGCAACGGCGTGATCGATCCCCTCCCATGACGGACAGCGTCTCCTGGTCCTGGGCGGCAGGGGGAGTGCTGCTCGTCCTGCTGCTGGTCCTCGTCCTCGTCCGGTCCCGCAAGCCGCGCTACCGACGTCAGCCGGTCATGACGGCCAACGAGCGGGAGTTCTACGGGCGGCTGGTGGCCGCCTGTCCCGACTGCCAGATCTGGCCCCAGGTGCCGATTCTCGCGCTCGTGCGCCCGGACGCCAAGACGGGCACGCGGGCCTTCTGGCTCGCGTTCCGGGCCATTTCCAACACCCGCGTGGACTGGGTGATCGCCCGGGACATGGAGGTGCTGGCGGTCGTCGAACTCGACGACCGCTCCCACGATCCCCGAAAGGACGCGCGGCGCGATCAGGTTCTGAGGTCGTGCGGCTACCGGGTGATCCGATTCGCCTCCCATCGCAGGCCGACCCCGCAGCAGATCCGGGACGCCGTCCTCTCCTGACGCCCTCAGGCGCTTATGGCGGGAGCGTCCCCTGCATGGAAGCTCTCGAACAGCTCCTGCCGGAGCGCCTCCGGCTCCGCAAGGTAGCGCGCCGAGTGGTGGAACGGCGTCACGTGCCGGGCTCCGGCCTCCCGGGCGATAGCGCCCGCCTCCCAGGCGGTCAGGTGGTGGGAGGCGAGCGCCAGGGAGCGGTCGGCTTCCAGGAACACCGCTTCGATAAAGAGCTGGTCGGCTCCCCCCGCGAGCTGGAGGATCCTGGCGCGGTTCTGCTCATGGGGGCCGCGTCGGTCACATAGGCCACCACCTGGCCGGGGGCGATGTGCAGGGCCCGGTCCTTCAACTCCCCCAGCCCGACCGCTGCGCCGCCCGGAACCTCGATGACGTGATCGTCGGGCAGCCCGATGCGGACCGCGCGCTTGGCGTCGTTGAGCCAGGGGCCCGCCGGGAGGCCCATCTCGTTCAGAACGCCACGCCACACATTCACCTGCAGCACCTCCTTCAGGGCGAAGGCCAGGGACGGGATGCCGTGGTCGAGGGCCACGGCCTCGATCCGGAAATCCGCTTCCATCCATGCGACGCCTTCCGGAAGGTCCGGCGGGTCGACGGCACGTCGGGCGAAGGCCTCGGGGGCGCGAAACTCCGCGCCCCCGATCAGGCGCCGGCCGTCATAGTCCATGGCGCAGAGGCGGAAATCGACCGAGTTCCCATCGAGCAGGTTCCAGGTGAAGCTGCGGATGCGGTGCTCCACCTGGTCCGCGAAGCCCGGGGGACCCACGAGGGTCAGCGAGGACGGGCGGTGCAGGCAGAGGCGGAACAGGCGGTCGAAGCCTGCCACATGATCCACATGGGTATGCGACACGAAGGCATGGCTCACCCGCAGCAACTCGCGGGAGGAGAGCGGGCTCAAGTCGCCCAGGTCGAACAGGATCGCCCGCCGGCCGAACCGGAAGTCGAGATAGACGCCTGGATCGTTGAAGGGGCCGTTGACGAGGCGGGGTTGAACAAGCCAACTCATCGAAAACCAACGGCCTCCGCTGCCCTGTGTTCCGGGGCCGCCCGCGGCGCTACCCTCGGACCTTGCCCTCAGACCTCCCGGCTGCCCTTGAAGCGGGCGAAGGCGCGCCGGCCCAGGGGTCCGAAGAGAACCACCTCGTAGGCATCGGGCTCCATGCCCTCCACCTCCATGCCTGGAGAGCCCACGGGCATGCCGGCCACGGCGAGGCCCTTGGCCTGCGGCTTCTCGGCCAGGAGACGCCTGATCGTGCTTGCGGGCACATGACCCTCGATCACATAGCCGCCGATCTCGGCCGTATGGCAGGAGGCGAGATCCCCGGGAATGCCGAGGCGAGCCTTCAGCCGGTTGAGCTCGGGAGCCTCGACCACATCGACGGCAAAGCCCGCGACGCGCACATGCTCGACCCAGGCCGCGCAGCAGCCGCAGCTCGGGTCCTTGGTCACGACCATTTTCGGCAGGGTCTCGGCCGCGGCGAGGGAAGCCCCCGCAACGGGAGACGCCAGGATCCCGGCGAGAAGGGTTCGGCGGCTGATCGGCGGGCAGGAGCGCATAGAGGAACCTCATGGTGAGCGGCTGCCATCATGCACCCACAGGCGGCCGTAGGGTCAAGGCGGCTGTTGGAGCAATCGGGCTTCGGGGCAGGCGCCCCATGAAGGAAGGCCGAGCCCGGAAGGCCGGCTCGGCCCTGGCGTCAGCTTCGAGATGAGAACCGGACCTGCATCGCGTCTCCGGCTCAGGCGACGTCCGCATCGTCCGGGTCGCTCACGTCGACCAGGAACATGATGTAGGGGCCGTCGTCCTCTTCGTCATCCTCGTCCTCCTCGTCCAGGTCGGCGTCCTCGAACTCGCCCATTTCGTCATCGGTCGCGGGCCTGATGCTCAGGCTGGCGAAGCCGTCCCACAGGGGAGCGCCTTCGCTTTCGAGGTTCTTGAGGTCCTCCTTGAAGTCGTCGCTCATGAAGAGTTCGCGGGCTTCCTCCTCATTGGCGTTGGTGACGGCAACCGGCTTGTCGCTGATGGTCAAGGTGAACATGGTTTATCCTTTCGTTCGCCCGCAGGGATACCTCCTAACGCACATCCCTGCCAGTTCGAAGCAGGGTCGCCGCGATAGAATGGCCCGAGCCGACCGATTTCCGGTTGCGTGGAATCAGGGGCGATCAACGCCGACGAACGACTGAGCCCGAAAAGGCAGAATTGCCAACCGCCTGCGCCGAAGCCTTCAACCTTCGCGTCCATCGTCGCTCCTGATCAGGATCCCTAGCGGAGAGGCGCCTCGACCTTGCAGATGACCCCCGTCGGCGCGAAGGAAATCTCGGCCTCGCCGCCCAGGTCATGAGCCAGGCTGCGCTCGATGAGCCGGGTTCCGAACCCTCGGCGCTTGGGAGCCTGCACGGATGGGCCGCCCGTCTCCTCCCAGAGTATCCGCAGGCAGGGAGGGGTGGCGTTGCCGTCGACGCTCCAGCGGACGCCCACCTGTCCGCTCTCGTTGGACAGGGCGCCGTACTTCACCGCGTTCGTGGCCAGTTCCTGGAACGCCATGGCAAGGGCGAGCGCCATGCGTGGGGGAACGCGTATGGTCGGCCCGGCAAACTGAATGCGGCTTTCGCCGTGGCTCCGATAGGGCTCCACGGCCTGAGCCACGATCTCGTGGAGATTGGCGGCCTCCCAGTTTTCCCGCGTCAGCACGTCGTGGACGCGGGAAAGGGCGAACAGGCGGCTCTCCAGGGCCTGGTTCGCCGCCTCCGGGGTCTGCGCATTGCGCAGCGTCTGCGATGCGATCGACTGGACGGTGGCAAGCGTGTTCTTCACGCGATGGTTCAGCTCATGGATGAGAAGCCTTTGATGCTCCTCGGCTTTCTTGCGTTCGGTGGCATCGTGGAAATAGACCGACAGGCCTCCGTCCGCCGTGGGATAGATGTTGATGTCGACCCAATGGTGCGGGATCGGAGAGAGGACTTCGTGTCGGATCGGAACCCGTTCGTCCATCACGCGGATATGGGCGTTGAAGGAGGCGCTGCCCACGATCTGAGGGAACATCTCCGGATAGACCTTGCCGATCAGATCCTCGCGCCTGCGTCCCCACAGCTCCTCCGCCTTGCGGTTGATGTAGGTGAAGCGCCACTCGCGATCCACCGCGTAGAAGGCGTCCGAGATGCTCTCCAGGATCTCGAGGATGCGCTCGCGGCCGCGCTCCAGCTCGTCCCGGGTCTCCTTCTGGTCGGTGATGTCGCGAAAATAGACCGTGACGCCCCCCTGAACCCCCGGATAGAAGCTCGCCGAGAGCCAGCGCCCGATGATCACGGAGCGGGTTTCGACCTGAAGGGGCTCCCGGGTCTGGCGGACGCGCTCGTGGAAGCCCCATTGTTCCGTGCCGACCACAACCGGAAAGACCTCCGTGAAGGCGCGCCCGATGAGGTCCTCGACCCGCTTCCCCCAGATCTCGGTCGCCCGGTGGTTGACGTAGATGAAGCGCATCTGGGCATCGAGGGCATAGAAGGCGTCCGAGATGCTTTCCATGATCGCCCGAAGCTGTTCCTCGCTCTCGCGGGCCCGCTGATCAGCGCGCTTTTCCCGGGTCTGGTCCCGGAGGATCTTGAGGAAGCCGACGAGCTCGCTGTTCTGGAACGGCATGAGGACGCTCTTCGCCCAGAAGCGGGAGCCGTCCTTCTTCACATTCCAGCGTTCGTCATCGGCCCGTCCATGGGCGATGGCCTCCCTGATCTCCGATCGGGGCCGGCCGGCTTCACGATCCTCGGGGCTGAAGAGAAAATCGGTATATCGCCCGATCGCCTCGTGCTCTTCCCAGCCGAGGATGTTCCGGGCTCCGGCGTTCCAGCTCGTGACGCGGCCCGTGAGATCGAGGGAGATGATGGCGTAATCGGTTGCGCTTTCGACGAGGGCCCGGAGCCAGCCCTCGCTGGCCTCGAGGGCGTTGCGGCTGTGCTTGGGTCCAGCGCCCTGCGCATCGGCGTCGCTCTGCGGCCCCTGTTCGTTGAGGCGGGCGCGAAGCTCGCGATTGTCCCGCCTGAGTTCCGTCAGTTGCTGAAGCAGATCGTCCCGACTCAGGGAGCTACTCTCTCGATGATTCATCCCTGAACGCTCGATCCGTGATGCTGGGGGCTGACCCCCTCGGGCAGCCTTCAGGCGCCGCGAAGGGGTCAGTCGACCCTCGGATAACGTGCATCGGTTGGACAGGTTGCGCCGAGCGGCCGGGCAGGGGCAGGGCTTGCGCGGCCGCGCCCGGCCGACGCAAGCCCTGCAAGGATCGCGCTCAGAGCGCGCCCTTCTTCTTCAGCCAAGCCTGCATCTCGGCGATTTCCCGCTCCTGCTCGCGGATCACGTCGGTGGCCCATCTGCGAACCTGCTCGTCCCGGGCGCTCCCCAGGGCAACCTTCGCCATGTCGATGGCCCCCTGGTGGTGGGGGATCATGCCGCGCACGAAGTCCACATCCGCGTCGCCGCTGTACTTGATGTCCATGTCGCGGTGCATCTTGGCGTTGGCCTCGCGATAGCCCTTCGTGGCGGGCGTCTCGGGCGTCTGAGCGGCCTGCGCCGGGGTGGAGTGGCCCGAATGGCCCGAATGGCCGCCATGCGACGCGCCCTGCGCCTGGGCGAGGGAAGGAAGGGCGGCAAACATTGCAATGAGAACGATGGTGCGGGTCTTCATGACAGGTCTCCTGAAAAACGGGGTGACAGAGGAGAAAGAGGGGCCAAGGTCCCTGGCGGGCAGGGAAGCGGGCTCGACATGGACGGGGAGGCCGGACGGCCGCAGCCGCTTGTCATGCCGTTTCTATGAAATCCGTTCATCCCAGGTCCCTGCCTCTCCAGGCTTCCGAGACGCCTACACCTTCCCCCGATGGCAAGGTCAAGGGGCAGGGTACCCCTCCATCGTGTTTCGCGCGGGCCGTCGACGGCGCTATATGGATCGACCCGACGGCTGCTGCGGCAGGTGGGAGGCGGATCGGGATGTAAGGCCTGCAGGAGGCGGGGAACATGAGGGTTGTCACCCATAGCGGCACGTTCCACGCCGACGACGTGTTCGCTTTCGCGGTTCTGCGCGCGGCGCTCGGCGGCTTCGACTTCACCCGCACCCGCGACGCCGGCGCCATCGCGGCGGCCGACCTGGTCTTCGACGTGGGCGGAATCTATGAGCCGCAGCAGCGCCGCTACGACCACCACATGCGCGATCTGCCCCGCAGGGCTGACGGGACGCCCTACAGCTCGGTCGGCCTGATCTGGCGCGATTACGGGCGGGCGGCCCTGCCCGGGCTGGTTCCCGGCATCGAGGCGGAAATGCTCGACGCGGTCTGGAGCGACATCGATGCAGGGATCATCCTGTCCATCGACCAGGCCGACAACGGCATCGCCACGGTGAGCCCCGGGCATCTCTCTCTGCTGATCGAGGCGTTCAATCCCGCCTGGGACAGCGCGCAATCCTATGACGAGGCCTTCCGGGAGGCGGCCGGTTTTGCGGAAGGCATCCTGGTCCGCGCCTGCCGGCAGGCCCATGCGGAGGCGCAGGCCATGGCTCTCGTGCTGGCGGCCGCAAGCCGCTCGCCCGACCCTCGCATCCTCGTGCTCGACCGCAAGCTGCCCTGGGAAAAGGCGGTCTACCAGGGCGGCCTCGATGAGCTGCTCTTCGTCGTCTATCCGGGCGAGGACCACGGGGCCTGGTATTGCCGGACGGTTCCGCCGGAGCCCGGCTCCTTCGGCCACAGGCTGGCCCTGCCCGAACCCTGGCGAGGGTTGCAGGACGAGGCCTTCTCGATGGTGGCCGGAATTCCCGACGGAGTCTTCTGCCATCCCGGCGGCTTCATCACCGGCGCCCGGTCGCGGGAATCCGCCGTTCGGCTGGCCGAGCTCGCCATCGCGACAGGGGGGCTCTCCCCCTGATGGGAGCGGCCGGATTCTCCACGCACCCGCCTGGAGACGACCGTTCTGGGGCCCGCCCGGCTGTGCTAGGATCGCGGTCCCTTCCGCTCAATCAGGACGATGCGATGTCTCTCCTTCTGCCGGTGATCTTGGGTTCCGTGCGATCCGATCGGAAGGGCCTGCGGGCCGCCCGTTTCATCATTCGTCGCCTCGAGGAGCAGGGTTACGAGGCTCCCCTGGTCGATCCCGTCGAGCTGAAGCTCCCCCTGCTGGACCGGATGTACAAGGAACACCCCAAGGGAGAGGCCCCCGAGCCCCTGGAGCGCCTGGCGGAGCTCTATCGCAGGGCCGACGGGTTCGTGATCGTCTCGGCCGAGTACAACCAGAGCATCCCGCCCGCCCTGTCGAACACCCTCGACTACTTCCTGGAGGAGTATTTCTGGCGGCCCTCGGCCATCGTCTGCTATTCGGCCGGGCGCTACGGCGGCGTGAGGGCGGCCGTGCAGCTGCGCGCCATGCTGGGGGAGCTCGGGATGTCGAGCATTCCGTCCTACCTGGCCATTCCGGAGATCGGCAAGACCTTGGACGAGGAGGGCCATCCGCAGCAGCCGTGGCTCGACAAGTCGGCCGGGCGCTTCATGTCCGAATTCGTCTGGTATGCGCAGGCCCTGCGCCGCCAGCGGCAGGAGGGCACCCCCTACTAGGGGCCGTCAGTCGAACAGGACCACCTGGCGGATCGCGGAGCCGTCGTGGAGGCGGTCGAAGCCGAGATTGATGTCCTCCAGGGGCAGGGTGTGGGTGAGCAGCCGGTCCACGGGCAGCTTGCCGCCCAGGAACATGGCTACGAAATTGGGCAGGTCCCGCTTGGGAACGCAGGTGCCGATATAGGAGCCCTTCAGGGTCCGCTCCTCCGCCACCAGGCTCACCGCCTGGATCGACAGCTTGCGGTCGGGATGCGGCAGTCCGGCGGTGACCGTGGTGCCGCCGCGGGCGGTGGCCGCATAGGCGAGTTCGAGGGCCGGAACCGCGCCCGCCATCTCGAAGAAGAAATCGACGCCCCCTCGGGAGAGGTCCTTGATCTCCTGGGCAGCCGTGGGGCTTCGGGCGCTCACCGCATGGGTGGCGCCAAGCTGCCGCGCCGTCTCGAGCTTCTCGTCCGACAGGTCGACGGCAATGATCTGCCGCGCCCCGGACGCGACGGCTCCGAGGATGGAGCAGAGGCCGACGCCGCCCAGGCCCACCACGGCCACCGAAGAGCCGGGCGGCACCCGCGCCGTGTTGACCACCGCGCCCACCCCCGTGAGCACGGCGCAGCCGAAGAGGGCGCTGTACTCGAAGGGCAGGGGAGCGTTCAGCTTCACGCAGGATTCCTGCGAGACGATCGCGTATTCGGCAAAGGCCGACACGCCGATGTGGTGGTGCACCGGTTCGCAGGCGATGGAGAGCCGCCTGTCGCCCCGCAGCAGGGTGCCCGCGCCGTTGGCCCTTGCGGCAGGCTCGCACAGGGCCGGGCGGCCCGTGGCGCAGGGGATGCAGCCGCCGCAGCTCGGCACGAAGACCAGAACCACGTGGTCGCCGGGAGCAAGATCCGTCACGCCGTCCCCGACCGCCTCGACGAGGCCCGAGGCCTCATGGCCCAGCACCATGGGGGTTGGGCGGGGGCGATCCCCGTTGATCACCGACAGGTCCGAGTGGCAGAGGCCGGCCGCCCTGATCCTGACCAGCACCTCGCCGTGGCCGGGAGCTGCGAGTTCGACCTCCGCGATCTCGAGGGGCTTCGAGCGCGCATAGGGAGCGGGCAAGCCCGCCTCCCGCAAGAGTGCCGCCTTGATGCGCATCGAACCTGTCCGCCCTATCGTTTAGGACCCGATGGTGGAGGCAGGACCGATCTCCGTCAACACGCGGCGAAGCGGCTCCGGCAGGTCCACCGGGCGTCTCGTTTGCCTGTCCACATGAACGTGGGTGTATCCCCCCTGGGCGGCGGCCTCCTCCCGGCCGGGGAGAAACATGGCGAACTCATAAGAGACGCTGGAGCGCCCCATATGGGCGACGCGCATCCCCATCGTCACCGTGCCCGGGCAGGTGACGGGCTCGAAGTAATGGGCATGGCTCTGCACCACGAGGCCGACGATCTCGCTCCTTTGCAGGTTCAGCACCCCCGCCTCGATCAGCGGCTGATTGACCGCCGTGTCGAAGTATTCGCCATAGACCGCGTTGTTCATGTGCCCATAGGCATCGTTGTCCCGCAGGCGCGTCGTCATGGTGAGCAGGCGCCGGTAGTCGTCGCGTCGGTGCCGCGTGGGTCTCGCCGTCTTCATCGTCCGGTCGTTCCTTGTGTTTCGGTTCCAGGGAGGGTGCTTCCGCATCGTTCCACCGGGCAGGCGAGGGGGCAAGTGACTGCCCTGTGATCCCATCGCCCATTGCTCCCCATCGGCGGCGCGTTACCTTCGTGGTCCATGCCGCTCCCCATCGTCTCCCATCCCGCCTATGAGGCCGCGCTGCCGGAGGGACATCGCTTCCCCATGAGGAAGTACGGGCGTCTTGCAGGGGTGCTGGCGGAGCGAGGTCTTGCGCCCAACGGCTTCGTGACGCCGGGCGTGGCCTCCGCCGAGCTGATCGCCCTGACCCATGACCGGGCTTATGTGGACCAGGTCTTCGCCTGCGCGGTGCCGCGGGAGATCGAGCGCCGGATCGGCCTGCCCGTGGACGAGGGCGTGGCGCGCCGCGCCCGCACCTCCGCCGCAGGAACGCTCCTGGCGTCGAGGCTGGCCCTGGAGCATGGCCTCGCCGCCAGCACCGCGGGCGGCAGCCATCACGGGCAACGGGAGACCGGCGCGGGCTTCTGCGTGTTCAACGATGTGGCCATCGCCGCCAAGGCCCTGAAGCACGAGGGGGCGATCCACCATGGGCTGGTGGTGGATCTCGACGTGCATCAGGGGGACGGCACCGCCGATTGCCTGCGCGACGAGCCCGATCTCTTCACCTTCTCCATGCACGCGGAGAAGAACTACCCCGTCCGCAAGATCCCGAGCGACCTCGATATCAGCCTGCCGGACGGAATGGAGGACGACGCCTATCTGGATGAGCTGGCCGCCCACCTGCCGCGCCTCCTGGACGCCCTCGAGCCGGACCTGGTGTTCTTCAATGCCGGCGTCGACCCGCACCGCGACGACAGGCTCGGGAGGCTCTCCCTTTCGGATGAGGGATTGCGCCGTCGGGACGCCTATGTGGTGGAGCAGGCGCAGAGCCGCGGCATCCCCCTGGTCGCCGTGATCGGCGGCGGCTATGCCCAAGACATCGAAACTCTGGCGCAGCGGCATGCCATCGTGTTTGAAGTCATGGCGGCGCGGTGCGATGGGATGTGAGCCAAGCGTGGACCGTTAACGGCGCCGCAGTAATGATTGAACTTTAGCTTCCTTTGAGTTAATCCCAAAGAATTACTTATTTCTTTGTGGCAGGCTGCCTCTTCATCAGAGCGGGCGCGTACGAAATGGAACAAGGTTCTATGGATCACATGGCAGTTCCCCATATCGGCAGGTCGCACCATGCGTTCCGGGGCCAGTCTGTAGAGCAACCTCAGGGCGGGCAGACCCGGGCGGCGTTTCAGGCAGGCGAGGTGCGCCGCCTGCTGGAGCAGGCTCCGGGCTTCATCGCCGTGGTCCGGGGGACGAACTTCGTCTTCGAGATGGTCAATGCTGCCTTCGTGGAACTCGTCGGCCGGCGCGACTTCATCGGCAGGCCTGCCCGGGAGGCTTGGCCGGAACTGGGCGAGGATTCGTTCGATCAGCTCAGACAGGTTTATGCGAGCGGGCAGCCGCTGGTCGGACGGGGCGTGCCGGTCGCCGTTCGGCGGGAGCAGGGCCGTCCGGTCGAGCGCCGCTATATCGATTTCATGTACCAGGCCATCACGGGACCCGACGGAGCGGTGACCGGAATCTTCCTTCAGGGGCAGGACGTCACGGACCAGAAGCGCACCGAAGAGCAGTTGCGGCTCGCGCTTCAGGGGGGCCGCATCGCCGCCTGGAGCCGCGACCTGACGACCAACCATGTCTCCTGGTCCGACAATTCAAGGGAGGTGCTCGGCGTTGGGGACGGCCCGGCCTCCGAATTCATGAAGCGCATTCATCCGGACGATCGGGAGCATCAGCGGGAAGCCCTGGCGCGGATGCTGTCGGACGGGACGCCCTACAGCATCGAAGTCCGCTTCATCAAGCCCGACGGTTCGGTCATCTGGATCGAGCACCGGGCCGAACTCCAGCGAGGCCCGGACGGGCTCGACAGCCTCACCGGGATCACAGCGGACATCACGGCGCGGAAAACCGCCGAGATCGAGGTTCGCGAGAGCGAGGAGCGCTACCGGAAGGACCTCGAAGCGGCCGCCGCGGTACAAAGGGGCCTGCTGCCCCCGGACGGGGTGACCGGGAACCTGCGGCACCAGGGCCTTCTCGAGCCCTCCACCTTCATAGGCGGCGACGCGTTCAACGTCATCCGGCGGAGCGACGGGCAGTTGTCGTTCTTCCACATCGACGTGTGCGGTCATGGGGCCGCCGCCGCACTGGTGTCGGTGGCCGCCTATCGGCTGATCTCGGAAGCCGCCATGCGGGACGCCTTCCTTCGGCCGGAGAGCCTGGTGCAGGAGGCCGCCCGGGCTTGGCCGGAGGACCTTCCCTTCTTCACGATGGTCTACGGGCAGATCGATCCGGTCTCCGGCCAGGGGTCGCTGGTCCAGGCCGGGCATCCTCACCCCCTCCTGGTCAGGCGCGGCGGGAGCATCGAACCGCTCGGACAGGGCGGTCTGCCGATCGGAATCGACACGGCCGCCTCCTACGAGGCGGTGCCCTTCGCGCTGGCGCCGGGGGATGCGCTGCTTCTCTATTCGGACGGGATCGTGGAGGCCGAAAACGCGGCCGGGGAGATCTTCTCAGAGGAGCGCCTGCACGCGCTGGTCCGGCAGCACCACGACAGCCTGGCGGCCTCGCTTTTGGGCTCCATCGCGCATCAGGTCCGCCGTTGGAGCCGATCCAAGCGGCTCGACGACGACGTCAGCGCCCTGCTGCTGGAGCGAATCGGATAAAGCGGCTTGCGCTCCCGCGGGAACGCAAACCGCTTCCATTGAATCCGTTAGTCCGAAGACCTCTAGGGCCTGTTAGATCTTGAGCCAGTCGAGAGTAGCGGCGAGGCAAAGTATGCCCATGAAGGATGAGGCGGTCTTCTCATAGCGGGTCGCAACAGCACGCCACTCCTTCAGCCTGGCCCAGAG
>JAESGY010000284.1_pt1 | contig 31220 bp, 35 predicted proteins | sample 9269841 | NCBI WGS metagenome assembly JAESGY01 (sample SAMN17022865, study PRJNA683097) | algae metagenome | isolation source: Spirirestis rafaelensis WJT71-NPBG6 and co-occurring heterotrophs from... | place: USA: Pinto Wells, Joshua Tree National Park, Colorado Desert, CA | collected 2006-08-15
TGGCGCAGATCGTCTATGTCTACGACGGTGCCCGCACGGATCCCAAGACCCTGCCTCGCTCGATTCCGGCCATGCTGGACTGGGCGAAGGCAAATCCCGGCCGCCTCACCCACCCAAACGGTCGCAATTTCCTGGGCACCACTTTCCTGAAGCAGGCGCTCTACGAGCTCGCTCCCGACCCGTCCATGCTGCAGAAGCCTGCAACGGAGGAAACCTTCCGGCCGACCACTGCGCCGCTCTGGGCTTGGTACGAAGCCTTGCGGCCGCATCTGTGGCGGGAGGGGCGGAGCTTCCCGGAGACAGGACCCGCCCAAATCCAGCTTCTCGCCGACGGCGAGATCGACCTCGCGGTTTCGTTCAACCCGGCCGAGGCCGCGGTGGCGATCAACAGCGGCCTCCTGCCTGACACGGCGCGAGTCATGACCCTGGAAAAGGGCACCATCGGCAATACCAGTTTCGTTGCGATTCCCTACAATGCGGGCGACAAGGAGGGCGCGATGGTCGTGGCGAACTTCCTTCTCGAGCCCGAAGCCCAGGCACGGGCGCAGGACCCAAGGCAGATCGGCAGCTTCACGGTGCTCGACCTCGACAAGCTCTCCCCCGACGAGCGACGGCTGTTCGACCGCCCGCCCGAAGCCAAGGGCCTGCCCACCAATGCAGAGCTCGGCAACTCGCTCCCCGAGCCCCACCCGTCCTGGATGACACGCATCACCGAGGAGTGGGAACGGCGCGTGGGGCGCTGAACGCATGTGGCTCCGCCTCGCGCCAGCCCTTACTCTTGCGCTGCTGCTCGGGCCGATCGGGCTGGGCCTCACATGGACGGTGCTTCCCGCCTTCGGGCATATGCCCAGCATCGGCGCGGTGGGGCTAACCTTCGATCCCTGGCGCACCCTCTTCGCTACACCCGGCCTTATCGGAACCCTGCGCGTGACCGTCACGGCGGGCTTGGCTGCGACCTGCCTCTCCCTGATCCTGGCCGTAGGCTTCTGCGCGGTTGCGGCCGGGTCGCGACCATTCTCGAAGCTCTCACGCCTCGTTGCTCCGCTCCTCGCGACACCGCATTCGGCGAGCGCCCTGGGCTTCGCCTTTCTGGTCCTGCCGAGCGGCTGGATCGTGCGCGCAATATCCCCCGAGATAACCGGCTGGACGCGTCCGCCAGTAGGCTTGGTTACAACCGGAGACGCCGCAGGGCTATCGCTGGTGGGTGGTCTGCTCCTGAAGGAGGTACCCTATCTCGTGCTCATGATCATCGCCGCCTCGGCGCAGGTTCCGGTTGCAGCCTCGCTCTCCGTCTCCCGCGCACTCGGCCATCGTGGACCGTCGGCTTGGGTGAAGGCGGTGCTGCCGCAGATCTACTCCCAGATCCGCCTGCCGCTATACGCCGTGCTTGCGTTCTCGCTCTCGGTGGTGGACGTCGCGATCATCCTGGGACCAAGCCAGCCGCCGCTCCTCAGCGTGCTCGCAACACGCTGGTTTTCGGACTATGACCTCTCGCGCTACCCGGCTGCCGCTGCAGCAGCTGTGCTACAGCTCATTGTCGTAATCGCAGCAATCGGGCTCTGGAGGTTAGCCGAGATCCCGATTGCTGCCGTTGGCCGGTCCTGGATTGAGGGGGGCTCACGTGGTTTTGCCAGCGCGCTCCTCACCCGCCTCACCGGGATTGCGGCACTTCTGGCCGGTGGGCTCGGACTCGCCGCAATCCTCGGCATGGTGGTCTGGTCCTTCGCTCTCGTCTGGCGTTTTCCCGACGCGTGGCCCTCGGCGCTTGGCCTTGCGACTTGGCGGGCGCAGGCCGGTGCTATCTCGCCTGCATTGATGAATACGGTGATCGTCGGCACTGCCGCGACAGTGCTTGCTATCGTTCTTGTCCTCGCATGCCTCGAGAACGAGGTTCGCCAAGGTCGTCGCCCGGGCGGGGCTGCGCTCTGGCTCCTCTTTCTCCCGCTCCTGGCACCCCAGATTGCCTTCCTGTTCGGAGTTCAGGTCGCCCTGGTGCGGATCGGCCTCGACGGCACCCTCTCCGCCGTGATCTGGAGCCACCTCATCTTTGCCCTTCCCTACGTGTTCCTGTCGCTGGCTGATTCCTTCCGGGCCCTTGACCGGCGCCTGCCGGCGACCGCTGCAGCGCTTGGAGCAGGCCCCGTGCGAGTCTTCGTCACGATCAAGCTGCCGCTGCTCCTGCGCCCGCTCCTCATTGCCGCCTCCATAGGGTTTGCGGTGAGCGTGGGGCAGTATCTTGCGACCGTATTTCCCGGAGCGGGTCGCGTTGCAACACTCACGACCGATGCGGTGACGCTCGCCAGTGGCGCGGACAGGCGCATCATCGGGGTCTATGCGGCGCTTCAGGCCGCGCTGCCGCTTCTCGTATATGCGGCCGCGCTCGGTGCCCCGGCCTTCCTCTACCGACATCGTCGGGCCTTGCGCCCATGAAGCAACCTGCTGCCCTCAGCCTGAACGACGTGACGATCCGGTTCCGCGGCACCGGGGCAGCTCTCGTTGAGAACCTAGAGCTCACGATCCCGCCCGGGACCGTGACGACACTCATGGGTCCGAGCGGCTCGGGCAAGTCGACCTTGCTCTCTTTCTGCGCGGGCTTTCTCGATCAGAGCGCCTTCGCGGCGTCGGGCGCTGTCAGCATCGGCGGGGAACGGATTGACGGCTTGCCTGCCGAGCGACGCCGTCTTGGCCTGTTGTTCCAGGATGCCCTGCTGTTTCCCCATCTCTCGGTTGGCGGCAATCTGCTCTTCGGCCTCCCGCGCAGCGCGGCCCGTTCGCGTTTCGAACGCCGGCAGATCATCGAGGACGCACTTGCTCAGGCAGGGCTTGCGGGCTACGCGGATCGCGACCCGGATACGCTGTCAGGTGGGCAGAAGGCCCGGGTGGCGCTCCTGCGGACGCTTCTGGCCGAGCCGAGAGCCCTTCTCCTGGACGAACCGTTCTCCAAGCTTGATGCAGTCCTGCGTGCGGAGATCCGGACCTTCATCTTCGAGCACGTGCGTGCCCGTTCGCTCCCGACGCTGCTCGTCACCCACGATGCGGCCGATGCAGAGGCAGCGGGTGGGGTGCTTATTCCCACGAAGAGCTGGAGGTAGATTTCCACCACGTGGCTGATTTGCGCAGGATTGGCATAAACAGCGCAAGAGCCGGCTGATCGGTACGCTTTTGCCTGCAGTCCAGGCCGAGCAAATCGGGCACAATGCCTAAGATCCCGATCGAAGATCGATCATCCCCAGGCCTTAAAGCACGTCTTCCAGCCACAGGCGCTCGGGCGACGTTGCAGACGAACCTTGCGGGAGAGTGCGCTAGGCTCATTCAGACGATTGGCAAGCATCAGCAAGCGAGGTCATCATGCGGAACGATCATCCCGCGTCACGCACGCCGAGAAACCGCGGCAGAGCTTACCTCCCCACCATGAGACGATCCTCGACAGCAATGATTGTTGCCATGGCGCTCAGCACGCCTGTTTCTGCCGCTGGCACAGGGTCAGACCAAGTTACGGCGGCTCCCCGGCAGACCGCTCAAGCTGCCGCTGCAAGTCAGCCGGAGGACAAGACCTCGTCGAAGAAGCAGATCCGCCTGGAGCGCCGGACGCCGGCGTATTGGAGAGTTACGCTCGACAACCCACCGTTCAATATCTTCGGACCGGAAACGATCCCTCAGCTCAATGAGGTGATCACGGCGCTTGAAAGCGATCCGCTTGTAAAAGTGGTTGTCTTCGACAGTGCCGTTCCCGGCTTCTTCCTGACCCATTACGATTTCGTTCCGCCCCTGTCGAAGTCCACGGGTTTGGCCGCAGGTCCGACCGGGCTTCATCCGCTCCCTGACATGCTGGTCCGCCTCAGCCGTGCTCCGGTTGTGTCAATCAGTTCGATCCGTGGGCGTGCCACGGGTGTGGGGAGCGAACTTGCCCTTGCGAGCGACATGCGCTTCGCCAGCAGGGAAAAGGCGATCTTGTCTCAATGGGAGGTGGGCGCAGCGCTTGTTCCGGGCGGCGGACCGATGGCACGCCTCCCGCGGCTGATGGGGCGTGGACGTGCCCTCGAAGTTTTGCTCGGGGCCGAGGACATCGACGGCGATCTTGCCGAGCGATATGGATACGTGAACCGCTCATTGCCGGATGAACAACTGGATGGCTTCGTCGACGCGCTCGCAACACGCATTGCATCGTTCGACAAGAAGGCGATCGCCGACACCAAGCGTCTGGTTGATTTCGCAAGCTTGCCTCCCGATCCCGAAATCGCCGCCGGGTGGAACGCGTTCATCGACTCGGTCCAGCGTCCGCCAGCTCAGGCAAAGATAAAGCAGCTCATGAGCCTTGGCCTGCAAACCAACAGCGATGTTGAAACCAGGCTCGGCCACTATACGGGAACTCTTGGCGAGCGTTGATGATCGGCAAGGGCTTCGTGCGGCTACGGAGCAGGAGCATGCTCGCTGAGACGGAGGCGCAGCAGAACGTATTGCTGCCCCACGAACGGGCTCTGCTTGCGCTGCTTGGCGTCACTCCCTACCAGCCGTCTCCCGTCCAAGCTCGGACGGATCATGCTCTGAAGGCGTTACGGAAGCGAGCGCTAGTTTCTGCATCTCATTGGAGGTGGAAATCACCAATGGCTTAATCGATCCGCAGGCTCTGCTCCATGGCAAAGCACTGGTCCCAGATGTAAACATCGTAAGCCGCAAGCCGTGTTGACCACTTGGGCGTGAGTTTGTTCACGCAGTCCACAGCGACACGGTCAATATAATTGTCGAAACCGGCCCAGGGGTTAGCCTTGTCACGAGGGTTGAGCCCCTCTCCGGGCTTTGTCGCCTTCAAGGCTTCTCCCGATGCAGCCTTCAGGTCGTTCATGAACTCGCTCTGCATTTCAACATCCGCGCGTGTTCCGGTCCGGGAAACGTGCCCTGCGACCAGTGTATCGAATTCAATCTTCTTGATCTCTTCAACCTGGCGGAACAAGCCCCGTATGTCCTCGGCAAGAGCAAGACGCCGCCAAGGCATCCAGCCAGGAAAGATGACGTCAATCACCATCAGTGTTCTCTGGGCCGGCGCATAGATGAAGATATTTCCCGGCTCATGCCCATTCCCATGATATGACAGCTCGAGAACCTGACTTCCCACCTTCAGGGTGTACCGGTCCTTGAACGTTTCCGTCGGGAGCGGCCGGTTTGGATCCTCAGCTTCCGTCAGCAGGCGTTTGGTTTCCTCATGTGCGATGATCACTGGTTGACCGCCCAGGCTCCGTGCGCCGCCGATATGATCACTATGAGAGTGGCTGTAGACGATGTGAGTGATAGGACGATCTGTCACCTCAGCAATCGCCGCTGGGATATGTTGAGCATATGGCGGCGGCACGTCGACCACGACAACGCCTGTTTCATAAACCATGAACATCGATTGATATGCGTTGTCCGTAATCATGAATAGGCTTTTGCCCAGTTCCTGAAGCCGGTATCCCTTGGCCGGATCGATGGCAGGTCCTTTGGCCGACTCGGGAATATCGAGGTATTTTCCGGTTCGAACGCCAATCGGAGCAATATCCGGCATGTGAGCATAAGGCTCCCCTGCACAGCCGGGGCGGTCGCGGCAGGGCTCGCCGCCATATGCCGGTGACCAGGATATCCCCACCGCCACAGCGAACCATAGTGCAGCCAGAGGTGTGCCAAACCATTGAATATGCGCTGCTAAAATTCTGCTAGCTGACGCTGCTCTCATGACCTTAGCTCCCTCAATGCTCCAATGCTCTCAATTAGGTCTTCACAGAACCTTGGGCATTGTATTCCTGCCAGCCGTCATTCAGATTCCTCAGCATTGCGGAACTGTGCTGAGATTGCTCAGAAATGTTGGGAGAAGCCCGACCCGGCGTCGTCACAAGAGTGGCCGGTATTCCAACTCACGGCACACGCGCAAAGGGTTGGCATCTCGGTGCAGAGTTGGATCGAACGTTGCTTTTTCCCATCGCTTTGACTCTGTACAGCAGAGAAAGCGAAGGCTGCCACATTCATCCGATCACCTGCGGCAACGTTCATGTTATTATCGCATTCGCAATTGACGATGATCGTGATGCGGGATCCGGATTGGCCACCCGGACTCAGATTCGTTTCAAAGCCTATGCCATGGCCTTCGACCACGACCGAGCGTCCGTCGAAATTATCCTTTATGTTGGCTTCGCATATGCCCATAGTGCCATGAGATACCCACTCAAATAAGAGTTCGAGGGCACAGAACGTGTACAAGGAGTTTTTCTGGCCGAGACCCAACTAGTTCCCGCTAAAACCTGTTCGGGCAACTTCGATTGCTGCAATCCTGGGCGTCATAGCGCATTGCTTCGTCGGCTGCATCTGCAGACGATTCCAAGGTCCAAGCAATCGTTGAGCAGCGCGTTGAGCGAGGAGCGAGGAGCCTACGAATTAGCCAGCATCGCGGAGCGGGCGGCAATCTGGTCGCCGCCTGTGCAGGAAAAACTTGCCCTAGGTCTATCCATGTTGGTTACCTGCCCGCCTGTGAGTCAGCGCAGGAACAGTGGCAGGTAAAGCAGGACGATGACAGAGCCCAGCGCGAACACAGCCGCAATGGTTGCTCCACGGGAGCCCTGATCATTGGTGCGGTTCATGGTTCTGATCCTCTACAGACAGCCGATGCAGATTGTGCGGATGGCCATGTCACTGCGTTCCTGGGCACGTCGCTCGATCCCGGTCTGAGGACCGATTTTCGCGGTTCCTGGATTGGGCACAGTCGCGCCGGTCCGAGCGACGCTGCGACCACGCCATTCCGTTGCTTCCGTGGCCCGAGACGACTCAGACATGCGCTGGGCATATGTCATGGGTTTCGCCTGAGCGATCGCGGCCGAACCAGTCATGGTGATGACCATGAGGCTAGCGGCAAGAAGGCCTTGGCTCAGACGATGGGATGTGCTGTTTGCTTTCATAACCAACTCTCCCGCTTTCGACGAAGGTATGGCGGAAGTCAGCGAGATGTTTCGCAGCTTCGCCCGACGCGGAACGATACAGATCCGCGTCGATTGCGATGAAAGTATACCGATCTGTATCGTTTACAAGGCGTATTCCGACTAACTGGGAGATCGGGAAGCGCTGGTGTGTGCTGGCACACGCCCTTGCCGGCACAATCCCAACAATCGTTGGTCGAAACGCCTTCAGTGCAGAAGCGGGCAGGTCAGGGTTATTGATAAAATGGTGGGCCCGGCAGGAGGGGATGCCAGGATCCAGGATCCTTAGTTCATAAGGGTTTCAACGCCGTCGCGACCCCAGTGTTACACGCCGTGTTCAACACTGTTCAACGCACTAAAAAGGATCGTCCACACAATCCTTCGAGGCATCGCCCAGGGATAACCCTAAGCCGTTGATTGCAGCTGCGAATCGGCCGTGCTTATCTATGGGATTCCATTCAGAAAGGGGGTCATCATGGCGGTGCATTTCACGGCGGATTTGCATTTCGGGCACGAGAACATCGTCACCCTCTTCGAAGAGAAGCGCCCCTTCGCCAGCATCGAGGAGCACGACGAGGAGCTCGTCCGGCGCTGGAACGAGGCCGTGTCGCCCGACGACGAGGTCTATGTCGTCGGGGACTTTTCGTACAGGTGCCATCCGCGGAGGATGAAGGACCTGTTCGAGCGCCTCCGGGGGACCAAGCATTTGATCCGGGGCAACCACGACAACGGCGCCACCGACAGCCTGCGCTGGGCCTCCCGGCACGACATGCTGCGGTTCTCGCCCGAGGGCGTGCAGATGTTCCTCTGCCACTATCCCTGCCTGTCGTGGCCGGGCTCGCACAAGGGCTCGATCCACCTGTTCGGGCACGTCCACGGGCGGACCCAGGGCGTCGGCCGCTCGATGGACGTCGGGGTCGACGTGCACGGCTACCGGCCCGTGTCGCTCACCGAGGTCCTCGCCCGCATGGAGAAGATCCCCAAGCCGGGCGCCAAGGACAAGGCCGCGTAATCGAAACGTCAATCCCGGGCACCGCGATAACGGTTTTGCGGCGCCCATAATGGATTTGCACCGTAAGCATCCTGAGACACGGGCCGTCGTGGATAAGTCTTTTGAGACGCCCGTAAGCGAATTGAGACGTTCCAGGTTCGTTCTATATCCCTGGGCATGGCGATCTACTGGATGAAAACCTCGGAAGCCTGGCCGGATGATAGCTGGCTGGAGACGTCCTGGACCTGCTTCGACGAGGACAAGCCTGGGCGCGAGGGCGACGGCCTGTAGGACACCTATGTCGGCGGCATACACCAAGTCCCGGCGGGCCCCGAGGGCGGGCTTTGGCAGTGGAGCGTCACGACGACCTTTGCGGGGCCGCGATGCCCATACGCAACCTCCGGCAGGGAGGCCTCGCGCAAGGAGGCCGGGAGGAAAGTCGTCGAGATCTACGCGCGCATGGTCGCCTTCTACGCCGCCCATCCATGGCGGGGCCCGGTGCACGAGGACGACGTCGACCCAGTGGACTGTTGATTGCTGCAGCGGGCCGTCTAAAGTGAGGAAAATTTCCGGGGCGTTTGATGTTGCGTAGGTTGTTTCCGTGGTTCGGTAAGCCAGAGAAGCCGGACCCTGCCGCCCGCGTCCTCGACTTCCACCGTGAGCAGAGGCAGGCCGAGCCGCACTACGCAGGCATCCAAGCAATGGAGGACACGCTGTTCTTCGTGCTGGACGAGGCCTTGAACATCTCGGGTGCCGAAGCCGCGATGGTCGAACAGAATGGCACCCACCTGCCGCTTTCCGAGCACGTCCGCGAGTCATGCTTCATCGCCGCCTACGCCATGGACACCGCCGCCCGTCTGGAGCGCCACCCACAGGCCCTGGATGGCGGCCTGCACCGTGCCCTCCGCGGTCGATGCGGCACTGCGCTTGCGAAGCGCTATGCCAAGACGGCGGCGCCCCCCGGGCAGCCTGCTGATCGAGACCAGATGATGCAGGCGGCGATCAAAGACATTTACCGGGCGGAGGTCGTGGCGCAGACGATGGCGGCGGAGCCAACGAACCATCGGCCCATGTACGATCTCATCGGCGGCTGGGTCGGCATCGACCCACCTGATCGCGAACGCCACCTCAAGGAACCCGTGCGGGAGCTGCAGACCTTCGCACGGAAGATCCCATCCGTGTTCGAGCAGCTCAAGTCCGAAGATCCCACCCTCTAGAAGGCCTTCATCGACCAATGCGCATCCTCGTCATCGTCCTGGCGCTCGTCGCCGCGGGCCCGGCTTGGGCCCAGTACTGCCAGAAAGAATATGCCACGCAACCCGAGCGGATCGCGATGATCGCCAAGATCGAGAAGCTAATCTCCGACCCGCTCGGGAAGATCGAGAGCGTGCCGCCGGACGTGGCCCAATACATCGAGAAGGAACAGGCCGCCGCCCTGGAGCAGCGCAACAGCGCCCGCTTCAACATGGTCGCCAGCCACCAGTTCTATCCGGCCCTGCAGGTTGAGACGCATTACAGGATCGTGAGGGAGAACCTAGCGGCGGCGAGGACGGCGAAAACCATCGCGGATCAGGCCGTCTTCCTGTCGGTCGTGCTCTCTCGCTGGACCGACCTGACGGAGGCCCTCAACAAGTACATCGAGGTCGACGGCTCGCGGCCGAAGCGCGTTCTCGGTCAGGAGGCCAAGCAGGACATCTGGTTCATGCTGCCGTCGACGAAGTCGTTCGTGCTGCTCGCGCTCCAGTGCGGCATCCGTCAGATGCGGGAGCCGTAACATGACCTGGGCAGGAGTGACCGAGCGGTTCCGCCGCTTCCATGCGGACTGCAACCTGACGCCGGACCAACTCGAAGACGGCTACACGAAGGCCACAGGCGTCTGCCGGAGCATCGAGCGAGCCTACTATGACGCGCCCGCCGAGAAAGCCCCGGGCTTCTTGGTCGGTTCCTGGGGCAAGGGCACGCAACTGCGTCCACCGAATGACGTCGATCTCTTCACGATCCTGCCGTGGGAGGCCTATGTGCGCTTCGATCAGCGCGCTGGTAACAAGCAGAGCGCCCTGCTGCAGGAGGTGAAGGACAACCTCGCCATCACCTATCCCCAGACCGACATGCGCGGCGATGGGCAGGTGGTGATGGTGAAATTCAACACCTTACTGGTCGAGGTCCTGCCCACGTTCAAGATGTACAACGGTCAGTACATCATCCCGGACACGAACAACGGGGGCCGCTGGAGGACCGTCGATCCCGTGGCGCAGATCGCCTTCGTCGATCAGGTCGACCAGAAGACCAGCGGCAACCTGCGGGCGCTCACGAAGATGATGAAGCTGTGGGTGCGCGAGCAGAACGTTTCGATCAAGTCGTTCGTCCTGGAACTCTTGCTGGCCGAGTTCTTCTCGTCCTATGAACACGGCGCCTACAACTACTATTGGTACGACTTCTACATCAGGGATTTCCTCAGGTTCCTTGTCTCCAAGGCCTGGGGTCTGGTTTTCGTGCCGGGCACCAATGATCCCATTGAGCTCGGAACAGACTGGCTACCGAAGGCACAGAAGGCGCTCGAAACGGCCCTGACGGCCTGCGCCTATGAATACGACGACATGATCATCCACGCAGGTGACGAATGGCAGAAGATCTTCGGGACCAGGATCCCGCGCAGCGTTTGATTGAGGCGAAGCGCGCCGAGATCATCAAAGAGTGCCACCGGCAGGCCGAGAGCTGCCTTTATACCTCCACGATGCTCTACGCGTGGCTGCGCCAGGTCAGGCGTCAGAAGCAATGGTTCGTCGCCCTGCCAATCGTGCTCGGCGGCGCCGCCGGCATCACGGTGCTCAACGACTACCTGCCGGACTATGCGATTGCTTTGCTCGCCTTCTCGGCCAGCCTCTTCCCTGCGCTCGCCGACGGCCTCCAGATCCAAACGAGCGTCGACGAGATCTCCCGGCTCGCCGCGGAGTTCAAGGCCTTGCAGGACCGCTTCCGACGCGTCGCGAAGATCACCGCCTTGGGCGATGTTGCCGATGCCGAGGCAGCGCTGTCAGATTTGATGGATAGGATGGACTTGGCGCGCAGCGCCTCGATCACTCCACCGGAGAAGTATTTCAGACAGGCGAAAGCGAAGATCGACGCGGGCCACTACAACTTCGATGTCGACCTGCAATTGCTCAAGGAAAGCGAGAAGGCGAGGCAGCCCTAGCTGGCCGGCGTCGGGCCTGGAGCCTGTCGGCCCTTCAGCACCGAGAGGCCGCCCGCCTCTGGAGTTCCTTGAGCTTGCCCCGCAGACCGCGGCGCCGGCGCTTGGACAGCCTGGGCCGGGAGCGGGCGAGCAGCCGGATGGCGCAGAGCAGCCGGCTGACCTGCACTAGCCGGAGCTTGATGGCCGCCTGCGTTTCCATCAGAGGGACGATTGCCGGTGAGCTCTTGGCCCGCCTGAGCGGGCGCACCGTAATCGGCACCCACTCCGTGGCTCCGGGCTTCCTGAGATAGATCTGTTCGAGCTCCATTCGCGGCATTCCTGTTCAGATTGGGCCGGGGCACGTTCGGGCGCAGCGGCCGCGCGGCGGGCGTAGGCCTTGGCGCGGGGGCCATGGGTTCCGGCTCCGGCTCGATGGTCTCTGCGAGCATGCGCAGGCCCGCCTCGCGCGCCTCCGGCGTGAGCGGCGGCGCACCGTAGACCCACGCCTCTTCTGAGGGCTCGTCGAGCTCGATGACGACCTGCTCGTGCGTCTGGTGGAAGCGGCCCTGCAGCACCTCATGCAGCCGGACGACAGCGGTCTGGGAGACCTCACGCAGCGCCACGTCGACGTCGGTCATGACCGACGAGATGGCGACGTGCTCGGGGTCCTCAGGTGGCAGTTCGGTGAGGCGCTGCTTGCAGGCCTCCCACTTCTGCGCGAGCTCGGCCCTGAGGGCGGCGGCGTCGAGCTTCAGGAGCTCGTCGACGAAGGCGGATCGGATGGGGTTCGGCATTATGCGATCCTCTTCTTGATCTCGGCGACGAGACCCGGCAGGCAGCGGGCCAAGAGGCGGCAGTCTTCGAGGGGGTCGTGCTTGGCGTCGCGATCCCCGCGGTCGACGCCGAGGCGCTTCGCCAGCGTGTCGAGGCTGCCGCTCTCGTCCGGCCAGAGCATCTTGCTCACCACGCGGGTGTCGATGACCTCCTCGGCCAGCGGCCAGAAGTGGCCGACGCGGCGGAACTCCTCGGCGAGGAAGTCCAGTTCGAAGGCCGCGTTGTGCGCGACGAGGATCTCGGACGAGAGGAAGTCGCGGACCTCTTGGGCGATCTCGCCGAAGGGCGGCTCGCCTTCGAGGCCGGTCAGGCGATGGATGGGCGCGGCGGCGGGATCGGACGCCCGGCCCGGGTTGACGTTGCGGTGCAGGCTTCGTGCGCTCTCGCGCAGCTCCCAACCAATCGGCCCGCTGAGGACGTAATGCCCGTCGATCTCGTCACACGTGACGTCGACGCTCCAGCCGACGGATACCCGCAGGGCGCCGATGCTGACGAGCCGGTCGCCGCGCGCCGGGTGGGGGGTCCCGTGGTCTCCGTGCCGATGACCATAACGCCCTGCTGCAGCCGGTAGGCGACTCTCGCTAGGTCGGGCAGCCGCTCGGTGATGACCTGGGTCCTGACGCCCTCGTGAGCCGCCCATTCGCGGACGGTGGCGGAGAACTCCCGGCCGACGCGCAGCTCGCGGTCGGCGATGATCAGGGCTGAGAGCTCACGTTCACGGGACGCGTCCCCATACGGCAGGAGCTGCAGGCGCCCGAGCTCGTCGGCGGGGTGGATGCTGGTGATGGCCATCTCAGTAGGACTCCCGGACTTTGCGGTATTGGTAGCGGTGGCGTGCTCGAACCCGACGAACGAGAGGACCGGCGGGCCCGGCACCAAGCCTTCGTTGAGCACGTGACCGAGATGCGAGAGGCCCTCGCTGTCATTGACGCCGGCGAGCGCGGCGAAGGCCCGGCGCCCGCCCAGCGCGTCGATCTCCTCGCACAGGATGTCGGTGACCTGCTCGCGGCTGTAGGTGCGCCCGGCGCTCCTGCCCGTGAGCTTAGCGCCGGAGCGGACGACCTCGAAACCCTCGCCCTTGAGCATGGCGAGCACAATGCCGGTGACGACGTGGGCGTGGCCCGCGGCCGACGGCATCGCCGGCCGCACGGTCTGCGCGATGACGTCCTCGACGTGATCGGCCTCGCTGGCCGCGGCGGTCCTGGAGATGGCGTCCAGGGCGCCCTCGGCTCCGGACAGGTTGGTGATGACTGTGTTCATGATTGCCCCCTTCAGGCTTTGTTCTTTCAATGGTTGGCTGCTGCGCACTGGGGCAGCCCCAGGGCCTGGCGGCACTTCCAGACCGCGGCGCCGGACATGCCGTAGGCCTTGGCGATCTGGCCGTTGCTCTCGCCCGCCATGACGGCCGCGCGGAGCTGCTCGTCGGTGACTTTTTTCGGCATCCGGGAGACCGCCCCGCGGTCGCGGAGCGACGTCTTCAGGCCGAGGTTGCGGGCGCGTAACAACACCGCTTGGAGCGACACCCCGATCCGCTCGACGATCTCGCAGAGTGGCATCGTCGTCCCGCTGACCATCGCGATGAACTCCTCGCGCGGGATCTTGGGCTCACGCTTCCCGCTGACCGGCGTCAGGCCGTGCCGCTTGCATGCCAGCCGGATTTGGCCGGCCAAGTAGCCTGTCTCGGCGGCGATCTGCGGCGCCGTCAGCCCGCGCGCCACGCGGCGGGCCAGGTCAGACTTGGTGATCTTGCATCCCCTGCTCATCGAGCCCCTCGAAGTGTTTAACTAATACAGAGGTAGCGATTCGGTCCGTGGTTTGGAATAGCAGCAAGCATGATTTGAATTTATTTCAGTTTTGCAATTTTATGCCAAAGTATATTGAACGTTGTCCATTATATTTTTCTTGAGGCGATGCATGGGCTTAGCAGCCAAAGTTGACAGCATGACATGGGATGAAGATTTTCTACGCTGGCACCAGCTTGCGAAAAGGATCAGTCATGGCATTCTTGAGGCATGATACACACCATCCAGTCCGCCCCGCTCTTCCACCTCATCCGCATCCATCCCGTCACCTGGGAGCAGAACCAGCTCTGGCTTGGCGAGGCGTTCCCCAGCACGTTCTGGGTCGATGAATGGTTCTCGGAGCGCGGCGGCCGCTGCAGCCGTCCGATGCGGACTTGGACCCTGCCGGTCGAAGAGGGCTCGGTCATCGTGCGGCTGGAGCGCGGCAAGGACCAGGCGTACTGGCGTTGGGCGCGCTGGAAGGACAGTGACCTGATCGAGATGACCGAGGTCGAGGCCGAGGATCACCTGGACCCCGTCGGGGCTGCGGCCCGGGCCGAGTGGCGCCGGCGCAAATGGGAGGAGCGCGAGTATGCCATTTCACGTGGGCGCGGCGAGAACGTCAGGCTCGGCGTCCATGAGACGCGACCGGGCGTCTACATCACCGTCGTGGAGGCCACCGCCCGGCAGTATCGGTGGCGCCGGGCTAAGCCCGAGGAGATCGAGGCCTACAAGGCTTACCAGGAAGCGGAGCCGGCGTGCGGAAAAGTGACGGCATTCGCCTTTGACTGTGTTGTGGCTTGCCTGGCCGAGACGGACGATGGGTTATCCAACGTTGGATAAGAGGAAGGGAAACTGAAATGCGTCGCATCGCCCAAATCATCACCGCCGCCTTGGCCGCCCTGGGCGCCTTGACCTGGGAGTTCGTCAACGGGAGCTGGCGCCTGATCCGCTCGCTCGTCGTGCCGCAGCCGCCCCACGTCGACCCCGCAGCCGCCCCGGTGTCTCAGGCGCAGGCCGCGGCGGAGCAGATCCTGGCCGCCAACGACGCGGCCAAGGCCGAACGCGCAAAGGGGCACGACGGCATGACCCACAGGTACCCGCTGGGCTACGCTGTCGCGATGGCGGCCCGGGGCGTCGAGGGCCACCTCGTCGACGTGCCGGGAGCCGTCGCTGCCTGGGCCCTGGCCCTCACGCCGCAGGAGAAGGCGGCCATCGCGAAGTTCACGCCCGACCAGATCGAGGCGCACCTCAACACCCAGCGGCGCTTGCCCGGCGTGCCGGCGTTCGGGACGAAGCCCGAAGAGGCTGTCGCGGTGTTCCGCCACAACCTCGCCGAGCCCGAGCCCGAGGTCGTTGAGCCCATCTTCAGGGGTCTGCGCTTCGCCTGATCGCATCTCCTGAAACGACGAAGGCCCGCCGATCTGGCGGGCCTTTTCTTTTGCCTGGGCGTCTGGGTCTCAGTGCTGGCCGACAACCCGCGCCAGCTTGCCCTCGGCGGCCAGCGCCCGCAGCTTCATGGCCCGCAGCTCCTGCTCCAGCATGGCTTCCCGGCGATGGGCCAGGGCGAGCTCGTGGCCGAGCTTGGCGACAGCCTGCGCCGCGTTCTGATCGCTGAGGTCCTGGAGGATCGCCTCACGCCAGGCCGCCCGCTCCATGCGGGTGTTCTCGATGGCGCCATGGATGGCACCGGCGATTGCGAAGGCGGTGTTGGCGGCTTGCATGAGGATCTCCTGGTCTAGCTTGACCGGAGCCTCGCATAAGGTTTCTGCAGCTGCAATCAAAGACTTAGCCCAGGATTAAGTTTTCCCTGGGCTTTGTGCAGGGCATCCCGTGACGGCGCTCGGGCCAACTTTTCCCGGGCCCTTGGGCGTCCCTACGTTACTCCTATTAAGTGTAACGGATTTCCAAGCGCGCGCCGTGCGGTCCTCGGGGATCCGACGGCAGGATCCAGGGCTCCTCGCCTACAGGCCGGCGGCACCCCGTAAAGAAAAATGCATGAAATCCACGCAGCCCTTGCACTTTCCTGTTGTGCCTTTCCCTGTGGGACCGACGTGGAGCAGACGTCGGATGCATGTCGGACAGACATCGCGCAGGCGTGCGCGCACGCCGTCACACGCTGGCGCGTGGCGTCACGAAATCTCAGTCATCGAAAGTGATGCGGGGGTTGCGCAGGCCGACGGCGGCGACGACGGCCAGGAGCCGCTGCAGCCCCCAGTCCTCGATGTCGCCGGCCCTGAGCTTGGTGCGGGCCTTGTCGTGCCTCATGCCGCGCTTGCGCATGTTGGCCGGGTGGGCGGAGGGGACGGCGTGCTTGACGGCGTGGAACAGGTCGAGCTGGATACCGTCGAAGTGCTCGGCAATCCGCTTGGCCGTGGCCTTCGCGATCTCCGAGGCCGAGCGCTTGCCGAGCTCGCCGTCGTAAGCCTCGACGAGCTGGTCGCCGCGGACGCCCTTGGAGCGGCGCGCGCGAGACGGCGTCCACGATCTGCCGGTGGACGCCCTTCGAGAACGGCGCCGGGCGGTCGAAGACCCTCTTGGCCTCGTCGCGGGCTATGTCACGGGCGGCGAACGCGACGCGGTTCAGGGCGAACGCCAGCGCCCGGGGCAGCACGCGGCCATAGCTCCCGTACAGGTTCTGCCACGGCGTCATGTTGATGAGCTGGATCGAGAGCCGGTTCTGATACAGCGTCGGCGCTGGCGGTGGAGTGGGAGGTGTGGCCATGAGATCCCCGGCAAGACGTGGGTCCGGTCGGGGGATCCTTCAGGGTCCGGCGGTATCGCGCGAGGTCGTATCGTCCGGGATGTCCGCCCCGAGCCGCGCCATGAGGACCTCGGTGATGCCATCCTCCTTGAGCTTGGGATTGGCCTTCAGGATCGCCAGGGCGCGGACCATGACCCTGCGCAGGTCGGGGTGGTCGCGCAGGGCCTGGACCGCCTGGTGCGTGAAGCCGGCCGCGCCTGCGTTCACACCCGCCTCGCGCATCGCCTCGATGACGGCGTCGCCCAGCGCCCCGTCGAAGGTCCTCTTGTCGGGGCGGCCCTGGGCCTCGCGGTTCTGACGCGACGTGGCGGCCCGCTCCGCACCGCTCTTCCGCTTCGAGGACCGGCGCGGCGGGAAGGATGGCTGAGGGAGCGGCTCGGGGACGGGCGTGCTGTTCATGGCCCGATTGTGGCCCGGGCAGGGAAAAGGACAAGAGGCGATTGAGCGGGATCGAGGGCGAACGCCGTCACGCCGGAGGCCTGAAATGAGTAGGCCCGCCACCTGTTTGAGCGGGTGGACGGGCCTGGCTGTGATGAGGTGCATCAGCGAGCATCTAGATACTACCGCGCCACCAAGCCCGGGACAAGAGTCCCTATGCGTTTTTCCCGCTTAGGTCTTTGATTTTCCTGACCAAGTTCGGATTGGCCAATCCTTCGGAGTTCTCGATCTCCACGGGCCTGAACGACCCGCGTGCGAGGCTCCAGGAGGCTGCTCGGATGGACCTGCGGGAGAGTGACGAGCTCCTGGCCGAGACCGCTCGGGAGAGCCTATGGTAAGAGACCCTGGGGCCACGGGTGACGAGGACATACGGCCGGCGGGTACGGGAGGGACGAGAGACCACGGAGGAGGCCGCGAGGCAGGAGGTCTCGGAGGAAACGGAGGGAGACCAGGAGGCACCGGAGTCCACCCGGGAGACCACGGAGTCCACGCCCAAGGACCCCGGAGAGCGAGACCCAGCGAACCCGGCGCCTCCCCCCTCTCCCACCTGTAAGTCGCTAGAGCGATTTTCCCAAGCCTCGCAGGGAGTTACTACCCAAATTCTGGAGGCCACGGAGGAGGCGGAGGACGACGCGGAGACAGGGCCCGGAGCCGAGGTACCGGAGGTCAAGGAAGAGGACCCGGAGACCTCGGAGGACCAGCGGTCCATCCACGCGAACGGCGCGAGCATCTCCTCCACAGACCACAGCGACCCCGACCCGGAGACCCCGGAGCCCTCCCCCTCTCCCACCTGTAAGTCGCTGGAGCCGTTTCCCTTTATCTCGCAAGGAGTTACCACCCGAATTTCGGCGCAGAACGCGGCCTGCATTATCGCCTTCAATTCAGCCTCGAAACGGACCGGGCAGATGAAGCTGTCGTGGACGGGCAGGCACGGGATATTCGCCTTCATGCAGGCCTTCAGGACCCGGATGGCGATCCGGCTGTCGAGGTACATCAGATCGATCCCAGCATCCGATCCGATGGCGTCGGCGATGACGGGGTTGTGGTCGACCACGGCCTGGAGGATCGCCTCGGTCTCCGGCTTCTTGTGCCGCCACCACTTCTTCGGGTCGTCGCTCTTCCACCGGCTCAGGAGCGAGGAGACCGTCTCTGCCCGGGTCTCGGCGTTGATGGCGGTGTTCAAGGCCGACTTGCAGTCCCGGCGCTCAAGGCCGGGCACCTTGTACGGGTCGAAGCCCCGGGGCATGGGAGCGCCCCGCTGGGCGTACAAAATCGCGGGGTGCAGGGCGACGAAGTCCAACTCCACCGTCGGCTCGCCATTGATGAGCAGCTTCTCCCTCCATGTCCGCGGGACGTTCTGCCAGTACCCATAGAGGCGACCGCCCTTGGTGAACGAGCTCCGGGAGAAGCTGCGGTAGAGCTGCGGGTATTCCGTCGGGGCCACGACGGAGGTGATCGTCTCCCACCGCCAGTTCCGGAAGACGCGCTTCTCAAAGACCCATTGGCCGTACCTTGTCGGCTTGATGCCGGGCAGCTCGACCCTCATCCCGCGGTTGAAGGCGTTGATCGCCCGCATCTCCTTCTCCATCCCGATGACGGCCGCGGTACGCTTAAAAGGAACGAGGTTCTTATCCTTGTCCCGCATCCGGATCACCGACCGGATCTCGGCCTTGCGCCGGATCTCGACGCCCTCGAACGCCCGCAGGAGCTTCCCCATGGCCCAGAACCGCGACTGCACGCCCTTTGTCCAATTCTCCCCGCCGCCCGCGGTCCAGCCGCCGAGGTATCCATCCTTGATGAGCGGATCGAGGGCGCCCTTCACGAAGCAGGCATAAGTGTAGCTTTGGCCATCGTAATGGGTGCGGGACTTGTAGTGGTCCCGGTTGCGCGAGCAGGAGACGATGCGCCCCGCATCCTCGGCGACCAAGGCGGATGCGATCACTGCCGTGTAGGCCTTGATCTGGGCCTTGCGGGGCTGCTTTCCGTCAGGCAGGGGGAGATCGGCGGCGACGACGAATGCCTCGACGGCCTTTCCGTCCAGGTCATGGTCGAAGCGCACGGGCATGTCCGGGGATCCAGCGGGGAGCGGATCCCCGATCTCGATCCCTTCGAGATCCTGGTCGAGGTCCTCTTCGTCTGCCACGACGTCGAGGACCTCCTGCGGCGGCAGGATCGGCAGGCGCTCCTCCTCGGGCTCGTCGATATCGAGGAGCGCGTCGGCGACACGGATGTATGAGGCGCATGCTGCCTCGGGCTCGTCCTCGGGCCCGGCCGGCAGGGGCTCATCGTCGGGCTCGACGAACTCGGGCTCGGGCGCTGGCTCCGCCGCCTTCCTGGCCGCCTCCGCGGCCTCCTTCTTGCGGGTGAACTCCTCGTCGGCGCGGATCTGCCACTTCGGCAACTGGCCGAGCGGCAGCGCGAAGTGGTCCCTCCAGTCGCCGTACTCGCCGTCGGCGTTGCGGGGGCTGTCGTCGACCGGGCGCTCAGCCCCGGGAGCTCCGGGGGTGTTGTAGGTGGAGACGACCCGCGCCAGGGCGGACCTGGGCTTCGGGCTGGGCTTCGGTGCCGGGGCCTTCCGGACAGTCTCCTGTGGCTGCTCGGGCTGCTGCACCTGCGCGGCCTTGCGGGGCGGGCACGGCGGGTTGCCCGCGGCCAGCCACTCCCGGCGCTCCTCCACGCACTTCGCGATGAATGCGGGCTCGGCATAGCCCTCGTTCATGAACGCCGGGACGCCGAATTCGACGATGCTGCGCCGCACGTTGGCGCGCTGCTCTTCGGTGTAAGTCTTCATGTGATTTGCTCGCTTCTGTTGCGAGCGACGGGGCACCTCTACACCGCCGCTCGACTATCAGGATCCCTCCGCGATTACCCTAGGTCAACACCCGTTTTGCAGGTTTAAATAATGATATCAAATACTTAGGATGCGCGGTGCGGGTCCGGGCGGAACCCGCCTGCGAGCCTCCTGGATGCCCCTGCCATGGGCTTGCGCGAGCCGGGACACACTGGGATAGTCCCGGCGCGGAAAAGGACTGGAAGGGCTATCCAGGAGGCTTCCGGGGCTATGTCATCTTTGGGCATCCGTTTCGCCGCAGCCTGTGGATGAAGGACGGGTGGCCGTTCCTTGCGCAACGTCATCCAGCGCCCGGGAACCCCATGGAAGCTCCATCAGGTCCCAGCACCGTCACATGGGCCGAGATGGGGCGCATGGCGTATTTTCAATGACTTAGCCCATTCGCCGGTCGAGGTCCTCGCGCCCATGGGGCTGCCCATCCGAGCCCATCCCCAAGGCGATGGGCGAGTAGGTCGCCGCAAGGCCAAGTCAAGACGAATCGTTATCTTCCAAAGATGTCGTCGATGGCCGCGGTCCAAAGTTGACGCCAGTACAAGGTGTGTAATCCATACACACTTGCCGCTCACAAGACACGATCTGCGCCGTTGGCCTGCCGTTGTAACGGACTTCCAATACATTCGACATTTTCTCCTAGATCTTTACTCGTTGAACTTGCTTTAGACCTTGTTGAATTCGGCCATCATGGGACGCTGATCCCATGGAACAGGCAGTCGATCCTTCACACCCCGCACACGCCTACGCCGAGACGAAGCGGCGCCGGTCCCCGCAGCGCACCCGCCTGCTGGAGGCCAAGTGCGACGCCATCGCCATTGCCAGGGCCATCGCCGCCAAGGGCCCGAGTTGCGAAGAAATCCAGGCGGCTCTCGGCGACGAGTTCGACACGCGCGTCCGCGGGGACATAGGCCGGATCAAGAAGCGTCGGCCGGGCGACGACCTCAGGTTCGACCGTCTGCTCCGGTTCTACGATGCCGTCGGCATCGATGTCGCCGACACAAAGGTCCCGCGCCAGTCGAGGATCGCGGCATGAGGATCCTCGCCCTCGACTACGCCTCCGTCGGCGCCGCGGCCTGGACCGCGCAACCCTGCGTGCAGACCCGCCACTTCGATTTCCGGTAGATTGTCAGCATCTCGAAGAGCCAGCAGGCCTCCAGCCACGATGCAATCTTCCAGGCCGCCATCGACACCTGCGTCTGATCGACGAGGTCCAGCCCGACATCATCGCCATCGAGAAAGACGTCGGGCACGGATACAACACAATCGTGATGCTCGGCAGCTTCCGCGGCCGGGTCCTCTTGGCCGCCAAGTAGCGCGGCATCTGCGTGATCCACAACATCGATGCGTCGGCCGCCCGCTACCCACCGGGCGTGGGCGGCGGCCTGACCGAGAAGAAGTTTGTTGGCGTCGGGGCCCACCTGTTCTTCGGCCTGCTCGTCACCCTGTCCGATAGCGAGGTCAATGCTGGCGTATTGCACGAGGCTGTGGAGGACAGCCTCTCCGAAAACGCGCCGAGCAGCCTATCTCAGGCACGCCAATGCGCCCGAACAAAGAAGGATGCGTGCACGCGAAAGCATTCGAGATACTACATAAATCGGGAGCTGGCCAGTAGTGTCGTTTGCGTTTCAAGTCCTCGCGACACGAAGCATCAGGCTGATGCAGCATCGCTAGGCACTCACTCGGTCTTGGAACTTAGTCTAAGGATCCAAGGTCAAGTGTCGCAAAAATTTTCTCATCGTCGGCACATAAGGGCTCATGAGGAGTTGAGACTGCCGCTTCCCGCTTAAGAAGTGCGATGACCTCAACACTTTCATCTTCTGGAGCACGGGCGACGCGTTCGCTTAAAAGCAAGGCAATCGCACCGAGCGCAACACCATCTTCTCCAGGGGCAACTTTCTGCGCCAGCTCAATCTCGGATGGCTCAAGCCAACGGCCAAAATCCTTCAGAGAAACGCGCCAGTTCTCGTCATTGCGCAAAACCTGAAAGGCCGCCGCTTCTATCGCGGCACGGACTGCATTCCAACGGCTCTGCTCACGTTGAGCCTTACGCTTCTGCTCTGCCCGACTTCGACCTCTGTCCCTTACAGCCCTGATTATGGCACCCCGCTGATCTTCGAAGCACCGAAGTCCAAGACCATCTTTCGTCCGAGCGACGAAACCCGTGCGGACGGCGTATGCCGCTCGGTCAGAAGGTTCTCCAGTGTCCCGACGCCAGGATTGGGAAAGACAAAGATACCTAGCTCGCCAGACATCAACATCCGGATGATCGCTAGGTACGGGCTGAGCCGTGAGAGGGAGAAACTCGACGCCGCGGTCGAGCCCTGATCCATGCACTGCCTCATTCCAGTCCGCTGTCACGCGCAGCACACACGATCCAGAGGCTTTGCTCTTGCAGCCAGTCTGAGCCGGACGGCCGACGATTTGCACCTCCCACCCAAAGACGGGCATGCATTCCATGTGAGTGACATCAGCCAATGCCTTTGTCACAAGCGCAGCGATGTGCTTGGCAGTGCTGTGCTGACAAGACAGTGTCTGATCGGGCCGAGCTTGCTTTAGCGCAGACGTCACGTGTCGATCCTGTGCGAATTTGAATTGCAAGATGGTCGCCCGATGACATCCAAGTGTCAACACCTGCAACACTCAGTAGAGAGAGCAAGCTCGAACCCAACGCAGTGCAATCAACCAAGAGGTCTAGAGTTCACTTGCTACTAAGCGCGAAAGGTCCTCTCCGACCAAGCGCAAGCGTCCGATGAACAGCCTGTTTCAAATGGTTGTTAACTTCGGGGCACATTTTCTGGCCGAGTATTAACCATGACGTGTCACGAATGGAGACATTCAGTTCGCACTGGTATCCATAGAAAGAGTCTCAATCGCAACCACCAACGGACCACAGTATGAACAAGAGGCCCGCACACCAGATCGCCCCGAAGGACATGCCGACGTACGTAGCACCTAGCTATGCTGTCCGCCTCGACGAGCACCCGCTCTACGGCCTCATGCTCGCTGTTATGGACCGCGATCCAGAGAATAAGAAGAAGGGCACGAGGGAGATGCTGCAGCTCATCTATGCATTGATGCTGAGCTCAGGATACATCGACAGGATCGGATGGCGCCCGTTCGACCGGCACATCGAAGAACTCCTCGAACACCATCTGCAGCTCAACGGGTCCGGTCGGACGTGGTTTCGCCGAGCAGCCGATAAGTTGATTGCCGACGCTGAACGTTACCTCGCGGATGCGCGCGAGCGTCGAGGCCGATCCACGCGTCGGAACGTGCTCGACGGTGAGATCATCTACCCAAACGACAAGTGAGTCTCTCAAGTAGCGCACGCCTGTAGTCGTGCTCACCTGAACAGGTCTAAGATGATCGAGGAGAATCCACCTCCCGGACGCACTTAGCAAAGTCGTCTAGGAGGTGCTTCGGCTGCAGTAGCCTCTGTCAGGCGGCAAGCACGCAAATGCGAGAGGGCTTTCCTACTGCGGCGCCGCTTCCGGTCCTTCGCTCTTAGCAACTCCCTGAAGGTACCGGAAGCTTTTGAGAATGTTGGCCATGATCTACTCTGCGCCCCCGCAGGCGCCTCAGTGCGTAGGGTAAAGTCCTCCGGATCGCTCTTCCAGATTTTCAGTTCGAGGGCGCAACGTCTTGAATTTCCAGAGTCAGTACATTCTAATTTTGCGGCTACAAACCGAATTTCTGAGAACAAACATTATAGAACCTGACTCCCCACCACCGGCCAAGGCCAGAACGTCGCTGAACCATTGGGAATTCAGCTCGTGGTGAATGTCGGTGCTGTTCTCTTCCTTTTGAGAGTTCAAGAACATTGAGGCTGTGAACGCGGGTCAAATGTCGGACCGGTTCCGTAGGTGTGAGGAAGCAGACGCTCAAAGCTGCGGCGCACTGTGCCGTAGCACTCGCAGGTGGTACCTTCAAGACCAGCCCGATTGGTCACCGTGATCACACCGCGCCCCTGTCTGATGAGACCTGCCTCCTGAAGCGATCGGGCGATGCTGCTCACCGTGGAGCGCTGCACGCCCAGCATGTCGGCTAGGAACTCATGCGTGAGCGGCACCGTGTCCCGGTCCAGCCGGTCATGCATGCTGAGGATCCAGCGGCAGGCGCGGGCCTCGACGTTGTGAACTGCGTTGCAGGCCACATTCTGCAGAACCCGGGCCATCATGGCCTCGGTAAAGCGCAGTACCAGCTGGCGCACCTTCGGGTGTTGACTGATCACCTCATGCAGGCGCTCCAACTCGATCCGCGAGGCGGTGCCAGTGGCTTGCACGATGTAGCGGCCGAAGGATTGGACCGTCGTCAAGGCACTCACCAGGCCAACGGCCCCCTCCCGACCGTAAACGGCCATCTCGGCCGAGCGGCCGTCCTTCAGCACGGCCACCAGCGACACCACCGTGTCATGGGGGAAGTAGGCATGGCATAGGGGATCGCCTGTCTCGTACAGCACCTGATCCTGCTGCAGATTTACCCCATGCAGATGCGGCTCCATCGCCGCAAAGTCGTCTGGCTCTAAAGCCGCCAGGAGCCGGTTGGCTCGATGATTGACCTTCGGAACCGGAGCGAGAGCGTAGTTATGGGGTTTCATCCCTCAAGCTAAACCAGGGACGCGCCGAAAGGGAAGTCGGAAAACAGACCAAGGTCAGCAACGAGAGGCTCGGGCAGCACTACATCGGCCCTAAGTTTATCCCAGCCGTGGACATGCCATCGGCCGCCTCACCCGAGGGTCTGCTCCAAGCCAGCGATGACGTCGTCTGGATCCTCTAGCCCGACGGAGAAGCGGAATACCAGGAAAGCCCGCAAAAGCGGGCTCAAGCCTTTGTCAAATAAACAGAAAAGCAGCTTCGGGCGGTTCATTAGTTTCAGCTTGGGAAGCTGACGTGTCCTGCTTGAGGCGCCTAAAGCAGGACACATTTACCTCGGCGGCTGTTCCGTCTTGGTTGCATGCAGGAGACATGTCCGGCGGGCAACCTCAAGGGCGACCTCCGACCAGAACCGGCAGCCTGACTCGCTGCCTCGTCTGAGACAGTACTCTGCTTGCTCCCGGGCCCGCTCGTAAGCAGATCGCCCCTCATACGCGATCAGCGACACCGCCTCATACTCGATCACTGTGAGACCCGTAGCGGCAGGCTGTTGGCGTAACCGTTGGCGAATGCGACGGAGAAGGTTCAGCATGAGGCAGTCCTCATCTCAGGCGATGGATTGAGCTGCAAGTGGGCTATGTGTTGGATTACCACTGAAATGCCACATGATCTATTGCTTGAGGAAGCGAAATAGTGTCAGCACGCATCCCCATGGCATACCAGCCTAACGCTCGCTTTTCGATGCCTCGCCACTTTCTTCACTGCTCTCATAAGGCTCGCTGGTTTCCATAATGAAATTGTAGTTGGCTGCAGAAACGTAGAGCACCTCAGTCCCGAACAGGGAAAAGGTCACCGTTCCGCTGCTATCGATGCTCACGGCATCCGCCTCGAGTTGGAGAGATTCCCCGGAGACAAAGTTAACCGTCCAGCCTTTGACCGCGAATGCGGCCCGAGATCCCCGCCGCTTGGCAGCGCCTTTTTTGGCAGCTCCCCGTTTCACAGCACCTCTTTCCGCGCTTCGTCCCCTAGTGGCTGCTCGCTTGCCAACGCCCTTTTTGGCAGCTCCCCGATCCGCTGTGCGTGCTCGACTGACCGACTTGGTGGTTCTAGCCATAACCTGCTCCTCTCGGCTGTTGCCTATCCTTTTGATGTAGGGAGCTCTCCGATGTCGGGAAGCTCAAAATTCAAGCGACGGAGGCTTATCGCCGCTGCATACGAAACAGTGGCGAGTGACCAGGCTGGGTGGCTGCCACCGCAATGGGCGAACCGGGTTGTGTTGTCGTCAAATTCTCTACCGACCTGCTGCATCGTCCGGCCCTGCCGGCTGAACGCCGCCGTTACGTGGAAGCCATGCTGCAACCATCCACCCTCCCCTGCCGATAATGCGATAACCCATGGTGATACAGGGTGGGAAGGCATCAGCCCTTGCAACTTGGTTCACTGGAGTTGCGAACCGCTTCCAGCCCGGCATTGGATCAGCGCTTCGATGGAGCATAAGGCAAAACCCGCTCAAGCATATCACGAACTCTGCCGTAACATTCACATGCTTCAGCCTCTAGGTGTGAGCTCTGAGGAGGTTGTTCATCCCGTCTGAGGGCCTGAAGGTGGTCGTTGCGACACGAACTCCTGATGGACCTGAGGAATGAACAACCCGCACCAGAATGCCCGCACGACCCGGTTGGGTCGAGCGGAAATGATCCGCCGCATCCTCGAAGACGGGCAACCTATCCGAGAGGTGGCCAGAGGCTTCGGCATCAGCGAGCGCACCGCCCGCAAGTGGCTGGCTCGCTACCGGACCGAAGGGCCGAGCGGATTGGACAATCGCTCCTCTTGCCCGCGAACGGTCGCAAACCGTACGGGCGAGTACTGGATTGGCGTGATGGAGATGCTGCGGCGGGAGTACCGGCTCACGGCTGAGGAGATTGCCGGCAAGCTCGATCTGGCCCGCTCCACCGTGGCGGCCTGGCTCACCCGACGGGGCTTGGGTCGCCTGACAGCCCTGGAGCCGAAGCAGCCGCCGCAGCGCTATCAGCGCCAGCGCCCCGGCGAGTTGATCCACTTGGACATCAAGAAGCTGGCCCGCTTCGAGCGGGTGGGCCATCGCATCACCGGCAACCGGCGCAACCCAAGTACCGGCGCAGGGTACGACTGCTTTCATGTGGCCATCGATGACGCCACCCGGCTGGCCTACGTCGAGGTGCTGCCGGATGAGACCCGCCGCTCGACCACGGCCTTTCTGGTCAGAGCTCTGCGCTGGTTCAAAGCACGCGGGATCCGGGTTGAGCGGGTGATGACGGATAATGGGTCAGGGTACGTCGCACGGCTGTTCCGCAAAGCGCTGCGGATGCTCGGGATCCGGCATATCCGCACGAGGCCCTACACGCCCAAGACCAATGGCAAGGCTGAGCGCTTCATCCAGACACTCCTGCGCGAATGGGCCTATGCAATCCCATTCTCCTCGTCGGATGCTCGGGCCGCTGACCTGCCGCGGTGGCTGACCTGGTACAATCAGCAACGCCCGCATGGTAGTCTCGGCCGACGAACACCGGCTCAGGCTCTCAATGGAACAACCTGATTAGAACTCACATCTAGGCCACGGGGGTCTGTCACAATAATCCCGCCTCGTGCCCTCTGGATCAGCCTTCTGTTCTGGAGCTTGCCCATCACGGCGCTCACCGTGGTGCGCTGGACGCCGAGCCTTTCCGCCAGGAACTCGTGCGTGAGAGCCAGGACATCTTGATCAAGCCGGTAGTGGATCATCAGAATAAAGCGGCAGCACCGGGCTTCGACACTGTGAAGTGCGTTGCAAGCCACCGACTGGAGAATGCGCGCTATCGTTGCTTCCGTGAAATGCCTCAGGAGTCGTTGAATGTTTGGACGGGCGCTCATCACCTTGTACATCATATCGACGTCGATGCGGGAAGCCGTGCCGGTGAGTTGAACCATGTAGCGCCCGAAGGCCTGCCGTGTGATCGCCCCAGCTACAAGGCCTGACACTCCCTCGGGGCCGTAAAGCGACATCTCGGCTGCACTGCCGTCCTCCATGACAGCCACAAGCGAGATTACCGTGTTATGAGGAAAGTAGGCGTAGCGAATGGTATCGCCGATCTCGTATAGAACCTGTCGCTTCTTCAAGTGCACGACTTCCAGATGCGGCTCCAGGCATGTAAAGTCGTCTGGCTCCAAAGCTGCCAGGAGCCGGTTGTCTCGATGATGACCTGCTCGAAGCTTCGACATTGCTATACGCTTACATGGTCGACCATAACCAAACCTGCGTCGGGCAAGTTCCCGCCCTAGCTCTTTGTAGCCCGTATGCGTGGTTGGCTCCCTGACGATTTACTCTTGAAGAGATGGAATACGAAAACACCGACTGGCGGCCATGTCAGCGTGGCGTGGAAAAGACCGACAGAGGATGTATGCTCGGTTGATAAATGGCTGAACGTTCAACCATGGCGGAACATCGAGGATTTCTGTTTGGACCTCGCCGACACCCTCTACACGGCCTCGACCTGGATTGTGCCGATCCTCATCGCCATCACGTTCCACGAAGCGGCCCATGCGTTTGCCGCCTGGAAGCTGGGGGACGATACGGCGCATCGTCTTGGCCGCGTCACCTTCAATCCGCTCAAGCATGTGGATCCATTTGGAACAATCCTGCTTCCTGCACTGCTCTTCCTGACCAAGGCTCCTTTTCTCTTCGGGTGGGCCAAACCTGTGCCGGTGGCATTCCAGCGTCTCGGTAAGCCGCGCCGCGATATGGCGCTTGTCGCCATTGCTGGTCCATTGACGAATGTCGTGCTCGCCATTGTGTCAGCCGCTCTTATTCGTCTTGCAGGGCTGCTGCCAGAGGCCACAGCCCTGTGGTTTGTACAGACCCTCTATCAGTCGATCCTGTTGAACCTGATTCTCGCGATCTTCAACATGTTTCCCGTCCCGCCTCTGGACGGCAGTCGTGTCATGATGAGCCTTCTGCCCAAAGTTCTGGCGCAGCAATACGCAAAGCTGGAGCGTTTCGGGTTCCTCATCCTCCTCGGGATCATCTTTCTTCTGCCAATGCTTGGACGACAGTTAGGAACTGACCTGAACCTTTTCCGATGGGCTGTTGCGGCTCCGCTCCAATGGCTCATGCCGATTTTCCGGTCCATCGCTGGCGTATCGCAATAGCGGCTAGGGGCGAGGAAGCTGCTTCATAACCGCCCGGACAGGAACCTCTCTGAATGAGCCTACGTTGGCTGGGATCAGGAGAGGTCGTATCGATGAGGAAGATAGCGCTCGCCGCCACCGTCATGCTCTCATTTGGCATCGCCGCAGGCTCGGCAGAGGCTCAGAGCCGTCCTGGCGGCTGTCTTAAGTACGGGCTCGGCGGGGCCATCGCCGGTCATTTTGCAGGCGGACATCGGATCAAAGGAGCGCTCGCGGGCTGTGCCCTCGGTATCTATCAGCGCAGACAGCATGAGCGCGAGGTTAGAGAGCAGAACGAAATCAGGAACAGGATTCCGGAGCGCCGACCCACGCCCATACCGGAACGAGACAACCGCTACGACAACCAGGACCGGAGTGCCAATCGGATTCCGTTGCCTCGCCAGGAGGGCACCAGCCCCTACGAAGACCTTGGAATAGACCTTGGTCGCCGCCCCACCCGTGAGCAGGCCACGAGAAGTGAAGATCGTATGGATGATCGGAGCCTTGGGCGGGATGGTCACACATCGGGTGGGTCCTTTGCGCGGGGTCAGCAGGAGAGCCGTAGTCGTTTGGAGAACCGGGAGCGGGCGCCCGAGACGAGGTGGCTCAGGAGCACTGAGCCTGAAGAGACCGGCAGCTTTCCTCAGGCGAATGGCCAGATCTATTAACCCAGATTGAGACAGATAAAGAAGCCATGCCGGTGCATCGTCTACCGACCGGCTTGCAGTCCGTCTTGGCTGGCCTTCTCGGTGCAGGCATGAACGGCCCGAGCATCCTCCCCGCCTTGGGAAGAGGAGCACCTCGCCGGTTCCGTGTTACCATTAGATGTAACGGTCAGCTGACCCGGTTCGCACTGCTTATCGTTCAACCACCAGTTCGATGAAGGGCTCAAGACTGGCATAGGGTAAGGTAAACTTTTCGCCTCGGAACAGCATCGGTACGTCCTGCACACCTGCGAAACCAGACATCAGCTTGCTGCGGACCGTGAAGGTCTCGCCTGCCACCACAGGCCCCCAAGCTTTATCAAGATAGTCCACCATGCCGAGCTCGTTCAGCTTCGCGTCGATGGTCTGCTTCCGAGCGTGTGATGGCAGTTGACGGAGGCTGCTCTCGATATCGTCACACATGAGAGCATATGCGGGATTACGGACCTTGTAGCGAAGCTCCGCGCCCTGCGTGAAGCGCCACACGGAACCAATCACCATCTGTTGCTGCTTGGTGGCCGGCTTCTTCTCCGGCTTCTCAACCTTCTTTGCCGCCTTGGCGCGGGCGGGAGCTTCGGCAGGCTGAACATCGGCGATCAGCGCCCATTTGCTCGACCACTCCACCGCTCGATAGTCACCTTTGGTCAAGCGGTCGGTAAACTCCAGAATGTCCTGATCGATGGGACGCTTGCCACCGTTGGCCTCGAAGTAACGCAACCGCATCTCGTCGGGCAGCAGCAGATAGAAGTTGTCGCTCTTCACATCCACGTCGAAGATGTCGGTGACCTTCACGACCTGATCGCGGGTGGATGGGGTCTCGACGCCATTACCCTTAGGATAGACCAATGTTCCTTTTGGAACGCGGATGTAGCCGCCCACCTGCATCTCTGACATCTGTTCTTCGTCTCTCTCTTGTGGGGTAGTGTGAGTTGAAAAGGTCAAGGTTTGAAATGGGAACGGCACCCGAAGGTGCCGTTTCTGTTGCTAGGCTTTCCCGAGCCCCGGGTGGTTACGCCGCGAGGCGCACTGCACCCATGTCAACGTTATCGTTGGCATTTATGAGTTTTGCACAATCAAGGCCGTAGCTCAGCCTAATCGCAGCCTAGCCTTTATTGCGCCCAGTCGAACCCATGTCGCCCCCATCACAAACACACCGGGGCAGCGGCATGACCTCAACGAAAGGCCATTCCGCCCAAAACCCGTCTTGCGGTACCTGGCCGGCCGGTGTGCTTGTGGTGGAGGCGGCGGGAATCGAACCCGCGTCCTAAACGCCTATTCCACTCTGCCTCTACGATCATAGTCAGGCGAACCCGACATCCGTGATGTAGACACGAGAAGGCACAATATCCCGTCTCAAAGCAGACGATCTTTTCGGATGGAGCAGTATAAAGACTTGTAGGCCAACAATTTTGCCTGCAGTCTTGTCTCTCGTTGTATGACCGCCAATCAGGCTTGGCTGCCGACTTCCAGAGGGGTTGTCACTCTGACTGCCTATATGTGGATCTATGCTCCTCAAGGACTGATCCGGGTTAAAGACCGGCTTATGTGCGGCCGCATGCCGATCGCCACTAGTGGCTCAACCCTCCAGCGTCCGAGAAGATAAGTGATGTTGCTCCAGAACGTCCCGGCGGCGAAGCACAAATCTCCCAACCATATGCGGTCAAGGATTGGAGGTTGTGAACAATCTAGCCCGCGGCCGTGGAGGATCTCCTTTATGACAATGGGGGGAGGTGGTGCGGGATGGTCCAGGTCGAGAGCCTGTAGACCACGTGAGCCGTCATCGCGAGAGACATGTCGGTGAATGTGCGGAGGGGCGACGCGATCAAACCCCTAAGCGGTTGATCCGCTTAAAGAAACACTATCGCATTTCGTCAGGTGCCGTAACGCCCAGGATTGCGAGACCAGATGCGAGCACACCCTTCAGGGCATGCACGAGAGCGAGCCTCGCTTGTGTTGAATCTTCATTAGTTAGATTAACA
>JAESGY010000285.1_pt1 | contig 31203 bp, 28 predicted proteins | sample 9269841 | NCBI WGS metagenome assembly JAESGY01 (sample SAMN17022865, study PRJNA683097) | algae metagenome | isolation source: Spirirestis rafaelensis WJT71-NPBG6 and co-occurring heterotrophs from... | place: USA: Pinto Wells, Joshua Tree National Park, Colorado Desert, CA | collected 2006-08-15
GAGCGCGTCACCTTCCACAATGCGGAGAACGGCTTCGCTGTCCTGAAAGTCCACACGCGAGGCAAGCGTGACCTTGTGACGGTGGTGGGCCACACCCCTGCCGTGTCCGCAGGAGAGTGGATCACCGCCAGCGGACTGTGGATCAGCGACCGCACCCATGGGCTCCAATTCAAAGCCGAGGTGCTCAAGACCACCCCGCCGACCGGGGCAGAAGGCATCGAGAAGTATCTCGCCTCGGGGCAAATGCGCGGCATCGGACCAGCAATGGCCAAGCGCATCGTGGCAGCCTTTGGCATTGACACCTTTGAGATCATCGAGGCTGCCCCGGAGCGCCTGACGGAGGTATCCGGGATTGGCCCCATGCGAGCCTCCCGCATCGTGTCAGGCTGGGCCGAGCAGAAGGCGGTGCGGGAGATCATGATCTTCCTGCATGCGCATGGAGTGGGCACGGCTCGGGCGGTGCGCATCTTCAAGACCTATGGCTATGAGGCCATTCAGGTCATGACCGAGGACCCGTACCGGCTCGCCAAAGACGTGCGGGGGATCGGCTTCAGAACCGCCGATGCCATTGCGGCCAAGCTTGGCATGGAAAAGACCGCCCCTCAGCGGATTCGAGCAGGCATCTCGTTTGCGCTCCAGACCGCCACGGACGAGGGCCACTGTGCTCTGCCGGTCGAGGCACTCACGCGGCTCGCCCAACAGTTGCTTGAGGTGGATGCGGACCTGATCCACACGGCAGTCTCTGAGGAACTTGCGAAAGGCGAGGTGGTGTCGGACACCATCGGGGAGGAGCCGTGCCTGTTCCTCAAAGGTCTTCATCTGGCGGAGCAGGTGATTGCCTCCCGGCTGATCAAGCGGGCTTCTGGCCCAGCACCTTGGCCCGAGATCGACATTGAGCGTGCAATCCCGTGGGTGGAGACCAAGACCGGCAAAACCCTGGCCCCCTCCCAGCGCGAGGCTCTGAAGCTGGTGCTCGGCTCCAAGGTAGCAGTAGTGACCGGAGGTCCAGGGGTGGGCAAGACAACCCTGCTCGACACGATCCTGCGCCTGCTCGTCGCCAAGGGCGTCAAGGTGGCCCTGGCGGCACCCACCGGACGAGCCGCCAAGCGCATGACCGAGCAAACCGGGATTGAAGCCAAGACCATCCACCGCCTGCTGGAGATCGACCCTAAGCATGGCGGCTTCTCACGCAACGAGGAGAACCTGCTCGACTGCGATCTGCTGGTGGTGGACGAGACCTCGATGGTGGATGTGCCGCTGATGAATGCCCTCACCAAGGCCATCCCTGCTCATGCGGGTCTGCTGCTGGTGGGCGATGTGGACCAGCTACCCTCGGTGGGATCAGGACAGGTGCTGGCCGACATCATCGCCTCAGGCCGCATTCCGGTGGCTCGCCTGACCGAGGTGTTCCGGCAGGCAGCACAGAGCCGGATCGTGGTGAACGCTCACAGGATCAACAAGGGCCAGATGCCCGAGGTGCCCAAGGCTGGGGAGGACAGCGACTTCTTCTTTGTCGAGATTACCGATCCTGAGGAAGGAGTGCCCAAGATCATTCAGATGATCAAGGAACGCATGCCACGCCGGTTCGGGCTTGATCCGATGAAGGACGTGCAGGTGCTCTGCCCCATGAACCGGGGTGTGCTGGGAGCGCGCAATCTCAACATCCAGCTCCAAGAGGTGCTCAATCCTAACCCTCCCGCCAAGGTGGAGCGGTTTGGCTGGCGGTTCTCGCCGGGTGACCGGGTGATGGAGACGCAGAACGACTATGACCGGGAGGTGTTCAACGGCGACCTTGGGACAGTCGTGCGGATTGATGATGAGGAAGGGGCGCTGATTGCCTCGTTCGATGGCCGGGAGGTGTCGTATCCGTTTGGGGAACTCGACACGCTGGTACCTGCCTATGCTACGACCATCCACAAGTCGCAGGGCTCTGAGTATCCCGCCGTGATCATCCCGGTGGTGACCCAGCATTTTACGATGCTGGCTCGCAACTTGCTCTACACGGGCGTCACCCGAGGCAAGGGGCTGGTGGTTCTGGTGGGGCAGAAGAAAGCTGTCGGGATTGCAGTCAGAGGCGGGCAGATGAAGAGGCGCTGGACGAAACTGCGGGAATGGTTGGCTGTGCACTGATCGACAGCTCAAACTTCCTTTCTCATAGCGTGTTCGAGGTCTGGGGTTTCAACACCATCCGCACGGCTCGAGGTAATATAAGTTAGACCATGCCGCTGCTCGCATACACCCACTCAGGAGAGCCGCTTGTTGCTCCACTGATGACCGATGATGAATGGGAGCGATTGCGATCAGCGCGAAATCGCGATGCATGGATGCCATATGGGAAAGGGCGGGCCATCCCTAAGATATCGCGTGTTGGAACACGCTTCTTCGCCCATCCTCCTGGGCAAACTCCCGAGGGAGCAAAGGAAAGCGACCTTCATCTCTATATCAAAGCACAGAGCCTGATTGGAGCCCGAGCCGCGGGTTGGGACGCTCTGCCGGAACAATCTGGGACGACGCCTGATGGTCAGGATTGGCGGGCTGATGTCCTGTGCCGCCGGCCTGGAAAACCCTGGACCGTCGCCATCGAAACCCAAGTTCAGCTCCAGGGCGAGGAAGCCTACCGCCAGCGGCAAGAGCGTTATGAAGTTTCAGGCATTCGCGCCCTCTGGCTGGTCGCTCATGAGCCTGCAGCCCTGCATCATTACTGGCTCAGGCCTGACCCACATCTACCGGCCTTCAAGACCACGACCTGGAAGGATCAGGATGGCCAACCGGGAGCGCACGTGCATGTCGACCGCCTGTCGCTCAGCATCTCTGACTTTGTCGCCGGCGCACTCACCGGGCAGCTCCAGTGGTATGGGAATGGCCAGCACGGGATTGTCCCACTTGTTCTTCGTGAGGTCCAATGTTGGCACCGCACCTGCCGAAAAAGAGTGCTCCTGGCCTACAGGGCCGAAGGAGCCCGGGGGAGCCCCCTAGAAATTGAGGTGGTTCAAGCGATGGAGGGCTATGCGGACGCATACGCCAAGGCTCAGGTAGCTTTTCCTGACCTGGCAGAAAGCCCACAGCCCTTCAGAAAAGTCCTCGCGTCGCGCTGTCCCCATTGCAAACGGGAGATTCGGTATCAGCGCGGTGACTGGGCGGGCCAGACCTCCACTTTTAAGTTGCTAATTGGCATCAATATTCCGGAGCGGGAAAATGAGATCGGCTTAACCCCGCATGCCCAGTGGCGCTGGGGGCCCGAGGCTCAGTGGCCCCACTGGGCTCCCCTCGGCGGCATTGGTCCGATCTCCCGTCAGCCTGTTGAAATGCGGCCGAGGCGCCTGGGCTTCAAGACAGGTTGATGTATCTCGATCGCCAAGCTTAACCCGAGAGTCACAGGTTCTGCATCCAGGGTGAGGAGCTTGCGGGGCTGCAGAGCTGTGTCTAATGGTTGGCGGCAAGGAGATCCTTCATGTTGCACGTCCTGGCCTATATCACTGCAAAGCCTGGTAGGCGCAATACCGTGGTCCAGGAGTCCGGGCGAACATACCTGCGGTGCACGCCGAAGAGGGTTGTATCGAGTACATTCCTCTTGTTGATCTTCCGGCATTCGGACCTTCACAAACAAAACTTGGGCTGAACACCTTTGTCGTAGCCGAGAAATGGGCGAGCCCTGAAGCGATCGAAGCGCATGCAGCCGCCCCGCACATGCGAGCCTACGCCGAAAGGACGGCTGACATGATCGAAACCCGCATGATCCACATCCTCTCACCTCAATAAAAGTCCTGCCTAACGACCCGTGACGAGGTACGCTTCGATTGCACTGCCTAATGCAGCGCTTCCGTCCAAACCTAACCGATTTCGCGTCCCTGCTGCTGGAGCTCTCCATTGATTACATTCTACTACAACCTTGCCCCAAACCCGATGAAGGTTGCTCTGTGCCTGGAGGAGATGGGCCTCCCGTATGGGCTCAAGCCGGTGGATACCCGCAAAGGCGAGCAGCACCAGCCAGACTTTCTGGCCATCAATCCGAATGGCAAGGTGCCTGTGATCATCGACCAAGATACCGGCGCAAAGGTCTTCGACTCGAACGCAATCTTGCTCTATCTTGCGGAGAGGACTGGACAGTTCCTGCCCGACAGCACACCGATTGCGCGTGGTGAGCTTCTCTCTTGGCTGATGTTCATTGCAACAGGCGTTGGCCCGTTCTCAGGCCAAGCCGTGCATTTCAAGCACTTTGCGCCTGAGCCCAAGGACTATGCTGTCAATCGTTATCTGTACGAAGCGAAACGGCATTACGGCATCATTGATGTGCGTCTATCCGGTCAGCGCTACATGGTGGGTGAGACTTACACCATCGTGGACATGGCCCTGTGGGGCTGGACGCGTATGGTGCCGTTCATCTTGGGTGAGGGCGCCTGGGGCGACTTCCCGAACCTTAAGCGTCTCTTTGATGAGATCAGCGCTCGCCCAGCAGCTCAGGCCGCAGCTGCGCTGAAGGAGCGACACAGCTTCAAAGCTGATATGGACGACGAAGCACGCCACCATATGTTTCGACATTTGACTGCTCCGGCTAGCTGACTTCTCACGCGTGCCGGCGATCCCCTGTCCAGCATGCAGACTAGAGCTGATTTCACTTCCGTGGAATCAGCTCTCTTCTTGGCTGTGCCGCATTTTTAGACGGTGAACCGGATCCACTTCACCGAAAAATGCTCTAGCCACTGGGCAGAGGTAAAAGCCGTGGAGGGGCATAGAGGTCCAAGGGAGCTTCCCGTCCGAAGCTGAAGATCGGCATCACATGCGACGAGCGGCCAAGCGCGAAACTGCTGAGGCATCCTTCCCGCCTTACGTCCCGCAGAATGTCCGATAGACGCGCTGGTGCGGTTCCGGTGGCTCGGAATAGTGGGCGAAAGCTGGCTGATCCTCATAGGGCTTCGAGAGGACCGTTAGAAGCTCCTCGAAAGGAGCAAAGTCGTTTCGCTCCATTGCAGCCTGGATCACCGCCTCCACGCGATGATTGCGAGGGATAAAACTTGGATTAACAGCCCGCATTGCAGCTTGGCGGCTTGCACCATCTTGCGGTTCAAGGCTCAATCGCTCGCGCCAGCGGATGGACCAAGCATCGTAAGCAAGCGGATTGATGAAGAGGTTTCTGATGGCCTCATCTTCCTCAGGGCCAGCGGCGGCATCGCTCAAACGCCGGAAGGTCAGCGTGAAATCAGCCTGGTTCTCGGACATCGCCTTTAAGAGATCTTCGGCGAGCGTCACGTCTTCCTCGCGTTCCGTCAGCAGCCCGAGCTTGCGCCTGAGTCCCGCGTGATAGGTCGCCTCGAATTTACCCGAGAAGGCTTCGAGCGCCTCGCTCGCTTCCGCGACAGCTTTCTCCTGGTCCTCAGACAGGAGCGGCAGAAGCGTCTCAGCCAGCCGCGTCAAATTCCAGAGGCCGATGCGGGGTTGGTTGCCATAGGCATAGCGGCCCTGCTGGTCGATCGAGCTGAAGACCGTCGCCGGATCGTAGGCATCCATGAAGGCGCACGGGCCATAGTCAATCGTCTCGCCGGCGATGGACATGTTGTCGGTGTTCATCACCCCGTGGATGAAGCCGACGTGAAGCCAACGGGCAATGAGATCCGCCTGGGCTGCAATGACTTGGTCCAGGAGCGCGCGGTAGGGTTGGTCGCTTTCGGCAGCCTGTGGGTAGTGCCGGGCAATGACGTAGTCCGCCAGGAGGCGTAGCCCCTCCACATCCTGCCGGGCTGCGAAGAACTGGAACGTGCCGATCCGGACATGACTCGAGGCAACACGGGTGAGAACTGCCCCGGGAAGCGGCGTCTCGCGGACAACCGTCTCTCCGGTCACCACTGCCGCAAGCGCACGCGTTGTCGGCAGCCCAAGCGCGGCCATTGCCTCGCTGAGGAGATACTCACGCAGGACAGGCCCCAATGCTGCCCGCCCATCGCCGCGGCGCGAAAAAGGTGTCGGACCTGAGCCTTTGAGCTGAATGTCCCGGCGGATGCCGTTTCCATCAACCACTTCGCCGAGGAGAATGGCTCGGCCGTCACCGAGCTGCGGCACAAAATGTCCAAACTGGTGTCCGGCATAGGCCATGGCGATGGGCTCGGCCGCATCCGGAACGCGGTTGCCGGCCAGAAGCTCAACTCCGTCAGGACTGGAGAGGCGATCAGGGTCGAGGCACAGCTGCACGGCAAAATCCCGGTTCAGCCGGATGAGCCTCGGAGCCGAAACGGGTGCAGGCTCTACGCGCGCGAAGAACCGATCAGGCAGGCGTGCATAGGTGTTGTCGAAAGGGAAGTGAATTGTCATGGGCCAATCCCACCGTCAGGACCACACGAAATTGTGTTCGGAGTTCCTGAAAACAAGGGTTGGCCGGCAGATCGAACGCATTCGGATGCAGAACGCCGCCGTTGGTGGTCGCGGCTTCGGCCGACGCCTTCCATGCAAGAAGTTAGAATTTTCGCTCTCGGTCGACGATGCGGTACTCACCGTCGATCACGTCCCCTGGCCCAGGCGCTTGGGCCATCCTGCGGCGAAGTCGCCACCGCAAGATCATACCCGCTATGATGGCAGCAGGGATGATGATCAGCGCAAGTCCGGCGGCCAGGACGACCAGCAGGAGACCTAGTGAAACGGAAGCAATCAGCACCAGAGCAGCAGCCCAGCGAGGCATCCGGATCAATTTCATTCCTGGATGGGGCGAATAGCGCGGATTCATCTCTTCTCGTTACAAAGCTTGACTTTGACAAGCATCTATATGCTCACGCCAGAGGTGAGATACAAGGCTGATCTGAGCCGGACACCTGCGTCCTCGCTGCACCTCGTCCGGCCATCGCCAGAGTATTCGCTTTCGGCTCTCAAGGTCGGGTCTCGTCCTGGAACGAGCCTACCTTCACCTCAGCCCCCTCTGGTTCGGATGGCTCATGAAGCATTGCCGCGAGCCTCTGAAGGAAGTGAACAGATTCCTGCGGGTATGCCTCGCGCTGGGCTACCTTGATGATATTGTGAAGAATGGTGGAAATGTCGTCCAGTCGTGCCACCCGCTTGGCAGCAAGAACGTGAAAGAAGGTCGTGAATGCAACCATCATGGCCTGGTCATGCTCTTCAAGCTGCTGGCAGCGTACCTTGAGAGCTTTGATGTCGCTTTCCTGAGTCGAGATAACCTCAACAAGCTTGAGCATTTGCTCAGCGATCACATCCAGAGAAGCATTCATCGGGAGAGGATGTCCCAAGGCATCATGTTGCATTTGGGGTGACAGGCCTGCGGCGTCCCCTTTCGCTTCTGCCACTTTCGATCCAGACAAAGCTGACGCTTCGAGAATGATCGGTACAGCGGTGCTCTCAACCAATTCTGAGGATGGGTCCTCCGGTTTCTTTCGCACATCTGGCCGTTCGCGCCTGTCCACCTTCCGAGCAGGTCTTCGCACTATCCGCTGTGCGAGGGCCAACACCTTCCAGATAAAGCCAACCTTAGTCACATTCCGGCTCTTAACCTTGGCGCTGGATCGGTGCAGCGGCCGTATCGAAGATCAGCAACGCTGGGCTGGCACCGGAACGGTGCTTGAAAGCGCAAGTGAGCCAACTTGATCTCCACCTTTTCGAAGCAACGACACGGATAGAGCACCTGCTGAAATGAGGCGAGCAGACTTCCTCGTTCGGCCACGTTCGCTCTCAGAAACGTAAATTCGAGCTTCTGTGCTGACAAGCGCTCTGGTGAGAGGCAATCTGGGCAAGGGCCCTCATCGCTGCGGCTCAAGATCTTGTACTTAGTTACACGTGGAAAACATCCGTAGTACCTTCTGACCAGGGTCAAGCCCTCCATCATGGATTGGAGACAGAACAAAGTTTAGCACGCCTCAACACATGCCACTCGGTCCCGCCGCAATGGTGTATGAGTACGCTGTCTCGCACTCTCCTCTCAAGGAGAACCCCGCGAGACAGCGTTGGGCCAAGGCTCTGCGGATCGCCGATCCCTGTCGCGCCAGCCCAAACCCCTTAGCTGTTGCTTACATCCAGGGATCTCGCTCCTTGGTGCATACCCTGCACGTTAACGATCTGACGACCCAACTTTCGTTAATTTCCCGGCCAAGGCTCACGCAGGAGCCTGTTCCATTGACAGGCAGGAAGTACGGGAATGCGAGGGCAGGCTGATCTTTTCTTGGACTATGACGCCCCTCTAGAGCCGGTCGAGACCAAGCTCATCGATCGGATTATCATCAAGGCCAGACACCAGCGCGAGACTCTCAAAGCTCCTGATCATGAGAGCACCGCTCGAATGCTGGAGGCCACCGGCGACTACCGTGTACTCCGCCGCCTGCAGCCCCGTCCCGTCGCAGTCTCGCGTAGCCCTCGTCAGGGCGAGAAGATCGCCGTCATTGTCGACACCGAGACAACGGGCCTTGATCAAACGAGGGACGAGGTCATTGAGCTGGGCATGATCGCTCTCACCTATGACGGTGACGGCCAAGTCGGTGACGTGATTGGTACGTTCAATGCCCTGCGGGAGCCGGGCGTGCCCATCAGCCCGGAGATCACCCGCCTGACCGGGATTACCCCGGACATGGTGGCGGGCCAGGTGCTCGATCATGGGGCGGCTGAGAGGTTCATCGAGCCAGCAGATCTGATCATCGCACATAATGCCCGCTTCGACCGACCTTTTGTGAGCGACTGTCCAAGGGTTTTCAGGTCAAGGCCTGGGCCTGCTCCCACTCTGAGGTCCCGTGGAGCGAGCTTGGCTATGAAGGATCGAAGCTGGGGTACCTACTGGCGCAGTGCGGCTGGTTTCACCAGGGGCACCGAGCCGTCGACGACTGCCACGCGCTCCTTCAGGTGTTGACAACACCCCTCGCCTCTGATGCCAGGCTTCCTTTCAGGAATCTGCTGGAATCCGCCCGGAAGTCACTCCTGCGCATCTGGGCCGAAGGTAGCCCGTTCGACATGAAGGATGTGCTGAAAGCGCGAGGGTACCGTTGGAATGACGGCGCGGATGGACGGCCAAAGTCGTGGTGGGTCGAGGTTGCCGAGGAAGCCGGTGAGGCGGAGCTCTCTTTCCTTCGGCGCGAGGTTTACCGCCGGGAGGTCGAGCCCTACACTCAGAGGATCACCGCATTTGAGAGGTTCCGAGGGGCCCGCTAACCAGCACAGGAGACGCCTTTACGACGTTGCTCCGGCGTGGGCTTCATTCAACCCTTGAAATCGTGACCGTTCGCGTCCATTTCAATGCCCGCCAACGCAACAACGTTCATCTCACGCCATGACGACTGCTGACACCCCTCTGAGCCCTGCGAGCCACACCTTCGAAGCCGATGTCGCCAAGTTGCTGCATCTGATGGTGCACTCGGTCTATTCCGATAAGGATGTGTTCTTGCGCGAGCTCATCTCGAACGCGGCCGACGCTTGCGAGAAGCTGCGCTACGAGGCGATCTCCACCCCGGCCCTGCTTGGCGATGACCCCAAGGCCCGCATCACGCTTCTGATTGATGCCGAGAACCGCCTCTTGACCATTGAGGACAATGGCATCGGCATGAGCCGCGACGAGATGATCGAGGCGCTGGGCACGATCGCGCGCTCGGGCACCAAGGCGTTCATGGACCGGATCCAGCCGGCTCAGGGTGGCGAAGGCGCGCAGCTGATTGGCCAGTTTGGCGTCGGCTTCTACTCTGCTTTCATGGTGGCCGACCGGGTCGACGTCGTCTCACGGCGTGCTGGCAGTGACGAGGCGACGCTCTGGTCCTCTGATGGCAAGGGATCATACACGGTCGCACCAGCGACAACGAACGAAGCGCCCGCCCGCGGCACCCGGGTGACCCTGCACCTGAGGGAGGACGCCACCTCCTATACCGAACGCTATCAACTTGAGCGTATTGTTAAATCGCAGTCGGGTCATGTTCCGGTGCCGATCGTCCTCATCGAGAAGCCTGGGGCGGAGCCGCAGGAAATGGCCGACGGGGCCGCACTCTGGGCGAAGCCGCGCAACGAGATCAAAGCCGAAGACTACACCGACTTCTACCGCAGCGTGGCAGGCCAGTTCGATGAGCCAGCGCTGACGGTGCATTTCCGGGCTGAGGGTCGCCACGAATATACGACTCTGGCCTTTGTGCCCGGGTCTAAGCCTTTCGACCTGTTTGACCCTGACCGTCACGGGCGACTGAAGCTGTACGTGAAGCGGGTGTTCATCACCGATGAGACTGAGATCCTGCCACGCTACCTTCGCTTCGTGCGCGGGCTCGTCGACTCGGCCGACCTGCCGCTCAATGTATCCCGCGAGATGATCCAGGAGAGCCCGCTTCTCGCCGCCATCAAGAAGGGAGTGACAAGCCGGATCCTCAGCGAGCTTGAGAAGCTCGCCCAGAGCGATGCTGAGGCTTACACCAAGGTCTGGGAGAACTTTGGCCCGGTGCTGAAGGAAGGCCTTTATGAGGATTTCGAGCGGCGTCCGACCCTGCTCAGCTTGGCCCGATTTAACACGACCTCATCCAGCAACGGGTGGCGCTCGCTCAAGGATTATGCCAGCTCTCTCAAGGAGAACCAGACCGCCATTTACTACGTTACCGGCACCGATCTCGCCCGGCTTCAAACCTCGCCTCAGCTTGAAGGCTTCCGCGCCCGTGGCATTGAGGTTCTGCTGATGCCTGATGCGGTCGATAGCTTCTGGGTCACAGCCGGTGTTGACTACGAAGGCAAGCCGTTCAAGTCAGTCACCCAGGGTGCGGCGGATCTGGCGTTGATCCCGTTGATCGACGCCAAAGAAGATACAAACATAACCGTGACGGAAGCGGTGTCGCAGTTCATTCAATCCGTAAAGGCCACCCTTGGGGAAGCCGTCTCTGAAGTCCGCGCTTCAGAACGACTGACGGAAAGCGCGGTCTGCTTGGTCGCTCCCGAGTCCGGCATGGACCGGCAGTTGGAGCGGCTCCTGGCGAGGGCGGGGCAATTAGGGACCGCAGCAAAGCCAGTCCTTGAGATCAATCCTCGCCATGACCTCATTGTCGCCCTTGCAAATCTCGGAGATGCCGAACAAACACTTAGCGAGGACGCCGCCCACCTGCTCCTGGATGAGGCGCGGATCTTGGACGGAGAACTCCCAGCCGATGCAAAGGCATTCTCACAGCGGCTCGCACGGGTCATCCAGCGGGGCGTTTCCGGCCGGTAATCTGAACTGGCCACACACGTTGGTGCGGTCGCAAGGGCCGCGCTCGGTCGGCTGCGGCTTAGCTCCACGTGTGAACGCCCCATAACAGAAGATCAAAGTCGGCTAGCTCCTGCGCCCGCGTTTTCTGTGACGGAGTGGAGGTTGTCAACCATTCCTGCAGCGGCGTCTGAGGCGTATACTCTGATCGAGCTGTTAGGAGTGATCCGTGGTCCGATTGGTGACATTGCTCTGGCTTGCGGCCGCGATCCTATGGCCTGAGCATGGTCGGGCAGATCATGACCGTGTTCCCAATCCACCGCGCCCCACTGGTCAGAAGCTGCCTCCGTTGCCAGGTCTCGACCGGACAGCCATTACGGTGTCCGGACTATCGTCGGGTGGTTTCTTCGCGCACCAGTTCCATGTCGCCTTTTCCAGTCTTGTCAAAGGCGCAGGGATTCTCGCTGGTGGGCCTTATGGCTGCGTTGAAAGCATCCGGAACCCATGGGTGCCCCTCTGGCCCATGCCTCTGGACCGGGTCTCCGCGGCAGTCGTGGCGTGCACCCACTACTATGGCAACCGCTTCTATGGCTTGCGCCCCTCAGGACCGACGGCTGAGGACTCGATCAGGCTTCTAAGGGAGGCGGCGAACCGCGGGTTGATCGACGATCCATCCAATCTTGCGAACAGCCGGGTATGGCTGTTCCACGGCAAGAGCGACGACGTCGTCCCACCCCGGGTCATGGACGCCCTCAAGCAATTCTATGACATGATCGGAGTTCACGAGCCAGAGCTTCTGTTCGACCAGAATCAGACCGGGTCTCCGGCCAATCATGGCATTCCAGTCAGCATCTTCACAGGGCAGAGCAGCTTTCCTGTCCGCCATTGTGGGCAACATGAACCACCTTACGTGATTCAATGTGGGTATGGGGCCGCCGAGATGCTCTTGCACCATCTCTATCCTGAGCCGTTGAAGCCCGCTTCCGGTGATCCTCACCAGGACGGAACCCTAGTGGCGTTCGATCAATCCGAATTCTTCGAGCCAACTGACAAGAGAGTTAGTCTCTATGACATAGGATACCTGTATGTGCCGACCCAATGCGCCTCTGAGCCATGTCGCCTGCATGTAGCCTTTCATGGCTGCAGGCAGAACGTGAGTAGCGTTCACGATGACTTCATCCGCGACGCTGGCTATAATCGCTGGGCTGCGACCAACAACATCGTCGTTCTGTATCCACAAGCCACCGCCTCGGCAGCGAACCCGAACCATTGCTGGGATTTTTGGGGCTACAGCGGAGCAAGCTATGCCCATCGCAACGGCTCACAGATGCGCGCTGTCAGAACGATGGTGGACCGCTTGCTAGGCTCATCGCCTCAATAGCACACCTGTCAAACCAGGGCTGGAGGCAACAGACCCTCACGTTCGTATGCACCGACCCCTTAGGTTGTTCTAGAAGTGAACAGTTCTCGTGGATGAACACGGGAGGATGAGCCCTATGGCACAGGCTGTCAGGCCGCTTTACACCAATGTATTGGCTCATAATCGGGTTTAGCCGCGTTCCACATCAGACGACGCAAGTCGCTAGGCTGAGCCAAAAGTACTTGCCAAACCCCACTGCGGGCCCTACGTGCGGGAACGATCACAGATCGAGTGTGCCGCGCAGGTCGATCCACCTGATCAGAGTAGAGCAATATCTGCTCTACTTAGTCTTCGAGCAAGTACCCGCGCGGCAAGGATAATTATAATGAGCGAAAGTGTAGCTCCTCTGAACATTATCGAACTCGCAGCTGACATTGTGTCGGCGTACGTGAGCAACAACTCCGTACCAGCGGCAGACCTGCCATTCCTTCTCAACTCCGTCTATAGCGCCCTTGCGAAGACCGCCCAAGGTCAGCCGGAGGAACATCAGGCCGAGCTGGTTCCTGCCGTCCCGGTACGGAGATCGGTGACACCGGATGCCATCATCTGCCTTGATGACGGGAAGAAGTTCAAGTCGCTGAAGCGCCATCTGCGCACAACCTATGACATGACTCCGGAGCAGTACCGGGCCAAGTGGAACCTGCCGCATGACTACCCGATGGTAGCGCCTAACTACGCCAAAGCCCGCTCCGAGCTTGCAAGAAGCATGGGGCTCGGCCAGCAGCGAAAGAAGGGCGAAACGCAGGTCGAGCCTGCCGCGGAGGATGCCGCCCCCACCAGGCCTAAGCGGGCTGCAGCCAAGGCGGCTAAAACATCGGCCGAAGTGACAGTGCCTTCCAAGCCGAGACGCACGAGAAAGGCTGCATGATTCCTTCTCCTGCCAGAAGAAGGGAGCATCCTTTTGGGTTCAGCCCGGCGCAACCAGGTGCCGGGCTTTTATCGCTACCAAGTACCTGTTCTCGTCGCATCAGATGGGGGCTGAAGCACAAGTTAAGGCTCTGTTTACCGTGATTGTTCATCGTGTTGGCTCTGTGACTGGAGCCTCACCATGGATCGCTCTGATCAAGCCCACTGCAATCAACCGAGTGGACAGGGACTCCGCGGGTGCATCGTCTTGGCGTTTGCGCTGGTCGGGATCGCTTCCACTGCCCTCTTCAGCCTTACGGACGCAACCTCTGCCGAAAGCCTTTTCGAGCTACCCGTTGCTGGTGAACCCCTTCAAGCCATAGAACGCAGCGTCCCCACAGCCGCCTGGATCAGGTTCTGTCAGAGACAGCCCCAGGAATGTCGGACGGATCGATCGGAGCCTACCCACATTCAGCTCAGTCCGGGAGTGTGGGGCACGATCAGCAGAGTCAACGAGCACGTCAACTCAGTCATTCTGGCGGTCACGGACCAGGATCACTGGGGTGTGGTCGATCGGTGGGATTATCCTGATGAGGGAATGGGGGATTGCGAGGACATTCAGCTTCTCAAACGCAAGCTCCTCGTTGAAGCCGGCCTACCCCATAGGGCCCTGCGGATGACGGTCGTGGTCGACGAGCAGGGTCAGGGGCACGCGGTGCTCATGGTCCGGACAGACCGTGGCGACTTTATCCTCGACAACAAGAGGAACGCTGTCCTCCTCTGGAGCAAGACGGGCTACACGTTCATCAAACGTGAGGGAGCAAGCGGCTCAGCCTGGGTAGCTCTTGGAGATCAGCCAATGTCCGTCATCACGGCAAATCGTTAGCCCCGTCAAAGCGCTCAACGAACGTTCTGACCAACGGCTATGAGGGGAAAAGCTCACAGGTTCCTTCAGTTTCTGTTCCACTGATACATTCTGCGCTCACCCGCCTGACAGTCGACGGGGGCCTCCGCCTGGACCTTCCGGATCAGAGGTGTGGGAAGGTCCGCAATTTCTCGAATGATCTTCGTACGGATCGCCTCCGCAAACTGCCGCTGCTCCCGCACAGGCACGAGGAAAGCTCCCCGTCCGCCGATGACACAGTCCCGGTAATAGAGGTCGAGGTTCTCCATATCGCCAAAACCGCTTGGACGTTTGAGCATGATCGGTAGGCCATTGATGGTAATGCCCTGTGCCGTTGCCTCATCCCGAGCCGCAACAACGCCTCTTCCGCTGCTGTTCGGACCATCTCCTGAGATATCGATCACCTTCCGGATCGGCGAAACGCCGGTTTCAGCCAAGAGCTTTGCAGCGAAGTCGATTGCACCTGAAATCGATGTACGCTGGATGCGTCCGATAGGGGTTTTGCTCAGGCCATCCGCAAACTTCCTTGCACTCTCAGGTCCATCGACGATCGTCCAGGGTTCTATCACCTTTTGCTCATCCACGCTGGACCACTCCACATAGGTGACCGTGATCCGTCCGAGCATGCCGTTGCGGATCGCATCATGCACAAGCGGCGAGCGGAACGCTTCGATGAACCCCTGACGTTGCAGTTCCTGCTCCTCAGGGTCCATGGAGCGCGACACATCCACCGCCAGAACAAGCGCGAGATCAACTTCCGTTTCAGCTCTGGCGCCAGACGCAGAAAGCCACAGACACGCTGAGATGACGAGAACAAGCACACCGTGAAGCTTCCGATCCATTCCCGCCTCCGTTGCACGAGGAGCAGAAGTTGGATCAAACTGCAGCTTGGGCAAGGTCAAAATGTCTCTACGATGCACCCACAGGCCGTCAACTTAGCGTGAGAATGCTGCCAAGGCAGCACAGGCGAAATAACGGGTACAAAGCTCGGTCAGCCCGGGTTGAGTGTCAGGAGCCAGCCTGCTCGGAGCTGGCGTAGCCGTACAGAGGATTACCTCTGCCTGTGCTCGATGGGAGCATAAGCGGCGGGATCGACTTCGGCTGGGCGATCCTCAAGCTGCAATCGGACAAGCCGAGCAGGGGTCTCGGCAATCACCCGTCCGCGCCGGACGACGGCGAGCCGAGTTGCTTTCAGGCGAATCGCCTCTATGGGATCCTTGGCTTGGAGCAACACGAGATCACCGTTACAGCCAGGTTCTAGGCCGTAACCCTCCAGGCCCATGATGCGGGCCGGGTTTGACGTAATGGCATCAAAACAGAAGCGCATGGCCTCTCGGCTCGTCATATGGCCGACGTGGAGCGCCATATGCGCGACCTCGAGCATGTCGCCTGAGCCGAGCGAGTACCAGGGATCCATAACGCAGTCATGGCCGAAGGCACACAGGATCGCTTGGCTGCGCATCTCAGGAATTCGTGTCATGCCACGTCGTTTCGGATAAGTGTCGTGCCTTCCCTGGATCACAATGTTGATGAGCGGATTTGCGATCGCCGCCACCTCGGCCTCTGCGACGAGAGGCAGGAGCTTGGAAACATAATAGTTGTCCATCGAGTGCATTGAGGTCAGATGAGAGCCAGCCACCCGGCCTTGGAGCCCAAGGCGCTTGGTTTCATAAGCCAGTGTCTCGATATGTCGCGAGAGAGGATCGTCGGTTTCATCGCAGTGCATGTCGACGCGAAGACCGCGCTCAGCCGCGATCTCACACAGCTCCCGCACGGACGCCGCCCCGTCCGCCATCGTCCGCTCGAAATGTGGAATCCCACCGACAACATCGACTCCCTTGTCAAGGGCCCGGCGCAGATTGTCGACAGCACCGGGAGAGCGGTAGTAGCCGTCCTGCGGAAAGGCCACCAGTTGCAGGTCCAAATAGGGTGCGACCCGCCGCTTCACCTCGAGCAGTGCATCGACCGCGAGGAGACGATCATCACATACATCAACATGGGTCCGAATGGCCAGCAGACCCTGGGAGACGGCGAGATCGCAGTAGCGCAACGCCCGCTCAATCACGGCGTCCGAGGTCAGGAGCGGCTTGAGCTCCCCCCAGAGTGCAATGCCCTCCAGCAAGGTGCCCGACTGATTGAGCCGAGGAAGTCCCAGCGACAGTGTTGCATCCATGTGGAAGTGAACGTCTACGAAGGGAGGGCTGACAAGATACCCTCCTGCTTCAATGATCCGGCCAGCCTTAGCCTGGATCCCGCGTTCAGTTGCTGTGATCCGACCATCTTTGATGGCGATGTCGATGCCCGTGCGTCCGTCAGGCAGAGTAGAGTTTCGGATGATCAAGTCAAAGGTCATGGCGGTGTGCTTCGCGAGTTAGCGCTGCCCCTTGATGTACGGAGTCATCAGCGCCTTCGGGTATTCGGCACGGCGAGCGATGACGCACAGAGCAGCAATGGAAAGGAGGTAGGGAAGCATCAGGAAAACTTGGCTCGGTACAGCAGCGCCCACTTGGGTCTGCAGCCGGAGCTGAAACGCGTCGAACGCTCCAAACAGCAAAGCGCCGAGCAGCGCCTTGCCCGGCCGCCAGGAGGCAAAGACTGTCAGGGCGATGCAGATCCAGCCACGTCCCCCTGTCATCTCAAAAAAGAACGCATTGAACGCAGACATGGTCAGGAACGCTCCTCCGAGAGCCATCAGGGCCGAGCCCGCCACGACGGCGATCATGCGGATGAGGTGCACGTCGAGCCCTTGAGCCTCTACAGCGGCCGGATTTTCGCCCACGGCCCGAACCGCCAGCCCGAACGGCGTCCGGTAGAGGACAAAAGCCGCAACGCCGAACAGGCAGAATGCGAGAAACGTCAGCGGCGTCTGCTGAAACAAGGCCGTTCCCAGGAACGGAAGGTCAGAGATGCCGGGGATGCTCACAGGTTGAAACGGTACGATTCTCGGCGGCGTGGCAACGTTCGGAAGGGCAATGCGATAGATGTAGTAGGATGCGCTCGTCGCAAGCAGCGTCACACCAATGCCCGTCACATGTTGCGAAAGCCCAAGAGGCACTGTGAGAAGCGCATGGATCAGCCCGAAGACCGCACCCGTCAGCGCGGCGACAAGCACACCTGTCCAGAGCCCAGTTCCTAGGTAGACAGCCATCCAGCCTGCCATTGCGCCTGCTGTAAAAATGCCTTCGATTCCGAGGTTCAGCACACCGGCCCGCTCGCAGATGAGAGCGCCGAGCACGCCGAACATGAGTGGCGTCGCAATGCGCACGGCTGCCGCCCAAAAGCTCGCCGACAGCAGAATGTCAAGGACCCCCTCCACCCCTATCTCCACCGTAGCCGAAACCGAACAAACAGGCTGCTGACCAGCACAGACAGAAGTGAAAATGCCACGATAAGATCAGCAATGTAGTTGGATACGTTGATCGTTCGGCTCATGGTGTCGGCTCCTACGAAGATCCCTGCAATCAAGATCGCAGCGGGCAGGACGAGCAAAGGCTGGAGACCTGCGATCATCGCTACGACAATGCCCGCATATCCAAATCCGCGTGAGAGATCGGCCGTAAGATAGCCCTTGAGCCCAGCGACCTCAGAAGCGCCAGCAAGACCGGCTAAAGCCCCGGACAGACACCCGACCGTGACGATCACTCCCGTTACACTGATGCCGGCATATCGAGCGGCTGCCATATTGTCTCCAACCGCGCGGATTTTGAGCCCAAGCACTGTGCGTGCCATCAGGACGTACATGATCAGGCATAATCCAATGCCCAGGAGAAAACCTGTGTGAAGGCGCATACGCTCGACGAGAGGCGGGAGGATGCCGGCATCCAGGATGGGCTCGCTCTGAGGCCAGCCTCCTCCCATGGGGTCCTTGAGCGGTCCCTCCAGCATCATCTGCACGAACAGAAGCACAATGAAGTTCAACAGAAGCGTCGTGACGACCTCGTCCACCCCAAGCTTCGCCTTCAGCAGAGTGGGCCCCAGCATCAGAAGGGCGCCAAACAGAGCGGAAGCAACGAGGATAAGCGGCACAAGCACCGCAGGAGGCGCATCAATGGATCCGCTTCCGACCATCACGGCCGCAAGCGCCCCGGCGTAAAGCTGCCCCTCCGCCCCCACGTTATAGAGCCTCGCTCGGAAAGCGATCGCAGCGGCGAGACCCGTCAGGATCAATGGCGTCGCCCGGGTGAGGGTCTCCGTCAGAGCGAAGACTGAGCCGGCAGCCCCTTCGGCCATCAGTGCGAATGCACGGCCGACCGGAGCGCCGGCGGCGAACAACGGGAGAGCCGCGAGCGCGAGAGCCGCGAGGATTGCACCAAGCGGGGCTGCCGCCGAAGCAAGGGGGGTTGGGCGGCTGCGGGCCTCAAAACGAATCATGCAGCCCGGTCCTCAGCACTATGTCCGGCCATCATAAGTCCAAGGCGCTCGAGTGTCAGGTCCTCGACAGGCTCGGCAGGTGACAGACGACCTCGCGTGATGACCGCAATGCGATCGGATAGCGACAGGAGTTCGTCCAAGTCCTCCGAGATCAAGACAACACCAGCTCCGCGCCCACGCGCTTCCAGAAGGCGACGATGCACTTCGGCCGTTGCTCCTACGTCGAGCCCGCGGGTCGGCTGGTTGGCCAGAACGAGCCGGGGCTCGGGCCCCAGCTCTCGGGCAAGTATCACCTTCTGGATGTTGCCGCCCGATAAGAGACGCACGGAAGCGTCTGGGCCGGGGCAACGCACGTCGAAGGCTGCGATGGCGGACCGCGCCCGTTCCCGAATGGCAGCAAAGCGCAGGAAGCCCCAGTGCTGGACGCCCGGATCGGCAAGGCTTTCGAGCACAAGGTTCTCAGCAACGGTGAGCGAACCCACGATACCCTCATGATGCCGATCCTCAGGAATACGTCCAATCCCGGCTCGCAGGGCTGCACGCGGCGAGGGTTTGAAGGATGCGCCGAACAGATGGACCGACCCGGCCGTCAAACGCGTCATTCCGGCAATCAGGCTGGCCAAAGCAGCCTGCCCGTTCCCGGAAACCCCTGCAATGCCGATGATTTGGCCTTCACGCACTTCAAGCGATACTTCAGTCAAGCCGGCGCGCCCGTCTATGCCGGGTACAGTCACCCTTTCGAGCGCAAGCACAGGGCGTCCCGGCGCCTGTGCCTCGCGTCGGCTTGCCGGCACCTCACGCCCAACCATCAGGGACGCGAGCATGGCCGAGTCAGTGCCTGCGACCGGACGTTCCGCTACCTTTTGGCCAGCACGCAGAACGGCAATGCGGTCAGCAATCGCCAGCACCTCCCGCAGCTTGTGCGAGATGAAAATGACTGAAAGTCCACCCGCTTTCAGATGGCGAAGGACAGCAAAGAGGCCATCTGCCTCCTGCGGCGTGAGGACAGCTGTCGGCTCATCGAGCACAATGATGCGAGCGCCTCGGTAGAGAACCTTTAGGATCTCGACCCGCTGGCGCTCGCCAACCGCCAGCCGAGAGACACGCGCGTCGGGATCAACCGTCAGGCCGCTCTGACTCATAATCTGGTGAAGCTTCATGCGCGCTTCGGGCAAGTGGAGCGTAGGGGCACCGAGGGAGCCTGTGCCAAGGACGACGTTCTCCAGAACGGTGAGGCTCTCCGCCAGCGCAAAGTGCTGATGCACCATCCCGATGCCCGCCTGCAGCGCAGCCTGGGGCGAACCGGCGACCAGCGGCTGGAGAGCTCCGTTATGGCCAGCGACCTGGATTCTGCCCTCATCAGCCACGTAGTGGCCAAAGAGGATGTTCATCAACGTGGTTTTGCCAGCTCCATTCTCGCCCAGGAGGGCGAGGATCTCTCCCTGGCGAACCTCAAGGTCAATGGCCTTGTTGGCGACGAGGCCGCCAAAGCGCTTCGTCACCCCGGTGATGGAAAGGACAACAGGAGCGGGAGACTGCATGGGCACTCGCGTTGGCTGCAACCGGTCGTCCGGTCACAAGCCACTCAGCTCGATTTCGGTTCAGCGTCGTTCACGTTAACCCGGAACAGCCCGTCAACAATGTCTTTTTCCTTGTCCTTGACCAGCTTCGCCACATCTGGCGGGACGAGCGTTTCATCCATGGCCAGGCTCGCGCCGCTATGGGCCATGTAGCTGTACTGGCCGTAGTCAGCCGCCTCGAAGCGGCCCTCCATGATGGCCTTGACGGCACGCTCGATGGTTGGCTCCATGTGCCAGAGGGCACTCGCGAGCACCGTGCCGGGGTACTGACCGGACGTGTCGACCACGTTGCCGATCACTTTCACATTGCGCTCTCTGGCAGCATCCGACACACCGAAGCGCTCCGCATACATGATGTCTGCGCCGCGATCGATCATCGCAAAGGAGGCTTCTTTGGCCTTGGGCGGGTCGTACCAGGAGTTAATGAAGCTGACGAGAAACTTCACGTTGGGGTTCACTTCTCGAACGCCATCCATGAAGGCGTTCATAAGTCGGTTGACTTCAGGAATGGCGTAGCCGCCGACCATGCCGATCGTGTTGGATTTCGTCATTTTGCCGGCCACCATGCCGGTGAGGTAGGACGGTTCATGAATGAAGTTGTCGAAGACCGACAAGTTCGGCTTCGATGGTCCGAACGATGAACCCATCAGGAACGCAACCTTCGGATAGTTGGCCGCGACCCGGCGTGCGGCTCGCTCGACCCCGAAGATCTCGCCGATGATCAGGTCTGAACCCTCTTCGGCGTATTGACGCATAATGCGCTCATAATCGTTGTTCGCGACGTTCTCTGACCATTTATAAGTCACATCACCCCGTTCTTTGGCAGCATTGAGAGCCTTGTGGATGCGTGAAACCCACTGCTGCTCGACTGGAACGGTGTAGATTGAAGCGACCCTGATTGGCTTTGTCTTCGTTTGTGCAAACGCAGAACGACCAGTGGCCGCGACGCCCAAGAGTCCTGCGCCAAAGCCTAGGACGGAGCGCCGCGAGAATGTAACCTCAGTCATCGTGAACCCCCTTGTTCCATCAGTAACCAGCTCACCTTAATGTTCATGGAAGCACGCAAAAGCAGGCTGCACAAGTCCGTCAACGAGCGACTGCCTCAGCTTGGCATGGGTGGGATGGGGAGGTTAAATGCCATGAGGGCCTCCGCACCCACTGCCCTAGCAACCAGGTGTGGTGGGTGGAAATGCAAGAAGCCAAAACTAAGTGGATTTGCCCTGACTTACCGTCAGACTCGGACGATCAAACCGCCTGAAGAGCCGCTCAGGCGGCATCGCGCTTCAACCGAGCGCCTTGCGCACGTCCGGCGCAACCTTCGTCCCCAGGGTCTCAATGGCTCTCATCAGCTTGGCATGGTCAAGCACGCCGATGGCCATCTGGATCATGAAGCGGTCAAAGCGGAAGGTCTCGTGCGCCGCGAGGATCTTGTCCGTCACCTCGGCAGGGCTGCCCACAAAAAGGGCACCGCGTCGGCCTCGGGCCATATCGAACTGTGCGCGGTTGGTCGGCGGCCAACCGCGCTCCCGTCCGATCCGGTTCATCACCTCGGCTTGCGGAGCATAGAATGTATTGGCGGCCTCCTGGCTGGTGGCGGCGACGAAGCCATGCACATTGATGGACGTCTTCAGGGTGGCTGGATCGTGGCCCGCGCGCTGCGCTGCCTGGCGATAGAGGTCGAACAGGGGAGCAAAGTGCGCTGGCTCGCCCCCGATGATGGCCAGAGCCAGTGGCAGAGCGAGCGCTCCGGCCCGTGCAACGGATTGGGGCGTGCCGCCCACTGCGATCCAGATCGGCAGCTTGTCGCGATAGGGCCGCGGGTAGACGCCACGGTCGGAAATCGGGGGCGTATGCTGCCCGCCCGGCCAGCTCACCCGCTCGCTCTCGTTGAGCTGTATCAGGAGCTGCAGCTTTTCGGCGAAGAGCGAGTCGTAGTCGTCGAGGTCATAGCCGAAGAGCGGAAAGGACTCGATGAAGGAGCCACGTCCGGCCATGATCTCAGCCCGTCCTTGGCTGAGATGGTCGAGGGTGGCGAACTGTTGAAATATGCGAATGGGGTCGTCGGAGCTCAGCACCGTCACGGCACTCGTCAGACGAATGCGCCTCGTTTGGGTCGCTGCGGCTGCCAAGGCCACGGCCGGAGATGACACTGCGTAGTCGGAGCGGTGATGCTCACCAAGACCAAACACATCAAGCTCTGCCTGGTCGGCCAGGACGATCTCCTCCATGAGATTGCGGAGGCGCTCGGCGGGGCCGATTCGATGTCCCGTTACGGGATCAGTACCCACATCACCGAAGGTGTAGAGACCGAATTCCATAAGCATCGCCCTCCTTTAGGACCTTTGCCCGGGCCGCAATTCTGCTGTCATAGGCGTTCCTGTCGAGCCCGACTCGCGTCAACTCCCCCTGCTCCTGTGTTGATTCAACCGCCTGCAGGAGAATTCGTCCAGCAGGCATGAGGATCGAATGTCTAACAAAGTCCTAGAGGTGATATAAGCTGGACTATGCCGCTGCTCGCATACACCCGCTCACTGCCCCACTGCTGACGGATGGGAACACCTCTGATCAGCGCGGAAACGCGATGTCTGGATGCTATATGGGAAGGGGTGGTCCCCAAGATCCCCCTCCTAACACTCGGTTCCTTGCTCATCTTCCTGGACAAGCGCCCGAAGGAGCCAGGGAAACGGACGTCCATCTTTATCTCAAAGCGCAGTGCTTGGTCTGAGCGCAGGCTGCAGGTTAGGACGCTGTGCCAGAGCAGTCCGGGACGACACCCGATGGCCAGGACTGGCGAGCTGGCACCCTGTGCCGCCGGCCTGGAAAGCCCCTGGACCGTTGCCCCCAAGACTGAGGTTCAGCTCCAGGGCAAGGAGGCTTACCGTCAGCGACAAGAGCGTTATGAGGTTTCAGGGACTCGCGCCCTATGGTCGCTCATGAGTGATGCTCATGGAAAAGGCCGCCCTGTGGGCGGCCTTCGTTGTCATCTCTGCTGGGGAAGAACTGAGTGGCCCATGTCGCCTGTGCCGGTACTTGTAAGCTCGGCCCGCTTCAGGCTTGCCGCGCCAGCCTCTCCGATGGCTCAGCGAGCTGTTCGGTTGGTGGCTCTACGCTGGAAGGGACAGTGGTGTCACTCGGGGGCTTCACCACACCCGCGGCCTCAAGCGAGCGGGCGAGAGCAGCAACGACCTCATGAGCAGTGCCGTTGCTGTTCGGTCGAGCGACCGGTTCGGCCTGTTCCAGCAAATCGAGGACCTGCTCAAGCTGTGGGCTCGAGAGCGGCGCCTCAGAGTCTAAAGCCAAGCCATTCAGCGCAATATGGCGCCGGTCGTAAGCATCCTCATTGGTCACCTCAGGCCCAAACCACAGCGGGACCTCGAACACCTCTGCCTGCTGCTGGTTGTCAAACTCGACAGTAATGACATCACAATGGCTAGGGTGATTGATCCGGGCAAGTAGCGCCTTCTGATCAGGGGCGTTTGCGATCGGCACGTGGAGTTGATCATAGGAGATCTGCCCGATGCTGAGGTCAAACAGCGCCTTAGCATGAGACCGAGGGAGCGGTGCCGGGTCTTCCACCATCTCTCCCGCTGACCCAAGCAAGGGTAGGACAAGGTGGCATTCATCAGCCTCGAGCCTGACAAATTGGTTTTCGTCAGATTTAGCCGAAAAATACCCTTCGACGATTTGGCGGTCGACCCCTCGTTCTCTCGCGATCAAGCGAGCCAGGGATGGGGCAAGAAGAAAACGGCGAGCAGCCTTCATGGGAGCACCTTCAGATGAAGCTAATGCTAGAGCTTGGTGTATATGGTCCGCCCATATAGTTAACGGTTTCTTACCAGAGGTCGCCCCCAGAACGAGCGACGCTTGGCGGGTCGTGATGACAAAGGAGAGCTGGAGTTAGAAGCCGCCCATGCCACCGCCCTTGCCATCATCCAGCATCGCCGGAGCAGCGTCGTTTTCCACGTCTCAGTGACCATGGCCTCGGTGGTCACCAACAGACCAGCCACCGACGCTGCATTCTGCAGAGCCGTGCGCACGACCTTGGTCCGGTTGACCATGCCGGCCTGGAGCTAATGGGCTCGAGTAGGTAAGCCTTGAGTTCCTATCGGGGCTGTTCCCAATGCCCAAGGGCGTGCGCTTGTTGAGTGTCACCTTATCGTCACTCAACACCGAGTCTGAACCCGATCATCAGCCGCCGGCATTATCGCTGTAGATCGGTGTGAGGCATGGGGCCGAGCAGTCGCTTAAGCGACGACGCGTACGGAACTACCCCTGCCTCGGGGTTCTGCCGGCGAGGATATCCGCGGCCCAACTCCTGTCGATGTTGCCGCCGCTGAGGACAACACCAGCTTTGCGTCCCTTGAGCTGGGCCTGCTCCTTGGCAAGAGCGGCAAGCGCTAGAGCACCCGCTCCTTCTGCGAGGTTATGGGTATCCTCGTGATAGATCCGAATAGCCTGAGCGATATCATCCTCAGCAACTTCAACAATCCGCGCGGCTCCGGCTTTGATCAGAGCAAAGGCTAATTCATCAGGAACTCTCACAGCCGCACCGTCCGCAAAGGTGGCGACTTGGTTGACGGGCACGACCCGGCCAGCATCGAACGATCGCCGATAAGCATTTGCCTGCTGCGGAACGACCCCCACAATCTCCGTTTTGAGGCCCAGAAGGTCGCGGGTGCGGATAAGCCCACAGATCCCGGATCCGAGACCGATAGGAGCATACACGATGTCAAGATCGGAAAAGGCATCGAACAGCTCGTGGGCATAGGTCGCTACGCCTGTTACGAGATCCGCGTGGAAGGATGGGATGAACTCGTATCCTCGCTCTTTGGCGATCTCTGATGCATGCTGCCTGGCATCATCGAAGTCCCGCCCATGCTCGATGAGCTCAGCCCCGAAGGCACGCATCGCGGCATTCTTCTCAACCGAGTTGCCCAGCGGAACGACGATGGTGACAGGCAAGCCGAAATGGCCTGCTGCGAGGGCAAGGCTCTGGCCGTGGTTGCCTCGGGTCGCGCTGATGATGCCGCAGACGTGCGGGCGCTCTCGCCTGAGACGATCGAGATAGACAAGGCCGCCGCGCACCTTGAAAGCGCCGATGGGTGTGTGGTTCTCGTGCTTGACAACGACCGCGCACCCGAAGCGCTTAGCGAGAAGTGGCCAAGCAAATTGTGGCGTCGGCGCCATGGCCGAGCGCACGATGGTCGTTGCGTGGTCGAGGTCATCAAGTGTGAACATCAAGCTCCCCTTAGAAGCAGTCTAGGCTTGATAGACTCCTCCATACAATATGCAGGTAGCTGAGCGTGAGCGCGGTTTTCAGCAGTCACAGGAGGTTTTCAAACCATAGCCCCGGAGCCTATTGGTTCACCTGAACAAACGCGGGGAGCATACTGCTAGATTAGCTGCTGGCTATGACAGCTAGTAGCCCGGGCAGGATTGTATCATGCTAACACTAGATCAAGCAAAATCAAAGGCTTAAACCGCTCCAAACTGTTCGTATGTACCACTTCCTTGGACGACCGTCGATGCCCTGCAGGGATGGGTCTCTGTCGCCCATTGGACCTATGCCGCGCTGGCGTCGCCGAAGCGCTCTTGCCTTTGAGAGCGTCGGCACCCATCGCTGGGCAGTGGATTGATGAGCTATAGTGATCACGCCATTATTGCCTCGGCTGCTCGTCGGGCCAGAACTAGTCCCATCAACACAGGATGGGCTGAACCCCCGCGGGGGAATACGGATTCGATCCGGCTGAGTCCTCTGGACCCAATGCACTACAATACGTTGTTTGGGATTGCAGGAGCGCATTTCATTCGGGCCGACTATGAGGAAGCAGTGAGATGGCTTGAAAAGGTTTGGCCGAGAAGCCTAATGCTGCTTGGGTGTACCACTTCCTGACACCAGCCTACGCCAATGCCGGGCGGATCGAGGATGCAAGGTGGGCGGCTTCCAAACTTCGTGCTGCCTACCCGTCCATCACGATTTCGCAGATCATTCAGGTGGTTCCTGCGCTTGGTAAGCTTTCGGTTTATGCAGGCCGACTTCGGAAAGCAGGTCTATCTGAACGAGGGCGACTTAATCACCTCGCCGACCGCATTTTCCCGGACAAGCAAGCTGCGGGATGGTTCGGGCGAACTAGATGTCTGGGCGGTGCCGGGCTTTGATTCTCCCTTTCAGCCCTGGCAAGCCACTTACTCAATGATCTCGACGATCTCGCGGGTGCGCGGATTCACCAGCACGGTACGCTCGTTCACGATGGTATAGCTATAGGGGTTTCGCAGTCCCACGCTCGCCGGGACAGGAGAAAGCCCGGCCTGAGACGGGATGGGCTGCCCCACTGCCACGGTTTCAGCAAGTCGGATCGAGGGACTCCTTCGGGTGCCTACGTACGTGCGCACGCGTGTCCTCTCCTCGGCGCTGAGAGCCCCGCCAACTGCCGCACCCGCAACGCCACCAACTGCCGCTCCAACTGCGCCACCCACGAGAGCACCAACAACAGCACCACCAGCAATGCCAGAGGCAAAGCCGGTTCCTGTGTCGGTCTGGCAGGCAGCCAATGGAAGAGCAACAAGGCCGAGAACCAAGGTGGACAAAACAGAGCGATCACGCATGGGAGTTCCCTTCGGGAGACGAAACGGCAACGCCGTAAAGCTTGACCGGTTCCAGTCGGATCAGGGTGGACCAACTCTTCCTTCTACGACTTGAGCCTCTGAGGTCTGAAAGATACTCTCCGATGGTGCCGGTCGGGCTTTGCCACCGTTTTTCTAAGAGAGATCGTCCAACTGCAAGCCAGCTTAGTCATCGTCCCGCACCAACCAGCATATCAGTATTCCAGTGTATGCAAGGGCCGGTTCACTGACCTGGAGGCCATTAGGTCCCGTTCCCGGACCTCCCGCCAATGATGAGAGGTTGAGAATGACCATGGACCATTATGATAACATGCCCACAGTCGTCGTCGTACTGGTGCCTCTCCGTAGCGGATTGCTGATGATCCGACGTGCTCTTCCGGGCGAGGGCCAGGGCAAACTCGCGCTCCCTGGTGGTTACCAGATGCTGGGTCAGACGTGGCAGGAGGCAGGGGCTCGCGAAGTGCTGGAGGAGACGGGTGTCGTGATCGCTCCTGAGGTGTTGCGGGTCGTGACGGTCGAGACCACACCAGATCGGCAGCAGAACCTACTTTTCTGCCAAAGCCCTCCTGTTGAGCATGAGGTGGCGTTCGTCCACGACGCTGAGGTCTCAGAGGTGCTTGTGGTTCACGAGCCGCTTGAAACAGCATTCCCCCTGCACACGCAGGTGGTCAGGGAGTATTTCGCGCCTTCTGACGTGACTAACGATTCGCGGTGCCAACAGACGCTGGTTGGTCTCCCAAAGCCACCCAGGCTGAAACGTTTGCTCCCTCACGCTTGACGAAGGCTTAACCTGTCTTCCTCTAGGGCAGGGCAGCCTTTCTCTTATTGTCGAGGATAAAGTCGCCACGGTCTATTCGGGCCATGAGCACGGCATAGCCCTGGCCCTGCTCATCGATCACGACTGTCATGCGCAAGGCCCGGTGAGGTAGACCTGCCCCAACCAGGAGCTTGCGTTTAAGAAGCTGCATGTCCTCGCAATCTCGCATCATCAGGATAGTCTTACCGATCCACCACACCCCAGTGCGCCTGGTTTGTGATCGCCAGAACGACTGAGTTGACGTCTCGTTGCCTCTGATGAGCGTGGCCCACACGCCCGGAGTGAGCGGAACTCGTGCGGGCTGCGAGCAATCGATTTGGCATTCCTGGAGCTGCTTCTGACGGAACTTGGTCCAGGCCCCGATGGGAACAGCGCGTTCCACAGCCTGAATGGGCTCGGAAGCAAGAGGCGGCAACAGAAGGCTCTGTGCAGAGGCTGCACCCGTGAGGTGGACAGAGGCAGTGGCAAGGACCGCAACCAGTACGAGCGCCAGGAGGATGCACTCGCCGGGACCACGTCGATCGCGCTATTTGCGGCGAGCCTGATTAGGACGACCGATGGCGCGGCTCCAGTCACAGAGCCGGTACCATGGATAACTATGGTAAACGGAACCTTAACGGATGTGCTACCCTGTGAAGCGCATCCGCAATTTCGGGAGCCGAGCCATGGTGGTTGACACGCACTATGCCAGAAGCGGTGATCTTCGCATCGCCTATCAGGTCGTTGGCAAAGGTTCTCTCGATTTAGTTTTCGTTCCCGGCTTTATTTCAAACCTTGACCATTACTGGGACCAGCCGATCCTGGCTCACTTCCTCAACCGGCTTGGTTCATTCAGCCGCCTCATCCTGTTCGACAAGCGCGGGACCGGGCTCTCCGATCGCCTCGGGGACCTGCCTTCCCTCGAAGAGCGCATGGACGATGTCCGAGCCGTCATGGACGCCGTGGACAGCAAGCGGGCCGCTCTCTTTGGCATCTCGGAAGGTGGCGCAATGAGCGTGCTCTTTGCTGCGACCTACCCAGAACGCACCCAGGCGCTGATCCTGTATGGCACCTACGCCCACTTCCACACCTGGGTTCTGCCCCCTGACCGTTTTGAGCCGTTCTTGGAAAAGATTGAGCAGTCGTGGGGAACTGGCGCGAGCCTGAGCGCCTTCGCGCCGACGAAGGTTACGGACGAGCGCTTCAAGCAGTGGTGGGCGCGGTTTGAGCGGCTTGGTGCTAGTCCCACTGCCGCCATCATGCTGATGCGCATGAACAGCCAAATCGACGTGCGCCATGTTCTTCGAACCATTCGTGTTCCAACCCTCGTGCTGCATCGCTCAGGGGACACTCGGGTCAATGTTGAGGGCGGACGCTACCTTGCTGCCAACATTCGAGGAGCAAAATACGTCGAGTTTCCAGGCAGCGATCATGTCATGTGGGCCGATGACGTGGACCCGCTGACTGATGAGATCGAGGAGTTCCTGACCGGTACGCACAGGGAAATCGAGCCTGATCGCGTGCTCGCTACTGTGCTGTTTACGGACCTTGTGAACTCGACAAGACGGGCTGCGGAGATGGGCGATCGGCGCTGGCGCATTCTCCTTGACGAGCACAATCAGGTCGTCCGTCGTGAAATCGGCCACTTTCGCGGACGTGAGATCAAGACACTGGGTGATGGCTTTCTGGCGACCTTCGATGGTCCGGCACGGGCAGTCCGCTGCGCGAGTGCAATCGTAGCGGCCCTCCGCGTGCTGGATTTGGAGGTCCGCTGCGGTGTGCATACGGGCGAGATCGAGATGAAGGGTGAGGACATTGGTGGCATCGCGGTGCATATAGCGGCTCGTATCGCTGCGCTGGCAGAGGGTGGTCAGGTGCTGGCGTCACGAACGGTGCGTGATCTGGTGGCCGGGTCCAATTTGCGGCTGGAGGAGCGAGGCACTCATGCTCTCAGGGGCCTGAGCGAGAGCATGCCCCTGTTCGCGGTTGCAACCGAGAGCGGGACCTGACCCCGCTTGACTGAACTCTCCGGCGACCGTTCGCGCCTACTTGTTCTGCAGGCCCGCCCGTCGAAGGCCACATGAGACCCCCTTGGTTGATGAGCATGCGGCCAAGGTCGAACCATGCTGCGCGGGTGGCGTTTTCTTTAGTTCTGCATGAACGGAGGACGCCATGTGTCACTATCGAGGATCGTATGTGTCCGAGGACAAGGCGAAGGCTGAGGCTGATCGCCAGAGGGAGCTTGAGACCAAGCGCGCACAGGCTGTTGATAAGCTCCTGCACGAGGCCGACAAGGCGGCTCAAAAGCCAACCCCTACTCCAGAGAAAGAGTTTATCACGGCAAAGTAAACCTTTCGGTCTGCTCTTCCAGGGAAAGAATGCGTGTACAATGCCCCGCCAGAGCGGGGCATCTTGTTTTCGAGAGCTCCTTTTGCATGGAGTGTCGCCGCTCCCAAGCCTGCTCTCGCAGGTGGCGTCCCTGGCTCGGTAGTCATTGAGGTAATAGGAGGAGGCCGATGCGAGCCGAGAATACAGCGGCAGTGACTCTCGCACTTCTGGACGCCTTTGCAGGTGCCTGGAACCGGCACGACACAGACGCGATCCTGTCGATGATGACTGAAGACTGCATCTTCGAGGCCAGTCGCGGTCCTGACGTGAAGGGCACAGTCTATACGGGTCAGGATGAGGTCCGACGTGGAGTCGATGAGGTCTTTGCAACCTTCCCTGACGCCCAGTGGAACCAGCCCAGGCACTTTGTTGCTGGGGATCGTGGCGTCTCGGAGTGGGTGTTTACGGCAACCAGCCCAGACGGTTCCCGTGTAGAAGTTCAGGGCTGCAATGTGTTCACGTTCAAGGGTGGCAAGATCGCGGTCAAGAACTCATACCGGAAGCAGCGAACTGGCTGAACCTCCTAATATCCCTTGTCTGCCGTGTGCACACAGCTACGCTTGGCTTTTCATTGTGCTGCGAGGGAGAGCATTAGCATGGACAGCGAAGCTGCCGATTACCGGAATCTCTGGTTCCTCAATACCCACGTGACCATCCGCGTCTCCTCCCAGGATGGTTCGGACGGCATTTCGGTTCTTGAGCATCGAGCCTCCCAGGGAGACTCACCGCCTCTGCATATCCACCATGGCGAGGATGAAATCTTCCATGTGCTTGAGGGTGAGGTTCGCTACCGGGTCGGGGATCAGGAGCGTCTCGCCCGCGCTGGTGAGACCTTGCTGACCCTCAAGGGCATCCCTCACACCTACAGGGTCGAGTCGGCTGAGGCTCGCATGCTCACGATCACCAAAGGCGAGTTCGAGAACTTCATCCGTGCCTTCGGACGACCCGCTGAACGGGACGGTCTCCCTGATCCGTCTGGACCCCCTACGCCTGAGCAGGCTGAGGCGCTCGCTCGTGCCTGCCAGCAGTTCGGGATTGACCTCGTCGGCCCGCCGTTGTCGTGAGATGTAGGAAGGCTGACCTTAAGGTTTCGGTCTTGCAGCGCTCAAGCACCAGTGATCTCCACCGTGATGCCGTTTGGGTCCTTCATGA
>JAESGY010000286.1_pt1 | contig 31153 bp, 27 predicted proteins | sample 9269841 | NCBI WGS metagenome assembly JAESGY01 (sample SAMN17022865, study PRJNA683097) | algae metagenome | isolation source: Spirirestis rafaelensis WJT71-NPBG6 and co-occurring heterotrophs from... | place: USA: Pinto Wells, Joshua Tree National Park, Colorado Desert, CA | collected 2006-08-15
CTCCAGCAGCGCCAGATGCCCACGCAGCGCGGCCGGGTTGGCCTGGAGCTGGCCGGCATCGCTGCGGAGATGATCGCCGGCCGGCCGGGGCGGGAGGGACATGAGGGGCATCCTGCGAGTGTCGCGTGGCCGGGCGCCCGCCTTGATCACAGGATCGTGTACAATCACAAATCAGTCAATCAAAGTTTCGAAGGAAACCGGTCCGGCGCCCTACAGCGGAGTGCCTGCGGGATGGAACAGCAATTCACTCTGGCCCTTGGTTCTCGAGCAGAGTCACGCATCCGCTCGTTCACGACCCCAGCGATCTACCCTACCGCAGCAGCAACCCGTGCCCGCGCAGGAAGTCCAGCAGCGGCAGCAACGGCAGGCCGAGGATGGTGCTGTGCTCCCCCTCCACCCGGGAAAACAGCTGCACGCCGGGCCCCTCCAGCCGGTAGGCCCCGACGGAGGAGAGCACCGCCTCCCCCTCCGCCGCCAGATAGGCGTCCAGGAACTCGTCGCCGAAATCGCGCATCGTCAGGCGCGGCCGCGCGATGTGCTGCCAGACCCTGCCACCATGCCGCCAGCAGACCAGGGCGGAGACCAGGGTGTGGGTCCGGCCGCGCAGCGCCAGCAGATGCCCCCGCGCCCCGTCCAGGTCGGCCGGCTTGTCGAACCAGCGGAGGCTGCCGTCGTCCTGGGGGCAGACCAGCATCTGGTCGGCGCCGATCACCAGCGCCTCCGGGTGGCGGCGGGCGATGCGCTGCGCCTTGGCCTCGGCCAGCAGCATGGCGGCGTCTTCCGCGCTCAGCCCCTCGGCCTGGGCGCTTTCCTTGATCGCGGCCTCGTCCACCGCCGCCGCCTCCGCCGTGAAGGCAAGCCCGGCGCCGGCCAGCACCGCCCGCCGGGCGGAGGAGGCGGTGGCGAGGATCAGCCGCGGCTCGGGCCGCTGGAGCGCCGCCATCACGCGCCGCCCCCGGCGGCCGGCACCGCGGCCGCGGGCTGCGGCGCCGCCTGGCCACGGCGGGCGTGCCAGGCATCCATCAATTGCAGCACCGTCGCCGCCGTCTCCTCGATGCTGCGGCGCGTCACGTCGATCACTGGCCAGCCGCGGGCGGTGCAGAGCCGCCGCGCGGCCAGGATCTCGGCCTTCACGCTCTCGGGGTCGATATAGTCGGTGGTGCTCTGCCGGACGCCGTCGGCGCCGATCAGCCGCAGCCGGTGGCGGCGGATCTCGATCAGCGCCGGCGCCTCGATGGTGAGCCCGACCATGGGGCAGGGGGGGTTCTCGATCTCCCGCGGCAGCGGGGCACCGGGGACGATCGGCACATTCGCCGCCTTGATGCCGCGATTGGCCAGGTAGAAGCAGGTCGGGGTCTTGGAGGAGCGGGAGACGCCGACCAGGCAGACATCCGCCTCCGCGATGCCGGCCGTCCCCTGCCCGTCGTCATGCGCCAGCACATAGTGCATGGCGTCGATCCGGCGGAAATAATCGGCATCCATCACATGCTGGGCCGCCCGCTTCTCCTTCGCCTGGGCGCCGATCTGGCTCTGCAGCAGGTCCATGGTCTGGTCGAGGACCGAGAGGCAGGGCACGCCCAGCCGCTCGCACACCTCCTCCAGCGCATGCCGCAGGCTGCGGTCCACCAGGGTGAAGAGCACCGGCCCCGGCTCATGCTGCACCCCCTCCAGCACCCGGTCGAGCTGGAGGCGGGAGCGGACGAGGCTCCAGCGGTGGTGGATGACGTGATGGTCCTCGAACCGGGCGAGGGTGGCGCGGGCGATGGAATTCAGCGTCTCCCCCGTGCTGTCGGAGACCAGATGGAGGTTGATGGCGCGGTGGGGCATGGCGGGAGAATCCCGTGTACGGCGGGGGATAATGGGGACAACTTCGGGCCGCCAGATGGGGCCGGGGGACGGGGTTAACGAGTCCTTTCCGAACCGACCGGCGGGAGGATCGCGACGGGGGTCGCGACGGGAATCCGGGCGACTCCCTTTTATCCCCATGATTCCACCGAGTCGCCGGGCATTCCTGTTGTGGACGGGTCTGTGGATCGTTCGCGAACCAATTGTCTCCACATCATCCACAGGCCCTAATTGCCCTACCACCTTTCAAGACTCCTGTTTTCTTGCGAGAGAGTGCGCCCATGGAGAGCGAACGCCCCGCGCCGGCCATGGCGACCCCTTCGAAGCCCATGCTGCGCGCCCTGGGGGGCGAGGCCGTCTGGCCCCCACCAATGTGGCTGATGCGCCAGGCCGGCCGCTACCTGCCGGAATACCGGGAGGTGCGGGCCCAGGCGGGCGACTTCATTGCCCTGTGCACAAATCCGGAGCTGGCGGCGGAGGTGACGCTGCAGCCCATCCGCCGCTACGGCATGGACGGTGCCATCCTCTTCTCCGACATCCTCATGGTCCCCTGGGCCATGGGGCAGCCGCTGAGGTTTGCGGAGGGCGAGGGGCCGCAGCTCCAGCCGGTGCGCGACGCGGCCTCGATCGGGGCGCTCGACCCCTCCGTCTGCGTGGCCAATGCCGCCCCGATCTTCGAGACGGTGCGGCTGGTCCGGGCGGCGCTGGACGCGCATGCCCCGAAGGTCACGCTGATCGGCTTCGCCGGCAGCCCCTTCACCGTCGCCTGCTACATGGTGGAGGGCCATGGCAGCCGGGACTTCGCCGCGGCGCGCGGCATGGCCTATGCCGACCCACAGCTCTTCGGAACCCTAATCCGGACGCTGGTGACCGCGACCACCGGCTACCTGCTGGCCCAGGCCGAGGCAGGAGCCGAGGTGCTGATGCTGTTCGACTCCTGGGCGGGCATGCTCTCCTCCTCCCAGTTCCGCCGCTGGGTGATCGAGCCGACCGGGCAGATCGTGCGGAACATCCGCAAGGTGAACCCGACCATCCCGATCATCGGCTTCCCCCGCCTCGCCGGGCCGATGCTGGCGGAATACGCGCAGCGGACCGGGGTGCAGTGCCTGGGTGTGGATACCTCGATGGACCTGCGCTGGGCCGCCACAGCTGTGGCGCCGCACCAGGCGCTGCAGGGGAACCTCGATCCGCTGGCGCTGATCGCCGGCGGGATGGCGCTGGAGACGGAGGCGCGCAGCATCCTCGGCACCATGCGGGGCCGGCCCTTCGTCTTCAACCTCGGGCACGGGATCGAGAAGACGACGCCGCCCGAGCATGTCTCGGCGCTGGTGCGGCTGGTGCGGACGGGCTGAGGCGGCGCGGCCGGCGGTTATCCACAGCACCCTGGCGTTATGGTCTTGACCTGCCCCCCCGGCATGTCATCTCCGGCACATGGAGCAGACCGCGACCGCCGGCCCCCCGGCCCCCACCCAGGACCGATCCGGCGCGGCCCGGCCGCGCGTGGCGATCGTGCTGTTCAATCTCGGCGGGCCCGACCGGCCGGAGAGCGTCCGGCCCTTCCTTGAGAACCTCTTCGTGGACCCCGCCATCCTGCGGGTCCCGGGCTTCATCCGGCCCTGGCTGGGGAAGTTCATCGCCAGGCGCCGCACCAAGGCGGCTTCCGAGAACTACGCCATCCTCGGCGGGAAATCGCCGCTGTTGGAACTGACCGAGGAGCAGGCACGGTCCCTGGATGCCGCCCTGGCGGGGGAGGCGGCGGAGTACCGCTGCTTCGTCGCCATGCGCTACTGGCACCCGATGAGCGAGGAGGCGGCGCGCGTCGTGGCCGCCTGGGCGCCGGATGAGGTGCTGCTGCTGCCGCTCTATCCCCAGTTCTCCACGACGACGACCGGCAGCAGCCTGGTGGCCTGGGAGGCGGCGGCGAGGAAGGCGGGCCTCTCGGTCCCGACCACCACCCTCTGCTGCTACCATTCCGACCCCGCCTTTGCGGATGCCACCGCGGCCATGGTCCGCGCCGCCTGGGACAAGGCGTGGGCCGGGCTGCCGCCCGGGGTGCCGCTGCGCATCCTCTTCTCCGCCCATGGCCTGCCGGAGAGCATCGTGAAGGCCGGCGATCCCTATCAGTGGCAGGTGGAGCAGAGCGTCGCCGCGGTGGTGGAGCGTCTCGGCATCGAGGGGCTGGACCACGTGGTCTGCTACCAGTCCCGCGTCACCCCGCAGAAATGGATCGGCCCCAGCACGGAGGCGGAGCTGGAGCGGGCCGGGCATGACAAGGTGGCGGTGCTGGTCTGCCCCATCGCCTTCGTCTCCGAGCATTCCGAGACGCTGGTCGAGCTGGATGTCGAGTACCGGGAGGAGGCGGAGCGCCTCGGCGTGCCCGGCTACTACCGCGTGCCCGCCCAGAACAGCGACCCGGGCTTCATCGGCGCGCTGCGGGACCTGGTGCTGGGCGCCCGGGCCGGCGGCCGGGCGCTGTGCAGCTTCGCGGGCGGCCGGCAATGCCCGAAGCCCTTCGGCGATTGCCCGCATGCCCGGGCAAAGGCGCGCGTGAAGGAAGCGGCGTGACCCGTCCGCCTGCGCGCCGCCCCGCGGCGGTGCTGTTCGATTGCGACGGCGTGCTGGCCGACAGCGAAGGGCTGGTGAACCGCATCGTCGCCGCCAACCTGACGGCGCGGGGCTGGCGGCTCTCGCCCGATCAGGCGCGCGAGACCTTCCTCGGCATGGCGCTGCCGGACATGCTGCCGATGATCGAGGCACGGGTCGGCCCGCTGCCGCCGCGCTGGGCCTGGGAACTGGGCCAGGCCATCTCCGGCGCGCTGATCGAAGGGCTCGATCCGGTGCCGGGTGCGCTCGCCGCGCTGCGGGCCGTCGCGGCGGCCGGCCTGCCGGTTGCCGTCGCCTCCAACTCCTCCCGCGCCGAACTGCGGGCGAAGCTCGGCCGGCTCGGCATCGGCGGGCTGTTCGGGGAGCGGGTCTTCAGCTTCGAGGATGTGGCGGCGGCGAAGCCGGCTCCGGATATCTATCTGGCCGCGGCGGCGGCCTGCGGGGCGGCGCCCGGGGCCTGCGTGGTGGTGGAGGACAGCCTGCTCGGCTGCTGCGCCGGCATCACCGCCGGCTGCCGCGTGCTGGGCCTGGCGCGGGAGACCGAGCCTTCGGTCCTGGCCGCGGTTGGGGCCGAGCCCTTCGCGCGCATGGAGGACCTGCCCCGGATGCTGGGGCTGCAGGAGATGGCGGCGTGACCTTCGACCTGCTGGCGCCCGCCTACCCCTGGGTGAAGGCCTTCCACCTGATGGCGGTGATCGCCTGGATGGCCGGGCTGTTCTACCTGCCGCGGCTTTTCGTCTATCACAGCCAGGTGCCGGTGGGCGGGGAGCAGGACGCGCTGTTCAAGGTGATGGAGCGCCGCCTGATCCGCGCCATCATGAACCCGGCGATGATCGTGGTCTGGCTGCTCGGCATCACCCTGGTGCTGACGCCGGGCATCGTCAGCTGGACCGCTGGCTGGTGGCATGTGAAGCTGCTCTCGGTCATCGGGATGACCTGGTTCCACCACCATCTCAGCCTCGGGCGGAAGGCGATGGAACGGGGGGAGCGGCCGCGGACCGAGCGCTACTGGCGCGCGATGAACGAGGTGCCGACCCTCCTGATGATCGCGATCGTGCTGATGGTGATCGTGAAGCCGTTCTGATGCTGTCACGCAGAGATGCTGGCGCATGTCTGCGGCCCCAGCCGCCCAGGGCGGCTGCAGGTCAGGCATTTTGCCGGCCGTTTTGCCCCCGGGGTCTTGATCCTGCCCACTGCGCCAACCATCTCCGCGGTTGACGGGCGGTGGCGCGGTCCTTAGGGTCGCGTTGCTCTCCGGGGTGGTGCAGGCGTTTCGCGCCGTGCCGCCCTACCTCCCTCCTCTCCTCGGGACTTCGCCGGCCGATGGCCCCGATCCGTTCCTGCATGCAGGTGGCGGACGTGTTCGCGGCACAGGCGGAACGGCCGGGGCATCGGCGCGGGTCCTCCGCGTCACCGCCGGCCTGACTGGGAAGGGTTCCGCTTCCCCCGCATTTGGACGCGCCGCGCCATGCATCTTTCCGAACTCAAGGCCAAGAGCCCCGCCGAGCTCCTCTCCTTCGCCGAGGAGTTGCAGGTCGAGAACGCGTCGTCCCTGCGCAAGCAGGACATGATGTTCGCGATCCTGAAGCAGCTGGCGGATAACGACCAGGCCATCTACGGCGAAGGCACGCTGGAGATCCTGCCGGATGGCTTCGGCTTCCTCCGCTCACCGCAGGCCAACTTCCTGCCCGGCCCGGACGACATCTATGTCTCCCCCGCCCAGGTGCGCCGCTTCGGCCTGCGCACCGGCGATACGGTGGAAGGCCAGATCCGCGCGCCGAAGGACGGCGAGCGCTACTTCGCGCTGCTGAAGGTCAACGCCATCAATTTCGAGCCGCCGGAGATGCTCCGGCACCGGATCAACTTCGACAACCTCACGCCGCTTTATCCGACGCGCCGGCTGAAGATGGAGAACGCGGACCTGGAGTCCGTGGCGAAGGGGCCGACCAAGGACTACACCCACCGCGTCATCGACCTGATCGCGCCGATCGGCATGGGCCAGCGCGCGCTGGTGGTGGCGCCGCCGCGCACCGGCAAGACGGTGATGCTGCAGAACATCGCCAAGTCCATCACGGCGAACCACCCCGACGTCTTCCTGATGGTGCTGCTGATCGACGAGCGGCCGGAGGAAGTCACCGACATGGCCCGTACCGTGCGGGGTGAGGTGGTGGCCAGCACCTTCGACGAGCCGGCGACGCGCCACGTCCAGGTGACGGAGATGGTGCTCGAGAAGGCGAAGCGCCTGGTCGAGCACAAGCGGGACGTGGTGATCCTGCTGGATTCCATCACCCGCCTCGGCCGCGCCTACAACTCGGTCGTGCCCTCCTCGGGCAAGGTGCTGACGGGCGGCGTGGACGCCAATGCCCTGCAGCGCCCGAAGCGCTTCTTCGGCGCGGCCCGCAACATCGAGGAAGGCGGCAGCCTCACCATCATCGCCACCGCGCTGATCGACACCGGGTCGCGCATGGACGAGGTGATCTTCGAGGAGTTCAAGGGCACGGGTAACAGCGAGCTCATCCTCGACCGCAAGCTCTCGGACAAGCGCACCTTCCCGGCGATCGACATCACCAAGTCGGGCACCCGCAAGGAAGAGCTGCTGGTGGACCGCAACACCCTGTCCAAGATGTGGGTGCTGCGCCGCATCCTGAACCCGATGGGCACCCAGGATGCGATGGAGTTCCTCCTGGACAAGCTGAAATACAGCAAGACCAACCAGGACTTCTTCGACGCGATGAATACCTGACCGCCGCGGCCGGGTGGCGCCGGACGGCGCCCCCGGCCGGTACGGCCGGGTCGTCGGCGTCCCGCCCGCAAGGGGGCCCTCCCTGCGGGCGCCTTCGCCCGCGGCGATCACGGGCGGGTTCCCCATCGGCATCCGCGCTTGCCTCCCGCAGCACCCGCGCTGCGGGCAGCCCGGCCACGCGCCTCCTGGCCGGCAGCCCGCCTTGTCCGGGCCAGCCGCAGCGGCGATGATCCACAGAGGAAACGCCGGTAGGCCGATGCAGCAGACTCTCGACGCCGCCATGCGGCGGAACCTCTTCCTCCTTGCCTGCTGCCAAGCGATCGGGCAGGCCGGCAACACCATGATGTTCGCGGCGACCGCCCTTTCGGTCGTCACCTTCTACCCGAACCGCGACCTCGCCACCCTGCCGGTCACCATGCAGCATCTTGGCGTGATGCTCGCGGTCTTCCCGGCCGGGCTGCTGATGCAGCGCATGGGGCGGCGCTTCGGCTTCCGCACCGGCTCGGTTTTCGGGATGGCCGGGGCCACCGTGGTGGGCCTTGGCCTGTTCACCGCCAGTTTCATCCTGATGTGCCTGGGCGGGCTGATCCTGGGCTATGCCGTCGCCAGCCTGCAGATGTACCGCTTCGCCGCGGTCGAGTTCGCCCCGCCGGCCTATCGCGCCAAGGCGATCTCCTGGGTCACGGCCGGCGGCGTGGTCGCCGGCATCCTCGGGCCGAGCCTGGTGCGCATCACGCATGACCAAGTGGTGCCGCTCTATCTCGCCACCTATGCGGCGATGGTTGGCATCCATCTGACCGTCTTCACCATCATGTCCTTCATCCGCTTCCCGCCCATGCAGGGCCCGGGCTCGATCACCGGCGGGACGGATGCCGTCGCGGCCCTGCCGCCGCGGCCCTTGCGGGAGATCGCGTCCCAGCCGCGCTTCGTCGCGGCCGTGATCTGCGGCATGGTCGCCTTCGGCATCATGTCCTTCCTGATGAGCGCCTCGCCGCTCGCCATCGTCGCCTGCGGCCTGCCGCATGCGGAAGCGCACTGGGTCATCTTCCTGCATGTGATGGGCATGTTCGTGCCGGCCTTCTTCACCGGCAACCTCATCACCCGCTACGGCACGCTGAACGTCATGTTCGCCGGCATCGCGGTGCTGCTGGCCGGCGTCGCGGCGGCGCTTGCCGGCCAGTCGGACTGGCATTTCCGCATCGCCCTCACGCTCAACGGCGTCGGCTGGAATTTCCTCTTCGTCGGCGCGACCACGCTGGTGACCACCTGCTACCGGCCGAGCGAGCGCGGCAAGGCGCAGGCGCTGAACGACTTCCTGGTCTTCGGCACCACGGCCTCCGCCAGCTTCCTCGCCGGCTTCCTGCAGGAGAGGCTGGGCTGGGCCCCGCTCAACTGGTATTCGATCGCCCTGCTGGTCGTGGCGCTGCTGGCGACGGGCTGGCTGCGGCTGCAGCGCCAGCCGGCCCAGGTGGCGGCGTAGATCGGCTCGCTCCGTGGCGTGAACGCCCCGGAGCGATCGTCTGCCCTTTCACCCTTCATGACCATCGGTGGATCGGGGTTCCGGCGGGAACGCGGTCCGCCATGGCGCGGTGGCCCGGGCTGCCGGGTCATTCAAGCCGGAGGTGCGGCTCGCCCTGCCCGCCATCCGCCGGGAGCTTTCCGTGTCCGACCCGATCCAGCGCACCCCCTATGACCGCATCGGCGGTGAGGCAGGGGTGCGCCGCCTCACCCGCCGCTTCTACGCGCTGATGGACAGCCTGCCGGAAGCCGCCACCTGCCGCGCCATCCACCCGCCGAGCCTGGAGAGTTCCGAACAGAAGCTGTTCGAGTACCTGACCGGCTGGCTCGGCGGCCCGCCCCTGTTCGTCGAGCGGCGCGGCCCGCCCATGCTGCGCTGGCGCCACCTGCACGCCCCGATCGCCGGGCCGGAGATCGAGGGCTGGCTCGCCTGCTTCCGCCAGGCCTGGGCGGAGACGGTGGCAGATCAGGCCCTCGGCGCGCTGGTGCTGCCGCAGGTCGAGGGCCTGGCGCGGCACATGCGCAACCGCGCGGAGGGCTGAGAGCCTTCCTGCCGGCGTGCAGCCTGGCCGGCTGGTCCGGTGCCGAATCTGCCGCACCAGGGTGAGGCGGAGCATGCCGTGATCTCGCCCAAGGGGCCGTGATATCCTGTTCGCATGGATCCTCAGCCCAACGACCTCGCCACCATCCTCCGCGCCGCCGTCTTCGCCGCCCGCATCCACGCCACCCACCGCCGCAAGGGCGCCGCGTCGGAGCCCTATGTGAACCACGTGCTGGAGGTGGCGGAGATCCTCGCCGCCCATGCCGCGCCGCCCGCCGCCATCATCGCCGCCCTGCTGCACGACACGGTGGAGGACAGCGACCAGGACCCGGAGCCCTGCACCCTGCCCCAGATCGAGGCCGCCTTCGGCACCGAGGTCGCCGGCATCGTCGCCGAGGTCTCGGACGACAAGTCCCTGCCGAAGGAGATGCGCAAGGGGCTGCAGGTGCGGAACGGGCCGAGGAAATCGGATGCCGCGAAGCAGCTGAAGCTGGCCGACAAGATCTCCAACCTCCGCTCGATCAGCGCCAGCCCGCCCAAGGGCTGGGACCATGCGCGGCGGCTGGAATATGTCGGCTGGGCCGGGCGGGTCGCCGCCGGCCTCCGGGGCGTGAACCCGGCGCTGGATGCGCTGTTCGAGGCAACCTACCGGGAGGCGGTGCAGCGCCTGGCCGCCGAGGGCTGAGCATGGCCGGGAAAGTTGTTTCTTTGATCATCTAACCGATAGTCTCGGCCGCATGCCTTCGCAGGATGCGGGATGCAGGATCTTCTGAAACTGCCGCAACTCCTCGCGGTGGTCGTCACGCTCGGTGTGCTCGGCTGGGCCCTCGGCCGCTGGGCCATGCGCCTCGTCCAGGTCGCGCTCATCAGCCTCTGGCGGCACCGGGCCCGGCATGCGGCGGGCCTCGCTACGGCCGCCCTGGTCGCCATCCTGGCGGGCTGGGGCCTGGTTCGCCTCTGGCGGCTCGGCTTCGATGCGTTCGCGCCCGAACCCCTGCCGGCTTGGCTGCACGCCGTCGCGCGGGACTGGCTCTCCCTCCTGGTGCCGCTTGCCGCCACCCTCTCGGGCCTCCTCGCCATCGGCGGCATGCTCGGCCGCTGGCGGCGGCTGGTGCCGCAGGGGGCCTTCGAGGCCGAGCCGCTGCCGCTCGGCCCCGCCCCGCCCCGCGCGACGGGCGGCCGGCGCATCGTCATCCTCTGCGACGGCACCGGCAACGCGCCCGACAGGCAGGAGGACGGCCGGCCCGCCGCCACCAATGTCTGCAAGCTCTCCCAGGCGCTGCTGAACGATCAGACGCAGACGGTCTGGTACCTGCCTGGCGTCGGCACCGGCGTCTCCTCCGCCGCGGTCGGGGCGCAGCGGGCGCAGTCGCTGCTCACCATCTTCGGCGCCGGGATGGTGGCGCAACTCGCCTCGCTCTGGGTGCGGCTCGTCGCCCTGTATGAATCCGCGGCCGGCGGCGGCGTCGCGGAAGCCGCGACGCGGGCCTATACGGAGATCGGCCGGCAGTACCGGCCGGGCGACCGCATTTACCTCATCGGCTTCTCCCGCGGCGCCTATACCGTGCGCGTGGTCGCCGGCATCATCCGGCGCTCCGGCCTGCTGAAGGCGGGCAACCTGGTCTATGCGCCGGACCTGGTCCGCCTGCACCTCGCGCGGCGGCAGTCGCGGCAGGGTGTGCCGATCGACCCCTCCCTGCTCTGGCCCGATGTGGATGTCGAATTCCTCGGCGTCTTCGACACCGTCGCCTCGCTCGGCGCGCCGCTCTGGGGCTGGTGGTTCACCCTGCGTGGCCTGGTCTCGCGCGCCGCCTACCACACCGATCCGGCGCCGATCTGCCGCGGCGTCTACCACGCCATGGCGATGGATGAGCGCCGTGCCCAGTTCTTCCCCACCCCCTTCGACCGCCCGGCGCCGGGGAGCTGGACGGAGCGCTTCGAGCAGGTCTGGTTCCGCGGCGCGCATGCGGATGTGGGCGGCGGTTATGCCGATACGGGCCTCTCCGACATCGCGCTCGACTGGATGATGCAGAAGGCGGAGGACCACGGCCTCTCCTTCCATCCCGGCCTGCGCGCGGCGCTGCGCCCCGACCCGCTGGCGCGGCTGCATGACGAGATCGCCCGCCGGCCGGCCTGGGGCTGGATCGGCAGCTGGCCGCGCTGGCATCCCGTGCCCGGCGACGCCCCTGCGGAGGGCGGCGTGCCGGGCCGGCTGCATCCCAGCGTGGTCGAGCGGGCGGAGGCGTCCTGGCAGTTGCTGCACCGGCCGGACCTGCTGCGCCTCGCGCCCGGCGAGGCGATCGAGATCTGGACCGAGGCGCACCGGAACTGGGACCGCACCGGCCTCGTCATCGAGCCGGGGGCGGCCTATCGCATCACCTGGCTCGGCGGTGCCTGGCGCGATGCCGGCCATGCCCCCATCGGCCCGGCCGGGCAGGTGGCGCGCGGGCTGGACCTGCGCCGGCCGCTCTTCTGGCGCCGGCGGCTGCCGGGCGTGGACTGGATGGCGCTCTCGGCCACCGTCGCGCATCGCCGCCCCTGGCCGCTGGAGGAATACGGGCTGCTGCGGCTGATGGCCTGTCTCTTCTGGCGCGACCCGGAGGAACTGCGCCGGCAGGTCGCGCCCGCCGGCGCCAGCCTGCGCCAGCCCGGCGATGCCCTGGTCCTGCGGAGCGAGGCGCCGGCAGGCGGGCTGCTCTACCCCTTCGCCAATGACTGGTGGCAGACCGCGGCGAACAACAGCGGCAGCCTGAAGCTGGAGGTGCGGCGGCTCGCCGCGCCCGACCCGGCCTGCCCGGTCTGGCGGCTCAGGCCGGACGGCACCTGGGAGGCACCCGGACCATCGGATGCGCCTGCAGCAGATGGCGTTCCTGTCTGAACGCCGATCCGCTGCAGGCGTGGATCCTTCGCGGCCAGGGAGGCACGCGGCGGCCCCGCCCTGGCCAGCCGGACGCCGCACCGCCATGCTGCCCGCCCCGATCCGGTGGAGACTCCCCGCATGCCCGAGGCGCCGCCCGTGTCCCTGACGGCGATCTCCGCGCTCGAACGCGCCTGCCTCACTGCCCTGCCCGCGCCGCGCCATGCCTGGGACGGGCCCTTCGTCCTGAAGGCCTTCCTCGGCGGCACCGGCCGGGCCAATGCCTGCTGCGCGCTCGACCCCGCGCCCGATCCGGACCTCGCCGCCCGCATCGGGCGGATCGAGGCGACCTATCACCGCCTCGGCCTGCCCAGCCGCTTCCGCTCCACCCCGCTCGACCCGCCGGGCCTCGCGGAGGCGCTGCTGGCGCGCGGCTACCTCCCCGACAAGGACCCCACCATCGTCCATGCCGGGCCCCTCGCCCCGGTCGCGCGGGCGGATGCGGAGGTGCGTGACGAGGGCGGGCCGAGCGAGGCCTGGATGGCGCTGGTGGCGACGGCCGAGCACCAGACGCCGGCCCGCCGGGCGGAGAAGCTGCGCAACAAGGACCTGCTGGCCGTCCCGGGCGCCTGGCTGGTGCTGCGGGAGGAAGGGGTGGATGCCGCCTGCCTCTTCGCCGTGGCGGACGGCGCGCATTGCGGCATCTTCGACCTGGCGACGCGGCCGGAAGTCCGGCGCCGGCATCATCCGCGCCGCGGCGCAGTGGGCGCGGGGGCTGGGGGCGGAGACGCTCTATGCCCAGGTGGCGTCGGGCAACCGGGCCTCGCGCGCCTTGCAGGAGAGCCTCGGGCTGCGGGAGGCGTATCGGTACAGCTATTACGCGAAGCCGCCCGGGGGGTAGAGCAGGTCACGCCCCTCCGCTCTACCGCGCCCGCAGGCGCGGCTCCGTCGCCGATTTCTCCACCAGCAGGTCGAGCACCGCGCGCACCCGCCGCGGCAGGGCCCGTCCGCCGGGCCAGACCGCATTCACCTCCCGCGGCTCGGCGCGCCAGCCCGGCAGCGCCGGCACCAGCCGCCCCGTCGCCACCTGGCCCATCACGCCCCAGGGCGCGAGCAGGGCGAGGCCGAGGCCGGCCTCCGCCGCCACCTGGACCGCGCCGATATCGTCCGAGGCGAAGCGGCCCTGCATCGGCACCGAGGCCGTGGCGCCATCCGGCCCCTCCAGCACCAGCAGGTCGCCGGGCCGTGCCGTGCGCAGGGTGCAGAATTCGTGTCTCGCCAGTTCCTCCGGCGTCCCCGGCACGCCGGCCCGTGCCAGATAGGCCGGCGCGGCGAAGAGCGCGAAATCGACGCGCCCCAGCCGCCGCGCGATCAGCGACTGCTGCCGGATCGGGCCGATGCGGATGCCGAGATCGATCCCCTCCTCCACCAGATCGACGGGGCGGGAGGCCAGCCGCGCCTCCACCGAAAGCCCGGGATGGGCCAGCAGGAAGGGCGCCAGCCAGGGTAGCACCACCGCATTGTAGAAGGAGGCGACGCAGGAGATGCGGACGAGGCCGGTGGGCGCGCCCTGCAATCCGCGGGCATTCGCCTCCGCCTCCTCCAGCGCATCAAGGATGCGCACCGCTTCCTGGTGGAAGGCCATCCCCGCCTCGGTCGCGGAGAGGCCGCGCGGGGAGCGCAGCAGCAGCGGCACGCCGAGCCGGTGCTCCAGCTCGGCCACGATGCGGGAGACGCTGGGCTGGCTCATTGCCAGGTCGCGGGCGGCGCGGGTAATGTTCCCCGTCTCCACCACCCGCCGGAAAACCTGGAGCTGCTGCAGCCTGTCCATGTGGCGCAGTCTAGCCGGCCGCGCCGTGCGCGGCCGGACACCTCACGGCCATGGCCTCAGGGCAGCAGCACCGTGCTGCCGGTGGTCTGGCGGGATTCCAGCGCGCGGTGCGCCTCGGCCGCGTCCTTCAGGGGATAGGTCTGGTTGACCTTGATCTTGACCGCACCGGACCGCACCGCCTCGAACAGGTCGTTGGCCGTCGCCACCAGGTCCTCCCGCTTCGCGGTATAGGTGTTGAGCGTCGGGCGGGTGACGTAGAGCGAGCCCTTGGCCGCCAGCACGCCGAGATCCGTCGTGACAGGGCCCGAGGCATTGCCGAAGCTGATCATCAGGCCGAAGGGGCGGAGGCAGTCGAGCGAGGTGAGGAAGGTGTCGCGGCCGACGCTGTCATAGACCACCGGCAGCATGGCGCCGCCCGTGATCTCCTTCACCCGCGCCGGAATGTTCTCGCTGGTCAGCAGGGCGTGGTCGGCGCCCAGCCCCTTGATCAGCTCCGCCTTCTCGGGCGTCGAGACCACGCCGATGACGGTCGCGCCGAGATGCTTCGCCCATTGCACCAGGATGCTGCCGACGCCGCCGGCGGCGGCATGCACCAGGATGGTGTCGCCCTGCTTCACGGGATAGGTGCGCTTGATCAGGAACTGCGCCGTCATACCCTGCAGCATCATCGCCGCCGCCTGGGTGAAGTCGATGCCCTCCGGGATCTTCACCAGCTTCTCGGCCGGGGCGGAGCGATACTCGGCATAGGCGCCGAGCGCGCCGGCATAGGCCACGCGGTCGCCGGCCTGGAACTCGGTCACGCCCTCGCCCGCCGCCTCCACCACGCCCGCGCCTTCCATGCCGATCGTCACCGGCATGGAAGGGGCCTTGTAGAGGCCGGTGCGGAAATAGACGTCGATGTAGTTCAGCCCGACCGCATGCTGCCTGATCAGCACCTCGCCCGGCTTCGGGCTCGGCTTCGGCAGTTCCTCCCAGACCAGCTTCTCGGGGCCGCCGTGCTCATGGACGCGGATGGCGTGGATCATCGGGAGGTTCCTTGGACAGTCGCCCCGCCCGGGGGCTGCATGAGGGGGAGTTCCCCTCCCCGGGCACCGGCCCGGGACCGGGCCTCCAGGGCGAGGAGGTAACGCTTCGTAGCCGCACCGTCGCCGCCCGAATAGCCGCCGAGCGAGCCATCCGCCGCCACCACCCGGTGGCAGGGGATGATGATGGGGATGGGGTTGTCGCCATTGGCTTGGCCGATGGCGCGGGGGGAGCGGCAGCCGATCTCCCGCGCGATGTCGAGATAGCTGCGCGTCTCCCCGGGCGGGATGCGGCAAAGCGCATCCCAGACCTTGCGGCGGAATTCGCTGCCATGCGGGTTCAGCGGCAGGTCGAATTGCGTGCGCTGGCCGTCGAAATAGTCCTGGAGCTGCGCCGCGGCCTCCCGCAGCAGCGGCGTCGGCGGGTCCCCGGCGCCCGCCGGGGCGACGCCGCGGCCCCAGTCGAGCGCGATGATCGCGCCGTCCTCCTCGAAGATCGTCAGTTCGCCGAGCGGGGTATGGATGGTGAGGTGGGGCATCAAGCGGGGGATGGCACACCCAAGCCGGGTCAGCGTCAAGCGGATGCGCGACCGCGATGAATACATGCTAAGGCAAGGAATTCAGCCGCCCGGGACATCGTCACGGGCGAGCGCGAGCGGCAGCAGCGCGGGGTCGGTGACCGGCAGGCTGCAGCTGCCGTTGCGGCAGACATAGGCGGCCGGCTTGCCGCCAACCATCCCCTTGCCATGGGCCGGATGGCTCGCCGGCAGGTCATGCGCGCCGACGCTGCGGAGGAGCGCGGTGGCAAGGTCGGGAGCTCCGAACGCGGTCGTCGCCAGCGCCCGGGCGCGGGGCTCGGCCGGGTCGCCGACCACCACCACCGTCGCGGCTTCCGTCAGCAGATCGGCCGCGACCAGCAGGCCGGGCATGGCGGCCAGCCCCTCGGATCCGGCGAAGGCGGCGATGGTCGTCTCCGCGGCGATGCGCCAGCGGTCATTGCCGGTCAGGTGGAAGAGCTTCGCCTGCACCTCCGCCATCATGCCGTTGCCGGAGGGGGTGGCGCTGTCCCCGGCGCTGCGGCCGCGGACCAGCACGTCCATCGCGTCGTCGGCTGTGGTGAAGTAGCCGCCATCGGGCGCGGCGAAATGCGTCTCCACCAGATCGGCCCAGGCGATGGCATTGCCGAGATAGGCGGCCTCTCCCGTTGCCTCGAACAGCGCGATGGCGGCGCGGGCCATGGCGGCGTGGTCCTCCAGCAGGCCGGCGGCGGGACCCCATCCAGGCCGCGCCGCGGCCTGGATGGGCACCCCGGCGGAGGGCTGGCCGTGGCGAACGGCGTGCAGCAGCCGGCCATCCGGGGCGTGCATGCGCCCGGCGACGAAGGCGAAGGCGCGGCGGGCGGGCAGCAGCCAGTCGGGCCGGTCGAAGGCGAAGGCGGCGCGGGCGAGCGCCGCGATCATCAGCCCGTTCCAGTCGGCCAGCACCTTGTCGTCGCGGCCCGGCCAGACACGGCGGCTGCGCGCATCCAGCAGCAGGGCGCGGCAGCGGGCGAGCCTGGCCTCGTCTTCCTCCGAGAGGCGTTCCGGCGCGTGGCGGCGGTTGAGGATGTTCTTCCCCTCCCAATTCCCCTCGGGCGTCACGTCATAGACGCGGCGGAAGAGCGGGGCGTCCTCGCCCAGCAGGGCGTTCACCTCCTCGGCGGACCAGACGTAGAATCGGCCTTCCTCGCCCTCGCTGTCCGCATCCTGGGTGGCGGCGAAGGCATCGCCCTCCGCCACCATCTCCCGCAGCAGCCAGCCGACCGTCTCCTCGGCGCGGGCGGCGAAGAGCGGGTCGGGCCGGTCGGCATGCACCAGCGCCAGCAGTTCCAGGAGCTGGGCGTTGTCGTAGAGCATCTTCTCGAAATGCGGGACGAGCCAGATGGCGTCCGTGCTGTAGCGGGCATAGCCGCCGCCGAGATGGTCGTAGATCCCGCCCTGGGACATGCGGCGCAGCAGCAGTTCCACCGCGTCCGCGCAGGCCGGCTGGCCCAGGCGGTGGCGCATCTGCCAGAGGAAGCGGAAGATCGGCGGGCTGGGGAATTTCGGCGCGCCGCCGAGCCCGCCCTCCGCCTTGTCGGTATGCTGGACGAGGCCGAGGGCGATGCGGGTCAGCATCTCCTCCCCCGGGATCGGGCCGGGAGTCGCCTGCGCCATCCGGGCGAGCGCGCCCTTCAGCGCCTGCACGTTCTGCGCGACCTTGCCGCCCTCCGCCCGGTAGGCCTCCTCGATGCCCTGCAGCACCTGACGGAAGGAGGGGCGGCCGTAGCGCGGCTCCGGCGGGAAATAGGTGCCTCCCCAGAAGGGCTCGGCCTTCGGGGTCAGGAACATGGTCAGCGGCCAGCCGCCATGCTCGCCCATCAGGTGCAGGGCGTTCATGTAGAGCGCGTCGATATCCGGCCGCTCCTCCCGGTCCACCTTGATGTTGACGAAGAGGGCGTTCATCAGCGCCGCCGTCTCCGGGTCCTCAAAGGACTCATGCGCCATCACATGGCACCAGTGGCAGGCGGCGTAGCCGATGCTGAGCAGGATGGGCCTGTCCAGCGCCTCCGCCTCGGCCAGCGCTTCCGGCCCCCAGACGCGCCAGTGCACCGGGTTGTCGGCATGCTGCAGCAGGTAGGGGGAGGAGGCGAAGCGCAGCAGATTCTCGGGCGGAAGCCTGGACATCGGGGGTCACCCTGGCCGCGAGAGGGAGAGGTCGCTCTTCTTCATGGCGGAGTCACGCCTCCGGGCGTTTCCGCCCTTCGGCGATCTGCCCTACATGGGGTGCGACGGGCCGGCTTCCCAGCAGTCGTCCCCTTGGGCTTACAGGAGAGAGACGCCTTGCCCGACGCACCCGTTCCCGCCGACCCGCCCCCGTATTTCCATGCGCATGTCTTCGTGTGCTGCAACCGCCGGCCGGACGGGCACAGGCGCGGCTCCTGCGCCGCCAGGGGCAGCGAGAAGCTGCGGGACTACATGAAGACGCGGGCGAAGGAACTCGGGCTGGAGGGCGTGCGGGTCAACCAGGCGGGATGTCTGGACCGCTGCGAATTCGGGCCGACGCTGGTGATCTACCCGGAGGGGGTCTGGTACCGGCCGGAGACGCCGGCCGATGTAGACGAGATCCTGGAGGCACATCTGCAGCGCGGCGGGCGGGTGCCGCGGCTGATGCTGACCGAGAAGGACGTCGTGCCGAAGGGGTGATGCGCGTGGCACCGTCTGCGGGGGGCTCCGGAGGTACCTATTGCGTGCTGCGTGATGGGGGGCCCCTGTCTTCCTCCGGCAGTGCTCGCCGAGGCCAAAGCCTGGTTCATCAGTGGCATTGCCGCCGATCCCCCATAAGGTTTTCCCGGGTTCGAACCCGGGCCGGGTCCAGGGGTCGCCTGACCCCTGGCGGGGGTGAAGGGGGCAGCGCCCCCTTCAATGCTGAATGAGCGGCACGATCTTCGCCCTGGCTTCCGGTGCCGGCCGCGCGGCCGTCGCCGTGCTGCGTCTCTCCGGCCCCGGCACCGCCGCCGCCGTCGCCGCGCTGGCCGGCGCCCTGCCCGCCCCGCGCCATGCCTCGCTCCGCCGCCTGCGCCACCCGCAGACGGCCGAGCTGCTGGACCGCGCCCTCGTCCTCTGGTTCCCGGGGCCCGCCAGCTACACCGGGGAGGACAGCGCCGAGCTGCAGCTGCATGGCGGCCCCGCCGTGATCGCCGGCGTCGCCGAGGCCCTGGTCGCCGCCGGCGCCCGCCCGGCCGAGCCGGGCGAGTTCACCCGCCATGCCTTCCTGAACGGCAGGCTGGACCTGACCGCGGCCGAGGGCATCGCCGACCTCATCGCCGCCGAGACCGCCGCCCAGCGCCGCCAGGCGCTCCGCCAGGCGGAGGGGGCACTGGCGACGCTCTATGGCGGCTGGACCGCGCGGCTGACCGCCCTGCTCGCCCGGCAGGAGGCCTTCATCGAGTTCGAGGATGAGGACCTGCCCGCGGGGCTGGACGATGCGGTGGCCACCGCCGCCGCGGCGCTGCGGACGGAGATCGAGGCGCATCTGGCCGACGCGCATCGCGGCGAGCGGCTGCGCGAGGGGCTGCTGGTCGCCATCCTGGGGGCGCCGAATGCCGGCAAGTCCTCCCTGCTGAATGCTCTGGCGGGGCGGGAGGCGGCGATCGTCTCCGCCCGGGCCGGCACCACGCGCGACGTGGTGGAGGTGCGGCTGGACCTCGCCGGCGTGCCGGTGACGCTGGCCGACACCGCGGGCCTGCGGGAGGCGGCGGACGAGATCGAGGTGGAAGGCATCCGCCGCGCCCGCCGCCGGGCGGAGGAGGCCGACCTGGTGCTGGCCGTCTTCGCGGCCGACCAGGCGCCGGATGCGGAGACCCTGGCCTGGGTGACGCCGGGCGTGCTGGTCCTGGCGAACAAGACGGACCTGGCCCCGGTGCCGGCCTCGATCGGCGGCGTTGCGCCCATCCCCGTCTCCGCCCGCACCGGCGATGGCTTGGCTGCCCTGCGCGCCCGGCTGGCCGAGGAGGCCGTGGCGCGCGCCGGCCTTGCCGCCGAAGCCCCCCTCACCCGCCCCCGCCACCGCGCCGCCCTGACCGAGGCCGCCGGCTGGCTGGCCGAGCTCGACACCGCCCCGCTGCCCGAGTTGCGGGCCGAGGCACTGCGGGCGGCGCTGCGGGCGATCGGGCGCATCACCGGCCGGGTCGGGGTGGAGGCGGTGCTGGATGCCGTCTTCGGCGAATTCTGCATCGGAAAGTGACACGATGGCGATGACCGGCGACGAGATCCGCGACTTCTACGGCCGCTGCGCGGCGGCGCGGCAGCGGCTTCAGGATATGGCGGTGCGGGCTACCCCGCGCGAGAAGGTGCTGGAGCAGATGAAGCGCCTCGGCCTCTCCATGGACGCCGAGATGGGCCAGGTCTCGGACGAGGAACTGGCCTATGCCTTCGACCTGGCGATCTATACGGCGCCGCCCGGCCGGTCGCGCGCCATCGACCGGGTGGCGCGGCAGCATGCCCGCCTGCCCGGAGAAGGCGCGCTGGTGCTGAACGCCCTGACGCATTCCTGGCTGTCCATCTTCCGTGTGCTGGACCGGCACCCGGAGGAAGGGCTGATCGCCGAGGATGCGCTGCTAGGCGGCGAGGTCTGGCTGGTGGACCAGAACATCGCGGAGACGGCACCGCCCGGCACCATCTTCGCCAGCCGCATCGGCCGGGTCTGGGGCTTCTGCATCAGTTGCGGCGTGGTGGCGACGCTGGACGAGAACCGCCTCGCCGGGGTGCGGAGCGTGCTGGAGCGCGGCGGCGTGGCGGCGGAGGAGCTGGTGGCCGACACGCGCTTCGCCACCATGATGTGGCAGGACGGCCTGGGCTTCCGGATCAGCTAGACGCGCGGCCCCGGCTGACCCCCGCAGCGCGGGCGGCAGCCCGCGCTGAGACGGTTTCTGCCGCCCGCCGCAAGTGCGGCGCGCTTGCCCGGATGCAGTCACGTATCCGAGCCGCTGGCATGAGACGCGCGGCGCTTCGTCGCGCGCCGCCACTTCGCTATACCCCTGCCATGTTCGACGCGATGTTCGATGTGGTGGTGGTGGGCGGCGGCCATGCCGGCTGCGAGGCGGCAGCGGCCGCGGCGCGCTGCGGGGCGCAGACCCTGCTCCTGACGCACCGGGTGGAGACACTTGGCGAGATGTCCTGCAACCCGGCCATCGGCGGGGTGGGCAAGGGGCACTTGGTGCGGGAGGTGGATGCGCTGGACGGGTTGATGGGCCGCGCTGCGGATGCCGCCGGCATCCATTTCAAGCTGCTGAACCGCAGCAAGGGCCCGGCGGTCCGCGGCCCGCGCGCCCAGGCCGATCGCAGGCTGTACCGCCAGGCCGTCCAGGCCTTGCTGCACGCGACCGAGGGGCTGACCATCCGGGCCGAGGCGGCGGAGGATCTGGTGGTCGGTCCCGGCAACCGTGTCGCGGGTGTGGTGACCGCCACCGCCCGGCGGATCGGCGCCGGGGCGGTGGTCATCACGACCGGGACCTTCCTGCGCGGCATGATCCATATCGGGGAGACCCGCATCCCGGCCGGCCGGGTGGGCGAGGAACCCTCGATCGGGCTTTCGGACACGCTGCACCGCCTTGGCCTGCCGTTGGCCCGACTGAAGACCGGCACGCCGCCACGGCTGGACGGCAGGACCATCGACTGGGCGGCGCTGGAGCCGCAGCCGGGCGATGACCCGCCCGAGCCGCTCTCCTGGATGACGGAGCGGATCACCAATCGCCAGGTCGCCTGCGCGATCACCGCGACCACGCCGGCGACGCATGATCTGATCCGGGCCAACCTGCACCGCACCGCGGTCTATGGCGGCCGGATCGAAGGGGCGGGGCCGCGCTACTGTCCCTCGATCGAGGACAAGGTGGTCCGCTTCGCGGACAGGCAGCGGCACCAGATCTTCCTGGAGCCGGAGGGCCTGGAGGACGACACGGTCTATCCCAACGGCATCTCCACCAGCCTGCCCGAAGCCGTGCAGGAAGCGCTGATCGCCTCCATCCCGGGCCTGGAGCGCGCGCGCATCCTGCGGCCGGGCTATGCCATTGAGTATGATCATATCGACCCGCGTGCCTTGCGTCCGACGCTGGAGGTGCGCGCGGCCCCCGGCCTGTTCCTCGCAGGCCAGATCAACGGCACGACCGGGTATGAGGAAGCGGCGGCCCAGGGGCTGATGGCGGGGCTCAATGCCACCTGCCGCGCCGCTGGTGCCGAGCCGGATCGGGTGCTGACCCGGAGCGAAGCCTATACCGGCGTACTGGTGGACGATCTGGTGCTGCAAGGCGTGACGGAGCCCTACCGCATGCTGACGGCGCGGTCCGAATTCCGCCTGGCCTTGCGGGCCGATAATGCAGGGCTGCGCCTGACGGAAAAAGGCATTGCCTGGGGCGCGGTCGGGCCAGGGCGGGCCAATGCCCATCGCGCCTTCGCCGCGGCCTTGCAGGATGCTCTTGCCCGTGCCCGGGCCGAAGGCGGGTCGCCCGCCTGGTATGCCGCGGCAGGGGTCCAGCTGAACCAGGATGGCCGCTGGCGCAGCGCGCTGGAAGCGCTCGCGTTGCCGGCGCTTACGACGGAGGCTGCCGACCGCCTCTTCCCCTGGTTGCGGGACCTGCCGCAGCGGGTGCGAGCGGAACTGGAAGCACAGGCACTCTACGCCCCCTATCTGGAACGGCAGGCGGCCGAGCTGCGGGTGCTGGAGCGGGAAGAGCGGCTGGCGATTCCAGCGGGGATCGACTTCACCCAGGTGCCCGGCCTTTCCGCTGAAATGCGGCAGCGGCTCGACAAGGCCCGGCCTGCCACGCTCGGCAGTGCCGGCCGCGTCCCCGGTATCACACCGGCCGCGCTGGCCGCCCTTGCTGTCCATCTCCGCCGGATCGAGGTGTGTTTCACGTGAAACAGCCGGACCTCGCTGCCTTGGGTGTTCCACGTGAAACGGAGGCGGCGCTGCGCGACTTCGTCGCCTTGCTGCTGCGGTGGAACGCCCGGATCAACCTGACGGCCGAACGGGATGAAGCGACCATCTGGCAGCGCCATGTGCTGGATTCGCTCCAACTGACCCCCCTTGTCCCAGCCATGGAAGGGCCGCTGGTCGATCTCGGCTCAGGCGCCGGCTTCCCCGGCCTGATGCTCGCCCTTGCCACTGGTCGCGAAACCCATCTGGTCGAATCCGACCGCCGCAAATCGGCCTTCCTGATCGAAGCGGCCCGGGTACTGAACCTGCCCCACGTGAAGGTCCACCCCACCCGGATCGAAGCCGCCACCCTGCCCCCGGCGGCCATCCTCACCGCCCGTGCCCTCGCTCCGCTCGCCGATCTCCTCCCGCATGCGCACCGTATCCTTGCTCCCGGCGGCACTGCCCTTTTCCCGAAGGGCCGCACCGCTGAGCAGGAATTGACGGATGCCGCCCGTGGCTGGATCATGCATGTCGAGCGGTTCCCGAGCCGAACCGAGCCCTCTGCCACCATCCTCCGTCTGAGTGAGATTCGTCCTGCCGGCTCCAATGCCTGACCGGGCCCGTCCCCGCGTCATTGCTCTCGCCAACCAGAAGGGCGGCGTCGGCAAGACGACCACCGCCATCAACCTGGCCACCGTCCTCGCGGCGGGGCACAAGGTGCTGCTGCTTGACCTCGATCCGCAGGGCAATGCCTCCACCGGACTCGGCATTGACAGGGCCGAGCGCGGTGCCGGCACCTATGCCCTGCTGGTGGATGGCCGGCCTCTGGCCGAGCTGCTGCGCCCCACCCCTGTTCCCAACCTCCAGCTCATCCCCGCGGATTCCGATCTGGCCGGCGCGGAGGTCGAACTGGTCGCCATGGAGGACCGCGAGCGCCGCCTGCGCGCCGCCCTCGATGCCGATCCGAAGCTCACCAAGAGCTTCGACTACATCCTGCTGGACTGTCCGCCCTCGCTTGGCCTGCTGACGCTGAACGCCCTGGTCGCCGCCCACAGCGTCCTGGTTCCGCTGCAGACCGAGTTCTTCGCGCTGGAGGGTGTCAGCCAGATCACCCACACCATCGAGAGGGTGAGGCGCGCCCTCAACCCGGGCCTGGCGCTGGAGGGCATCCTGCTGACCATGTATGATCGCCGGAACAACCTGTCCGAGCTGGTCGCCCAGGACGTGCGTGGCTTCTTCAAGGACAAGGTATTCGAGACCGTGATCCCGCGGAACATCCGCATCAGCGAGGCGCCCTCGCACGGCCTGCCCGTCAGCCTCTACGATGCCCGCTCCCCCGGCGCGCAGGCCTATGCCGCGCTGGGGGCCGAGGTCCTGCGTCGGCAGAAGCGCGCATGAGCGGCCCGAAGAAGCCCATGCGGCTTGGCCGCGGCCTCTCCGCCCTGCTCGGCGAGGCGCCGCCCCCCGCCACCGCGGACATCGCCCAGCAGCCCGCCGGCGAGGGCCTCCGCGGCCTGCCGATCGAGATGCTAGAGCCCGGCCCCTTCCAGCCCCGCGGTCCGATCGACCCTGGCCCGCTGCAGGAACTCGCCGACAGCATCAGGGAGCACGGCGTGCTTCAGCCCATCCTGGTGCGGGAGAAGCCCGGCACCCCGGGCCGTTACGAGATCATCGGCGGCGAGCGCCGCTGGCGCGCCGCCCAGCTGGCGCAGCTGCATGAGGTGCCGGTCGTCCTGCGGAACCTGGATGACCGTTCCGCCATGGCCGCCGCCCTGGTCGAGAACCTGCAGCGTCAGGACCTGAATGCACTGGAGGAGGCGGAGGGCTTCCGCCGCCTGACCGACGAGTTCGGCCTGACCCAAGACCAGCTCGGCCAGGCCGTCGGCAAGAGCCGCAGCCATGTGGCGAACACCCTGCGCCTGCTCGCCCTGCCGGAGCGGGTGCGGGAGCTGCTGCGGGACGGGGCGCTCACCGCCGGCCATGCCCGCGCCCTGCTGACCGCGCCGGATGCCGAAGCCCTGGCGCTGGAGGTGGTGGATCGCGGCCTGAATGTCCGCCAGACCGAAGCCCTGGTCGCCGCCAAGCCGCGCGATCCGGCGACGAAGCCCGTCGCCCCGGCCCCGGAAACCGTCGCGCTGGAACGGGACCTCTCCACCCGCCTTGGGCTGAAGGTCAGCATCCGCCATGGCGGGCGCGGCGGGCAGGTGATGATCCAGTACCGGGACCTGGATCAGCTCGACGGGCTGATCCGCCTGCTGAACCAGTAAGGGGCAGGGGGAGAAAACGCCCCTCCCCCGTCCGGGCATCACGCCAGGGGCGGCCGCCGCGCGGTGAAGAGCAAGGCCGGGCTCGGGATGGAGACGCCCGTGGGGCCGGCATAGCGGCCCGCGGCCTCGATGATCGCGGCCCGGATGCGCGCCTGGACCTCCGGCCTCTGCTGGGCAACCAAGCCCATGGTCCGCACGGTGCTCTTCTCGAACCAGTCCCAGGCATCCTCGGGCCGTGCCCCACGGAAGGCGATGGGGATCTCCTGCACCGTCACTGCGCCGAAACCCGTGCGCTCCAGCACCGCCCCAGTGGCGGCGCGATCGGCCAGCTGGAAGATTGGCGGGCCAGGCGGCAGCGGCACGCTCATATCGGCATGCGCCAGCACCGCCTGCATGCCGAGGCCGAGGAAGGCGGCCTGCTCCGGCCCGTCCCAGACCGTGAAGGCGTAGCGGCCGCCTGGCCGCAGCACGCGGAACGCCTCGGCGATCGCGGCCTCGGGCTGCGCCAGGTGCAGCAGGCCGAAGGCGCAGACCACCGCATCGAAGGCTTGGTCGCCGAAATCCAGCGCCTCCGCATCGCCGATGCGGAACTCGGCACCGGTGACCCGCCGGCGCGCAAGCTCCACCATGGCCGGCGCAATGTCGATGCCGATGGGCGCCAGGCCCCTCGCCGCCGCCTCATCCACCAGGTAGCCCGGCCCGCAGCAGATATCGAGTAGGCGCATACCCGTCCGGGCGCCCACCGCCTCCAGCAGGGGTGCCACCACCTCGGTCGTCATGCGGCCGGCCCGCTCGTCATAATGCGGGGCCTGCCGATGCCAGCCGTCGCGCTCGAATTCCTTGAAGCTGGGCTGTCCTGCGCTTGTCGTCATGGCGCACCTCCCCGGCGGTGTGGCCAGAGGCGGAGGCGTGGCGCTCGCCCTTCGGATGCATCAGCCGCGTGGCGGGCCCGATGCATCGATCAGATGGCCCGCCGATCCGCGCCTCCGCCGGCCGGTCGCCGCCGTCTCCAGACTGTGCCCGGGCGTGGCATGCCGTCCAGGAGATCGCGAGGACGTTCCCTCGCTGGCGCCAAGGCACTGGCCGCTGCGGCCAGCCGCCAGGGATGGTCGGGATGCGCCGCCTCAGCGCCGCGCGGCTGCCTGTCGTGCCAGCCCCGTGACCGCGTTCCGGGCCACGGTGTTCACCGGCAGGCCGGTCGTCTTGGTTCGCCGCTCCGCCTCCAGCAGCGCCGCCCCGGCCGCCTCCAGCGTATCGGGCCGCCAGACCCGCAGCGCCCGCTCCATCGCCGGCTTATGGCGGAAGAAGACCGGCGGCCGCAGCGCCTCCAGCGCGCCGGCCGGCGCCGCCCCGGCCGCCACGGCAAGCGAGGCGAGGTGCAGCCGCTGCACATGGCGCAGCGCCGTCCGCACCACCTGCACGGCGTTCGCGCCCTCGGCGAAGGCGGTGTCCAGCGCCTTGTCGGCCGAGGCCACCTCCCCCGCCATGGCGGCCATCAGCGCTTCCTCCAGGTCCAGCGCCGAGCCTTCAGCCACGCAGGCGACCGCCGCTTCCGGTGTCACCTTGCCGCCCTGCCCGACAAAGAGCGCAAGCTTCTCCAACTCCCGCCGCAGCAGCATCCGGTCCTCGCCCAGGCGCTGCGCCAGCCATTCCAGCGCCGCCGGCTCGGCCGAGACGCCCAGCTCCTGCAGGATCCGCCCGATGGAGGCTGAGAGCTCCGCCCCCCGCTCCCGGTAGCAGGCGATGACGGCACCGGCCGCCGATCCTTCCACCGCCTTGAACAGCGCGGCGGAGGTGCGCAGCTCCGGCGCCTCGATCACCACCAGCCCCGGCCCGGGCCCGGACAGTGCCGCCCTGGCAGCCTCCACCGCCTGCTTGCCGTCGCCAGCATCACGCAGCCGCACCAGCACGCGCCCGCCGGTCAGCGGGGAACTCGCCGCCTCATTCGCCAGCGCATTCGGCGCCCGCAGCATGTCCTTGCCGGCCTCGACCAGGCGCAGGCTGTCGCCCTCGGTCACCGTGCGGATCAGCGCCTCGCAGCGCTCCCGGATCAGGCCGGGATCATCGCCATGCAGCAGCACCACGCGGCAGGCGCCGGGATCGGCCAGAAAGGCGCCGGTCCGCCGCGCGTCGAGCTTCGCCATCGCCGCCCCCTTCTGTGTGTCGGGTAGAAGCGCAGATCGCGGCAAGCCGCGAAGGGCCGGACGCGTGAATCTGCTCGAACAACAAAGAGCACCAGCGGATCGGCATTCAGACATGAACGCGATCCGCGCTACTGACCCAGCGGCCGGGACCGTACCCCTCAGCCGGTTGCCGCCCCGGTTTCCATCTGGCGCCGCAGCGCCAGCGCCACCTGCCGGGTGATCTCCTCGGAGATCTGCTCCATCGCCCGGCTCTCCAGCGCGTCCCGGGCGCTGTCGGCCGAGAAGAACTGCAGGTCCGGGATGTTGAAGGAATCGAGGGTCCGGTAGGGGATCGCCGAGCGCGCCACCGTCTGCGGCGGGACGGAGAGTGTCGCCAATTCCCAATTGCCGGTGAAGATGTAGCGAAGGCGGGTGATGGTGCCGTCGCGCCGGTAGCCCAGCACCTCGACGCCTGGCACCACCTGCACATTCAGCATGTAGCGCGCCGGCGTGCCGGGCTGGCTGTCCTCCAGCCGCCGCTGCAGGTTGCGCCGCAGGATCTGGCCGGTCCGCTCATAGATCGGCCCGACCCGCACCGCGGCGAGCTGCGTCGTCAGATCGGACTCGCTGCCATCTGCCGCCGTGATCGGCGCGTAGAGCGGGCGGAAGCCGCAGCCCGAAAGGCCGAGCAGCCCCGCCACGCCCAGCAGCGCGCGGCGGGACGGCAGGCGGCCAGCCTGTCCCGGCCGCTCCTCGCGTGCCGGCGGGCTAGACAACGAAGTTGACGACACGGCCCGGCACATGGATGCGCTTCCGGATGGGCTTGCCGGCAATGGTCCGCTGCACATTCTCCTCCGCCTCCGCGAGCGCGAAGATGGTAGCCTCATCCGCGTCCACCGCCACCTCGATCGTGCCGCGCAACTTGCCGAGAACCTGCACGGCGAGCGTCACCGTCTCCGCCTTCAGCAGCGCCGGGTCGGCCTCCAGCCAGGGGAGCTGCGCGACCAGCGTCCCCGTGCCGGGGTTCAGCAGCGACCACAGTTCCTCCGCCAGATGCGGCATCATCGGCGCGGCGAGGCGCGCGATCGCCTCCAGCGCCTCGCGCCGCGCCGCGCCCATCCCTTCGGCGGCATCGCCGGCATCCGCGATCGCATTGGCGAATTCATGGATGCGCGCGACGGCGACGTTGAAGGCGAAGCTTTCCAGCGCCTCGGTCACCGCGGCGATGGTCCGGTGCGTCACCTGCCGCAGCTTCTTCGCGGCGCCCGCAGCACCCTCCGGCGAGGTGCCGGCCGGCGGCAGGCCCGGCAGCGCCGCGGCCACCAGCCGGTAGAGCCGCTGGGTGAAGCGATAGGCACCGGCGACGCCGCTCTCCGTCCACTCCATGTCCCGCTCCGGCGGGTTGTCGGAGAGGATGAACCAGCGGGCGGTATCCGCGCCGTATTTGTCGATGATGGCGCCCGGATCGACCGTGTTGCGCTTCGACTTCGACATCGCCTCGACGCGGCCGATGGTGACAGGCTCGTTGGTGTCCTTCACCACCGCGCTGCGCGTGCCGTCGGGGGCGAGGCTGAACTCGATCTCCTCCGGATAGAGCCAGCGGCCATCGGCGCCCTTGTAGCTCTCATGCTGCACCATGCCCTGGGTGAAGAGCCCGGCGAAGGGTTCCGCGATGGTCAGGTGCCCGGTGTCGCGCATGCCGCGGGTGAAGAAGCGGCTGTAGAGCAGGTGCAGGATCGCATGCTCGATGCCGCCGATATACTGGTCCACCGGCAGCCAGGCATCCACCGCCGCCTGCGTCACGGGGTCATCGGCCCGCGGCGAGCAGAAGCGCGCGAAGTACCAGGAGCTGTCCACGAAGGTGTCGCAGGTATCCGTCTCGCGCCGCGCCGGCTTGCCGCAGGACGGGCAGGCCACGTGCTTCCAGCTGGGATGGTTGTCCAGCGGGTTGCCGGGCTTCGAGAAGTCCACATCCTCCGGCAGCTTCACCGGCAGCTGGTCGTCCGGCACGGGGACGACGCCGCAGGCCTCGCAATGGATGAAGGGGATCGGGCAGCCCCAGTAGCGCTGGCGGGAGACGCCCCAGTCCCGCAGGCGCCAATTGACCACGCCAGTCCCCTGCCCCTTCGCCTCCAGCGCGTCGATGGCCTTGCGCTTGGCGGCGGCGACGTCGAGCCCGTCGAGGAAGCCGGAATTGAAGATGGTGCCGTCATCCACATAGGCCTTGCCGTCCAGCGAGAAGCTCGCGGGGTCGGCGCCCGGCGGCAGCACCACCGGCTTGATCGTCAGCCCGTACTTGCTGGCGAATTCGAAGTCGCGCTCGTCATGGCCCGGGCAGCCGAAGATCGCGCCGGTGCCGTATTCCATCAGCACGAAATTGGCGATCCAGACCGGGAAGGTCACGCCCTCGAGGAAGGGATGCTGCACGCGGAAGCCGGTATCAAAGCCGCGCTTCTCCGCCTGCTCGATCGCTGCCTCCGAAGTGCCCATGCGGCGGCACTCGGCGACGAACTTTTCCGCGTCGGGGTCGCGCGCCGCGGCGGCCTGCGCCAGCGGGTGCTCGGCGGCGACGGCCAGGAAGCTCATGCCGAACAGCGTATCGGGCCGGGTGGTGAAGACCTCCACCTCGCTGATCTGTGCCTCCGGATTCAGACCTCCAGGCCCTTCGGCCTTCCGGTCATCCTGGGCGGTGCCGCCGACCGCCTCGGCGAGCTTGAAGCGCACCCGCGCGCCCTCGCTGCGGCCGATCCAATTGGCCTGCATCAGCTTCACGCGCTCGGGCCAGCGGTCCAGCGTGTTCAGCGCCTCCAGCAGGTCCGGCGCGTATTTCGTAATGCTGAAGAACCACTGGCTGAGCTGCTTCTTCTCGACCAGCGCGCCACTCCGCCAGCCGCGCCCATCGATCACCTGCTCATTCGCCAGGACCGTGCCGTCCACCGGGTCCCAGTTGACCCAGGACTCCTTCCGCTCGACCAGCCCGGCCTTTTGAAAATCGAGGAACAGCTTCTGCTGGCGCCCGTAATACTCGGCGTCGCAGGTGGCGAATTCGCGCGCCCACTCGATCGAGAGGCCCATGCGCTTCAGCTCGGCGCGCATGTTGGCGATGTTCTGGTAGGTCCAGGTGCCGGGATGGATGCCGCGCTCCCGCGCCGCATTCTCCGCCGGAAGGCCGAAGGCGTCCCAGCCCATCGGGTGCATCACCATGTGCCCGCGCGCGCGCTTGTAGCGCGCGACCACGTCGCCCAGCGTATAGTTGCGGACATGGCCCATATGGATCTTCCCGCTGGGATACGGGAACATCTCAAGAACGTAGTATTTCTTCGCCTCGGGTGGCGGGACGTCCGGCACCGAGAAACAGGCGCGCCTGTCCCATTCCGCCTGCCAGCGCGGCTCGGCGGATTTGAAGTCGTGCCGGATGTCCTGGCGCTGGTCCGGGCGGGAAGCGGTGCTGGCGTCGTTCATGGCCGTCATGATCTGCTCGGGCCAAGGGAATAAGCCTCTGTCCCGCGTGAGGGAAGTGCGGCCTTGCCGACCGCGCCCCATCCCTGTCGCCGGCCCGGCGACGGGATGCCCCGGCGCCGACCGGCGGGGCCGCTCCGTGCCCCTGCCCCGCAGCCTCCCCTCAGCCCTGCTCCAGCCAGTGCACCTTCCCGTCATCCAGGTCGTAATGCGCCGGTACGATCTTCAGCCGCCCGGCCGTCAGCGCCTGCTGCAGCACCGCGCTCTGCGTCCGGAGCCGCATCGCCACCCGCCGCGCATTGGCCTGCACCGCGGCATCCAGCGTCCGGCCGCCCTCGCGCCGCGCAGTCAGCACCGCCGGGATGATGGGCTGGATCATTTCCCCGATCACGCCGGGGAAGCTCGCATCGCGCTCCACCGCGTCCACCGCCGCGGCGACTGCGCCGCAGCTTTCATGCCCCAGCACCACGATCAACGGGCAGCCGAGCACCCCGACGCCATACTCCACGCTGCCGAGCGCGGCAGTGTCCACCGTGTTGCCCGCATTGCGCACGATGAAGAGCTCGCCGAGGCCGCGGCCGAAGAGCAGCTCCGGCGGCACCCGGCTGTCGGAGCAGCCGATCAGCACGCAGAAGGGCGCCTGGCCGCGCGCCAGCTCCACCCGCCGCTCCCGCCCCTGCACGGCGCGGAAGGGCGCGTCGGTGACGAAGCGCTGGTTGCCCTCCTTCAGCCGGGCCAGCGCCTGGTCGGGGGTGAGGTCGGTCTTGCGCACCGGGTCGGCCGCCCGTGCGGCGCCGGGCAGGACCGCGGCCACCAGCGCGCCGGCGGCAAGGCCCGCCAGGCCGCGCCGGCCCGGCGCCAGGGGAAAGCCCGGATGGCAGCGGCAGAGGGGGATGGGCATGGCGTGTC
>JAESGY010000287.1_pt1 | contig 31019 bp, 32 predicted proteins | sample 9269841 | NCBI WGS metagenome assembly JAESGY01 (sample SAMN17022865, study PRJNA683097) | algae metagenome | isolation source: Spirirestis rafaelensis WJT71-NPBG6 and co-occurring heterotrophs from... | place: USA: Pinto Wells, Joshua Tree National Park, Colorado Desert, CA | collected 2006-08-15
ACGGGGGAGAAGATCGCCAATCGAGAGGAAGTAAGACCAATTCGCGGGCGCAAGCCTAAGATGAGGCATTCCTCCGTGAAGTTGGAAGCCCAGCCTTCAGGCAAAGCCAAGGCTGGGTAGTTCACTATGTCTCCCCTACTCTTGTTTTTCAGGCTCTTTGAGTCGTTAAAAAGGTTCGCAAGCTCAACAAACTCAAGCTTTGCCCCAAATTCAACGGTAAAATTGATACTCCTTCCAAGCGAGACTGTACCCAACCTTCACCCCAGTACCATTCGTGAAAGCCGTCAATGCCTTGACTAAGTAGCAAGCGCAAACAGTTGGGTTTTGCTACGTCCACTTGATGATGAATCTTAACTAGTCCAATTGAACTAGTAAACTGAAATCCTGAATGTAGTTCTTCTGGCATTCCGGGGGAAAAACGTTGCCCGATGAGCCATTTTTCTTGTTGCACAGGACGCAGCAAACTATCGCGAATGGTAGTTGCTGATGCTTCAACTTCTATACGTAGTTGACTTTGTTGAAAATTACCGAGCATTTTGAGAGCGATCGCATTTTCTTTTAGTATGACAAATGTGATTCATCAGATACGGGCTTGTTGGCGGAAAATGAAAATTTCATTACACCACGCAGACGATGAAAATATTTATTTGCGATTCCTACTTCTTACAGGAGGGGAAAGCCGCTCGTTTTCATACGGAGATCCTTAACCATTGTTCCTTTCTTTGGTCACTTTTCTAGGAGCTTCTGAACTTAAAATAGAAAAAGTGAACTTGTTAAGAAATGTAAGGTTATTCATGGCGGATCAATTAATTCGCGCCACGGCGGCTGATGGTGGAATTCGTGCAGTCGGTGTGATTACCACACGCCTGACAGAAGAAGCAAGGACTAGGCACAAGCTTTCTTATGTGGCTACGGCAGCCTTAGGTCGAACTATGGCAGCTGGCTTGTTGATGGCTTCTAATATGAAGCGAGAAGGCTCTAGAGTAAATGTCCGGATTAAAGGCGATGGTCCTTTGGGCGGTATCTTGGTAGATGCTGGGTTAGATGGAACAGTACGCGGTTATGTAGAAAATCCCGCTGTTGAATTGCCTCCTAATGCCAAAGGAAAACTTGACGTTGGTGGCGCAGTCGGTAGTGGCTACCTTTACGTCGTTCGGGATGTGGGTTACGGCTATCCTTACTCTAGTACGGTGGAACTCGTTTCTGGTGAAATTGGGGACGATGTAGCTCATTACCTGGTAAACTCGGAACAGACACCTTCAGCTGTAGTTTTAGGTGTGTTCGTGGGTGCAGGTGGGGTGACTGCTGCTGGAGGCTTACTAGTACAAGTTTTGCCAAAAGCTGCTAGAGATGAAGAGCTAGTAGCAACGTTGGAGTCAAGAGTGGCAGGTTTAGCTGGATTTACCCCATTGTTGCAAGCAGGCAAAACATTGCCAGAAATCTTTCAAGACTTGCTAGGTGATATGGGTTTGGTGATTTTCCCGGAAACTCAAATGCTACGCTTTCATTGTGGTTGCTCTTTTAACCGCGTGCTGGGAGCATTGAAAATTTTAGGAGAAGCTGAACTGCAAGACATGATCGCCAAAGATGATGGCGCTGAAGCAACTTGCGACTTTTGCGGCTCAGTATATCACGCTAGTAGTGACCAGCTAGCTCAATTAATTGACGATTTACAGGCTGAATCTTCCGTTTCGATAGAAGTATAAAAAGATACGTTTCTTTCATTTGTTTAATGATATCTGTGGAGAGAGGTAATTGAGACTAGCTTTTTCATGACGAGAAAGTTACTATGGCAACAAAGAAATTATCGATCCATAACAGATCGCTGTGAAAGAAATTATTTTGGTGTGAGAGATGACAGAGCGGGATATTCCAGAGAGTTGGTCATCAGCCAGAGCAACAGAGCCAGATAAAATAACCAGATTATCACGATCGCCAGAATTGAATGAAACTCATGTGTCTGGTGTTCCAGCTAATGGTTCTACCTCAAAGTCAGTGAAGCGCCGAAAAAAACGCAATTCAAATAAAGAAACTGTGACACCCAGCACTCCTTTTGGGAATTTGCCCAACTGGATGAAAAGCTGGGTGTTATGGACTGTTTTATTAGCGTTGGTTCCTGGCAGTATCGGCTTTATTTCGATGGCGATGCTGCTAAAGTTGCCATCGGCGCCAAACTGTCCATCGATTTTTTGGCCCCTTGCTAGTGCATCGGTGCGACTGCACTGTGCTCAATTAGCGGCTTCTAAGCAGACGGTGAATGACTTGCTACAAGCGATCGGCTTAGTTAAGCAACTGCCAGAAAATCACCCACTACGGGGAGAAATTAATCGCAACCTCGAAGAGTGGTCGCGTTCGATTTTACAGTTAGCCGATCAAAGTTTTCAATCAGGGAAGTTAGACGAAGCGATCGCTACAGCACGTAAAATTCCTCAAGACCTCTCGGCTGATAAATTAGTAGAAGAGCAAATTACCAAATGGCAGTCAATTTGGTCTAAGGGAGAAAACATTTACCAAAAAGCGGAAGAAGAACTGCGCCAACAACATTGGCAATCCGCGTTTATGCTGGCTGCTAAATTGGTGCGGATAGACAATAAATACTGGCAAACAGCTAAGTATGAACAATTGAATCGTTTGATTGTCTCAGCGCGAGAAGATGGCGAGAAGTTAGCAAAAGCAAACGGTTTGTCACAAAACGGGGGAGTAAATAATTTACTACAAGCCATCAAGATAGCTGAGTCAATAGCTCAAGATAGTTACGTTTATCAAAAGGCACAGGCAACGATTCCAGTATTTGGACGGAAAATGCTGGAATTGGCGCAGAAAAAGCTAGATGGTCGGGATGCGGATCAAGCGCTGGAAATTGTTGACAAAATTCCGGCAAGTACAGGGCTAAGGTTGGAAATTGAAGACTTTACAGCCATAGCTGATGCCCAAAGAAATGCATGGCTAGGCACTGTTTCTGGTTTAGAAACAGCGATCGCCCAAGCACAACAAATTGACCCGTCAAGACCAGTTTACGACAAAGCCCAAAAACTGATTGCCCGTTGGCAGCTGGAAATAGAAGATGTTGCCAATTTAGAAAAAGCACGTACACTGGCAAGTCAGGGAACAGTTAGCGATTTGAATGCAGCGATCGCCCAAGCGCGTCTTATCCCGGTTAATAATCCTCGTGGTTCTGAAGCTAGGCAAGAAATGGGACGCTGGCGTGCCCAAGCTGAGACAATCGAAGATAGACCTTATTTGGAACGCGCTGAACAGATAAGTTTCATAGAAGATGTTAACTCGTTGCAAGCAGCGATCGCCGAAGCAAGTCAAATTCGTAATGGTCGGGCATTATATCCAGAAGCACGCCGAAAAATTCGCACTTGGACGGCGAAAATTCAGCGAATTCAAGACCAACCATACTTAGATCAAGCGCGAGATATTGCTCGTAGTGGCGATCTAGCCTCTGCCATTAAAGCCGCTGAACAAATTGCATCATCAGGACGCGCACTTAGTGGGGAAGCACAAGCATCTATAGATGATTGGCGAGGACAAATTCGCGCTAGAGAAAATTGGCGCAAAGCGCGGGAAGTGGCACTTGTTGGCACTCCAGAAGCTTTGTCAGAGGCAATACAGCTAGCTGATAGGGTGCCAAGTCGTAGTTTGTTACGCAATGACGTGAATCCGGCTATTGACCAATGGAGTCTGCAATTATTAGACATAGCACGCTCTCAGAGTGAGTCTGATATCACTCAAGGTATTGAAACTGCAAAACTGATTCCCCAAGGTTCTGCTGCTTACAGCGCAGCGCGAGAGCAAATCAGGAATTGGCGCGAGTTGCTCAAGCCAGAGCCAGAACCAGAGCAATTTCCGGAGGAATCAACAACGACAACTGAGCAGCAGTGAGGAGGCGCCTTTTGTACAGACGCTTGGGTTACTCGCGTCTGTACAAAAGGCGCGCAGTTGTGAGTGGAAGAATTTTTTTAAAACTCCTAATTGTTTGAAATTACAGCAGTTTTCATTAGACCTCTTGCATAAATCACAAAATTTGAACCCCACCCCGCCAAAGCTACGCTTTGTCTCCCCTCCCCTTACCAAGGGGAGGGGATTAAGGGGTGGGGTGTTAGGGAATGAGTGCAAGATATCTATTCTTATTAGACTACACGACTCTCTTAGAGACGTAAGGCGCGGAACGTCTCTACTTTGGTCTATACATCTGTCTCTTGAGAAGCGTCTGCGCTCTTGAGAAGAGAAGACACCAAAATAGTTCGGATATATTGCACAATATTGAGGTTCCACTCAGCGTAGGCACTCTGCGGCTGATGTCGTATTCCGTATTTGTCGCAATCTACTATGGCGAAAATTAACAATAATTACCTTAAGCTCAAAGCAGGCTATTTGTTTCCAGAAATTGCTCGACGAGTCAATGCTTTCGCAGAGGCAAACAGTAGTGCAAATATTATTCGGTTAGGTATTGGTGATGTCACCGAACCTTTACCTGAAGCTTGTCGCACAGCTATGATTAAAGCTGTCGAAGAAATGGGCGATCGCTCTACGTTCCAAGGCTACGGTCCAGAACAAGGTTATGCTTGGTTACGTGAGAAAATTGCTGCTCATGACTTTCAATCTCGCGGATGTGAGGTTGATGCATCAGAAATTTTCATTTCTGACGGATCTAAGTGCGACACGGGCAATATTCTGGATATTTTTGGTGATGATAATGCGATCGCTGTCACCGATCCTGTTTATCCGGTGTATGTAGACACCAATGTGATGGCTGGACATACGGGAGAAGTTAACGATAAAGGTGAGTTTGAGGGTTTGGTATATTTGCCAATTACGGCAGAAAACAACTTCACTGCCGAAATTCCTGACCAGAAAATCGATTTAATTTATCTGTGCTTTCCCAATAATCCTACCGGCGCAACCGCCAGCAAAGAACATTTGAAGGCGTGGGTAGATTATGCTAATTCTCATAACTCGATCATATTCTTTGATGCGGCTTACGAAGCGTTTATCACCGATTCTGAAATTCCGCACTCGATTTATGAAATTGAAGGTGCAAGAGATTGTGCGATCGAGTTTCGCTCTTTCTCCAAAAATGCTGGCTTTACTGGTACGCGCTGTGCCTTAACGGTTGTACCCAAGACACTCAAAGCCAAAGCAGCTGATAATTCCCATGTGGAACTGTGGAAGCTGTGGAATCGCCGCCAATCTACCAAGTTTAATGGAGTGTCTTATATCGTCCAACGCGGAGCCGAGGCAGTCTATTCTGAAGAAGGTATAGCACAAACTCAGGCGCTTGTCAATTTCTATATGGAAAATGCGAAAATTATTCGCGAGCAGCTAACAGCAGCGGGTTTGCAGGTGTATGGCGGTGTTAATGCGCCTTATGTTTGGGTGAAAACGCCGAATAATTTGTCGAGTTGGGATTTCTTCGATAAATTGTTGCAAACTGTAAACGTTGTGGGAACACCCGGTTCTGGTTTTGGTGCTGCGGGTGAAGGTTACTTCCGGATTTCGGCATTTAATAGCCGGGAGAACGTGGAAGAGGCGATGAAACGGATCACCGAGAAGTTTAAAGTCTAGAAAGTTGCGTTTTGCGATCGCAAAAAGCGCCTAATTACTTGTGTGCCGCCTATACCGCAAGCCGTATAGGCGGCACAGAATCTAAATATAAATATGTATGATATAAGAAGAACCAGATTTTGAATTCTCTGGTAAATCAACAGTCTTGACATTCGGACTAGGCTTTAAATTCTTCTCCTTATGCCGTCAGTTCTTTTTTCAAACAAAGACTCAATTAAGGAGATGGCAAATACCAATGTCCGCAGCTTCCCCTCAGGCAGTCAATCGACTGCTAGCATCTCTACCAGATGCTGAGTACCAGCGCCTTGTTCCCCACCTAAAGCAAGTCTCGCTTTCTCTAAAGCAAGTCATTCACGAGGTTGGTGAACCAATCGAATACGTTTATTTTCCCCATCGGGCAATAGTTTCTTTGCTCTCCACTATGGATAATGGCTCAAGCGTCGAAGTCGGCTTAGTGGGTAATGATGGGATAACGGGTATCCCCCCAGTTTTGGGAGACAACATCCCGACCACAACGGCGATCGTGCAGGTTCCTGGCTCTGCCATGAGAATGAAGGCAAGCTTGCTGAAAACCGAGTTTCAGCAGGGTGGTTCACTGCAAAGTCTTCTGCTGCGGTATATGCAAGCGCTGTACGCCCTAGTCTCTCAAGGGGCTGCCTGCAACCGCCTCCATCGTTTGGATGAGAGACTTGCCCGTTGGCTGCTGATCGTCTGTGACCGTGTACAGTCAAACGAGTTGCCGATGACTCAAGAATTTATGTCCCAGATGCTGGGTGTACGACGTGCTGGGGTCACGGAGGCAGCTAACAGCCTTCAACAAGCAGGACTGATTCGCTACAGCCGTGGCAAAATTACCATCCTGAATCGGCAGGAATTGCAAGCTGCTTCCTGTGAGTGTTATGAAAACATCAAAGGCGAGTACGCTAGGTTGGTAGGCACTGAACACAGTTGAACGCTGTTGTAAAGTAGAGATGCGATCGCCTAAGCGCCTTTCCTTTTCTTCTCAATCGCGCAGACCAAGGCGAACGGAACGCATTCGCGTTGCCGAACGCGAGCATAATCGCGAACACAGCAGTCTTAAGTCTGTCCCGCCTCTACCGCGAGCGGTAGAGGCGGCAAAATTTTCAATGTCTATCATATAATAAATAGGTTTAAGTTCCTAAATTAGCATCTTCTAACATTCGGATTGGGGTATAAATTCTTTTCCTTATGCTTCGAGTTGTTTTTTGGCAAGGACTCAAGCCGAGGAAATTCCTAATACCCCATGTCCGAAGCCTCCCCTCAGGCAGTCAATCGACTCCTAGCCGCTCTGCCAGATGCTGAGTACCAGCACCTTGTTCCCCATCTAGAGCGCGTCCCCCTTTCTCTGAAGCAAGTCCTTTACAAAGCTGGTGAATTAATCGAATACGTCTATTTCCCCGATAGCGCAGTAGTTTCTTTGATGTCCACTCCGGAAGAAGGCTCGATGGTCGAAGTCGGCTTAGTGGGTAATGAGGGGATAGTGGGTATCCCCGCAGTTTTGGGAGATAACATCGGGACTACAACCGCGATGGTGCAGGTAGCAGGCTTTGGGATGAGGATGAAGGCAAGCTTGCTGAAAACTGAGTTTCAGCGGGGTGGGTCACTGCAAAGTCTGCTGCTGCGGTACACGATCGCGCTGTACGCCTTAGTCTCTCAAGGGGTTGCCTGCAACCGCCTCCATCATCTGGAGGAGAGACTTGCCCGTTGGCTACTGCTCCTCTGTGAGCGTGTACAGTCAAACGAGTTGCCGCTAACTCAGGTATTTATGTCCAAGATGCTGGGTGTACGACGTGCTGGTGTCACGGAGGCAGCTAACAGCCTTCAACGGGCAGGAATAATTCGCTACAGCCGTGGCATGATTACCATCTTGAATCGGCAGGAATTGGAAGCTGCTTCCTGTCCGTGTTATAAAATCGTCAAAAGCGAGTACGCTAGGTTGCTAGGCACTGAACACAGTTGAACGCTGTTGTGAGATAGAGCAAGGCGATCGCCCAAGCGCTAGCTAATCCAAAAAGGCGAATATGCCCTGAAAGGTCGAATAAACTTTGGGCAACTGAACAGATTGCAAAATTATTGGCAGGGTTTTAAGGAGTAATTACTGATGTCGCTATCAACTCAGGTATCTTCAAACCTTTCGCTAGAAGAGTTTCTGAAATTGTCAGAAACCAAACCAGCTAGTGAATATATCGACGGACGCATTTACCAAAAGCCAATGCCACAGGGAAAACATAGTACAATTCAAACTGAATTAGTCTCTGCCATCAATCAAGTTGGTAAAGAACAAAAATTAGCTTATGCTTTTACTGAATTACGCTGCACATTTGCGGGACGCTCTTTAGTTCCAGATATTGCTGTGTTTGAATGGCAAAGAATTCCTCTTGATGCCGAAGGTAGAGTGGCTAATAAATTTGAAATTCATCCAGATTGGATAATTGAAATTCTTTCTCCCGAACAATCTCCAAACAGAGTTATCCGTAAAATTACATTTTCTCTACAAAATGGTACAAAGCTAGGTTGGTTTCTTGACCCTGAAGATGAATCTGTAATGGTTATTCAACCTAACCAATTACCAGAAATCAAAGAAGGACAAGATATCTTACCAGTTCTCAATGTATTAAAAGACTGGCAATTATCTGTTGCAGATGTATTCGCTTGGTTGAGTTTTACATAAAAAATTGGGCGTTGCTGAATTATCGCCCTATCAAACAAGATTAAAAATCAAAAGTTAATTTTTTAATTTCCCTTACTTCCATCTTGCCCATAAGCTTGCCAAGCTAAATCTATCAGAGCATCAGCGATCGCTGCTGCTATCACAGCATTACCTTTGCGAGTGTCAATTGTAATGTGAGGTACGAGAGAATCTTGCAAACGTTGTTTAGCAACATCCACATTTATAAATCCGGCTGGGGTGGCAATGATTAAAGCTGGTCGAATTTCTTCCGCTTCAATTAAATCAACTAATGCTGTGAGAGCTGTTTGGGCTTGACCTATAATATAAATGCCTTCTGGGTAACGTTTAGCTAAAGTTTCAATTCCCCAGGCTACACGAGTTTTATCTTTTTGGGGACGCGTCAGCGCTTCAATGCTGCAATAGACCGGATTGGCAAAAGTATTTTGAATGCGTTGTGCGATACGCACTTGCACCATCGGCACATCTACAACAATCGTAGTACGCGCTGCTAGTGCTGCGGCTCCCGCTTGCAAAGCACGCTCAGAAAAGCGAATCAAAGACTTATACTCAAAGTCAGCAGTCGCATAAATTACCCGCCTGACAATTTCATACTCTGCGGGTGAAAAGACATGTTCGCCAATTTCACTATCAATGATTGCCAAACTTTGAGCATCAGTTACGTGCCATTCCATCGGTATCAGCGCAATTTGCTTTCAGCTTACAGCTTATCAGCTTTTATACAGTCAGGAGTTAGGAGTTAGGAGTTAGGAGTCAGCAGTCAGCAGTCAGGAGTCAGCAGTCAGGAGTTAGGAGTCAGGAGTCAGGAGTTATTAAAAACTCATAACTCATAACTCAGCACTTAGGACTCAGCACTAGGAGAAGAGCGACTGAAAACAATTGACAGATAAGCAACTAACGCACCAATGAGGAAACCAGAGATATTACGAACTATAGGTAGCCACTCGTGCGTCCGCGTTACTACTGGTCCAATACCGAAGGCAATAAACAAAATTCCCCACAAAGGCGAGAAAATTAAAGCCCATTGCCAAGCAAAACCTTGTTTATCGCTGCGGGGTTGACCTGCAAATCCACAAATGACCCCACCAAGCACAGAGCTAATCAAGGTAAGAATCCATTGCTCTCGTGGTAGTCCGGGAACGGCAATGCAACCCCCTTTAAGCAAACAGCCTTTAACTGATTCTAAAGCTTGGAGAATCGCTTGGTCTTCGCCTTCTTCTCGGACAAAGTACAAGTTACCGAAGCGGGTTTGTAATTCTATCCAAAAAGTTCGCGGTAGAAGTTCATAAACTGCGTCACCGACGCTAAAGCTGAGGATATTACCACCACGGGAATCAGCAACTAGCAGAATGCTTTTGTCATCCAAACCCCAAAATTTAATTACTGCGCGACCTGGAGTGCGGTCATATTGAGTCAAAACTCTCAATTTCCAGCCGGTTTCGGCTTGAAATTCATTTAAGTCTTGGACAAGCTGTTCTTCTTGAATGTCGGTGAGAGTTTTAGCTAAGTCTACAACTGGGGTTGGTTTGTTGGGTAGTAACTCAGGATTGTCATAAGCCAGCGCAGGGGGGGAATGCATTACCCAAATTGACCCAACCAAGAAAAATACAGTAATCGATACCAGAATTCGTCGCCAAAAACAATTCTGCATGGACGTTTTTATACAAATTTAAACAGTAGATGTGAAGAAGTTATTTTTAAAATAATACGGTAAAAGTGATACTTCTTTACACTTCTTTACTTTACTCTAATCTAATGCTCTAGAGCAAAGCATTGTTTTGCATCCTCATTTTTGGGGAAAAACGGGGACTAGGGACTAGAGACTAGCAATTAGGGACTAGGTATTAAAAATTAAATATGAGGAAGAAAGAATAATTTTCTTCCCCAGTAGAGACTCGCTAATCCTCAGACCATTCCTCAGCAGCTGTGGATTGAGGCAACGAATCTTCATCATCGAAATCCCAGTTAGCAGGGTCATTGTAACCGTTGTCATTCCGGCTGCGCTGCCTCTTGGCTTCTCGTTCTCGCAACGTTAGCGCTGGTTTTGCATTGGGTGACAATCGATCAACTTGTCGCCTAGGAGATTTTTGGCGTGTAAAGGTCTTCCAGGCTGTTTTCACGCCCGCAAATATGCTGCGCGTGCCTATTTGAACGTTTTGCGCTTGCTTTTTGGCACTATCCAAGCTTTGATCAACTTGTTGAACAACTTGACTAGCACTTTTGACACCTTCGCTGACATCATCAGTTAAGTCAGTGATTTCCATACCAGCCGTGCGGATAGCATTTAGAGTTGGCGGTAACTCTCGTGAGAGGGTATCAAATAATTTTTCAGCACTGCGGGCAGCTCTAGCTAACTCCTGCAAAGCTGGTATAGCCGCTACTAAAACAGCAGTTAAACTAACGGCGACCAAAAGAATCGATAGTCCCAGCCAAAACAGGGGGTCAATCACAGTATGCTATCTATGGGCGATCTAGATGTAAAGGAACGGAATCGGGATTTTCTAGTTGCACTGTTACAGCGTTTTGCTTTTCTTGTGCGGTTTGCCGCTTAAGAACTTGGCTTTCTCGCTGAGTTGCATCTATCCCGGAGGCGATCGCTTCTCGCAATCGATCCAATGTCTCATCCCAGTTTTTCATTGCGCTGGTAGAAAGACGATCTGCCTGAATCTGGACACTTGTTGATAAATCTTCTGCCAATTCTGGCAAAGCATCGGCAGATTTCTTCAATATTTTACGCGTTTCGCGCCCTGTGCGTGGAGCCGCCAGTAAACCGGTCAAAGCACCGATGGTAGCTCCCAGCATCAAACCGCCAATAAATACTCCAGAACGGTTGTTAGACATCTTGTTTCTCTCCTTACACCCATTTTAGGTGGGTTTTCACGCCTTGCAAGTCCAAAATAATTTTACTTATTTGTTTTTAAGTGACAATATCTCAGCTTTAATTGTTGCCTTTATATCTCAGTTGATTTTACTACTATCTTTTTCTTATATTTTGTCCCCAACCCAAGTTTGACAAAATAACGCCGTTGGATTTGCTGCCCCACTAGCAGCAGGCTGAAGATTTGCCGCACTTGTTGAATTTGTACCTGTATCGATTGGTTTCCCTGCCGCAAGTTATGAATATTCTGCTGCCGTCTAGAAATATTTTCCGGTGCTTTGTCAAGTATCGCATGAGTGAAGCGTTCAGCGGCAGTTAAGCTATTAGTTATCTTCGCCAGCCGCTGTTTTAATTGCCATACTCGCCGAGCTATATAAAGTAATATTAAGGAAATAAAAGTATTAATAATAACAACTATTGTTACCATTTTTTACCTGGGGTAGATGCTTTCACGGGAGCTTGTGCGTGAAAAAGCTTGACTAGGCTATTAAATTAATCATAGCGACAGCGCTAGAAATATAGATCAGCTATTTTCAGTTTCAATAAGGTAAAAAACAAGTCAAAATAAAACCCACACCAAGCCAAGGGTAGGGGATTGCGCGTACAAAGCCTACTTTTTAACGGCACCGGCACTCGTTCAACCAGTGCCCCAAAAGTTTGAAATTCCCAAGCGGGGTTCATAAAGTTGGGTGGGACAAACATTTCAACGATGTCAAAAAATGCTAGTAATAGCAGACCATAGCCAAGCGATCGCAAAATACTCATTGAGCCTTGCTGACTAAAAGCAAACGCCTCTAACTCTTGTATTAAGGGAGTAAATCTATCAATATTTGATTTAGCCATGTTGTTAATTCTTAATTGTTAGTTGTTGGTTGTTCGTGGGCATTGGGCATTGGGCATTGGTAATAATTCTTTTCCTTTTCCCTTTTCCCTTTCCCCCTCTTAAAAAAACCCCTTTTACCCTCTTGAGATTCCCACTATCCACTTTAAAGTTTTGGAAAGTTAGGTTGCCACCACTGATGCCAAGAAAACCAGGCATTTTCCAGTTTTTTGTAAGCAGCTTCCGGGGTAGAATTCTGTAAAGGAATGGACAAATGCGCCCATAAACAACGTTGGTCTGGAACTGACTGCTGACTCAGTAGCCAAGCCAGTATACGCTCCCAGTTTCCCTCGTATAAATACTGTTTTCGGTTAAACTGTTGAGGGGTGAATGTACTGCCACCCTGTGGGTTAATACAGGCACTGAGGTAGGCTCGCTGGCGATCTACTAACAGTCCGTAATAGCCTACTCCTTGGTGCTGACGTACTACAGCAGAGGATGATATCGAAGTGTACTTTCGCATCAGTTGCCTGAGATTTCCATCTGTCACATAGCGCATTTCGATATTTAGAGGCAGGTTGTTCTGAATGTATTGATAATGTTTTTGTGCTATCAGTTCCGGATGTTCTTCAGTTGGCTCAGGTAGGGGGCTGCTAGCTTTTAGTTGCCATTGTGGTAACGGTACTGCTTCTGGGAAAACAAAGGGGGTAAGCGTGCGTTTTTCTGCGCTGGTAAGTAGGATGACTTTGGCTAAAACTAAAAGGACACTACTAAAGGTAAGAGCCAAAAGTGGAATGCGAAATTGTTTCCAAATAAACATCACCTTGAAGACGACTTAGGCTTTTGATTTTTGGGTTCATTCATACCTAGTAAAAACCAACAGAATAACCCCAAAAGTAAAACGGCAATCATGGAAAAAATCAGGGAACCATCTCCTTCATGCCAGTATTTAAATGCTTCCTCATTTCTCTTTGCTACTAAGATACCCATGAGGGCAACCCGCACGCTATTGACGATAAATGCTAAGGTGGCAGCTACTATCGGTACGAGGATTTTTTGCTGATAATTTAAGGGAAACATTAACAGAAAAAGTAGTGCTAAACCCAGCATCTGGAAAATGAGTTCTATCCCAGAACAGCCCATGTATACTTCTATACTCCCCGTTGGCAGATAAATATTCACCCCAGAACGAGCAACTTCAAATCCTGTGTACCAAAGAATGAAAGCAGAAAATTTGGCGGTGATAGGAGATATATCAATAAGCGATGAAGGTAATAATTTGGGTGCGGCAAGAAAAAACAGTGCTAGCAGTTCTCCCCTGTATTGCTTTAATCCCTTAAAGCCAGAAGCTAGTAGGGCAAGACCAAGGGCACAAATTGAAGGTGAGAGGTACAAAAAGCCATCCAAACTTTTCAGCGAAGCACTCTTGAGGAGTACTATTGCGATGATTGATAAACCCAAAAAGCTGGAAAACATTCCACTTTCTAACTTGAAAGTGTCGCGTTTTTCCCAAACTAGAGAAGATACCGCTGCCCAAAATATAAAACTGGCGCTTAACAGGTTAGGATTGTTAGCTTTACAAGTTAAAGTTATGTGAATCGCAATTAAGCCGGCTCCGATTGCTAATAGCCAGAATTGGGCATTTTTTAAACGACTGACTGGGGTCAGGTGGATTGATTTCATTTCAATGTGGCGGCAGTTTCAGCAAATATTTGATAATACGAATTTTCCATGATGTTGCGCTTTATTCGCCCTCAGGCTGTAAGCCTGGGGCTATACAAACAAAGCCTGCCTTGTCCTAAGGGACACGCTATGCGAACGCAGGCTAATTAAGAGCATACTCATAAAGAATCGGTATAAGAAGGTAGGCTGAACAAAACATAACTATTAGGTGTCTGGTAATGGGTAATGGCAATTACTAATTACCGATTTGCTTTTTTAAGTGATGTTTAATTACCGCCTACCTGCTTAGGTTAGACTTTGGCGGTTTCTTTTTCTTGCTGCTGGCGTTTGCGGCGTAATGCTACACCGATACCACCGGCTGTCAATGAACCTAAGATGGTAAAAGGTTCAGGAACAGGCTTAGTTTGATTGTAGGTGAAGTTATCCATCGCAAAATGCGTACCATCGCCATCATAACCAGCATTGGTACCACCAAAAGAGGTAAATTTTAAATTGTCAATGCCAAGGAAGTCAAAGTTCAATAGCGTAGGGGATGTACTATTGACAATCACTGTCTTTGAATACAGTGATTGTCCACCCAAAAAGCCCTCTACCAAAATATTCAAACCATTATTCCAAGCCCCTGTTAGATAAGTACTGTTAAAGTCGAACTTGCCACTATTTACACTTATAGCAGCAGGATCTCCAAATGCATTGAAGGCAACGTTGGGCGTTGACACCGTTCCATTGCCATAACCAGATGACTGAGCATCAAATACCACAGGATTCAGAGAATCAAAGTTATCCCAATTCAACCCGGCGTAACCTTGAGGGATTGAGTCCGCAAAGCCTGGAAGATCGTCAAAGGTCACAACAACCGCGTGTGCTTGTCCTGTGCTAAATGTTGCCGCTCCTAGAACAGTAAATGTTGCTACGAAACCAGCCTTCAGTAACTTCTTTCTCAGGGAAAACCCAGTTAATGTTTTGCCAGTAGAAGCTTTCAGTAACTTCTTTCTAACTTGAAATCTTGTCATTAAACTCACTTCCATAAATAGGTAAAGGTTGATGGTAGATTTACCTGGTAGTGAGATTCGCTCTTTATCTCAAAGTCGCACGCACAAACTTCCGCAAGACGCATTTACCCTGCGATAGGTGAGTGCTGCTTGTCACAACACAGCGCAGATATGACTTAAGTCTTTAATCTGGCTTTCTTTGAGTTGATAGCGATGTCTTCAGTGTTTATTCTCGAAGTCACAGTATTCAGTGTTACTAGTTTGGTAAAAAAATCAACTAGTACAGGCTTGTCTTGATGGAATCTTTAAACTAGCCAAGGTTACTGTTAAATATTTTCACCTACCAAAAGTTAGATTTTATAAGGATTGTAGGCTAAATCTAGTTATGCAGTGTATAAAATTTATGTGAATACTATTTAAATTGTAGGAAATTATTTAATAGTTAGAGAGACGCGATAAATCGCCGTTTCTACAGAAAATCTATCCGTCAATTAGTCCTTGACGCACTACTAGAAGGGTGTGGCTATACGTACAAAGCCAGACGATCACAGGCTTCAATAACCTTCATTTTCCCCAGTCCGCGCAGGCGGACTTAGTTCGTATAGTCCTAGGCTTCTAGCCTGAGGGCGAAGGGGTGCAAAATGTGAAAATATTTGTTTTAAGCACTAAAGTGCTTACTACGAAAAAATAAGGTGGGTATTATACCCCACCTTACCTAATCAAAACTTACACACAACTCAATACTCAGCTATTATTTGTGATGACCCAGCCATTTAGCAGCTGCGATTCCCAAAACGGCAGCGACAACGGGGTTGCTGAGGAACCTCATTATGGCTGGTTGCTCGGCTAGTACTTCGCGGAATATGTCGGGATGGTTGTGATATGCGAAGGATGCGAGTTTGCTGACATCATCAGCGCTCATGTGGCTTGCGTGATGAGTGGAAAGTCCAATCTGTTGCTCTAAATGACGCTCATCCAATCCTCTTTGCTTGAAGTGTTTGAAAAACGAGCGTGCTACATCATCGCGTTCGTTGGGTTTGATTTGAGCGATCGCCTTTTGCAATTCTGGCTCCATTTGGCTGGTAGGAATGCGATCGGGATGCAAAGACTTACCAAACATCTGACGACGTTCATCTGTAGTTGTCCGTTGGGCAAAATCGTCGAAGCTTTGATATTGCTTTGATGGATCAACTGGCGCATCATCCAATGATTCTACATTCCCTTGAGCCAAGTCGTTCATTATTTGACGCTTGTACTGGTCGCTACTTGACACTTTACTTACCTCCGTTGTTTAGAAAGCTCATGGCTTTCTTTATCAAATTTTCAACAGCAACTAATTAACACGTATTTAAGTTGCCTATCTTTGGTAATTAGTAATCCAAAAACTTATTACCAATTACCTCAAACCAAAATTGAGTGATTACGCGTTGTACTCAATTTTATTGGTCTGAACATCATACTTAGTGGTCAAAATCAATTGCTTATCAGGCGCATAAATCAAAACTGTTAAGTCTTGATTCGGAAAATTCTTCCGGAAACCTTGTGCTAAGGATTTTGCTAAGTCTCGCACTTCGTTAGGACGAACTTGAGGAGAAATAACAATGCCTAGTTTGTTATTATCACGCACGTAAGCATCACGAATTAATCCCTTTGATGATTTCACTACCCAGTCAGCAAAGGTTTGTCCTGTTGGAGTATTTCCTCGCTCTAGTTCCGCGTAAGCTGTACTTGTACCAATTGCTGGTTGGTTGGTTGTGCGGTCTAGTTGTGCTACATTACCGCTGCTGCAAGCAGTACTTATTGTCAGAACTAAAACCAAGACGAAAGCAGTTAATATTCGCCGACCCCGCTGAAGCAAAATCATTTTTATATCCCTCCAAAAATTACATTTGAAACCAGACAAAATATAGTTAGCCTACTTGAGGTTTTTTAAACCCACTTGGCATGTATAGCAATAACAATATAATATTTACAAATTATTTAATATTGCTATGTTTGCTATTTTGAATTTAATTGAATTTATTATTTTGCAGGTCTATTAATTAAATAGTAAGCATCCCTTAATGTTTTAATTAAGTCCGCACAGCTATCGTTTACATCTTTATCCCCCATTCTAGGGGGATAAAAGAGGTATGGCCATTTCTGTTTTTAGGCTATCTTTTCAGAAATCGAATGCACCTCTGTTATCCTATAGACGTTCTGCAAAAAGCATTCTGCTTAGTCAATCGCTTTTTTGACGTTATCTTTTACGTCTTCGACACCGTGACGTACTTCACCTTCGGCTTGCTTTGCTTTGCCTTCTGCTTTATCTTCAGGATCTCCGGTAACATTTCCTAGAGCTTCTTGAGCCTTACCTTCAACGTTTTTAGCAGTTGCTTTGGCGCGATCTTCTATGCTCATTTTTGTTCTCCTTATTTAGATACTTCTTATTTCAAAGCTTCTTTGTAACTTTGAAATTCTTTGTTATTACTTCTACAAATTAACTTAATATTGTTTCTGTAGCCTTCCGCCACAAGATATATTAGTTGTCTATGCTAAAAGAGGGAGATAAGACAATTAGATGGCAACTCGAGTACTAATAAAGCAAATAGCTAATAGTTAACAATTATTAACTATTAGCTATTTTAATAAAAAAACCCGGTTTATATGCGGAACCGGGTTAATAAAGTTCTAAGTATTATTTTGTTTAATCCAGAAAACCCATTATAGTATCTGCATCGTCAATCATATTTGATGCTACTGGACGATTGCCCATTACGGAGTAAGTTTGCGAAATTACTAGTCCACTTGAGGAGATTGGACGAATCCCAGACTCGTAAATACTTTCAACGACTTGCATTGTATTCACACCAATTGGACGAATTCCTGAAGAATTCATTGTATGAGCAACTTCCAAATGACTGGCGCTGATTGGACGTACAGTAGAAATAGCGAGTGTCTCATGAACTTCTACTTTATTTGGTGACTCTAGCAATACTTGCTTATCATCTTGCCCTTGTGCATCTGTATTCAAGCTATTACCTTGGTTATTTTCAATTTCCACTGTCGTGTCTCCCTGTAACTTGGCAACCTTTTGCCCTTGATTGATTGCTTTACGAGTATTACTAACGCTCATGACCTAACCCCCCCTCGATTGTTAAGTAAATTTTACAATAGTTAGGGTAAAAATAAATTTTTCCTTAATATTTAGAGTGTAACCTTAAAAAAGTTGCTATGGATATATACTTTTTCAAAACATAGGTATAAGTAAATTTAAATAGTAAATTTTTGTAATAAAAAATGACGTTTGATTAAGTTTATTCAGGTGTGCAATGACGTTCGGTTAGTACTCAAGTTAAAACACAGCGCATTCGCTACCATGAGGTAGGGTATTTATAGTACATTTGTATGACAGAATTTTGTCTTCAAGCGCCGTTTGTTCCTACAGGGGATCAACCACAAGCGATCGCCCAACTTACCGCCAGTATCGAAGCGAACAACCATTATCAAACTTTACTGGGAGCCACGGGAACAGGCAAGACATTTACAGTCGCATCAGTAATTCAGAAGGTAGGGAAACCCACACTTGTATTAGCGCATAACAAAACTCTTGCCGCACAACTTTGTAACGAGTTGCGAGAATTCTTTCCCAACAACGCAGTGGAGTACTTCGTAAGCTACTACGACTACTATCAGCCAGAAGCTTATATTCCCGTCAGCGACACGTATATAGAAAAAACAGCTTCGATTAACGATGAAATTGACATGTTGCGTCACTCAGCCACGCGATCGCTTTTTGAACGTCGTGATGTCATCGTTGTTGCTTCCATTAGCTGCATTTACGGTTTAGGAATTCCCTCAGAATATCTCAAAGCTGCCATTCCCTTTCAAGTGGGTATGGAAGTTAATCAACGCCAGATTTTGCGAGATTTAGCATCAATTCAATATAGCCGCAACGATATAGAAATGGGTCGCGGGAAATTCCGCGTTCGAGGTGATGTTTTAGAAATTGGTCCCGCTTACGAAGATAGAATTATTCGCGTTGAATTTTTTGGCGATGAAATCGACGCGATTCGTTACGTAGATCCGGTGACAGGTGAAATAATTAAAAGTATAGAAGCGGTGAATATCTATCCAGCGCGTCACTTTGTCACCCCAGAAGAAAGATTGCAAATAGCTTGTGATGAGATTCAAGCAGAATTAAAAGAACGCAAATCCGAATTAGAAGAAGCGGGGAAATTATTAGAAGCGCAACGTATAGATCAGCGTACTCGCTATGATTTGGAAATGTTGCGCGAGGTCGGTTATTGCAACGGTGTAGAAAACTATTCTCGCCACTTAGCCGGCAGACAAGCTGGAGAACCACCAGAGTCTTTAATTGATTATTTTCCCAAAGATTGGCTGTTGGTAATCGATGAATCTCACGTTACTGTGCCACAAATTCGCGGCATGTACAACGGCGACCAAGCCAGAAAAAAAGTATTAATTGAGCATGGATTTCGTTTACCCAGTGCTGCTGATAACCGTCCTTTGAAAGCAGAAGAATTTTGGGAAAAGGTGAATCAGTGTATATTTGTTTCCGCTACACCAGGAAATTGGGAATTAGAAATTTCTGAAAATAATATAGCACAACAAATAATTCGCCCAACGGGAGTAATCGACCCAGAAATCAATGTGCGTCCGACAGAAGGACAAATTGATGATTTGTTGGGAGAAATTAAAGATAGAGTTGACCTTCATGAGCGGGTGTTAATTACCACATTAACTAAGCGCATGGCGGAAGATTTAACCGAATATTTGGAAGATAATGGTATTCGGGTGCGATATTTGCATTCTGAGATTAATTCAATTCAAAGAATTGAGATAATTCAGGATTTGCGCGATGGTAAGTTTGATGTGTTGGTTGGGGTGAACTTGCTGCGGGAAGGTTTAGATTTACCAGAAGTTTCGCTGGTAGCGATTTTAGATGCAGATAAAGAAGGGTTTTTGCGTGCAGAGCGATCGCTAATTCAAACTATAGGTAGAGCAGCGCGTCACATTCGCGGCAAAGCAATCATGTATGCTGATAATCTCACAGGTAGCATGATTAAGGCAATTGACGAAACTGATAGGCGTCGTGGGATTCAAACCGCATACAACAAGTTGCACAATATTACACCGCAACCGATTGTGAAAAAATCGACTAATGCGATATTATCATTTTTGGAAGTATCGCGGCGTTTGAATGCAACTGAGTTAGAAATAGTTGATGAACATATAGATGAATTACCGTTAGAGCAGATTCCAGATTTGATAACTTTGTTAGAAGCACAGATGAAAGAAGCAGCGAAGAAACTGGAATTTGAAGAAGCAGGAAAATTGCGCGATCGCATTAAGCACCTGCGCGATAAATTGGTGGGACGTTAAGCCAAACTTGTAATTAGCGCACCACTAATTTATTCTGTATAGCAGCTTCCTGAACTACATTGTTGTTGCTTGTAAAGACCTGAATCCCTGGAACAACAGTGTAGTCCATATCATCTGTGATGATTTTAACTTGCCCTGCTTCTGCTCTGCTAATCGCTTCGAGGAGTAGCAGGTCATACCCATCAACAGCTTGAGATTTAAATCGATTAAGGGCTGCATCGGTTGTTGCATCATCTACTGTTAGATTAACAGGAACAGCAAGTGCCTTAACCTGACTCCAAGCCAACTGAACTTCAGCAACAACATTCGCCCGTTCTACTGGATAATTATGACGGTATTCCTTGATTGGCACGCGCCCATAGGACTGGATGTAAATCTCATATTCAGTTTTCTCAATGATATGAGCAAGTTCAGCTAAAATTAACCCAGAGTAGCTCAAGGTGGCTCTATTTGAAAGAGCTAGCTTGAGATAGTTGGGATAATTCTTGATTTGGTAAGGTTTAGCACCAAACCCAGCATTTGTATAAGTTTGCCAAAACCACACGTTGGTGTCTACAAGGAAAATATCATCCTGTTGCGGAGTATCAACTCTGATGTCGATGACATCGGCTTGGATGTTGAGGTTAACCGCCATACTTTAAAGAGTTGCAGCCTGCTCTGCCATTACCACATCTACGGCATTACGGTGTTTCTCATCAGAGTAATAGCGTTTAGCATTAGCAATCACCTGTTCAAGAAGATTCCACCCATCAGAACTCAGAGAAGTGAATTCAACCAACTGATTCAGGTTATCTGCTGGAATGTCCTTCAAAAGTTGACCAATTCCAAAGTTGAAAAATGGAGATGCAAAAACTTTAACCTTGGTAAAATCCAACTCCACAGGTTCGTTCCCAAGCAAACGTGGATGAATCTGGTCATATAGCTTATGTCCACCATCAGCAGTGATGGCATATTCGCCGACAATATCGTAAACCTTGTATATCATTTCTCTATCTCCCGCTCTCTAGAACATGCGCTTCTTGAGTTGAGGAACTTCAGAAGCTAGACAGTAGTAGGACTCATTACATTGAAAGGTTATATTAACCAGCGTTCCGGAAAAACTAGTACACATGTTTTCATATCTAACTCTATTATCCCCTATAGCGACGTAACCATCATTACTGAAAATCATAAGGTTTCCATGATTTTTCTTTACAAATTCTTGCAGTAAATGTAAACCTGCGCCCCGTCCAACTCCATTCGGGTTGGTGGTATTTCCCAGCTTAAATGCCCACTCTAGAGCTTCAGTGGTTTTCATGGTTGCATTTTCAGATAAAGTGCGAACACTATTCGGGATACCAATGCCAAAGTCAATGACTGTTAACTGGAGAGTACCTGCTTCAGGATAGTTTTGACCGCAGCTAAACACCCCTATTACAGACTGGCTATGCTCAAAGGCATTGAGATAGATTTCTACGACTTTTCCTGTAATCGCCTCCTGTAATCCAGGACTGATATTGACCCAACCTTTGCCCAGCCACTTGTATCGAAGGTAGTCGGCTATGGCTAGGGGGTCATGCTGGCGATCGCTTCTGTAGGGGATAGAGTTGCCATCCCAAGGTTCCCTATTATAGCCAAAATCATACAGGAATCCATTCTGAGCCAAGTTCATGCGAATTTGCTCGGCAAGTGTATTCCAGTCAAAAGTGACATGCCCACCACGAGTTTCAATCAGACGAGCTATTCCCCCTAGAAAAGCAACACCAATATGCCCTAGAAATTTGCAATAGTGGAAATAAACTGTAATTTTTAAGCGGTCTTCAGGGAGTTGCGTAATGTCATACCAGTCTTTAAATAGTCTATTAACATTACGAGGACAGTCGTCCATTGTGCGTACATAAAGAATTGGTGACTGAGTTTCGGAATGTAAGAGCAAGGCAACTCCAAATAATTTTTATTCTCTATAATTTTGAGTAGTTCGTATAAATAATAATCTAAGCTTTAGTTTAATGTAAGTGAGTTCAATGAGAAAAGCTTGCCACTTCGATTGCACTACTTTAATTAGTACTAAAATACTATATTTCTGGAAGATGCGATCGCTGATTTGCACCTATAGTATAAATTGAACCAACATAAGCTACACGATGGGATGGCAAGATTTACACTTTTCCACTAACCTGACTATCACCATCCGCGTAAAGTTTTGTGTACCTGCGCCAGATGCCACATATAATCATCAATTTTGTATTTGTCGGCAGCTTGAACTATGTATTTGAAAGCCATTTCAACATCATTCTGGGCTTCGTAATACAATCCTAGATAAAGATGACTGTAAAACTTGCCGCCTTTGCCTTCTAACTCACCAACAGATAAAATATCATCTGGCGTACAATTGCCAGCATACAAATCGTAAATGCCTCGCATTACCCGTCGCGGGTCATTTTTTACCATTAATAGAGAACTGCGTGCCTCTGCCACACTCGCAAGCCTTGCAATGCAGAGATATCGCCAGACTGTTTCTTCTACATCTTGGGCGTTTACTGTCAAATCTACCTCGAATTGTTGAGCGCCCTCAGCATATCTTTCTGCATAATAGTAAGATAATCCACGTTGCCACAGATAAGGTTTGAGACGTGCATCAAGTTGCTCTGCCATATTGAAATCTTGAATCGATTCATTAATTTTGGCAAGCTGAAAATTGACCATACCTCTTTGGATATAAGCTTTTGGATCTTCGGGTTGATTTTGGATGATATCGTTCCAGCGTTTAAGTTTATTTTCGAGAGAATTTGAAAAAAACATTTGTTAGTGCGATCGCCTTTGCTAATCTGAATTTATCTTGTATATTTTCAGCCTAAAAGAGAAAATGTCAATCTCTAACCGCCCTTACCCATCTTCTAATCAGTGTTAACCAGTAAGCTATTAGTGAGATACTAAACATTTGACGTTATCTTTTCCTTCCCTATGACCAATACGATCCAATTTCCTTGGCAACAAGAAGCGATCGCTCGTCACAGTCAACGTCTACTGCACAGTTATCAACATTGGACAGGAACTTCTCTACTCAATGTCAGCGGTACATCAGAGGAAATAGCACAAGCACTTTTTGTTTTAGTATCTCACGGCACCCAAGCCGACCCAATTTTTAATTATGGCAACCGCAAAGCGTTGCAACTATGGGAACTTAGTTGGGAAGAATTTACCAAAATGCCTTCGCGCAAGTCAGCGGAAAAGATAGTGCAAGAAGAACGCGATCGCCTTTTAGCAGAAGCAGCATCCAAAGGCTTTAGTAATTTTTCTGCTGTGCGTATCACCAGCACTGGCAAGCGCTTTCAAATCCAAGACGGTATCCTCTGGAACCTTATAGATGAGCAAAATCGGCACTGTGGTCAAGCTTCTGTTTTCTCCCAGTATAAATTTATTTAGGTAAGGCACCAATTCTGTACGTGCAAGAACAATTCTGGAAAGAACTCTAGAAAGTCATACTCAAATTCATCGTAGTGCGTTGTAAGTTCACTTACAGCTAGATTCAACATAAAAGACCTGTTGAACCGCATTGATAGCCTTTTTGATATCCTCTCAAGGGCATTTTCCACACCAGCGACGTTGCGGTAAGAACCTAACCAGTCTTCAGATGCAACGCGAGTAATTACTCCTCTAACTGCTACGGGTATCTGACCTTGATAAGCTTGAAATGACTCGTATATCTCTGCCGTAAACTCCTCAAGAGTCACGTTTGAATAGTCAGACCAATTTTTTGCCAGGAAGTGATCGTAAAAAATATCTACGAGTACTCCTGCAAATCGCCTGTAACTAGAACTGATGCGCTGTTTGCTACGTTGAACGACTGCGTGACAGTCCGTAAATTTATCAATGACTTGATGACACTCAATTCCTCGCAGGATATGAGAATTTAATTCCCGGCGAGCCGACCCCTTTACAATGTCCGCAAGGAGATTTCCTAACCGATTCTCTACATTTGGTTCAGATAAAAATAGGTGGGCTAGCCAGTTCATTTTTGGGACACTATCCGCAGCAATGCAACTAGATTATTTTACTCACCACCGTAGCAAAAAAGTAAACGTTAAACACCTACCAATGTAAAATCTAAAATCTGCCCATCGGCTAGAAGAAACTACTCGAAAATTTCTGTATTGTGAGGCTAGTTTCTCAAAAATGAGTAAAAACGCTTGTGGTTCCAATTAGAGACAATAATCCGATAACAATCACGCCTTATGTAACTTATGGGCTGATCGCTGCTAACGTCTTAGCATTTCTTTATGAATCAAGTCTTCCTCCCCAAGCATTAGATCAATTTTTGCACTTGGCGGCTGTAGTACCGCGAGAACTAACTGCCAGTTTTTCTGGAATTGCTGTAAATCAACCAGTGCCAGAGTGGGCAAGCTTGATTAGTTCCCAATTTCTCCACGGTGGTTTGTTGCACTTGGGAGGTAATATGTTGTTTCTCTGGATTTTTGGTAACAACGTTGAAGATAAGTTAGGACATTTCAAATATTTGTTTTTCTATTTATCTTGCGGTGTTTTGGCATCGTTAAGCCAGTGGTATTTTTCACAAGGTTCTAATATTCCTTCTTTGGGAGCGAGTGGAGCGATCGCCGGGGTTATGGGTGCATACATTCTCCGCTTTCCCCAAGCTGAAATTCTCGGTGTAGTTCCTCTAGGCTTTTTCTTCCCCACCTTCCGCGTTCCAGCTTATTTCTTTCTCGGATTTTGGTTTCTCCAGCAAGCTTTCTACGGAGTCGCTAGTTTAGAAACACCTACGAATATCGGTATGGAAAACGGCGGAATTGCTTATTGGGCGCACGCCGGCGGTTTCGTGTTTGGGGCGATTCTCGGTCCGGTGTTAGGTTTGTTTAGCGACAAATCTAAGGAAGAATATTTGTATAGGCAGTGAATTTGAGCGCAGAAATTCCTAATTATCTATAGCAATTCGCAGGTAATTTGTGAATAAAGCGATAATTCCTTTCCTGCTGTCCTTGCCAGCATTTGACAACGTAGAGACGTTACACGCAACGTCTCTACAGCTGGATTGCTTGTAATTAAACTTATCAAATATTGAATTTTTTGTGGGAAACAGGCTAAGAGTGAAATTCCCCATTCTTATCCTTAGCAGCTGCCAGCCCAACAGGATATATTGCAATTAATCAATAATAAGGAAAAACATCTGTGTTTCCCCTTTACGACGAAAACCCGACGCGAATCACTCCGTATTTCACTTACGGGTTGATTGGGATGAACATTTTAGTTTTTCTTCATGAAGTCAGTCTATCAGGACAAGCATTAGAGCCTTTTTTCCAGTCGTATGCGGTAATACCCCAAGAGTTAACCACCAACTTTGCCGGAGAATGGACAACGTTATTTACGTCACAATTTTTACACGGTGGTTGGTGGCACTTAATCTCGAATATGGTGTATCTCTGGGTTTTTGGCAACAATATTGAAGACCGCTTGGGTCATTTCAAATATATAATTTTTTATTTAGCGTGCGGCGCTTTAGCTGCTTTGTGCCAGTGGTTTGTCGGCGTGAATTCGCAAATTCCATCCTTGGGGGCAAGTGGTGCGATCGCGGGAATTTTAGGTGCGTACATCATCCGCTTTGCCCATGTCAGAGTTGTCACCTTAATTTTCTTAGGATTTTTTGCCACGACCATCAGAGTTCCCGCACTAATAATAATCGGGCTTTTCTTTGTCCAAAATGTCATTTCTGGTCTAGCCAGCCTGCAAGCAGCCGCCAACATGAGTGTAGAATCAGGAGGAGTTGCTTACTGGGCACACATCGGTGGTTTTGTATTTGGCGTAATTCTCGGTCCGGTATTTGGGTTATTTAGGCAAGATTAGTAGAGGACAGGGGGATGAGGGGGACAGGGGGACAAGGAGAATTTTTCTCGCACTCTCCCACTCTCCCCATCCCCCCCTCTCCCACTCCCTACTGCATCACCCAACTGACACTTGTCGTTCCTCAGGTGGAAAGACTCGTGTTGGAATTGGCTGAGGCATAGAAACGATGATATCAGCGCCATTGATAACAGTTCCCAACAGCCCCAATTCAGATTCAACCAATTGATCGACAGCTTCACCGAGCATGTTTTCTTGTGTATAATTTGGTCGTGCTACCAAGACTATGCCATCGCTGTAAGGTTGAATTAACAAGGGGTCATTAGATAAACTTAGAGTACCAGTATCTAAAATTACCAAATCATAACGTTGACGAGCATCTTCCATCAGCTTTCGCATTTCGCTAGATTCTAGAATGGCAGCAGATTGGCGCAAAGGACCCGGACTAGGAACAATGTATAAATTTTCAACCCCAGGAACCAAGTAAATACATTCACTCAAGCTGCCGTAATAGCGTAAGGGTTCAACAGTGGCATGGGGGTCGAGAGTAACATTGAGGGATTGGCAATGGGAAGGCGATCGCAAATCTGTTTCAATAATCAAAGTTCGTTTGCCAGCACGCGCAGAAGCGATGCCCAAATTATAAGCACTCACCGTCTTTCCTTCGGAACTGCTGGTGCTAGTAATCAATACCACCTTCAAGTTTTTGCCACCAATGCGGCGCAAATTACTGCGGAACTTTTCATAAAACTCTAAATAGGGAGACTCAGCAGAAAGTATTGTTGGAACTGCATCTAAACTTAAATCATCAACTGGCATTAAAGGCAGTTCGCCCAGCAAAGCCACTTCTCGTTGTTTGAGGTTGTCGCGGATATCTTCTCTGGTTTTGAAAGTACCTTCCAGCGCTCCCAACAAAAATATTACCCCACCACCAACCAACAATCCAAGTATTGCGCCTACACCCAAAGTGATGGGTACATTCTTATCCGGTCTTTGGTCGCTAATGACTACTGGTGGTCTAGCAATGCTGAGACTAGTAACAGTTTCTGCTTCTGCCGTTCTCGCATCAGCTAGCTTTGCTTGCATTTGGTCATAGACAGCTCTTTTGAGTAGAATTTCCTGTTCTAAACGCGATCGCTCCAATTGCTTATTCGGTATCAAAGAATACTCGGAACGCAATCGCGCCTCTTGTTTGATTTCGTCACCTAGCTGCTTTTGGAGAGTATCCCGTTGGGTTTGCAAAGCCACCAGTTGATTTGCCAATTGTTGGCGGGCTGGGTCTAAATTGCTATTGCTGCGAATAGCTACAGGGTTAGGAGTCAAAGCCGCAGCCGTACCGCCACCACCTACTACCTCAGCTGCACGTTGTTGCAACAATTTTTCCGCAGTTTCTTTCTGACGCCGCAACTGAATCATTGTCGGGTGTTCTGGTCGCAAGTCTTTTCTGAGCAGTTCAATTTGCGACTCAGTTTGATAAATTTGCGATCGCAAGTTGGCAAGAATCGGATCGGCACTCAAAGCCGAAGATACATAAGCTTGGTTAACTGTCAACCCCAGCTTATTTTGTATACTGGCAATTTGAGCATCAATACCAGACAGCGTTAATTGAATTTGCCGTTGCTGACCTTGGCTGATAGTGACTGCGTTCAGCAAACTGCCATTTTCAGCAGCTAATATAGCAGGTCGTTCTACGCGATCGTATCTTTCTAATCTCTGTTCAGCAGCTTGCAATTCTATCTTCGCTCGTGGTAAACGCTCGTTAATTTTGGTAATAATTGCCTTTAATCGTCCAGTATTAATCTCACCGCTTAACCTGACCATTGCTTGCATCAACGCCAGCACAGTCTCTTGTGCCCGCTTTTGGTCACTATCTTTATATTGGATTTGAATAATTGCCGGCGCTGCTACTTCTCCTTCCTTGGCTGCTTGCGGAACACTAAGCGCCACATTTTGAGCAATTGTTTTCCGATCAACCTTTAGTTGCGCTGCCACAGGTTCAATTATCTGGTCTGACAGCAAAATATCTTGAGTCAATTCTTGCCCTTGCTGCTGGATTTGCGTACCAGTTGCCGAGAAAGAAACTGGCGGACGAGTGTAGGCAAGTGCAGCAGTGGCTACATAACTAGGGGCTGGATCTGGTTGCACAGCTACCAGAGTTGACCCCGCTACAACTAAACCAAAACTGGCTAATCCAATCCACTTGTACTTATCAAAAGCAATCAGGTAGCGCTTAACAATCGGTGGAGCCATGACAATAATCAAATTCTTAGGCAGGTTTTAAAAGAATTGCAGAAGCCGGAAAAACAAAGCGATCGCATCTTTCATCTTAAAGAAGTTTTGTAACCAACAGTTTAAGAAAGAAAGTAACTACCTTCTGTTACCGTTAAATGTGTCAAAAAAGCGGATAAAACTGTCAACATTGAAGAAAGGTCGAGTAATCGTACTCAAAACATTAGTAATTTTACCGATCAGGTTTCGACCTACAACAATAACATCATTGTCTTGTAGCGGCACGTTTTGAGACGCATCGCCAGAAAGCGCCTTTTTCGCATCAAGTCTCTGAGTAACGGCTTTACCTCGCTCGGGATCGAAGCGAACAAGAGCAATTTCTCGGAGATTTGCAGTATCGGGATTAATTCCTCCTAAAACATCTATAAAACTACTACCATTAGCCACTACTTGAGTGCCAATTCCATTAGCGGCATAGTTTAGAATGCGGATTCTAATTTGCGGTTGAGCTAGAGTTGAACGAGCTACTAAATTTCGATCATAACCATCATCAGCACCGATTTCTCGACGCGGCACAATTATCGCATCACCGTCTTGCAACCGTAAATTAGGCAATGAGCTAGCATTTTGCAACGTCGCATACAAGTCAATAGTTTGTGAAACTACAGAACCATCAATCAACTTGCGGCGCACTTGCACTTGCCGCAGGTCTGCGTTCAGCGTCGAACCACCAGCTATCAGCAGTGCATCACCAAGACGGGGTGTCGGCGAACCGATAGGATAAATTCCTGGACGCGGCACTTCACCACTAATCGTAACTTGAACTGGTCGCGCTCCTGCCAGCCCGACTGCCACAACCGGATCGACTAAAAAGCGGCTTAAACCCAAGCGAATTTTTTCTTGAGCTTCTTCCAAACTCAAGCCTTGTACCGAAACTATTCCTAATTGCGGCACTACAATATTGCCTTCTGGATTTATTTGCGCTTGAAAACTCAACTCTGGACGTTGCCCTGTCAGTGATAAAGCCACAATCGGATCAATCACAAACCGATTTAAACCAGAGCGAATTTTTCCTTCTGCTTGTTGTAAAGTTAAACCTTGTAGCGACACTGTACCCAGTAGCGGCACTGTAATATTGCCTTCAGGGTTTATTTGCGCTTGAAAACTCAAATCGGAAAACCGCTGAACTGCAACACTAATTACATCTCCAGGTCCTAAACGGTAGCGACCTGGAGGACGCTGAACCGTTATCCCCAATACATCTCCGGGTCCTAAAAGATAGCGACCAAGTTGGGGTAAGATTCCGTCGTTAACACCCGCAGGTGCAAAATCAACACTCGATGGGGGTGAGGGAGGCTGCCCTGGCAACTGTCCTGGAGATGGTAAAGGTTGAGCCACAACATCCGGGACAGATATTGTACAGAACACCCCTATTTGAAGACTTACAAGACACAAAGCGCTAAATACACGCGTACATGAACTGGGAACTATCAACATCGATGCAATCAAGCTAAATTAAGAAATGCTGCGCCGAGTGGCTATTTTACTCTGGAAATACGCTGAGTGCCTGCTCTTAATCACAGGTATATTTATACAATTTATGTTTTTTGCATAACCTAAGAGCGAAACGTAACTCCTACTTTGTTCTCTTGACTCCTGACTCCTTTTATAAAGGACCTGCCATTAATGCCGCTTGGACTGTTTCACCAATAGACTTGGTTAAAGACCAAGTTGTTTCTACTTGTCCCAAAGGTTCCATCGGAATCATAATGCTCACACCAACCCAAGGGGCACGCTGCTTGCGTAACTGTGCTAATTGATCTGCCACAAACCACTGTAAAGGTGATGGACTTCCACCATTGGGCATAGCATACCATTGCAAAACCGCAAATGTTTGCTTATCTGTGGAGGCACGAAAAAATCTAGCCTCTACTTTAACTTCAGTTGATGCTTGTTTAACCGTAAATTCCGCAGGGCGATATTGAGCTACGTTCCACTGCTGCCAGCTTTGAATCTCTGTCCACTCTACTTCTGGTTGGTCTTTGGAACCAGTTTGCGGCAGCAAAAGCAAGATAGCCTGGGTTTGTGTTCCTTGTTTTTTGGTGATTTGCATCAACCATTTGCGTCCACCAATCTGTTGTTCACCTTTTTCAATTGTTTCCCAACCAGGAAGGTTTAACCCTTGGGAACGCAACTGCCTCAATTGCTTGATACTAGTGATAGGAGGCAGCTTTTGCCATTGCCATTGTCCTGCCATGTATCCGGGAACAGCTCCTATTACCAGCAGTAGTAGTAACAACAAAAGCGCTGCTACTTTGGGAAATTGGTTTTCTTTGAGTAATTTAGAAAAGGAAATCATAAAAATTTGCAATACTTACGCAAAATTTTACTTGCTAAAATCACTTCCTGAGTTCAGTTCTCGCTAAATATATGTTTGTTTCATTAATACAGGTAAATTGTATAAACCCTACGGCTACACGAACTTACCTGATTTTAGCTTGAACGGCTATTCATCCCACGTCTAACCGCGAAGCAAAAGCGTGGGATGAATAGCCGGACAAAAACGAGGTACACCCCCGACCTATGATAACCATCAGCTATCGAGGGAGCGGGGTGTCCGAGTTTTTGTCAATCTCTGGAGTTGGCAACGAGTCAATGAAGTCTTCAAGTATTTGAGTCATAGTCTTGTCTTTCCATGCTGAATATAAACGCAACTTATTTAATCTGCGCTCAGACATTCTTAAGTTCAATGTTTTATTCTTCATTAACGCCAGTACAATAACGTTACATTCAGGACTTACGCATTGACAGGAAGTTGACTATGTGCATTCAAGCCAACCTTTTGTTTAAGATGTTCCAGAATGAAGTCACGAGCTACCTGAAGAGATAAATTTCTTTGGAGTTCATACCAGTTTT
>JAESGY010000288.1_pt1 | contig 30924 bp, 26 predicted proteins | sample 9269841 | NCBI WGS metagenome assembly JAESGY01 (sample SAMN17022865, study PRJNA683097) | algae metagenome | isolation source: Spirirestis rafaelensis WJT71-NPBG6 and co-occurring heterotrophs from... | place: USA: Pinto Wells, Joshua Tree National Park, Colorado Desert, CA | collected 2006-08-15
CATCCCCGCGCAGGCGGGGATCCATAAACACTTATGGTGGGAGGAAGGGCGGAACCGTCTGCGCTTCATCCTGCCCTGTCAGCGGCTATGGATCCCGGGCTCCGCTGCGCGGCCCCGGGATGACAGGCGGCACCGCTGGTTTCCCTCCCCACAAGGTGGAGGAGAGCCCGTCGCGCTCAATCGGAAACCCTACTTCGCCAACCCCGCAGGATGAAGGCAGGGTCGTCACTCCCGCCGCAGCGCTTCGATGGGATCGAGCCTTGCCGCGCGCTGCGCCGGATAGAAGCCGAAGAAGATGCCCACGAGGGCCGAGAAGCTGAAGGCCATGAGGATGGCGTTGGTGGAGACCAGGGACGGCCAGCCGGCGAGCTGCGCCACCAGATAGGCGGCGCCCGCGCCGAGGCCGATGCCGAGCGCCCCGCCGATGGTGGAGAGCGTCGTCGCCTCGATGAGGAACTGGCTGAGGATGTCGCGGGGCCGCGCGCCCACGGCCAGGCGCAGGCCGATCTCCCGGGTGCGCTCGGTGACGGAGACCAGCATGATGTTCATGATGCCGATGCCGCCCACGAGAAGCGATACGGCGGCCACCGCCGCAAGCAGCGCCGACAGGGTGTTGGCGGAGGCGGAGGCCGTGTTGGCGATCTCCGTGAGGTTGCGGATCGAGAAATCGTCCTCCTGCTCGCCCGCGACCCGGTGGCGCTGGCGCAGCAGCCGCGCCATGGACTCGATGCCGGGCTCGATATCCGCCTCGTCGGCGAACTTGACGAAGATGGAGCCCACGGAGCGGTCCTTGGCGTAGTTGCGCCCGATCACCCGGCGGCGGCCCGCGTCGAGGGGCACGAAGATCACGTCGTCCTGATCCTGCCCGAAGGCCGACTGGCCTTTCGACGCCATCACGCCGATGACCCGGAAGGGCACGTTGCGCACGCGCACGGCCTGGTCGATGGGATCGTCTTCTCCGAAGAGGTTGCGGGCCACGGTTTGGCCGAGGACCACGACGATGTCGCCGCGGCGGATCTCCTCCGGGTCGAAGGCCCGTCCCAGGGCCACGTCCCACTCGCGGGCCGCGAACCAGTCGAGATCGACGCCGTAGATGCGGGTGCCCCAGTTGTTGCCGCCGGCGACCACCTGCGCGCCGCCCTGCACGAAGGGCGCGGCCGCCGTGACTCCGTCGATCTCGCGCCGGATCGCCTCCGCGTCGTCGTCGGTGAGGGTCGAGGCGGCGCCCGCGCCCAGCCGCGCGCCGCCTTGCGTCACGTTGCCGGGCGTGACGATGGCGAGGTTCGCGCCCAGCGACCGGATCTGCCGGTCGACCAGGTTGCGCGCCCCGGAGCCGATCGCCACCATGGCGATGACGGCGGCGACGCCGATGACGATGCCCAGCATGGTGAGAAGGCTGCGCAGAGCATTGGCCATGATGGCCGACAGGGCCGAACGGACGGCTTCGACCCACCTCATGCGACGCTCTCCGGAAGGAGGGCTCGCGCGTCGAGGGGCGTCTGGCGGCGATCCTCGACCACCTGGCCGTCCTTGAAGCGGACGAGGCGGCGCGCATGGCGGCCCACCTCCGCGTCGTGGGTGACGAGCACGATGGTCGCGCCCTCCCGGTTCAGCTCCTGGAACAGGCCCAGGATCTCGGCCGCGGTGCGGCTGTCGAGGGCGCCGGTGGGCTCGTCGGCGAGCAGCAGGCTGGGGCTGTTCACCAGCGCGCGGGCGATCGCCACGCGCTGCTGCTGGCCGCCGGACAACTGCATGGGGCGGTGATGGGCCCGCTCATTCAGGCCGACGCGGGCGAGCGCCTGCACGGCGCGCTCGCGGCGGGTCCTGCGGTCGAAGCCCGCATAGATCATCGGCAGTTCCACATTGGCAAGCGCGTCTGCCCGCGGCAGCAGGTTGAACTGCTGGAACACGAAGCCGATCTCCCTGTTGCGCAGCCGCGCCAGCCCGTCCGCGTCGAGGCTCTCCACGGCGGTGCCGGCGAGGCGATAGCGGCCGGCGGTGGGCCGGTCGAGGCAGCCGATCAGGTTCATGAAGGTGGACTTGCCCGAACCGGAGGGTCCCATGACGGCGACGAAATCGCCCGCCTCGATGTCCAGGGAAACCCGGTCGAGCGCCACCACCCGGCCAGCGTCGAGATCGTAGACCCGTCCGAGATCGCGCGTTTCGATGAGGGCCAACGGGGCGTTCCCTAGAACATGCGCGGCGGCCGGGGGCGGGTCCCGGACGCGGGAGCGTTGGCGTCCGCCGCCGCGCCGGCGCGCGGGCCGCCTCCGGTCACGAGGGCTGCGCCCTCCGGAAGGTCCCCGCGGAGCACCTCGGTGAAGGAGCCGTCCGTGACGCCGAGGCGCAGCGGGACAGGCTGCGGATGGCCGTCCTGGCCGACGCGATAGACCCGGCCCTCGCTGCCCGTCCCTTGCGGCCCATCCGGGCCGCGGTCCCCTCGGCGGGGATTGAGCCCTTCCGCCGCCGCGCTTCCGATGGCGGGCGGGTTGGGAGCCGCGGCGGGCTTGAAGCGCAGGGCCGCGTTGGGCACGCGTAGCGCGTTCTCCCGCTCGTCCGTGATGATCTGGAGGTTCGCCGTCATGCCGGGCAGGAGGGCCTGGTCGCGGTTCCTGACGCTGATCACCGCCGTGTAGGTCACCACGTTCTGAACCGTCTGCGCGCTGAGGCGCACCATGCGCACCACCCCGTCGAAGGTGCGGTTCGGATAGGCGTTCACCGTGAAGGCCACCTTCTGCTCCGGCTTAAGGCGGCCCACATCCGCCTCGTCGATATTGGCGTAGATGTCGATCTCCCGCAGGTCCTGCGCGATGGTGAAGAGGGTGGGCGCGGACAGCGAGGCGGCCACCGTCTGGCCGAGCTCGATGTCGCGCTTGACCACCACGCCGTCCACCGGGGACTTGATCTCCGTGCGGGCGAGGTCGATCTCGATGTCCCGCAGCTTGGCCTGCCGCTGCAGGATCGCGGCCTCGGACGACTTCAGGCCTCCCTCGGCAAGGGCGATGTCGGCCTTCAGGCCCACCATCTCGGCCCGGTTCGACGCGATCTGCGCCTCGGCCGAGGCGAGGTTGGCCCTTTGGATGTCGAGCTGGGTTCCCGCCTGCTCCAGGGCGTTCTGCGTTCCCACGGAGCGGGCGGTCAGCTCCGTCTGCCGTTCCAGGTTGCGCTGCGCCTCCGCGAGCTGCGCCCGGGCGCGGTCGCGCTGGGCCACCCAGTCGGCGGCCTGCGCCTCGGAGCGCTGGAGCGCCGAGCGGGCCTTGTCGATCTGGGCGTTCTTGGTGTCGCGCTCCGCCCTCGCCTGGGCGAGGTCCGCGAGCGCCGCGTCCCGGCGGGACTTGATCTGCTCCGAATAGAGGCGGGCCACCACCTGGCCCTCCTTCACGGGCGTGTTGTAGTCGGCCAGGATCTCGACCACCTGGCCGGACATCTGCGAGCCCACGAGAACCGTCGTGACGGGGTTCAGGGTGCCGGTGGCGCGAACGCTCGCCGTGATGGGGCCGCGGTCCACGGACGCAAGCCTGTAGGGCGCATCGGACGCGCCGCCGGCAGGACGCCACAGGACGAAGCCTGCGGCCCCGGCCACGACCAGGAACCCGAACACCCATAACCAGACGCGCCGCACCGGCCGATCCTTTTCACCCGCAAGGCTGATGCGGGCATTGTGGCCCAATTCGAGGCGGCGTTCGAGTTAACTCTTTGTCATCTGCCGGCTGGGACCCAGGGTCACGACCGCTTGGCGATCAGGTCCCGCAGGGTCGTGATGGTGGACGCGTCCGCGACGCCGTCCACGCGCTCGGGCCGGAAATGGCGCTGGAAGGCCGCCACCACCTTTTCGGTGTTCTCGTCGAAGACCCCCGTGATCTTGAGGCCGTAGCCGTACATGCCGAGCATGGCCTGCAGCGCCTCGATGGGCATGCCCTGATCGCCCCGGGCGAAGAAGCGCCCGTCCTGGATCGAGGCGGGCGGCACCCAATGGCCCACCCCCGCCGCATGAAGGCGCTGCCAGGGAAAGGCCTCGCCCGGGTCGAGCTTGCGGCCGGGGGCCACGTCCGAATGGCCGAGGACGCGGGCGGCGGGGATGCGCCAGCGCGTCACGATGTCCCGGGCAAGGGCGGCGACGCCCTCGATCTGCGCGTCCGGAAAGGGCGGCAGCCCGCCCGGATGGCCCGGATTGGCGATCTCGATGCCGATGGAGCAGGAATTGATGTCGGCCTCCCCGTCCCAGTAGGAGACGCCCGCATGCCAGGCCCGCCGCCCCTCGGGCACGAGCTGAAGCACCCGGCCGTCCCCGAACACGAAGTAATGGGCCGAGACCTGGGACATGGGGTTGCAGAGCCATTGCAGGGCCTCGCCCTCGTCGGGCATCCCCGTGTAGTGGAGGACGAGAAGGTTCGGTCGCCGTCCGTCCTTGCGCTCCCCGTGGTTGGGGGAGGGAAACACCTTGGCGGCGACAGGGCTCTCGGGCGGCGGAGGAGCGCTCATGCCCTCACCGGAGGTTTCGCTCGGCGGCGACGCGCTCCCAGGCCGCGTTGATCACCGCCAGCCGCTCGGTTGCAATCTTCACCGCCTCCGGCGGCAGGCCGCGGGCGATCTCCCGGTCCGGGTGGTTCTCGGCCACGAGCCTGCGGTAGTGCCGCTTCAGCTCGTCGTCGCTCATGGTCCGCTCGGCCTTGAGGATCAGGTAGGGGTCGTTGGCCTGTCGCACGTGGCGGGCGGCGATGCGCGTGAAATCCGCGTCCGAGAAGGAGAAGATCGTGGCCACGTCCCTGAGGTAGGCGAATTCCGCGTCGTGAACGGCCTCGTCCGCCTTGGCGATGTGGAAGAGGCCATCGAGCACGTCCTCGAGAAGGGCGGGCTCGTCCCTGAACTCGTCGCTGATCTGCCGGGCATAGGCCTCGAACCCGTCCGAGGTCTGCTGGGCGAGTTCGAACAGGCGCTTCACCCGGTCGTGCTCGCTCTCCGGAACCTCGACGATCTGCTCGAAGGCCCTGACCTCGCGGTCGACCACCACCCCGTCGGCCTTGGCCATCTTGGCCGCCAGGGCGACCAGTCCCATGGTGAACACGACGTCGCGCGGCGGCTTTCCGAAAAAAGCGCCCTCGCGGTCCACCAGCATGTGGCCGGCGACGCCGCCCAGGAGAGCGCCGATCGGTCCCCCGAGCGCCAGGCCGATGCCGGCGCCACCCAACTTACCCCAAATCGACTGAATCATCGTGAGCTTAGTGGTACGCTCAACCGGGCCCAAAAGAAAAGGGGCCGAGATGATCTCGGCCCCTCAAATCCGGTCGGAAACGGCGGGATCAGCGGCAGTAGAGATTGCCGTACATGTCCTGATACGTGCCGTAGGGGCAAGCCGGTTGAGGCGTCGTGGCTGCGCCGACGACCGCGCCGCCAGCCGCGCCGATCGCCGCGCCCGCAAGGGCGCCGCCCGCACGACCCGTCGCCGCGCCGCCGATGGCCGCGCCCGCGAGACCGCCGATGGCGGCGCCGCCGACGGCGCGCTCGCCGGGCGTATTGCAGGCGGCCATGGACAGGGTGAGGGCACCCGCGGCAATCGCTGAGATGATCTTTTTCATGGAGGCTTCCCTTTACATGAGTGGGCTGGAGGCTGCCCAACTCTCCTTAGCTTGACCTTATGCTGTCGCCAACTCCTCAGGGAAGAAAGAGTTCCTTGGGCAAGCTGGGCCGTAAAGCAATTGTGATGACGTTCGCAGGCCCGTCCCCATCGGGCGAAGCCGGCGGTCCCGGGAAAAACCTTGGGCCGGCGCCGGTTTCGACCCCCTCGGCCGGTTGCCCGGCCACACCCATGCCCCGTTTGACGGCCACCCACCGCACCCCTGCGATCCTTGCCCACCGGAGCTCCCCATGACTTGGCCGCATCTTCTGAGAACAGCGATGGTTGCCATTCTCGGAACGATTGCCTTGGCCCTGGCGTCCCATGCCCGCGCCGAGGGAGGCGAGGAGCCCAGCCTCGTCTCCCCCGACCAGGCGGAGGCTTTCGCCAGGGCGTCTGCCGCTGCCGAGGCCCCCGATCCGGCCGCACCGGAGGAGCCCGCGGCCGAAAAGCCCGCCAAGGGGTCCGGCAGGAAGACCGGGAAGATCGCTGCCCCTGTGCCGGAGGCGGCTGCCGAAACTCAGGCGGTCTCAGGAGCGGAGCCGGCAGCGGCCCCAACCGACGCCAAGTCAGGATCCCGTCAGGCCGATGCGGTTCGCGCGGTCGCCCTCAAGCCGCTGATCGCGCGCCATGCGGCGGCAAACGGGCTGCCCTACGAACTCGCCGACGCCATCATCCGCCTGGAAAGCCGCTACAACGCGGGCGCCCGCAACGGCCCCAACATGGGCCTGACCCAGATCAACGTCAGCACGGCCCAATCCCTCGGCTATCAGGGCGCGGCCGCGGGCCTTCTCGATGCGGAGACCAATCTTCGCTACGGCCTGAAATACCTGGCTGGGGCCTACAGGCTGGCGGGCGGCGATACCTGCGGCACCATCCTGCGCTATCAGTTCGGCCACCGCACCCAGACCATGACGGGCGCGTCGCGGGTCTACTGCGCCAAGGTGAAGGTGATCACGGCCGCCGCCAACTAGGCCCGTGGCCTTGACGGGCGGCTGCCTTATGCACCACATCCCTCCTGTCAGCCGGCCGGGCGGCCGCTTCGAGTTCGCTCGGGGAGGAAAGTCCGGGCTCCATGGAAGCACGGTGCCGGATAGCGTCCGGCGGGGGCGACCCCAGGGAAAGTGCCACAGAAAGCAAACCGCCCCTTAGGGCCCTCGGGCCCCGGGGTAAGGGTGAAAGGGTGCGGTAAGAGCGCACCGCGGACGCAGCAATGCGCACGGCAAGGTAAACCCCACCGGGAGCAAGACCGAATAGGGATGACAGGCGTTCGCGCCAGGCCCCGCTTCCAGGCTCGTCGTCCGGGTTGGTTGCTCGAGGCGGTCAGCAATGATCGTCCCAGAGGAATGGCCGCCACGCTCGAAGTTTAAGGCTTCGGGCCCTACAGAACCCGGCTTACAGGCCGGCTGACACCCTTTTCCACAGGTTACGATTCTGCAGAAAGCGGTGCAAACCGTTGCTCCGCTTACGGTTCATTAACTCTAATTGCGTCTCATGCGGACAGCAGGCCTGGAGGCTTGCGGCCCACCCCCGTTCCGTTGACGCCCATAATAACCCATGTTATCCCAAACCATCCCGTTGACGGTGTCTTCCAAAGGGGAAGTCGAGCGCTCAAGAAACGCTGACGACCTCCCTTGGACAGTGGCGTTTTCGCCGGCTGCGGGAAGCGGATCGAACAGATCCGCGGGGGGGCTGACAATCAGGAGCGCGCGAGCTGCGGCCAATGAACCGCTTCGTGTCCAATTTCACCAACAAGTTGGATTCGAAGGGTCGCGTCTCGATCCCCGCATCCTTCCGGGCCGCGCTGGCCAAGGATGGATTCGAGGGGCTCTACGTGCATCCGGCGCTGGACGCGCCGGCTCTGGACGCGGGCGGCAATGTGCTCCTGAACGAGATCGATGCGTTCTTGTCGACGCTGTCGCCTTATTCGGACGAACGGGATCAGCTGTCGACGGCGTTGTTCGGCACCAGCGAGGTTCTCAAGGTCGATCCGGAGGGGCGTGTCATCCTGACGGACTCAGTGAAGGCTCATGCCGGGCTTGGCGATGCGGTGACGTTCGTCGGGCTCGGACACAAGTTCCAGATTTGGGAGCCCGAGCGCTTCCGTGCGCACTTGGAGGAGGCGCGCACGAAGGTCAGAGACCTGAAGAAGATGCTCGGACACCGGATCGTGGAGTCGCGAATGGGGCAGGAAACCTTACCAGGAGTGCGGGAGCGATGATGGGACGCGGCGACGGCCCAGGAGCCGGAGCCGCTGGCGGACCGACCCGTCACGTTCCCGTGCTCTTGGCTGAGGTCTGCACGGCGCTCGACGTGAAGAGCGGCGGCCTGTTCGTGGACGGCACCTTCGGCGCGGGCGGCTACACGCGCGCCATCCTGGACGCTCATCCCCAGAACAGGGTCATCGCCATCGACCGCGATCCCGACGCGATCGCGGGCGGCGCCCCGCTCGCGGCGAAGTTCAAGAAGCGGCTGATGCTCGCGTCCGGCCGCTTCGGCGATCTCGACGGGATCGCGCAGGCGCAGGGCGCAGGCAGCGTCGACGGGGTCGTGCTCGACATCGGCGTCTCGTCCATGCAGCTCGACCAGGCCGAGCGCGGATTCTCGTTCCGCAACGACGGCCCCCTCGACATGCGCATGGAGCGCGAGGGCCCGAGCGCCGCCGATCTGATCAACGAATCCTCCGAGGCCGAACTCGCGGACATCTTCTACCATTACGGCGAGGAGCGGCGCGCCCGCGCGGTGGCCCGCGCCGTCATCGAGGCGCGGCGCAGGCAGCCCTTCGAGACCACCCGCCAGCTCGCGGATCTGGTCGCCTCCCTGATCTGGCAGGAGCCCGGCGGCATCCATCCGGCGACCCGGGTGTTCCAGGGGCTTCGCATCGCCGTCAACGACGAGCTCGGCGAGCTGGTGCGGGCGCTGCACGCCGCCGAGCGCATCCTGAAGCCGGGCGGCCGCTTGGTGGTGGTCACCTTTCATTCCCTGGAAGACAGGATCGTGAAGCAGTTCTTCGCCGCCCGCACCGGGCGCGCCGCCGGCGGATCGCGCCATCTGCCGACCACGGCCGCGCCCGAGCCGACCTTCGAGGCGATCACCCGCGGACCCGTGGTTCCGGGCGAGCAGGAGATGAGCCGCAATCCGCGGGCGCGTTCCGCCAAGCTCAGGGCGGGCGCGCGCACGGATGCGCCGGCGCAGGAGCCCTTAAGCGCCATCACGATGCTGGCCGAACTGCCGCAGACGGCCGAGAAAAGAGGAGGGCGCCGGTGAAGAAACTGCTCCACATGGTGGCGATCTCGGCCCTCATCTCGTCGGCGGGCTACGCCTATTCCATCAAGTACGAAACCCTCTACTACGCCGAGCAGGTGGCCAAGCTGAAGGCCAAGGCGCAGCGCGAGCGGGAGGCGATCGCCGTGCTTCAGGCGGAATGGCAGTTCCTCGACCGCCCGGACCGCCTCCAGGCCGCGGCGGACCAGCATCTCGATCTTCAGCCCCTGAAGATCCAGCAGCTCGCCCGCCTGTCCGATCTGCCGAACCGGCCCGAGCGCGAGGACGGGATCGGCCGCAAGCTCGAAGCGCTCGGCCTGCTTGAACCGACGGCGACCCCGAAGGACAAGAGCGCGAACGCCCGCACCCCGACGACCCAAACCCCGAAACGGTAAGCCCGTGTTGCAAGAGCCCGATCCCGAACCCCAGGCTCAGAGCCTTCCGCCCAAGCGCAGCATCCTCTCCCATGCCCGCGAGCTCTTCCGCCTGCGCGCCGACAAGAGCACGGCGCGGGTGGGCCTTGCGGCCGTCTGCTTCGTGGGGCTTTTCGGCCTGATCGGCGGCCGCCTCGTCCATCTGGCGGTGACGAGCGGAAACACGAGCGAGGTGCGCCGGGCGGCCTCGTCGGAAATCTCCGCGGCGCGCCCCGACATCGTCGACCGGAACGGCGAGATCCTGGCCACCGACGTCAAGATGGTCTCGGTCTTCGCCGAGCCGCGCAACATCATCGACAAGGACGAGGCCGTCGAGCTGCTCACCGCCGTTCTCCCCGATCTCGACGCCACGGAGCTGCGCAACAAGCTCGGCACCAAGAAGGGCTTCGTCTGGGTCAAGCGCGAGATCACCCCGCGCCAGCAGGCGGAGGTGCATCGCCTCGGCATCCCGGGCGTGGGCTTCCTGCCGGAGAACAAGCGCGTCTATCCGAACGCCGAGGCCGCAGCCCATGTGCTCGGCTTCGCCAACGTGGACAACGTCGGCACCGCGGGGATCGAGAAATACATCGACAGCATGGGCCTGCAGGACCTCAACGGCGCAGGCTTCAACATCTCGGCCGCGGACCTGAAGCCGATCCAGCTCTCCATCGACCTGCGGGTGCAGCATGCCCTGCGCGACGAGCTTGCCAAGGGCCTGGCCAAGTTCAAGGCCAAGGCCACCGCCGGCGTGATCCTGGACGTGAACACGGGCGAGATCGTCGCTCTGGTGTCGCTGCCGGACTACGACCCCAACAACCCGGTGGACGCCCTGGCGGACGACAAGATCAACCGTATCAATGTGGGCGTCTTCGAGATGGGCTCGACCTTCAAGGCCCTCACGGTGGCGATGGCGCTCGATTCCGGCAAGTACAACATCAACTCGACCTTCGACGCTCGCTCCGGGCTGCGCTACGGCCGGTTCACCATCGGCGACTACCACGCCACCCACCGGGTGCTGAGCACGCCGGAGGTTTTCGTCCACTCGTCCAACATCGGCACCGCCCGCATGGCGCTGGGCATCGGGGTCGACGGCCACAAGGCCTTCCTGCGCAAGATGGGGCAGCTCACGCGCCTCGAGACGGAGCTGCCGGAGAACGCCGCGCCCATCGTGCCGCCGCGCTGGGGCGAGCTCAACACCATGACCATCGGCTTCGGGCACGGCCTCGCGGTCGCGCCGCTTCAGGCTCTCGCGGCGGTGGGCGCGCTGGTCAACGGCGGGGTGATGATCAAGCCGACCTTCCTCAAGCGCGACGAGGCTGCGGCCCGCGAGGGCGCCCTCCAGGTTCTCAAGCCCGAGACCAGCGAGGCGATGCGCTATGTGATGCGCCTCAACGCCACGCATCCGAACGGGTCGGCGTCCCATGCGGCCATCGCGGGCTTCTTCGTGGGCGGCAAGACCGGCACCGCCGAAAAGGTGATCAACGGCCGCTATTCCAAGACCAAGAACTTCACCACCTTCACGGCGGTGGTTCCGGCCGACAAGCCGAAATACGTGTTCCTCACCATCATGGACGAGCCGCAGGCGGTGGAGGGCACCTACGGGTTCTCGACGGCGGGCTGGAACGCGGGGCCGGTCACCGGCAACATCATCGAGCGGGTCGCCCCGCTTCTCGGCGTGCCGCCCCGCTTCGAGCCGCCGGCGCAGCCCTTCCCCCTCATGTCGCGCCTCGGCGCGTGGGGCTCCAGGCCATGACGGCGCGAGGCATCCCCCTCGGCGGCCTGCTTCCGGAGGTCGAGAGCCTTCCGGACGCTTCGCTGCTTGTGTCGGCGATTGCCTCCGACAGCCGCAAGGTGGAGCCGGGAGGGCTCTTCTTCGCCGTGCCGGGCACGAAGGTGGACGGCATGAGCTTCGTGCCGCAGGCCGTGGCGGCGGGCGCCCTCGCCATCGCGGGCGAAGCGGAGCGCCCCTCCGATCTTCCCGCCGGGGTGGCCTATCTCCAGGTGCCCGACGTGCGCCGGTCGCTGGCCCTTGCGGCCTCGCGCTTCTACCCGCGGCAGCCCGAGAAGATCGTCGCCGTCACGGGCACCAGCGGCAAGAGCTCGGTGGCCGATTTCACGCGCCAGCTCTTCGCGGTGCTGGGATACAGGTCCGCGAGCCTGGGCACGCTCGGCGTCATCACCTCGGACGGGGCCGCCTACGGCTCCCTGACCACGCCCGACCCGATCTCCCTTCACGGGACCCTCCACCGCCTCGCCGGGGACGGCGTGACCCGGCTCGCCATGGAGGCCTCGTCCCACGGCATCGACCAGCGCCGCCTCGACGGGGTGCGCCTCCATGCGGCGGGCTTCACCAATCTCGGCCGCGACCATCTCGACTACCACGGCACCACGGAAGCCTATGCCAAGGCGAAGCTGCGCCTGTTCGACACCCTGCTGCCGGAGGACGCCCCCGCCATCATCAATGCGGACGGGCCCTTCGCCGACGTTTTTCTCCGGGGCGTGCAGGCCCGGGGCCTGAAGCTTCTCACCACGGGAAGCATGGGCGAAACCCTCCGGCTGGCCGAGGCGCGTCCGGAGGGCTTCCGGCAGGCGCTTTCCGTCGAGGCCTTCGGGCGGACATACCGGACCGAGCTGCCGCTTCTCGGCGCGTTCCAGGTGGAGAACGCTCTTCTGGCCGCAGGCCTCGTGCTGGCGGTGGAGGGAGAGGCGAGGGCCGCCGAGGTTCTGGAAGGCTTCCGGGGCCTGAAAGGCGTGAAGGGCCGCCTGGAGCAGGTGGGCGAGGCGGACGGCGCGCTCTGCATCGTGGATTACGCCCACAAGCCCGACGCGCTCGCCCATGTGCTCGACGCCCTGCGCCCCTTCACCGGCGGGCGGCTGGTCTGCCTCCTGGGCTGCGGCGGCGACCGGGACCGGGGCAAGCGCCCGCTCATGGGCCGCATCGCCGCCGACAAGGCCGACGTGGTGATCGTCACCGACGACAATCCCCGCTCCGAGGACCCGGCGGCGATCCGCGCCGAGGTGCTGGAGGGCGCCCCGGGCGCCCGGGAGATCGGCGACCGGGCGCTGGCCATCCGCACCGCCGTGAACGAGCTCCAGAGGGGCGATGTCCTGCTTGTGGCCGGTAAAGGCCATGAAACGGGCCAAATCATCGGCGACCGGACCCTGCCGTTCTCGGACCATGACGAGGTCCTGAAGGCTCTAGCGGAGAGGCAGGGATGAATTCGCCCCTATGGACCCTGAATGAGATCGCAGCCGCCACCGGCGCCCGGATCGGGCCGCGCGTCGCGCAGGGGTCCGGCGCGTCCATCGACACCCGCACCCTGGAGCCGGGCGACCTCTACTTCGCCATCCGGGGCGACGTGCATGACGGCCATGATTTCGTGCCCGCCGCCCTGGACAAGGGCGCGGCCGCGGCCGTGGTGTCGGCCGAGAAGGCCCCCGGCTTTGCGGACCAGAGCAGGCTCATCGTCGTGCCCGACGTGCTCGAGGCCATGCGCCGGCTCGGGCGCGCGGCCCGGCGGCGGACGGCCGCCAGGATCGTTGCCATCACCGGCTCCGTGGGCAAGACCGGCACCAAGGAGGCCATGCGCCTTGCCCTGTCCCGGCAGGGCGCGACCCATGCGTCGGTGGCCTCCTACAACAACCACTGGGGCGTGCCGCTCACCCTCGCCCGGATGCCGCGGGACAGCGACTTCGGGGTGTTCGAGATCGGCATGAACCATGCCTATGAAATCCTGCCGCTCACGGCCATGGTCCGTCCGCACGTGGCGGTGATCACCACCATCGAGCCGGTCCATATCGAGTTCTTCCCCTCTCTCTGGGGCATCGCGGACGCGAAGGGCGAGATCTTCTCAGGGCTCGAGCCCGGCGGCGCGGCGGTGATCAACCGGGACAGCCCCTATTTCGACCGCATGAAGGCCCATGCCCTGGCATCAGTGGCGGGGCGGGTCATCGGCTTCGGCGAGCACGAGGCGGCGGATGTGCGCGCCGAGCGGATCATCGTCAAGCCGGACCAGTCCATCGTGGAGGCGCGGGTCTTCGGCCAGCCGCTCGCCTACCGGATCGGCACCGCCGGGCGGCACATCGCCCTCAATTCCCTGAGCGTGCTCGCCGCCTCCCACGCGCTCGGCGCGGACCTCGCGCTGGTCGCCCTCTCCTTCGCGGACCTGAAGCCGCCGGTGGGGCGCGGCGAGCGCACCGTGCTCTCCGTCGGAGGCGGCGAGGCGCTTCTCATCGACGAGAGCTACAACGCCAATCCGGCCTCCATGCGCGCGGCGCTCGCCAATCTCGGCGCGGTGGAGCTGGGCCGCCATGCCCGCCGCATCGCCGTGCTGGGCGACATGAAGGAACTGGGAGACAAGGGACCGGGCCTGCACGAGGGCCTTGCGGAGGCGGTGGAGGCCAACGGCATCGACCTGGTGTTCGCAGCCGGGCCGCTCATGAAGAGCCTGGTGAGCCATCTGCCGAAGGCGCGGGTCGCGGTCCATGCGGAAACCTCCGCCGAGCTGGTGGAGGCGGTCTGCGCCGCCCTTCGCCCGGGCGATGCGGTGACGGTGAAGGGCTCGCTCAGCATGAAGATGGCTCTGGTGGTCAAGGCCCTGAAGGAACGATACGGCGCGAGCCCAACGGCGCACGCGCTGAAAGGATAGTTTGTATGTTGACCTGGTTGGCTGAGCTCAGCCCCTATTTCAGCCCTCTCAATATCTTCCGCTACATCACGTTCCGCACCGGCGGCGCGACGGCGACCGCGATGCTGTTCGTGTTCCTGTTCGGCCCCGGCATCATCTCGCTCCTGCGCCTGCGCCAGGGCAAGGGGCAGCCGATCCGCGAGGACGGCCCGCAATCGCACCTGATCAGCAAGCGCGGCACGCCCACCATGGGCGGGCTGATGATCATGGCGGGCGTGCTGGTCTCGGCCCTGCTCTGGGCCAATCTCGAAAACCACTACGTGTGGATCGTGCTCTTCGTCACCGTGGGCTTCGGGGCCATCGGCTTCTACGACGATTACCTGAAGGTGACGAAGCAGTCGCACAAGGGCTTCTCGGGCCGCTCGCGCCTTGCCATCGAGTCTATCATCGCCGTGCTGGCCTGCATCGCCATCTCCTACATGGCGACCCCGGGCCTGGCCAACAAGCTGGCGCTGCCCTTCTCCAAGGAGCTGATCTTCAATCTCGGCTGGTTCTACATCGTCTTCGCCGCCTTCGTGATCGTGGGCGCGGGCAATGCGGTGAACATCACCGACGGGCTCGACGGGCTCGCCATCGTGCCGGTGATGATCGCGGCCGGCACCTTCGGCTTCATCGCCTACCTGTCGGGCAACGCGGTGTTCTCCAACTACCTGCAGATCCATTTCGTGCCCGGCACCGGCGAGCTTGCGGTGATCTGCGGGGCCCTGATCGGCGCGGGCATCGGCTTTCTCTGGTTCAACGCGCCCCCGGCCCAGATCTTCATGGGCGACACCGGCTCCCTGGCGCTGGGCGGCCTGCTCGGCACCATCGCGGTGGCGGCCAAGCACGAGATCGTGCTCGCCATCGTGGGCGGGCTCTTCGTGCTGGAGATCATGTCGGTGATCATCCAGGTGGCCTCGTTCAAGCTTACGGGCAGGCGCGTCTTCAAGATGGCGCCGATCCACCACCATTTCGAGCAGCTCGGCTGGACCGAGCCGCAGGTGGTGATCCGGTTCTGGATCATCGCCGTGGTGCTGGCCCTCGTCGGCCTCTCCACCCTCAAGCTGCGGTGAGCCGATGACCCCCGTCACCACCTTCGCGGGCAAAACGGTTGCGCTTTTCGGCCTCGGCGGCTCGGGGCTGGCGACCGCCGTGGCCCTGCGGGAGGGCGGGGCTCATGTGGTGGCCTGCGACGACAATCCAGCGAAGATGGCCGAGGCCGCCGCCAGGGGCGTCGAGACGGGCGATCTGCGCGGGGCCGACTGGTCGCGCTTCGACTCCCTCATCCTCTCGCCCGGCGTGCCGCTCACCCATCCCGAGCCGCACTGGTCGGCGAAGCTCGCGACGGAGGCGGGCGTCGAGATCATCGGCGACATCGAGCTGTTCTGCCGCGAGCGGGCGAAGGTCGCGCCCCATGCGCCCTTTGTGGCGATCACCGGCACCAACGGCAAGTCCACCACCACGGCGCTTATCGCCCATATCCTGCGCGAGGCCGGCCGCGACGTGCAGATGGGCGGCAATATCGGCACTGCGATCCTCTCCCTGGAGCCGCCGTCCGACAGCCGCATCCACGTGATCGAGTGCTCCTCGTTCCAGATCGACCTCGCGCCGTCGCTTGCGCCCACCATCGGCGTCCTCCTCAACATCTCGCCCGATCATCTCGACCGGCATGGGACGATGGAGAACTATGCGGCGATCAAGGAGCGGCTGGTGGCGAGGGCGGGGAGAGCCGTCATCGGCATCGACGATGAGCTGAGCCGCTCCATCGCCGGGAATTGCTCTGCGTTGGGGGTCGATGTCACCCCTGTTTCTCTCGCGCCGATGGGCACGAAGGGCTTTTTCGCTGACGGCGCGACTTTGGTCCACGGGACGTCCTCCGGCGCCGTGCCTGTAGCCGACCTATCCGGCATCGGTTCGCTTCGCGGCTCGCACAATGCGCAGAATGCCGCCGCCGCAGTCGCGGTCGCCATGGCGCTGGACGTTCCCGCAGAGAGGATCGGATCAGGGCTTCATACCTTTCCCGGCCTGCCTCACCGCATGGAGGAGGTGGCGCGACGGGGCGCGACGCTGTTCATCAACGACTCCAAGGCCACCAACGCGGACTCGACCGAGAAGGCGCTCAAATCCTTCGACGATATTCTCTGGATCCTCGGCGGGAAGTCGAAGGAGGGCGGCATCGCGCCGCTGAAGCCTTACTTCCCGAAGATTCGAAAAGCTTATCTCATCGGTGCGGCTTCGGATGATTTTGCCGCGACCCTTGGAGGAGACGTTGCGCATGTCCGTTGCGGCACCCTCGACAAGGCCGTCGAGCAGGCGGCTCGCGATGCTGCGGCCGTGAGCGGCCCATCGGTCGTCCTGCTGTCGCCGGCCTGCGCCTCCTATGATCAATATCCGAACTACGAAGTGCGCGGAAACCATTTCCGCGATCTGGTCCGGGGCTTACCCGGCGTTGAAGTCAAGGGGGCCTGAAGATGGTGTCGCGCGCGGAACGCTCGGCTTTCGGCGATTGGTGGTGGACGGTGGATCGCCTGCTGCTGGCGGCGCTCGCGATCCTCATGCTCTCGGGCCTCGTCTTCCTCATGGCGGGCGGTCCGCCCGTAGCGGAGCGGCTCGGGCTCTCCACCTTCCATTTCGTCAACCGGCAGGTGCTCTTCCTCCTTCCGGCGCTCGCCATCATGATCCCGGTGTCGTTCCTGTCCCTGCGCCATATCCGGCGTCTGGCCCTGCTGGTCTATGTGGCGGGCATGGCGCTGGTCCTGCTGGCGTTCCAGTACGGCCCGGAGATCAAGGGCGCCCATCGCTGGATCAGCATCGGGCCCCTCGGCATCCAGCCGTCGGAGTTCGTCAAGCCCGCCTTCGTGGTGATCGCCGCCTGGGCCTTCTCGGAGGGCGCGCGGCGCAAGGACATGCCGGGCGCGCTGCTGGCCCTGCTGATCCTGCCCGCCACCATCGTGCCGCTCATCCTCCAGCCCGATTTCGGCCAGACCATGCTGGTCACCATCGTGTGGTGCGGCCTGTTCTTCGTGGCGGGGCTGCACTGGTTCTGGGTGATGGGCCTGGGCGGCGCGGGCCTCCTGGGCATCGGGGCGGCCTATGAGTTCCTGCCCCACGTGCGCGCCCGCATCGAGCGCTTCATGGACAAGTCCTCCGGTGACACCTTCCAGGTGGACACCGCCACGGAATCCTTCGCCCGCGGCGGCTGGCTCGGCCGCGGCCCGGGGGAGGGCACCGTGAAGCGCATCCTGCCCGACGCCCATACGGACTTCATCTTCGCGGTCACGGCGGAGGAGTTCGGCATCGTCGTGTGCCTGCTGCTGCTCCTGCTCTTCGCCTTCATCGTGCTGCGCGGCCTCTCGCTTGCCCGCCGCAACGAGGATCCCTTCTGCCGCCTTGCGGCCACGGGGCTCATCCTCATGTTCGGCCTTCAGGCCTCCATCAACATGATGGTGAACGTGCACCTCATGCCGGCCAAGGGCATGACCCTGCCGTTCATCTCCTACGGCGGCTCCTCGCTGCTGTCCCTGGCGCTGGGCATGGGCTTCCTCGTCGCGCTCACCCGCCGCCGCCCGCGGGCGGAGATGATGGAGCATTTCCACCGGGATGGTCTGCGCGGATGAACGCTCCCCTCATCCTGCTCACGGCGGGCGGGACCGGCGGCCACCTCTTTCCGGCCGAGGCCCTCGCCAATGCCCTGAAGGCCTCGGGCGCCCGGGTGGCGCTCGCCACGGACAAGCGCGCCAACGCCTATGCGGGCTCCTTCCCGGCGGACGAGATCGTCGAGATCCCCTCCGCCACGCCCTCGGGCCGCTCGGTGCCCCAGATGGCGCGGGCGGCGCTGATGCTGGCGCAGGGCACCCTCAAGGCCGCCGCCGCCATCCGCCGCATGAAGCCCGCGGTGGTGGTCGGCTTCGGGGGCTACCCGACCGTGCCCCCCGTGGCGGCCGCCTCGCTCCTGCGGGTTCCCGCCGTGATCCATGAGGCGAACGGCGTCATGGGCCGGGCCAACCGCCTGCTCGCCCGCCGGGCCTCCGTGATCGCCACGGGGTTTGCCGACATCAAGGGCATACCCGCGGGCGTGAAGGGCCGGGTCGTCCGCACCGGCAACCCGATCAGGCCGGCGGTCATCGAGGCGGCGCGGCAGCCCTACCCCTCCCTCGACGGCAAGATCCGCCTCCTCGTGGTGGGCGGCAGCCAGGGCGCGCGGGTGATGAGCGACGTGGTTCCCCCGGCCATCGAGCTTCTGCCGGGGGAAATCCGCTCCCGCCTCCAGGTCTGCCAGCAGGCGCGGGGGGAGGATCTGGAGCGGGTGCGCGCCCATTACGGGAAGCTCGGCCTGGAATTCGAGGCCGAGCCCTTCTTCAAGGACCTGCCGGGGCGCCTGGGCGGGGCCCACCTGGTGATCTCCCGGTCCGGGGCCTCCACGGTGGCGGAGCTCGCAGCCATCGGCCGTCCGTCGATCCTGGTGCCCCTGCCGGGGTCCCTCGACCAGGATCAGGCCGCCAACGCCAGGACCCTGGGGGACCTGGGCGCCGCCATCGTCCTGCCGCAGGCCGAGTTCACCCCCCAGCGCCTGGCGGACGAGATCCGCCTGCTCCTTCAGGAGCCCGACCGCTTGACGGGGGCCGCCTCTGCCGCACATAGCGCGGGCATCACGGATGCGGCGGAGCGTCTGGCCGAGGCCGTCCTTCAGCTCGTCCCCTCGAACAACAACGGAAAAAACCCATGAAACTGCCGCCGAAGCTTGGTCCCATTCACTTCATCGGCATCGGCGGCATCGGCATGTCGGGCATCGCCGAGGTCATGCACAACCTCGGCTATACGGTGCAGGGCTCGGACGCCTCCGACAACTACAACGTCAAGCGCCTCAACGAGAAGGGCATCAGGACCTTCATCGGCCACAAGGCCGAGAACGTGGAGAACGCCGAGATCGTCGTGGTCTCCACCGCCATCAAGCGCGACAACCCGGAGCTGATCGTCGCCCGCGAGCGCCGCCTGCCGGTGGTGCGCCGCGCCGAGATGCTGGCGGAGCTCATGCGCTTCAAGTCCTGCGTGGCGGTGGCCGGCACCCACGGCAAGACCACCACCACCTCCCTCGTGGCGACCCTGCTCGATGCAGGCGGGCTCGACCCCACAGTGATCAACGGCGGCATCATCAACGCCTACGGCACCAACGCCCGCATGGGCGACGGGCTGTGGATGGTGGTGGAGGCGGACGAATCCGACGGCACCTTCCTCAAGCTCCCGGCGGACGTGGCCATCGTCACCAACATCGACGCGGAGCATCTCGACCATTTCGGCACCTACGACGCCATCAAGGACGCCTTTCGCTCCTTCATCGACTCGATCCCGTTCTACGGCTTCGCGGTCATGTGCATCGACCACCCGACCGTCCAGGACCTGGTGGGCCGCATCGAGGACCGCCGCATCATCACCTATGGGGAGAACCCGCAAGCCGACGTGCGCCTGATGGACGTGGATTCCCGCGGCGGGCAGAACCGCTTCCGCGTCATGATCCGCGACCGCCGTCCCGGCTTCCGGCTGGAGCTCGGAGACCTCGTCCTGCCCATGCCGGGCGCGCACAACGCGCTGAATGCCACCGCCGCCATCGCGGTCGCCCATGAGCTCGGCGTGTCGCCGGACTCCATCCGCAAGGCGCTCGCCGGCTTCGGCGGCGTCAAGCGCCGCTTCACCCGCACGGGCGATTGGAACGGCACCACGGTCTTCGACGATTACGGCCACCACCCGGTCGAGATCGCGGCGGTTCTCAAGGCCGCCCGCGCGTCAACGGACGGGCAGGTCATCGCCGTGGTGCAGCCGCACCGCTATTCGCGCCTGTCGTCCCTGTTCGATCAGTTCTGCACCTGCTTCAACGATGCGGACGCGGTCATCGTCGCGCCGGTCTACGCGGCAGGCGAGCAGCCGATCCCCGGCGCCGACCGCGACGGCCTCGTGGAAGGGCTCAAGGCGCGCGGGCACCGCAACGTGATGGCCCTGGAACGGCCGGAGGATCTCGCAGGCCTCGTCAAGGGGATCGCCAGGCCCGGCGACTACGTGATCTGCCTCGGGGCCGGCAACATCACCCAATGGGCCTATGCCCTGCCGGGCGAGCTCGAGGCGCTGGGCGAGAAGGCGGCCTGATGTTTCCCGACATATCAGCCGACCTGAAGGGGAGGATGCCCGGGCTGCGGGGCAGGCTGGAGGCGAACGCGCCCACGGCTCCCCTGTCCTGGTTCCGCACCGGCGGCCCGGCGCAGGTCCTGTTCACCCCGGTGGATGCGGAGGATCTGGCCTATTTCCTCGGGCGCCTCGACCGGAGCATCCCCGTTCTGGTGGTGGGCCTGGGCTCCAACCTGCTCATCCGCGACGGCGGATGGGAGGGCGTGGTGATCCGCCTGGGCAAAGGCTTTGCCGAGATGGCGGTCGAGCCCGGGCATCGGGTCCGCGCCGGCGCGGGCGCTCCCGACGTGAAGGTGGCGCGGGCGGCGGCGGAGGCGGGGATCGCCGGGCTGTCCTTCCTGCGCGGCATTCCCGGCACCATCGGCGGGGCCCTGCGCATGAACGGCGGGGCCTATGGCGGCGAGACCAAGGACGTGCTGGTGGAAGCCAGGGGCGTGACCCGCACGGGCGAGCCGGTGGGCTTCACCAACGCCCAGATGGGCTTCACCTATCGCCATGCGGGCGTGCCCGAGGACGTGATCTTCACCGAAGCCCTGTTCGAGGGCCGCCCCGGCGACCCCGCGGCGATCCTGGCCGAGATGAACGCCATCACGGAGGCGCGCTCCTCCACCCAGCCGGTGAACACCCGCACGGGCGGCTCCACCTTCAAGAACCCCCCGGGCCGCAAGGCCTGGGAGCTGGTCGACGCCGCCGGGTGCCGGGGCCTGCGGAAGGGGGACGCCCAGGTGTCGGAGATGCATTGCAACTTCCTGATCAACCACGGCTCCGCCTCGGCGTCCGACATCGAGGCCCTGGGCGAGGAGGTGCGCCGCCGGGTCCGGGAGATGTCGGGGGTGGAGCTGGAATGGGAGATCAAGCGGGTCGGGCGGCCGGGCGCTGATGGTTAGCGGTTGGTCGTCGGTGGTGCCGGGCGGCCCTGCGCGGCCTTCAACCACTCGCGACAAACCACCCACCACCCACCGCAAGCCCCCGAATCAGTTCGTTAACGCCCGGCTGCTCGGTTGAGCGGGGCAAGGGAGACCACAGATGGCCAAGCACGTTGCCGTTCTCTATGGCGGCTGGTCGGCGGAGCGGGAGGTGAGCCTGTCGTCCGGCCGGGCCTGCTGCAAGGCCCTGCAGGAGCAGGGCTACAAGGTGACGCCCATCGACGTGCAGCCGGACATCTCCACCGTGCTTCAGGCCACGGCTCCGGACGTGGTGTTCAACGCCCTCCACGGCCGGGTGGGCGAGGACGGCACGATCCAGGGCCTGCTGGAGATCCTGAGGATTCCCTACACCCATTCGGGCGTCCTCGCCTCGGCGCTCGCCATGCAGAAGGACAGGGCGAAGATCGTCCTGGCGGCGGCGGGCGTGCCCGTGCCGAAAGGTCAGGTCGTTAACCGAATCGACGCGGCGCGGGAGCATGTCCTGCCGGTCCCCTACGTGGTCAAGCCGGTGAGCGAGGGCTCCTCGGTGGGCGTCATCATCGTGCAGGAGGAGGGCGGCCAGCCGCCCCAGGAACTGCTGCGGGAGGATTGGACCTTCGGGGAAAAAGTCCTTGTGGAATCGTATGTTGCGGGCCGCGAGCTCACCTGCGCGGTCATGGGCGACCAGGCGCTGGGCGTCATCGACATCCGCCCCGCCACGGGGATCTTCTACGATTATGACGCAAAGTACGCCAAGGGCGGGTCCATTCACGTCCTGCCGGCAGAAATTAAACCGAATATTTACCAAAAGGTCCAAGAGTTGTCGTTAACGGCGCATCAAGCGCTCGGCTGTCGGGGAATCAGCCGCGCCGATCTGCGGTACGACGACACTCCCGGGGGAACCGGGGAGCTCGTGGTTCTGGAGGTCAACACGCAACCCGGCATGACCGAGACGAGCTTGGTGCCAGAAATGGCAGCCCATGCGGGCTATACCTTTGGCGAGCTTGTGCAATGGATGGTGGAGGACGCTACCTGCAACCGATGACGGCCTACCCGGCCGGACTCGCCGTTGCGCGCGCCTCCTCCAGCGCCCGGAGGCAAGCGTCCTCCCGAATCGCCCATCTCCTCGGCTCCTCGCAGAGCGTCAGGCCCCGGCGCTCCGTCGGCGTCCCCCTCGAGCGGCGCGTTCCGCGCTTCCTCGGAACCGGCCTCGCCCTCGGCTTCTTCACCGCCGTCGCCGTGCTCGGCCTCTGGCAGGGTGGCCATCTCGACGACTTCATCCGCCAGCACGGCGAGCCCCACCACGCGGTGGCGCGGGCCTTCGGGCTCAGCCTTGATCAGGTGACCCTGTCGGGCCTCTCCCAGATCCGCGAGAACGAGGTGCTTGCCGCCGCCGGCCTCGACGCCAAGCTCGCCCTGGCCTTCATCGACGTGAACCACGTGCGCGAGCGCCTGGAGCGCGTTCCGCTGATCAAGTCCGCCTCCGTCCGCAAGCTCTATCCCAACGAGCTGGTCATCGCGCTCACCGAGCGGGAGCCCCATGCCCTGTGGCAGTTCAACGGCGAGCTGTTCATCATCGCGGCCGACGGCACGGTGATCGACCTCATGGAGGACGAGCGCTTCGCGGGCCTGCCCCTGGTGGTGGGCGAGCGCGCCAACCTGCGCAACAAGGATTACCTGGCGCTGCTCGACGCCGCCGGGCCGCTGAAGGGCCGCATCCGCGCCGGAACCCTGGTGTCCGGGCGGCGCTGGACGCTCAAGATGGACAACGGCCTGGACGTGCGCCTGCCGGAGCTGGGAGCCGCCGACGCGCTGGCCCGGCTCGTGAGGCTCGAACGGGACCAGAAGATCCTGGAAAAGGACGTGCTGGCGATCGACCTGCGCATGCCCGACCGGGTCGTCGTTCGCCTGACGGAAGAAGCAGCCTCGGCCCGCGCCGAGGCGCTCAAAAAGAAACCAACGCGCGGCAAGGGGATCGATACATGAACGTGTCAGGTCATGGTTTGACGCCGCGCCTGAAGCCGCTGCCCGCGCGCCGGAGCGCCATCATGTCGGTGCTCGATATCGGCACGAGCAAGGTCGTGTGCGTGGTCGCCGAGCTGAAGCCTGCCGACGAGGTCGATTCCCTGCGCAGCCGCACCCATGTGGCGCGCATCCTGGGCATCGGCCACCAGCGCTCCGCGGGCCTGAAGGGCGGCGTCATCGTCGATCTCGAGGCGGCGGGGTCCGCGATCCGCCAGGCGGTGCACGCGGCCGAGCGGATGGCCAAGGTGGAGATCCGCTCGGTGATCGTGAACCTCACCGGCGGCCGCCTCTGCTCCGAGCATTTCGAGGCCCATGTGCCCGTGCGCGGCGCCGTGGGCGCGGGCGACGTCCATCGCGTCCTCGACGCGGCCTCGAGCTACGACCTGCGCCGGGGCAGGGCGGTGCTTCACGCCATTCCCACGGGCTTCTCCCTGGACGCGCAGAACCACATCGTCGATCCGGACGGCATGATGGGCGAGCGGCTCGGCGTCGACCTGCATGTGGTGACCTCCGAGACGGCGGCGGCCCGCAACCTGATGCTGGCCGTCGAACGCTGCCACCTCGGCGTCGAGGCCATGATCGCCACGCCCTATGCGGCGGGCCTTTCGGCCCTCGTGGACGACGAGGCGGATCTGGGCTGCGCGGTCGTCGATATGGGCGGCGGCACCACCAGCGTGGGCATCTTCTCCAACGGGCATCTGGTTCACACGGACGCCATCGCGGTGGGCGGCCACCATGTGACCATGGACATCGCCCGCGGCCTCACGACCCGCGTGTCCGCCGCCGAACGGCTCAAGACCCTCTACGGCTCCGCCATCGCGTCGAGCGCCGACGACCGGGACATGATCGCGGTGCCGCAGGTGGACGAGGACGAGCGCGACGTGGCCAATCACCTGCCGAAATCGCATCTCGTGCGCATCATCAAGCCGCGGGTCGAGGAGGTTCTCGAACTCGTGCGCGACCGGCTGAAATCGGCCGGCTTCGCCTCCCAGGCCGGACGCCGGGTCGTTCTCACGGGCGGCGCAAGCCAGCTCGTCGGCCTGCCGGAAACGGCGCGCCGCATCCTGCAGGGACAGGTTCGCGTCGGGCGCCCGCTCGGCATCAAGGGCCTGCCCGAGGCCGCAAAGGGTCCCGCCTTTTCGGCGGTGGTCGGCCTCCTGGTTTATCCCCAGGTGGCGCATATCGAGTATTTCGAGCCGCGGTCGAGCGGCTTGTTCCAGAGTACGGGAACCGACGGCTACTTCTCGCGGGTGGGCCGGTGGATTCGCGAAAGTTTTTAGAAAAGCGTAACGCGACGACGCGGCGGGTCATCGCGAGGAGTTCAAGTCAACAAGGGTGAGCGTCGGCCAAACGCTGTCATTAAGGCCAAAGAGGCATAGGTCATGGCAATTAATCTGCAAGCTCCGGACATCCGGGAACTCAAGCCCCATATCACGGTCTTCGGCGTCGGCGGCGCCGGCGGCAACGCCGTGAACAATATGATCGAGTCCGGTCTGGAGGGCGTCGAGTTCGTGGTGTCGAACACCGACGCGCAGGCGCTGGCGTCCTCCAAGGCCCCGCGGGTGATCCAGATGGGCATCCAGGTGACCGAAGGTCTCGGCGCCGGCTCCCAGCCGGAGGTCGGCCGGGCGGCCGCCGAGGAGGTGATCGACGAGATCCGCGATCAGCTCTCGGGCTCGCACATGGTGTTCATCACCGCCGGCATGGGCGGCGGCACCGGCACGGGCGCGGCGCCCGTGGTGGCCCGCGCGGCCCGTGAGCTCGGCATCCTGACCGTCGGCGTGGTCACGAAGCCGTTCCAGTTCGAGGGCGTGCGCCGGATGCGCCTGGCAGAATCCGGCATCGCCGAGCTGCAGCAGGCGGTCGATACCCTCATCGTCATCCCCAACCAGAACCTCTTCCGCGTCGCCACCGAGAAGACGACCTTCGCGGACGCCTTCGCCATGGCCGACCAGGTGCTCTACTCGGGCGTCGCCTGCATCACCGACCTGATGGTGAAGGAAGGCCTCATCAACCTGGACTTCGCCGACGTGCGCTCCGTGATGCGCGGCATGGGCAAGGCCATGATGGGCACCGGCGAGGCCTCCGGCGAGAAGCGCGCCATCCGGGCCGCGGAAGCCGCCATCGCCAACCCGCTCCTCGACGACGTGTCGATGAAGGGCGCGCGCGGCCTGCTGATCTCCATCACGGGCGGCAACGACCTCACCCTCTACGAACTCGACGAGGCGGCCACCCGCATCCGCGAGGAAGTGGACCAGGACGCCAACATCATCCTGGGCGCGACCTTCGACGAGAGCCTGGAGGGAATCATCCGGGTCTCCGTGGTGGCGACCGGCATCGACCATGCCCTGGTGGAGAGCGGCGTCGACCTCTCGGCCACCGAGCAGCGGATCTCCGAGGTGGCCGAGCGCCTGCGCGCCGAGGCCCGAGCCCGCGCCACCCATACGGGGGCGGTTCCCACCTTTCGCGCCACCGCCCAGGCCGAACCGGTGAAGGCGGCGCCTCAGCGCAGCGAAGCCGGCTCCGTGCTCACCCCGGCCGCTCCCCCGCGCCTGTCCATGCCGGCCGCGGCGGAGCCCGCTCCGCAGCCGGTGGTGCGCGACGACGTGGTTCTGACCCCGGCCCAGCCCAAGAGCGCCGTGGCCTACGAGGCCCCGGCCGCCCAGCAGCCCGCCTATGAGGAGCCCCTCGACCACGGCGCCTTCATCCCCCCGCAGGCGGAGCGCGCCGTGCGCCCGGCCCGGATGCCGCGGATCGACGAGCTGCCGATGCCGGCCCAGGCCCAGATGCGCGCCAGCCGCGGCGAGCCCGCCCCGGCCCAGGAGCAGAAGCCGTCCCTGATCCAGCGCCTCGCGACCATCGGGTTCGGCCGCAAGGACGAGCCGCATCACCCCTCCGAGGGGCCGGCTCCCCGGCAGGCCCCGCAGGGGCAGCAGGCTCCGTCCTCGGTTCACGCGGAATACGCCAAGCAGCGGGCGCCCGCGCCCCAGGGCTACCGTCCGGCTCCGCCGCCCATGGCTCCGGTCCAGCGCAACATGGAGGACGATCAGCTCGAGATCCCCGCCTTCCTCCGCCGCCAGGCAAACTGAATCGTTGCTGAACTGACCTAGCGTTACTGTTGCATGGAGCCCCCGGCCGCCCCGCGGCCGGGGGTTTCGTTTGTCTGAAAACCTATGGTTATCAAGTACTTAACAACGGCCGCGTTTGTAACAGAACGTAAGAAAGCGTGATTTGGCCTGGCCTGGCTGTACGACTAAGGTGCCCAAGTCGAAAGGGCGGGACCACAAAAAAACCCGCCGACGAGGGCCGAGAGTAATGAAGCAGAGCCATCAGACCACGCTTCGCGCAGCCGTCACTCTCCTGGGTGTCGGGGTCCATTCCGGGGACGAGGTGAAGATCATCCTTCATCCTGCCGAGGCGAATCATGGCATCGCTTTCCTGCGCACGGGGCTCCCCGGGGGCCTGGACCGCCTCATCGACGCCCGCCACCTGGCGGTGACCGCCACCGAGCTCTGCACCGTCATCGGCGACCGCGACAGCGGTGCGGTGGCCACCATCGAGCACCTGATGGCCGCTCTCGCGGGCTTAGGGATCGACAACGTCCTGGTGGAGATCGACGGGCCGGAAGTGCCGATCCTCGACGGCAGCTCGGCTCCGTTCATCGACGCCATCGACGGGGTCGGCATCGTCTCCCAGGGCGCGGGCCGCCGTTACCTGAAGGTTCTGAAGGCCGTTCGCGTCACCCAGGGCAAGGCCTTCGCGGAGCTGCTCCCCAACGAGCGCTCCTTCCGCCTCGACGTGGAGATCGACTTCCCCACCCCGGTGATCGGCCGCCAGCGCAAGATGATCGACCTGTCGCCCTCCGTCTTCCGCCGCGAGATCTCCCGCGCCCGCACCTTCGGCTTCATGCGCGACGTGGAAAAGCTGTGGAGCGCGGGCTTTGCGCTCGGCGCCTCCCTCGAGAACACCGTGGCCATCGGCGACGACGGGGTGATCAACCCCGAGGGCCTGCGCTACGGCGACGAGTTCGTCCGCCACAAGATCCTCGACGCGGTGGGCGACCTGTCGCTCGCGGGCCTGCCCCTGCTCGGCACCTACCGCTCCTATTGCGGCGGCCACCGCCTGAACTTCTCGGTTCTCGAAGCCCTGTTCTCCAGCCGCGCCAACTACGCCATCGTGGACGGCGCCCCCCGCCGCGAGCCCGGCTACGCGGATCTCGGCCAGGTGGCCCGGCCGGCCTTCGCCCCGGAAGTGCACTGAGGCCCCGGCCGCGCCCCTCGCGGGGGCCGAGCGCCTTTGCCGCAGGAATTCGCACAGCCTTCCTCAACCCTGTTCGATAAAGCCTGCCGGATGGGGTTGGCTCTTTCCGCGCGCATAGGCTAAAGAACCTTCGTGCATCGTTCACAACACAGAGCACGGTTTTTCGGAGGACCGCGAAACATGTCTTTCGCGAAGGCTTATTTGGGCTTCAAGGGCGCTGCTGGCCGCGCGCTCCTGGCGGGCGCCTGCGCGCTGGCGCTGGCCGGCTGCGACACGATCCAGTCGCTCAACCCGTTCGACAAGAGCGAGACCTACAAGCCGGAGATCGTCGCCGACGTTCCGGCCGAGCAGGTCTACAATGACGGCCTCGCCCGGATCCAGAAGCGCGACTACGAGGGCGCGGCGAAGAAATTCAGCAGCCTGGACCGGCAGTATCCGTTTTCCGAATGGGCCCGCCGGGGCCTGATCATGGAGACTTACGCCAATTACGAGGGCGGGCTCTACGAGGAGGCCATCACCTCGGCCAAGCGCTATCTCCAGAGCCATCCCTCCACCCCCGACGCGGCCTATGCCCAGTACCTGATGGCCTCGGCCTATTACGACCAGATCCCGGACATCACCCGCGACCAGGAGAAGTCCGAGCGCGCGATCCTGGCGCTCCAGGACCTGATCCAGCGCTATCCCCAGTCCGAGTACGTGGCCGACGCCAAGAAGAAGATCCAGGTGGCCAGCGACCAGCTCGCCGGCAAGGAGATGGAGGTCGGGCGCTTCTACCTCCAGAAGCGCAACTATTCCGGCGCCATCAACCGCTTCCGCCAGGTGGTCTCCCGCTACCAGACCACCCGCCATGTGGAAGAGGCCCTCCAGCGCCTCACGGAAGCCTACATGGCCATGGGCATCGCCAGCGAGGCGCAGACCGCGGCCGCCGTTCTCGGCCACAACTTCCCCGATTCTCCCTGGTACAGGGACGCCTACGCCCTGCTCACCAAGGGCGGCGTCGAGCCGCGCGAGGATGCCGAGTCCTGGATCAGCAAGGCCTTCCGCGGCGTTCCCCAGGTCGGTCAGAAGAGGGCGTAAACCCCACCTTCCATGCTCATCCAGCTCGCGATTCGCGACATCGTTCTCATCGACCGGCTTGAGCTCCATTTCCGTGAGGGCCTGAGCGTCCTCACGGGCGAGACGGGCGCCGGCAAGTCCATCCTGCTCGACGCCTTCGCGCTGGCCCTCGGCGGGCGCGGCGACGGGGGCCTCGTCCGCCACGGGGAGGCCCAGGGGCAGGTGACGGCGGTCTTCGACTGTCCCGTCGACCATCCCGCCCGCCGCATCGCCACCGACGCCGACATCGACGTGGACGGGGACCTGATCCTGCGCCGGGTCCAGGTGGCCGACGGGCGCACCCGCGCCTTCGTCAACGACCAGCCCGTGAGCGTGCAGGTGCTCCGGGCCATCGGCTCGGCCCTGGTGGAGATCCACGGCCAGCACGACGACCGCGCCCTGGTGGATCCCGTCACCCACCGGGCCATCCTCGACGCCTTCGGCGGGCTCTCCCGGGAGGCGCAGGCCGTGGGCGAGGCCGCGCGCCGGGTGCGCGAGGCCCGCACCGCCCTGCAGGAGCACCGGGCCCGCATCGACAAGGCCCGCCGGGAGGCGGATTTTCTGCGCCATGCGGTGGAGGAGCTGTCCAAGCTCAACCCGCAGGCCGGGGAGGAGGAAACCCTCGCCGGGCGCCGGATCGTCATGATGCAGTCCGAGAAGGTGGCCCAGGACCTGAACGAGGCCTACGAGGCGGTGGCCGGCTCCGCGTCCCCCGTGCCCGAGCTCTCCGCTGCCGTGCGCAAGCTCGAACGGCGCGGCGCCCAGGCTCCGGCCCTGGTGGAGCCCAGCGTCAGGGCGCTCGATGCGGCGCTCGTGGCCATCGACGAGGCGAGGGCCGCCCTGGAGGAGGCCATCCGGGCCGCCGAATACGATCCCCGCGAGCTGGAGCAGACGGAGGAGCGCCTCTTCGCCCTGCGCGCCGCCGCCCGCAAATACAACGTTCCGGCCGACGAGCTGGCCGCCCTGCGGGAGCGCTTCGAGGAGGACGTGGCGGCCATCGACGCAGGCGAGGAGAAGCTTGTCGGGCTGGAGGCCGCCCTCAAGGAGGCCGACAAGGCCTATGTGGCCGCCGCCAAGGCGCTCTCCGCCGGCCGCAGGAAGGCGGCCCAGGCCCTCGACGCCGCCGTGCAGGCCGAGCTGCCGCCCCTGAAGCTGGAGCGGGCGCGGTTCATCACGCAGATCACCACCGACGAGGCGAGCCGCGACGCGGCCGGGTTCGAGCGGGTGGAGTTCTGGGCCCAGACCAACCCTGGCACCAAGGCCGGCCCCCTCATGAAGGTGGCCTCCGGCGGCGAGCTCTCGCGGTTCATGCTGGCCCTCAAGGTGGTGCTGGCTGACAAGGGCTCCGCCCCCACCCTGGTGTTCGACGAGATCGACACCGGCGTCGGCGGCGCGGTGGCCGACGCCATCGGCCAGCGCCTGGCGCGCCTGTCGCGGCGGGTGCAGGTGATGGCCGTCACCCACGCGCCCCAGGTGGCCGCCCGCGCCGAGAGCCATTTCCTCATCGCCAAGGAAGGCGTGCGCGGGGTGGAGGACCGGGTCGCCACCCGGGTCATCCCCCTCGACGAAACCCCCCGCCGCGAGGAAATCGCCCGCATGCTCGCCGGCGCCACCATCACCGAGGAAGCCCGCGCCGCGGCCCAGCGCCTGCTGGAAGCGGCGGCGCATTAGGGCAGCGACGAGTCCTGCTCAATTCGGCCGGGATCAGACCTTGCGCCATTGAAGGGTGCGGACATCAACGTCGTAAAGGCCGGCTTCCCCAGACAGTGGATCGACGAGAACTCGGGCCACATCGCCTCCCTTGAGCCATGCACCTTGTACGAACCAGCATTTATGCTCAGCCGATGGGGGATTCTCGCGCCGCCAGAGGTTCAGGCGCTTGTACTCCGTAGGGCGACATTCGGCCGTAAGCGGGTGCGGAAAAAGGGATATGACAAGGCCTTCCCCTCCCGACAGACACCAGCCTTCTGAAGCGTTGATCAAACCGCAGGTGGGATCGCCATAGTGATCACCAAGATCGAGACCCCCACCGGGCCAGGAGAAATAACAGTTCTCATAATGGTGCTCTATGACGTAATCGCCATCCCGGTAAAGTGTTGGGAAGGGGTCCTGCATCTGTATCCCGACCTGGAATGATCCGCTGCTCACTCATAGCGCATGTTGCTCTCGCGCACATGGGAGATCATCTCCCGGAAAGAAGTCAGCAGCCGCGCATCAAACCTGCCTCGACCGTTCACAGGCCAAGACAAGGCGAGGGAGGGGATTCACTTTCACAGGAGCGACGAGCTCTCCTCCCCCTTGCGGGGAGGGATTGAGGGTGGGGGGTCGGAATGTCAAAGCTCGGCTGCCTCAACGAAGAGCGCAAAGACCGCTACAGCGCCTGACTTCCAAGTCTCTCACCCAGTCAGACCACCCCCACCCCTCACCCCTCCCCGCAAGGGGGAGGGGAAGCGGCGGCGCACCTTGCCCTCGCGTCGATCGAAGCCCCGGACGAGGCCGTGTGA
>JAESGY010000289.1_pt1 | contig 30904 bp, 37 predicted proteins | sample 9269841 | NCBI WGS metagenome assembly JAESGY01 (sample SAMN17022865, study PRJNA683097) | algae metagenome | isolation source: Spirirestis rafaelensis WJT71-NPBG6 and co-occurring heterotrophs from... | place: USA: Pinto Wells, Joshua Tree National Park, Colorado Desert, CA | collected 2006-08-15
GAGCTGAACCCCGACGAGGGTGTTAACGGCGACCTGAAGCAGGCGGTCACCGGCAAGGAGCCGGCGCGCAGCAAGGCGCAGTTGAAGCGTGCCGTCATCGGCCACATGCGGAAGCTGTCAAAGCTGCTCGACCGCGTCCGCAGCTTCTTTGGGCACAAGACCTTTCGCTACGCCGCATAGCTCAAGATCACCCAAGCCGGATCAATAAGACAAAGACCAGCTCGTGCTGGCTGCAATAGAGCGAGCCCATGCCGGCATTGTCCTTGGCCCAGACGCAGAGGTCTTTTTGCTCCGTGTAGGCTTCGCCGCCGGCGGCCAGCAGCTCGGGGATGTGGCGCCAGTCCATGCAAACGAAGTGAAGCGAACCGGCCCGGCTGTGCCGGGCGGCGAAGCCGAGGGCGTGCGCAGGAAGGTGGTGAACTCGGCGCCGCTCATCTCGCCGGCGGCCATGGCGAACTCGCGGTGTTGGACGGCGCCGAGTCCACCGACATGCCCGGCAATGGGGACGTTGTACGGCGGGTCGGTGAAGACGATCGCCGCCCGCTTGCCCGCCAGGAGCGTGGCGTAGCTGCTCTCGTCGAGAGCGTTGCCACAGAGCAGGCGGTGGCGGCCGAGCAGCCAGAGGTCGCCGGGCCGGCTCACGGCGAGACCGGCGAGGAGGGGGAGGGGAGCGTCGGCCGGATCAGGCTTGCCCTGAAGCGGGCTGTCCAGGCCCTCGATGCGCAGATCGATCTCGCCCATATCGAAGCCGATCGCCTCGAGCTCGAAGTCGAGTTCGGCGAGGGAGAGGTCGCGCAGCGTTTCGGCCAGCAGGCGCTCGTCCCAGGTCGAGGTCTCGGCTAGCGGTTGTCGGCGACCATGAAGGCGCGGGCCTGATCGGGGCCGAGATGGTCGAGGCGGATGGTCGGGACCTCGGTCCGGCCGAGATGGCGGCAGGCCAGGACCCGACCGTGGCCGGCCACGACCCGGTCCTCACGGTCGATCAGGACTGGGACGTTGAAGCCGAAGGCCTCGATACTGCGGGCGATCTGGCGGATCCGCCGCGGGCTGTGGGCGCGGGGATTGCGCTGGTTCAGGCGCAGCTCAACGATCGGCCGGTATTCGAGGCCAAGGCGGCCCGGCGCTGCCGGCCGGGTCTGGTGCGTGGGGGGAAGGTGGTCGGGAGCCTTGTGGCTCATGGGGGTGTCTCCTGATGCTGGAGACCCCCCAATGATCACGTAGGAGTTGTGGAGAAAAAGGAAAAAGTGCAGGTCATCGTTGATCAGCCGGGCAGGGCCAGCCGGCGCTGGAGTTCCTCCTGCCACAGGGTCGCAATCGGCAGCAACTTGGCTTCCTGCGGGCCGCTGGCGCCGGCCTGGCGCAAGGCTAGCACGAACGCGTCGCGCCCCTTCTGCTCGTCCTGCAGGATGCGCACCGCCTGCTGGTAGAGGCTCCGAAGCGTCTGCCCTTGCACGCTGTACTGGCGCCCCGAGCCGCCCCGGCCACCGACGATCCTGTGAAACGTGTGCTCGCAGCAGACCCGGTTGGCGGACCTCCTGGTCCGCACCATCACCTTCCGGACGAAGAGCCACACCTGCATGTACTCGTCAAAGCCGTAGTAGAGGGGGCGGCCACGGCTCCTGGTGCCAGGACTCATCGACGGCGGCGGCTGGGGTTTGCGGTCTGCCCGCATGGGCACCTCATAACGGCGGTTCGCGATGAAGTGATCATACGCTCACGTCTGAACGGAACAAGAACTGATTGCTTGACGGGGTCGGCGGAGTGTCAAGGCGGTCGCGGGCTGCCCATGCCACGACCATTGATCGCTGATCAGCGGCGGCATTTCCCTGTTCGACCGTGCAGGGAAAGGCACCCGACAAGCCCGCAACTGCTGGCGCTTCCGCTTAGTTGGAGCCGCCCTCAGCCGCTTGGAGCCGGGCATTTCCCTGTATTTTCCCGTCCAATAGGGATTTGTCACCCGTCCGGGTGGCTGAGACGGGTTTGCTGTGGACTGCGCCCAAAGCCTGACCAAAGGCCCGGTGAAGTTGCTGAGCGATGACATCGCAGCACTCGGCCCGGTGCGGTTGCGCGACGCGAACAAACGCAGGCTGCCATCGTGCTGCTGGCCAAGGACATGGCGGCGCAAAGCCAGATCACACTGCAGGATGGCCAAGACGAGGAGATGGTTTGTGACCGCCGCCTAGCACCGCTGCGGGAAAGCCCGCGCGAGGCGGGATCCTTTGAGCCAATCCTGGCGACGGCACGGTACGCGCCGCATTGCCCGCCATAGCTTTCGTTATCCCAGAATTCTACGCGAAGTAGCCCACTGGAACCCCCGACCCTTCAGGATCGGGAGGATGTCAGCGATGCCTATGCCGTGGTGAAGCTGCACCGCCGCGACCGCCCCGGAGCCGCGGCCCGGGTCGTGGTGAACCAGGCCACCGACCGGGCCGGGGGCGAGCGGACCTGGCGGACGCTCGACCAGGCCTGTGCCCACTTCCTTGGCGCCGGTGTGCCGCTCGCCGGCGTCATCCGCCGCGATCCACGGGTGCCGGAGGCGATCCACCCCCAGTCACCCCTGCTGACGCGCCATCCCGGCTGCCCGGTGGCGCAGGACATCGCGGTGTTGGTGAGAGGATCGGTCGCATGAACACACTTCTGCGTTCTTCGCAGGCGCGAAAGGAATTGCATTGCCATGCCGCGGATCGGCGCGGCTATGCTTCGGCGTGGCTTGGCCCGAACGCCGCGGGGCCACGCCATATGCGGGGCACCCAGCACGCCCCACCCCTTCGGGAGTCGTTGATGCTCTTCCGCCGCTTTCTTCTGGCCGCAACCCTGCTGGCGGCGCCATGGGCCGCCGGGGCGCAGCCCGTGGAGGGCCTGTATCTCGGCGCCGGCGCAGGGCTGAACATCGTGCCCGAATCGGGCGACCGGGGCGTGCGGCTCGTCACGCGCGATATCGGCGCGGCGGCGGTGCTCTCGCTCGGCTGGGGCTTCGGCAATGGCTGGCGGGCGGAGATCGAGGGGAATTACCGCACCGACGAGATGGACCGGATCTCACTGAACGGGCAGCAGATCGGCGGCTCGGGCACCTATGACAAATACGGCGTGATGGCGAACCTGCTGTTCGACTTCGACCTCAGCAGCTTCGGCCTCTCGCCCCGCAGCGACCAGCCCTATTTCGGCTTCGGCGGCGGCTATGTCTGGAACGAGATCCGCAATGCGCGGCTCTCGATCGGCGGTAGCAATTACCGGATCGAGGACACCGACGCGCAGTTTGCCTACCAGGCCATCGTCGGCTCCGCCTTCGGGCTGGGCAGCCTGATGCCCGGCCTGTCGCTGACGGCGGAATATCGCTTCCTTGGTACGCTCGACCCGAAATTCAGCATCAGCCGCAGCAGCGGGCCGGCCGTGTCCAGCGTGCCCGGCAGCTTCGAGCCGACCAACCACAACCACTCGGTCCTGCTCGGCCTGCGCTACAGCTTCAACCCGCCGCCGCCGGCGCCCGCCGCGACCCAGGCGCCCGCGCCCGCCGCCGCGCCATCCCCGGCGCGGACCTATCTGGTCTTCTTCGACTGGGACCGCGCCGACCTGACCGACCGGGCGAAGCAGATCATCGCCGATGCCGCCGGCGCCGCCCGCAGGGTGCAGACCACCCGGATCGAGGTGGCGGGCCATGCCGACCGCTCCGGCACGGTGCAATACAACCAGCGCCTGTCGCAGCGCCGGGCCGAGGCGGTGGCGAACGAGTTGGTGCGGCAGGGGATCCAGCGCGAGGAGATCACCGTCACGGCCTTCGGCGAAACCAGGCCACTGGTGCCGACCGCCGACGGGGTGCGGGAGATGCAGAACCGCCGCGTCGAGATCGTGCTGCGCTGAGAGGAAGAGCGGGGAGGGAGCGAACTCCCGCCCCGCCCGCCAGCCCTTCTGGGGGGCTGACGCCCGAGGCGCCCTACCGCAGCACCCGTCCGGCCACCGCATCGAGCTTCGCCAGCAGCGCCGGGTCGCGCATCTCGAGCGCCGTAATCAGCGCATGATCCAGCGCGCGGTCACAGCCTGCGGAGCAGGGGCCGCGCGGCTTGCTCAACTCCGGCACCACCGCCTTCACCAGGGCGCGGGCCAGTTCAGCATTGCCGAACAGCACCTTCACCACCTGGTCCACGGTGACATGGTCATGGTCCGGATGCCAGCAGTCGAAATCCGTCACCATGGCGACCGTCGCGTAGCAGAGTTCGGCCTCCCGGGCGAGCTTGGCCTCCGGCATGTTGGTCATGCCGATGACGCTGCAGCCCCATTGCCGGTAGAGCTCGCTCTCGGCCTTGGTGCTGAACTGTGGGCCTTCTATGACCAGATAGGTCCCGCCGCGCGTCACGGGCAGGGAGAGGCCGCGCGCCGCCGCCTCCAGCGCATCGCCGATCCGTGGGCAGACCGGATGGGCAACCGAGACATGCGCGACGCAGCCGGTGCCGAAGAAGCTCTTCACCCGGGCGAAGCTGCGGTCGATGAACTGATCGACAATGACGAAATGGCCAGGCGGCAGGTCCTCCCGCAGGGAGCCGACGGCCGAGAGGGAGATGACATCGGTGCAGCCGGCGCGCTTCAGCGCGTCGATATTGGCGCGGTAGTTCAGCTCGGAGGGCGGGGTCCGGTGGCCGCGGCCATGGCGCGGAAGGAAGACGCAGCGCACGCCCGCCAGACGGCCGAAGAGCAGCGCGTCCGAGGGCTCGCCCCAGGGCGTCTCGACCCGGCGCCACTCGCGCTCCTCCAGCCCATCGATGTCATAGAGGCCGGAGCCACCAATGAGGCCGATGACAGGTTCGGTGAGGTCGGACATGGCGGCTCCTGCGGGCTGGCTTGGCCTGCCTTCTAGAGCAGATCGCGGCATGCCGTGAACGACCGGGCGCGTGAATCTGCTCTGCAACCCATGGTCTGCAGCGGATCTCGGTCCGTCCGGACCGCCCGGGTGCCGGCGGAAAGGCGGCCGAGGGATGGCGCGATCCCGGATGGGTGGATGCCGGGGCGGCAAGGGACTGGCATGATCGCGAGCGAGTCGCGCGCGAAGCGGGACTGCTGCAGGGAGAATCGCCTTTGACCAGAAATCGGCCACAATACCGGCCATTTAGGGCCGGGTAGGACCGTCAGGGGCGCGTCAGCGCCGCCATAGCGCCTCAGTCCGGGGTTCGCTGCTGCTCGACGTATTGGCTCACGATGCTCAACGAAGCGCCGCCGCAGGACGCGGCGAAGTAGGACGGGGACCACAGAACGCCTTCAGTAGCGCCGGGTGAGATCGGGGCAGCGCTGTCGCAGGAGGCGGGAGGACACCCCCGTAAGACTGTTCACAAGCGAGGAGATCGCCACCGCCGGGGGATACTCGATCAACAGATGCACATGGTCGTCCTCGCCGTCGCACGCACGAAGCTCGGCTCAGCCAGTCGGCACAGACCGTCTCGAAGATACCGCGCAGGGTCTCGATGGCGGCACTGTCAAACACGTGCCGACGGTATTTCGTCATAAAGACCAAGTGGACATGCAGCCCGAAAGCACAGGAGCGCCCCCGCCGTGAGCCGCTTGATGCCGTCATGGACAAGGTATCGTTGCGGGGTGCTGATCCGCAAGGCCCACCTCTATCGCCTCTACCCGACGCCCGAGCAGGCGGCGGTGCTCGGGCAATGGGTCGGTGCAGTCCGGTGCGTCTACAACCTCGCCCTCGAACAGCGCCGGATATGGTATCGGGCGGGACGGAGGTTCAATTTTGCCAGCCAGTGCCGCGAGGTCACGACGCTCCGCGCTGAGTTCGACTGGCTCCGCGATGTGCCCGTCCACCCCTTACAGCAGGCGGTGAAAGACCTCGATCAGGCCTACCAGAACTGGTGGGCAGGGCGGACAAAGGCCCCAACGCCACGCAAGCGCGGGCTCAATGACGCCATGCGTTTTCCTGACTCGGCGACCTTCGCCTTCCGGCGCATCTCGCGCCGCCTGGACAAGGTGAAGCTGCCGAAGCTCGGCTGGGTGCGGCTGCGCTGGGACCGGGCCATCCCCGGTGAGGTGAAGAACATCACCGTCTCGCGGCAGGCGGGCATTTGGCAACTCGCGGCGCTGTATGAGCGCGAGGTCGCGGAAGCGGCGCCGTCGCATCTTCCGGGGGTCGGCATCGACCGGGGCGTGAACGTGTTTGCCGCCCTGTCGGACGGCAGCATGATCGAGCCCGCGAACTGCGGGAAGAAGGCACTTGCGGCCGTAGCGCGAGCGCAGCGCAAGTTAGCGCGCAAGAAGCGCGGCTCGAACAATAGGAGGAAGCAAGCTCGCCGAGTTGCCGGTCTACACAAGCGCGTTGCGAATGCGCGCAAGGACTTCCTGCACAAGGCTTCGACGTCCATCGCCCAGAGCCACGGTGTGGTCGTGTTGGAGAAGTTGAAAGTTCGTAACATGGTCCGCTCCGCAGCGGGGAGCATGGAGGCGCCCGGCAAGAGGGTCCGGACCAAATCCGGCCTGAACCGTGCCATCCTCGATCAAGGGTGGGGTGCGTTCAGGGTCATGCTTGGCTGGAAGCTAGCGGAGCGAGGCGGGCGGCTGGTCGAGGTGCCGGCGGAGAATAGCAGCCGGATCTGTGCCGCCTGTGGTGTCGTGGACGCTGCCAGTCGCAGCGGTCAGCAGTTTCGCTGCGTCGCCTGCGGCCATGAGGCGCACGCGGACACGAACGCCGCAATCGAAATACTTCGGCGGTGGGGCACATCGTCGCTGCCTGTGGAGGCTTCGCGTAGGCGGGCCGTCGAAGCAGGAACCTGCCGGAGGGCCGTGTGATGCAGCCCACCGGAACCCTGGCCCTTCAGGGCCGGGAGGATGCCAGCCGAATGCTCAGCCTGGCCATGGTGCTGCTGGTCGCGCTGCTTGGCGCCTGCGAAAGGACGCCGGCGCCGATGGTCGATCGCTCGATCGAGCGGGGCACCGCCCTGCCACCGCCCGGCCTGGCCGAGGCGCCCCGCCGGTAGCGCCCGCCCGACTTGGAAAAGGCCGCCCAAGGGGCGGCCTTTACCGGGGGCACGGGGGGCCAAGCCCCCCTTTTCGCGCCGGGCAATCAGCCTGCCCGGCGCGATGCGGCTCAGTGCACGTCGGCCCAGACCTTGCGCTTCACGGCATAGGCAAGGCCGCCGAGGATGGTGAGGAAGAGCACGATCTTCACCCCCATGGACTTGCGCTGCTCCATCTCGGGCTCGGCCGCCCAGGCGAGGAACTGCGACACGTCGCGGGCGAGTTGCTCCACGCTGGCCTGGGTACCGTCGTGGAACTCCACCTGGCCCTCGTTCAGCGGCGGCGCCATGGCGATCTGATGGCCGGCGAAGTACTTGTTGTAGTGCATCCCCTCCATCAGCGTGACGCCGGCGGGCGGGTCCTCGTAGCCGGTCAGCAGCGCATAGAGGTAGTCGGCGCCGCCCTGCCGGGCCTTGGCGATGACCGAGAGGTCCGGCGGATAGGCGCCGTTGTTCGCCGCGCGCGCCGCCTTCTCATTGGCGAAGGGCATGCGGAAGCGGTCGGAGGGACGGCCCGGCCGCTCGAACATCTGGCCCTCGTCATTCGGGCCATCGACGATCTGCACGGTGGCCGCGATCGCCCGCACCTCGGCATCGGACAGCCCGATCTCCCGCAGGTTGCGGTAGGAGAGCTGGTGCATGCCATGGCAGTTCGCGCAGACCTCCTTATAGACCTGGAAGCCGCGCTGGGCCGAGGCCCGGTCGAAATGGCCGAAGATGCCATCGAAGGAGAAGCGGACGTCGGGGAGCTTGATCGCCTCGCCCGCCGCCAGGACGGGCGCGGGGGCCAGGGCCGCGCCGGCCGTCAGGCCGAGCGCGACCGCGAGGGCCTTCACGCTGAACTTTATGTCGAACCCCTTGGGCATCACGCCTTCTCCATGGGCTTGCCGACCGCGCCGGCCGGCAGGGGGCCGCCGCCGCGGAGTACGGGGCGCGCGATGCTCTCCGGCAGCGGCAGCGGCCGCTCCAGCCGGCCGAGCAGCGGCAGGATCACGAGGAAGTAGAGGAAGTAGTAGGCCGTCGCCACGCGGCTGATGGTGACGTAGGGCTCCTCGGCCGGCATGCCGCCGCAGTAGAGCAGCACGAAGAAGGAGACCAGCCAGGTGAACAGGAAGGGCCGCGCCAGCGGACGGAAGCGCATGGATCGCACCGGGCTGGTGTCGAGCCAGGGCAGGACGAAGAGGATGGCGATGGAGGCGAACATCAGCACCACGCCGCCCAGCTTGTCCGGCACCGCGCGCAGGATGGCGTAGAAGGGCAGGAAGTACCATTCCGGCACGATATGCGCCGGCGTCACCAGCGGGTTGGCCGGGATGTAATTGTCCGGGTGCCCGAGTATGTTCGGAAAGAAGAACACCAGGATGGCGAAGAAGGCGAAATAGGCCACCAGGCCGACGCTGTCCTTCGCGGTGTAGTAGGGGTGGAAGGGCAGGGTGTCCTGCGGGCCCTTCGGGTCGATGCCCAGCGGGTTGTTGGAACCGGTGATGTGCAGCGCGGCCACGTGCAGGAAGACAACGCCGAAGATCACGAAGGGCAGCAGGTAGTGCAGGCTGAAGAAGCGGTTGAGCGTCGGGTTGTCGACGCTGAAGCCGCCCCACAGCCAGATCACGATGTCCTGGCCGATCAGGGGCAGGGCGCTGAACAGGTTGGTGATGACGGTGGCGCCCCAGAAGGACATCTGGCCCCAGGGCAGCACATAGCCCATGAAGGCGGTGGCCATCATCAGCAGGAAGATGACGACGCCCAGCATCCACAGCAGCTCGCGCGGCGCCTTGTAGGACCCGTAGTAAAGGCCGCGCCAGATATGGATGTAGACGACGATGAAGAACATGCTGGCGCCATTGGCATGCACGTAGCGCAGCAGCCAGCCGTAGTTCACGTCACGCATGATGCGCTCGACGCTGTCGAACGCGTAGTGCACATGCGCAGTGTAGTGCATGGACAGGAAGATGCCCGTCGCGATCATGATCAACAGGTTGACCATGGCGAGGGCGCCGAAATTCCAGAAATAGTTGAAGTTCCGGGGCGTCGGGAACGTCCCGTACTCCTTCTGCATCATGGTGACGACGGGAAGCCGTGCGTCGATCCAGCGCAGGACGGGGTTCGAGACCTCGCTCTTGTGCAGTCCGCTTGCCATTGCCTGCTCCTCAGCCGACCCGGATCTGCGTGTCGGAGGTGAAGGTGTAGTCGGGCACCAACAGGTTGGTGGGCGCCGGCCCCTTCCGGATGCGGCCCGAGGTGTCGTAGTGGCTGCCGTGGCAGGGGCAGAACCACCCGCCATACTCGCCGCGCGGGTCGGTCGGCTTCTGGCCGAGCGGGACGCAGCCGAGATGCGTGCAGACGCCGACCAGGACGAGCCAGTTGTCCTTCTTGACGCGCGCCTGGTCCGGCTGCGGGTCCGGGAGCTGGGAGACGGGGACCGTGCGGGCCTCCTGGATCTCCTGCGGGGTGCGGTTTCGCACGAAGACCGGCTTGCCGCGCCACATCACCGTCACGGCGGAGCCCACCGCGATCGGCGAGAGGTCCACCTCGGTGCTGGCCAGCGCAAGCACGTCCCGCGCCGGGTTCATCGAGCTGATGAAGGGCCAGGCCATCGCGCCGACGCCCACGGCGGCGAAGGATGCCGTCACCAATTGCAGGAAGTCGCGCCGGGTTTCGCCGTCCTGCGGCGCCGCCTGCGCCATACTATCGGCCATGCCTCATCGTCCTTGATCGCGGCCACGCCCGCGTCCCGGGCGGGACCGGCGGGGGCCGAATGCGATTGGCGCCGCGGGGGCCGGGAAGCTCCGGGCACGGCCGGACCTGCGCTACCCCCACGCGCCGCGCCGCATATAAAGGGAGGCTGAGCGGAGTGGCAATCCGCCGCAAGCGCAATAGAACCCATGCGGAGCAGGAGCAAAGCCGTGACCGACGCCCCCCATGCCAGCCCCTCCGCCGCCGCGGCACCGGGGGACCACCCATTCGCGGCCCGGGCGCGCGCCTGGTTCGAGGTGCTGCGCGACCAGATCTGCACGGCCTTCGAGGCGATTGAGGACGAGCTGGCGGCGGGGCCGCATGCCGCCCTGCCGCCGGGCCGGTTCGAGCGGCGGCCCTGGCAGCGGCCGGAGGGCGGCGGCGGCGTGATGGGGCTGATGCGTGGCCGGGTCTTCGAGAAGGTGGGGGTGAACGTCTCCACCGTCTTCGGTGAGTTCTCCCCGGGATTCCGCCGGCAGATCCCGGGGGCGGAGGCGGATCCGCGCTTCTTCGCGACGGGCATCTCCCTGGTGGCCCATATGCGCAGCCCGCGGGTGCCGGCGGCGCATTTCAACACCCGCTTCCTGGTGACGACCAAGCCCTGGTTCGGCGGCGGCGGCGACATCACCCCGATGCCGCTGGAAGCGCCGGAGTCCAAGGCGGACGCCGCCCGCTTCCACGCCGCCTTCCAGGCCGCCTGCGAGAGGCACGACCCGGGCTACTACCCGAGGTTCAGGCAGTGGTGCGACGAGTATTTCTTCCTGCCGCATCGGGGGGAGACCCGCGGCCTCGGCGGCATCTTCTTCGACTGGCTGGGCGACCGCACCCCGGGCCAGGGCATCGAGGCCGATTTCGCCTTCGTCCAGGATGTCGGCCGCGCCTTCCGCGATGTCTACCCGGCGATCATCCGCGACCGGATGCACGAACCCTGGACCGAGGCGGAGCGGGAGCACCAGCTCATCCGCCGCGGCCGGTATGTCGAGTTCAACCTGCTGCATGACCGCGGAACGCTCTTCGGCCTGCGCACCGGCGGGAATGTCGAGGCGATCCTGATGTCCATGCCGCCCGAGGCGAAATGGCCCTGAGGCGGGTGGGGCGGCCCCGGCGCTGACGATGAAGGCGCGGGGTCCCCGCGCCTGTCCGCCGGGGCTGACCCGGGGAGCGCGGGCCCTGATCCCACGCCGGCGATGGAATCCACTGGAGGAGACAAGCACATGAAAGCCGTCTGGTACGACCGCAATGGCGGGTCCGAGGTCCTGACCCATGGCGACCTGCCCACCCCCACCCCCGGCCCAGGCGAGGTCCTGGTCCGCCTCGCCACCTCCGGCGTGAACCCCTCGGACTGGAAGACCCGCCGCGGCCTCTCCCGCCCCATGGCCTTCCCGCGCGTCATCCCGCAGAGCGACGGCGCCGGCACCATCGAGGCGGTGGGGGAGGGCGTGGAGCGCGCCCGCATCGGCCAGCGGGTCTGGATCTGGAATGGCCAATGGAAGCGCGCCTTCGGCACCGCCGCCGAATACATCGCCCTGCCGGCGATCCAGGCGGTCCCGCTGCCCGAGAACACCTCCTTCGAGGCGGGCGCCTGCCTCGGCATCCCGGCGCTGACGGCGCTGCATGCCGTGCTGACCGATGGCGGCGTGACCGGCCAGACCGTGCTGGTCACCGGCGGCGCCGGCTCGGTGGGTCACTATGCCATCCAGTTCGCCCGGCTGCTCGGTGCGGCGCGGATCATCACGACCATAAGCTCGGAGGCGAAGGCGGCGCATGCCCGCTCGGCCGGGGCGGACGAGACGATCAATTACAAGAGCGAGGACGTGGCCGAGCGCGTCGCGGCCCTGACCGGCGGAGCCGGGGTGCAGCGGGTGGTGGATGTGGACCTCTCCGGCACCGCGCCGCTGCTGCCGAGCCTCCTGGCGCCGGGCGGCCTCTGCGCCGCCTATGGCTCGAACGGCACCGACGCCACCATGCCGTTCGGCCCCGCGATCATGAAGGGCCTCGCGATCCGCTGGTTCATCGTTTACGAGCTGAACGCGGCCCAGCGCGCCATGGCGGTCGATACGCTGCAGGCCTGGCTGCGGGCCGGCCTGGTGAAGCACGCCGTCGCTGCCCGGGTGCCGCTCGCGCAATGCGCCGCGGCGCATGATGCGGTGGAAGCGGGCCGCTATATCGGCAATCTCGTGCTCGACTGCTGAGGCCGGAACCGGCGGGGTGGCGCCGCATTCTGGCCTCGGCCGCCGGGCCCGGCCACGCCGCCGGCCGGGCCGGGCGATCCGCCCCGGCCCATGGCGCCGGCCGCCGTCCCGTGCTTGATCCCCGCTGCAACCGAAGGCGATATCCATGAGCGATCTGAAGCCGGGCACCGGCGATACCGCAGCCCCGGGCCACATGGTGACCGTGCACTACACCGGCTGGCTGCACGACCCGACCGCGCCCGAGGGCAAGGGCCGGAAATTCGACAGCTCCCGCGACCGTGGCGATCCCTTCCAGTTCGAACTGGGCGCCGGCCATGTCATCGCCGGCTGGGACCGCGGCGTCGCCGGCATGAAGGTCGGCGGTCAGCGCCGCCTGACCATCCCGCCGCCGCTCGGCTACGGCGCTCGCGGCGCCGGCGGCGTCATCCCGCCTAATGCCACGCTGGTCTTCGACGTGGAACTGCTGGCGGTGAAGTGACCCTGCTCTGCAGGCATGCTGACGCATGCCTGCGGCCTCAGGCGCTGGCGCCGCCTCCGGCGGCCTGGCTGGGCGCCACCTGGCGCGGGCCGCCTTCGCGACCTCAGCCGCCCAGGGCGGCTGCAGGCCAGGACCTGTGCGGGCTGATGTGACCAGGGCGCGGGGGGCGACGCCTCAGCCCGGCCTGACCTCCCCCGCGCGCGGGGGAGGAGCCGCGGCAGCCATCACGGCCGGGGCGACACTGCCGCGCCTGGCGTCCCCTCCTCGTCCTCGCCGTGCGGCCCGCCGCGCTGGCGCCGTGGCGCCGGCCGGTCCAGGATGGGCGCAACGAATGACGGGAGGGACATCCTTGCTGCACCGCCGCGCGCTCCTTGCGACACCCATGCTTGCCGCTCTGCCCATCGCGGGCCGAGCCCAGCGGAACTGGCCGGACCGGCCGGTGCGCGTCCTCGTCGGCTTCCCGCCCGGCGGCTCGCTCGATGTCATGACGCGGCTGGCGGCCGAGCAGATGTCGCAGCGCCTCGGCCAGCCCTTCGTGGTGGAGACGCGCACCGGCGCCTCCGGCAATATCGGCGCGGAGGCGCTCGCCCGCGCCACGCCGGACGGATACACCATCGGCACCGTCAGCATGCACAACCTACTAATCAACCCGCACCTCTTCAGAAGGCTGCCCTATGATCCGGAGCAGGACTTCGCCTGGATCAGCGCCATGTGGGACCTGCCCAATGTCGCGGTGGTCCCGGCACAGCACGTCCCGGCGCGGACGCTGCAGGAATTCATCGCCTGGGCGAAGGCGCGGCCGGGCGGGGTCAGCTTCGGCTCCTCCGGCGTCGGCACCACCATCCATCTCTCCGGCGCCTACCTGGCCGGAAGGGCGGGATTCGAGGCGCAGCATGTGAGTTTCCGCGGCGCCGCCCAGACCATCCCGGCGCTGCTCTCGGGCGACATCCAGTATGCGGTGGACAACCTCGCTTCCTATGTCGGCGTGATCCAGGAAGGCCGGATGCGGGCACTCGCCGTGGCGCTGCCGCAGCGCTGGCCGGCCTTGCCCGATGTGCCGACCATGGCGGAGGCCGGCCTGCCCGGTTTCGAGGTCTCGCCCTGGCATATGTGGGCGGCGCCGCGCGGCACGCCCCAGGCGGTGATCGACCGGATCTCGGCCGAGGTGCGCGCCGCCTGGACCGACCCGGCGCTGCAGCAGCGGGCGATCGCAATGGGCGCCCGGCTGACCGGCTCCACGCCCGAGGGGCTGGCGGCGCGGCTGGCCAGGGAGAAGCCGATCTGGGCGAAGATGGTGAAGGTCAGCGGCGCGCAGCCGGAATAGCGGCGGGCATCCCTGCCGCGGTACCGGCCCGGGGCCGCCGGGGCAGGGACGCCTCCGGCTACTGCAACGCCACCAGCAGCTGGCTCATCTGCTCGCCGCGCAGCCCCTGCCGCTCCGCCGGCGCCTCCCCGATGCTCGCCCGCGCAATCGCCAGGTTGTTCGCGACCCGCGGCGGTGCATCCGCGCGCCGGGCCAGCGGTTCCAGGATCGGCACCGCCTGCTGTGGCATGCCTGCCAGGATGAAGGACATGGCCAGGTTGTTGGCGACCGAGATGTCGTCCGGCGCCAGGGCGCGCGCCTGCCGGTAGCTCTGCTGCGCCTCGTCATGGCGGCCGAGCATGTCGAACGCCACGCCCCGGCCGTTCAGCGCGGCAAGGTCGCGCGGCGCGCTGGCGAGCACGCTCTCGAAGGCCTGCAGCGCCTCGGCCGTCTCGCCGCTGAGCAGGGCGATGCGACCGCGCTCCCCCAGCAGGGCGGCATCGCGCGGATGGCGGGCGAGGGCACGGCCGAGGGCGGCCTGCGCATCGCCGACCAGACCGGCGCGGAGCAGGAGGCCCGCATGGCGCGCCTGCAGCGCCGGATCGCCCGGATTCGCCGCGGCCGCGGCATTGACGATGTTGAGCGCGACATCGGGTTGTGGTGGCCATCGCCGCCAGCTCGCTGGTCAGGATGGCCGCCTTCGCCACCGATGCCGGCACCTGGTACCTGGCGCGGCGGAACGCGCAGAATGTGGCCGATGCTGCCGCCCTCGGCGCCGTCCGTGTGCTGGCCGACAGCCGGACCGGCGGCAATGCGGCGACGGCCGGCCAGACTTTCGCAGGCCTGAACGGCTTCACGCATGGCTAGAACCAGACCACCGTCGCCGTCACCCAGGTGGCCGGCTCGGCGCCGCCGCGCATGCGCGTCGAGATCAGCCAAACCCAGCCGCTGATGCTGGCGCGCGCGGTGCTGAGCACGCCGCAGGTGGTGCGGGCCGTCGCGGTGGCGGAGGCGCTGTCACCGCCAAGGCGGCGGGGGCTGTGCCATGACCATGAACGGCGCCATGAGCTTCGGCGGCAACAGCGTCATCTCGGCTCCCACTTGTGCCCTGACCTCCAATGCCCCCGGCAACGGCTTCCAGTTCGGCTCCGGCCAGTCCCAGGGCGGCAGCTCCTTCTCCGCCAATGCCTGGTCGCTGGTCTCGGCCGGCGGCAGCACTTCCTTCGTCCCGGCGCTGGAAAGCGGCAAGCTGCAGCTCACCGGGCCGCAGCCGGCCTTCTCCCAGAAGCCGATCGCGAATCCCTATGCCGCGCTCGACAACTACACGCCACAGACGAACAGCCAGCTCGCAAGCCTCGCCGCGTCCTCGACCTGCACCGCCTTCAAGGAAACGCGGAGCGGGCCCGACATCCTGAACGGGGCATCGAGCACGACGGCCTTCTGCAGCACCTCGCTCGCCTCCAGTGGCGCGAAGATCGTGCTGACGCCGGGCACCTACTTCATCCAGGGCCAGTTCAGCAGCAATCCCGGTACCAGTATCACCTGCGCCGGCTGCAACCCCACGACGGGCGCGGGCGTGACGCTTGTCATGGTCGGTCGCACCCAGGGTGGCCGCTGGACGCCGGGCACGGTGGATCTGAAGGGCGATATCCGGCCCAATGCACCGCGCACCAACAACGTCAATCCAAACCTGAACGCCGTCGTGGTCTACGCGCCGGGTGGTGGTGACATCACCATCACCGCCAACAGCACCACCAGCCTGGCGGGTGCCGTGGTCGCCCCGGCCTCGAACATGACGCTGAACGGGAATGCGACCGCCGCGAACATCCCGATCTCCGATTGCACGGTGTTCATCACCGGGTCGCTGCAACTGCAGGGCACGGCGGGTTTCGATCTCTCGGGCTGCAGCCGCTACGGCACCAGCATCCCGGAGGTGAAGATCGTCCGGCTGGTGGAGTAGCTACCCCATGCTGCATGCCCTCATCCCTCGCCTGCCGCGCCTCCTGCGGCAGCGGCGCGGCGTGGCGGCGCAGGAATTCGCCATCGCAGCGCCGGCCCTGATCCTGCTGCTGATGGCCGTCATCGATTTCGGCCGCGCCATCGACCAGAGCATCCGGCTGGAAACGGCGGCGCGCGCCGGCGCGCAATACGGCCTAGTCTACCCGGACGACACCGCCGGCATCAACGCCCGCATCGGCGCCGCGCTGGCGGGCTGGAGCGACTGGACCGCGCAGGTTGGCCTGACCTGCGAATGCGCCTCGCCCGGCGCCTGCACCACCGGCTGCGCGCAACTCCTCACCATCAACGTCTCCCGCCCCTTCACCGCGGCCTTCTTCGTCCGCGTCACCACCCTCCGGGGCAACGTCACCCTCCGGGTGTCCTAGGCGATGGTCATGCGATCGACAGATGCCTCCATCCTGCCCGGCCTGCGCCGGGCCTGGCGCGACCGGGCCGGCACCACCGCGGTGGAATGGGCCTTCTGCGGACTTTCTCTTGCCGCGCTGCTGCTCTGCAGCATGGAGCTCGGCCGCTACTACTTCATGGCGCAGTCGCTCCGATCCCTTGTCGGCGAGGTGGCGCGCGGCGCGGTCGTGGATACCAGCCTGGGCAGCGGCGGCGAGGATTGCGCGACGCCGAAGACCCGCTTCGCGTCGCGCACCCCGCTGGTCAACACCGCGCAGCTGACGATCTGCGTGCAGCGCGTCCGCGCCGCCAGCCAGGTGACCATCACGGTGCGCGGCAGCCATCCCTTCACCTTCGCCAACCCGGTGATGCGCGGCTGGGCGAGGCCGCTTTCGGAGACCACGCAGTACTCCTTCCCCGGTGCCTGACGGCCCGGCAGCCCGCGTTGCCGTGACGGCCCGCGGAGCGGTCGCAAGAAGGCGCTGGACCGGCAGGCGCCGCCCATGGCAACAGCGCCGGCTTCTCCGGGAAAGGAAGTCCTGATGCGCAAGGCGATGGTGGCGCTGCTGGCGCTGGCGGCCTGCGACGATCCGCCGAAGGCCCCGTCACGCGCCGAGGCGCCGCCTACCGGCCTCGCTGCGGCCCGCCAGGCCGCCGAGGAACAGGTGCGCGCCCGGCTGCGCATGACGGGCGAGCTGCAACTGCGCGCGGTGCAGGTGCACCGCCAGCAACTGCCGGACAGCCTGGCGGTGTGCGGCCAGGTGAACCCGACCGGTGCGGCGACCGACCCCTTTATTCCCCGGGTCGCGGTGGTGACGCTGAAGGAGGGCCAGCCGGCCCGCACGGACCTCACCCTCGGTGCCTCGAATGCCGAGGCCACGCGGGTCTTCATCGAGATGCTGGACCGCTGCTTCGAGGGCGGCGGCCCCGCCACCACCCGCCCGCAGGCGCCGCGCGCCCTGCCGCCCCTGCCGCTGGAGGCCGGGCTGGCGCGGCCGGCCGCGCCAGCCCCCGCCGCAGCGCCCACAAGCCCCGGCCCGGCGCCCGTGCCGACGGCCCCGCCACCGGCCGCCGCTTCGCCCCCCGGGCCCGCCGCGCCCCTCATGGGCGGTGGCCGGATCGTCACCACCACCCCGGCGCATCCGGTCAACATCCGCGCCCAGCCAGGCGGCGGCGGGCCGGTGGTGCGCATCATCCCGCGCACCTCCCAGCTTTGGGGCTTCGGGGAGGCGCCGGGTGGCTGGCTGGAGGTGGGGGAGGAACAGCCCTTCGGCTGGGTGCACGGCTCGATGCTGGAGCGTTGAGGCCGGCCCGCAGGGATGCGGTCCGCCGGCGGACCTACTGCAGGCTGCCCCAGCGCTCCGTCGCCGGCTCCGCCGCGGCCCAGCGCCAGCCGGTCGTGTCACGGCAGAGGCTGGTGACGAACCACGCCTGCCTGGCCTCCGCGCCCTTGCCGCTCTCGACCGAGAAGGCGACCTCCCGGCAATCGGCGAGCGGCGTGGCGATCTCGCGCAGCACCCGCACCTCGCCGCCCTTGTCGCCGAAGGGGAGGCTGCGGCGCACCCGCCAGGGCCGCGCCTCGCCTACCGGTGCCACGCCGGCGGCCTCCGCCACCGCCTCCTGCTCCCTGCGGTGCCAGCGGCGCGTCACGCGGCGGAAGCCCCAATCGGCCACCGCCCGCGTGCCGACACCGACGGCGACGCCAACCGCCGGATTGCCCGAGCCCACCGCCGCCACCGTGCCGCTCGCCGCGCCCACCAGGTCACCGAAGGAGGAACACCCCCCGAGCATCCCGAGCGCGAGCGCCAGCGCTGGCAGCCTCACTGCAGCGAGCCCCAGCGCTCGGTCGCCGGCTCGGCCGAGGCCCATTTCCAGCGCTCGCCGTCGCGGCAGATGGCCGCGAGGTAGAAGGCGCGCCGCAGCGCCTCACCCCTGCCGTTCTCGACCGAGAAGACGATCTCCTTGCACTCCAGCGGGCCGCTGCTGATGGTGCGGCTGACCGCGACCTGGCCGCGCTCGTTCGGCTCGACCGGGATGGTGTGCCGGGTCGCCCAGGCGGCGGTGCCGCCCACCGGCAGCGGCCCGGCCGTGGCGGCGATGTGGTCCTGCGCCGCCCGATGGGTGCGGCGCTGGGCATATTGCAGCCCGGCGCGGCCGAGCGCCTGCACGCCGAGGCCGATGCCGGTGGTCACCGCCGCATCGGCGCCGACCACATCGGCGACGCTGGCGCCGCCGATGCCGGCGAGCGTCGAGGTGGTCTCGGTTAGCAGCGCCTGGCAGCCGGGGAGGAGCAGCAGCAGGGCAGGGTACGCCGCGCGCAGGCGCAACGGGGAGGGATGGGGACGCGGCATCGCCGGCGGCAACGCGGCCGCTCCGCCGCGGTTCAGTGCCGGGGAGGGCTTTGCCCTCCCCGAACCCCACCCACCAGGCTGGAACCCGGCCTGGACCGGTGTGGGTTGGCAGGGTCAGGCACCGCCGCCCTCCGCCTCCCGCCGCATTGCCTGCCACAGCGCCGCGACATCCTCGTGCTCCGTCGCCTCGGCGCCGATCGAGACGCGCACCATCCACCGCCCGTCCAGCAGCGCGGGCGTCAGATAGGCGGCGCCGGAGCGGTTGATGCGCTCCGCCCATCCCGTCGTATGCGCATCCAGCGCCTCGCCCGAGAGGCCGTCCGGCTCATGCTGCAGGCAGAGCGTCTGCAGCGGCACCGGCGCCAGCAGGCGCCAGCCCGGCGCCGCCGCCACCTGCTCCGCCAGCCAGCGCGCATGCGCCATGTCCCGCCGCAGCCGCGCCCGCAGCGCCGCGACGCCCTGTTCCCGGATGACGAACCAGAGCTTGAGGGCGCGGAAGCGCCGGCCGAGCGGGATGCCCCAGTCCCGCAGGTTCTTCACCTGCCCATCCGCCGCGCTCTGGAGGTAGGAGGGGTTGGTGGACATCACCCGCACCAGGTGCTGCGGGTCCCGCACGAAATAGAGCGAGCAGTCGAAGGGCACGCCCAGCCACTTATGGGCATTCAGCACCAGGCTGTCGGCGCCCTCGATCCCCTCCCACATCCAGCGGCATTCCGGCAGGATCATCGCGCTGCCGGCCATGGCCGCATCCACATGCAGCCAGAGGCCGTGCCGCCCGGCGACCGCGGCGATGGCGCCGACCGGGTCGAGCGCGGTGGTCGCCGTGGTGCCGGTGGTGGCGACCACGGCGCAGGGGCGCAGGCTGCGCGCCAGATCCTCCTCCACCATCGCCGCCAGCGCTTCCGCCCGCATGGCATGGGCCCCGTCGCAGGGGACCAGGCGCAGATGCGCCCGCCCGAACCCCGCCAGCAGCGCCGCCTTCTCCACCGAGCTGTGGCCATGGGCGCTGGCATAGACCAGCAGCGGCCGGTCCTCCGCCTGCAGCCCGCCGCGTGCCATGGCATAGCCCGTCGCCCGCTCCCGCGCGCAGAGCAGCGCGACCAGGGTGCTGGTGGAGGCGGTGTCCTGGATCACCCCGCTCCAGGCCGGGGAGAGGCCGACCATCTGCCGGACCCAGTCCGTCATCACCTCCTCCAACTCGGTGATGGCGGGGCCGGACTGCCAGGAGAGGCCGATGACGCCGAGGCCGGTGGAGACAATGTCGCCCAGCACGCCGGCGAGCGGGGCATTCGCCGGGAAATAGCCGAAGAAGCGCGGCGACTGCCAATGGGTGATCCCCGGCATCACGATGCGGTCGAGATCGGCCAGCACCGCCTGCATGTCCTCCGGCTGCTCGGGCGGTGCGGCCGGCAGTTGCGCCCGGATCTCCCCCGGCGCGACCTGCGCCTGGACGGGGTGCCGCGCGAGTCCCGCGCGGTAATCGGCCACCCAATCGACAAGCTGGTGGCCCAGGCGGCGGAATTCCTCGGGTGTCATCGGCGCCCTCTTCATCTTTGGCGGCGAATGTCGCGGACCGGCGCGGCGGGGGCGAGCCCCCTCCCTTCCGCCGCGCGGCATTCGGTGCCATGGAGGGGGCAAGGCAGTCCAACCATGCCGGGAGAGAAACCCATGCTCGATCGCCGCACCCTGCTGCTGGGTGCCGCCGCCGCCCCCATGGCCGCGCCCGCCCTCCTCCGCTCCGCGGGCGCGCAATCCGCCGGGGACTGGCCGAACCGCCCCGTCCGCGTGATCATCCCCTGGCCGCCCGGCGGCTCCACCGACGTGCTGGCGCGCATCCTCTGCGAGCAGTTGCATGCGAAGCTCGGCCAGCCCTTCGTGCTGGAGAACCGGCCCGGCGCGTCCGGCAATATCGGGATGGATGCGATCGCGAAGGCGGCGCCGGACGGCTACACCCAGGGGCCGGCGACCATCGCCAACCTCTCCGTCGCGCAATTCCTGTATGCGAAGCTGCCCTTCGACCCGGAGAAGGATTTCTCCCTGGTGTCGATGCACTGGGAATTGCCGAATGTGGTGGTGGCGCCGGCGCAGTACACGCCGGCCAACACGCTGCAGGAACTGATCGCCTGGTTGAAGTCCCGCCGCAATGGCGTGAGCTATGGCAGCCCGGGTGTGGGCACCACAGCGCATCTCTCCGGCGCGCTGTTCTGCGACCGGCAGAAGATCGATGGCCAGCACGTGCCGTTCCGCGGCGCGGCGCAGATCATCCCGGCCATGCTCTCGGGCGACCTGACCTTCGCGATCGACAACCTGGCCAGCTACATGCCGGTGATCGCCGAGGGGCGGATGAAGGCCTTCGCCGTCACCAGCCCGGAACGCTGGCCGACCCTGCCGAACATCCCGACCATGGCCGAGGCGGGGGTGTCGAATTTCGTCATCACCTCCTGGTGCGCCTGGGTGGGTCCGGCGGGGATGCCGCGGCCGATCATCGACAAGGTGAATGCCGCGATGAAGGAGGTCGCGGCCGATCCGGCGATGCAGCAGCGCTTCATGCAGACCGGCGCGAAATGCGTCTGGAGCACGCCGGAGGATGCGGCGGCGCATGCCGCGCGGCAGCGGCCGATGCTGGCGGAGATGGTGAAGATCAGCGGCGCGCGGATGGAATAGGCACCGGGCACCCGGCGCATCGCGCAGATGCGCCGGGGCGTTTTCGCAAAGGCCTGCCGTTGACGCGTGCCGGCACCCGGGCTGAAACGGGCTGCCCGGAACAGCGCCTTCGCCCGGTGGGGCGGGGCGCGCCGGGGGCATCTTTCGCCACCTTACCGGAGCCATGAATGGTCTCGGCCATGGATGATCCCGGCCCGGCGGCGCCGGATCGCGCCGGCTTCCGCCCTGCCCATGCGGCGCCGCATCCGCGGGACATGACCGGGCCCGGGCCGGGCGGCGTGATCCATGTCGTCGGCGCCACCGGCCGGTCCGGCCTGGCCCTCTGCCGTGCCCTGGCGGAGGCCGGCGAGGGTTTCGTGCCGGTGCTCCGCGATGCGGCACGTTGGCAGGCGCTCGGCCTGCCGGGTACGCCGCGCCTCGCCGATCTGCGTGACCCGGCGGCGCTGCGCGCCGCCCTGCGCGGGGCGGGCCGCGTCGCCGCCTGCACCCATGCCCGCTGGACCCCGGCGATCCTGGCCGCCACGGAGCCGACGACGCCGCTGGTGCTGATGGGATCGACCCGTCGTTTCTCGCGCTGGCCGGATGCGCATGGCGACGGCGTTCGGGCCGGGGAGGCGGCGCTGCTCGCCAGCGGCCGGCCGGGCATCATGCTGCATCCGACGATGATCTATGGCGCCGAGGGCGAGAACAATGTCCAGCGCCTCGCCGCGCTGATGCGCCGCCTGCCCGTGGCGCCCCTGCCTGCCGGCGGCGCCGCGCTGGTCCAGCCCATCTACCAGAAGGATGTCACGCGCTGCCTGCTGGCGGCGCTGCGCCGCCCGCTCGCCGGGCCCGAGACCCTGGTGATCGCCGGGCCCGAGGCGGTGCCCTACCGGGAGTTCCTGCGGCAGGTCGCACGCGCCGCCGGCCTGCGTCCGCCGCCGGTCCTCTCCATCCCGGCGATGCCGCTGCGGCTGCTCGCGCCCCTCTCCCACCTTGTGCCGGGCCTGCCGAGCATCGGCGGCGACGAGATCCGGCGGCTGACCGAGGACAAGGCCTTCGATATCGCTCCGATGCGCGCGGCGCTGGGCGTGTCCCCGATCCCCCTGGCCGAGGGGCTGGCCCGGACCTTCGGTGCGGCGCCTTCGGATGGCCATGCGGGAGGCGGGCGGCACGCAGCGGATTACGTCCAGCTCTGAACGCCATCCGCTGCATCCAGCCAGCCGGCTCCGATGGGCGTCAGGAGAGGCGTGCGGATCCCGTCCAGGGGCAGGCAGGCTTTGCCTGCGGCTGGACCCGGCCGCGACGACGGGCCAGGACGTTGATCCTGGCCCTTGGTGGGCCGCCGCGCCGGTGGGCGCTCAGCTCCGGTTCACCGGATCATGCACATGGTGCCGGTCGCGCTCCCCGCCGCCGCCGGAAACCCGGCTTTGGTCCGGGTTGGTCGACCGGCCCGGCTCCGGGGCATGTTCGTCGCGGTCGCGATGGGCGCGACCATGTCCGCCGCCCTGGTGGCTGCTGCCCGGTCCGCCTTCGTCCCGCTTCGTCTCGTTCTCGCCGCGCTGCTGTTTCATGATGGTGCCCCGAAGCTTGAAAGCGCCCTGCCGGCCCCGACCCTGCGCCGCCCGTGGGCGGCGTCGGCCCGGCAGGGCGCGCCTGTGCCAGGCCGGCGATTCGCGCCCGGGGCGTGGATCGCCCGGGCGGTCGCCGATTGGTCCTTGTTCAGGCGAGCAAATGATGCCGCCTGCATGGATCCACGCAGGCGGCCCTTGCCCTAGCGATCCTGCTGGTAGCCCTGGTTGGTGGTGTTCTGCTTGATGTTGCCCTGCCGTCCCTGCTCACCGAGATGGCGGTCCTCGCCGGACTTGTTGGCCTCGGCGACCCCGCCTGCGAGGTCGCTCGGATGGTCCTTCTGCGGGCCGGGCCCCTTCGGGCTGCGGCCCGCGGGCGGGACCGGTGGCAGATGCGCCTTCGACATGAAACCCCCTGTGGCTGGCGTGTGACCGTCCCTGAACGCCTCCCTGACGCGCACCGTTCCCCCTGGTCTTCGCCCGTTCCGCGCCCCATACCGGCGCCATGCCCGAGACCCCGGTCCAGTCCGCCGCCATGCCGGCACGGCGCGCCTGGCTGAACAGCCTTTTCGTCGACCATGCCCTGCTGCGCCTTCCCTGGCGGAACTGGGGCGTGGTCGAGAGCGGCCGGCTTTACCGCTCCAACCACCCGCTGCCCTGGCAATTGCGGGATGCGACGCGCCGCCTCGGCCTGCGGACGGTAATCAACCTGCGGGGGGAGCGGTCGGCCTGCGGCTCCGACCGGCTCGGCCGCGCCGCGGCGGCGGAACTCGGCCTGACCCATATCGACGCACCCTTCGAGAGCCGCGGCGCCCCGCACAAGGACCGCATCCTGCGCCTCGCCGAGATCTATCGCAGCGTGCCGGAGCCGGTCCTGATCCACTGCAAGAGCGGCGCCGACCGCACCGGCCTTGCCGCCGGGCTCTGGCTGCTGCTGCAGGGCCGCCCGGTGGAGGCGGCGATGGCGCAGCTCTCCCTGCGCTTCGGCCATGTCCGGCAGAGCCGCACCGGCATCCTGGATGCCTTCTTCGAACGCTATGCGGCGGCGACCCGCGACCGGCCGCAGGCTTTCCTGGACTGGCTGCGGGAGGAATATGACGAGGCGGCGCTGCGGCGCGAATTCCAGTCCCGCCCCTGGGCCGATCGCCTGGTGGATGGGATCCTGCGGCGGGAGTGAGTCGCACGCCACATCCCTTGCCGTTTCCCGGCCTGTCCGGTGGCGCTCCGCCTGGGCCGCGACACCGGGTGCGGCGGCGATCGGAGCCGGGCTACAGCAGCCCCAGCCTGAGGCCGATCCGGTGCAGCGGCCCGACCAGCAGGTTGCACAGCACCGTCCGCGTCAGGTGGAAGCCCAGCACCAGCGGCACGGCGAGTTCGAGCGCCTTCGCGGTCAGCGCCATTTCCGGCATGCCGCCCGGTGCCATGCCCAGGATCAGCGCCGGCACCGGCAGGCCCGCCGCCCAGGCGATCCCCCAGGCGATCGCCGCCAGCAGCAGGGACAGCACCGCGGCCGAGATCACCGCCGCCACCGCCAGCCGGCGGGAGGAGAGCAGGAAGCTCTTCGTCAGCCGTGTCCCGAGCGAGGCGCCCATCGCCACCTGCGCCGCATCCACCAGCGGCACCGGCACGCCGGAGGGCAGGTGGCCGGTCGCGGCCAGGGCAATGGCAAGCCCGCAGGGGCCAAGCATCCAGGGATTCGCGAGCCCCGCCTTGCGCAACGGGAAGGCCAGCAGCAGCCCCGCGGCGGCCATGCCAAGCAGCCCTGGCCACCAGATGGACTGGCGCGGCGCCATGAATGCGCTGACATCGCCATGTGGCGCCAGCCAGCCGAGCAGGGGCGGGAAGCTCAGCACCACCACCAGCACCCGCATGGTCTGCGCCAGCGTCACGGTGGCGACGCTCTTCCCCGCCTCCTGCGCCAGCATGGCCATGACGATGACGCCGCCGGGCACGGCGCAGAAGAAGCCGGTCTGCGGATCGGTCCCCGCCAGCCGGGTGAACAGCCGCGCCACCACGAAGCCGGTCGCGATGGCGATGACGCCGGAGGCCAGCAGCACCGGTAGCGCGCCGGTGACGGCCGCCAGCACCGGGCCGGAGAAGGTGGCGCCCAGGCCGAGGCCGAGAAAAACCAGCCCCGCCGGCCGGGCCCAGCCGGGCACCGCGACGGGCCGGTGCCAGGCGAGCGCCGCGGTCGCCACCATCGCCCCGATCATCCAGGCGAGCGGCACCTGCAGCAGGGTCAGCAGCGCGCCGCCGAGCGCGGCGGTGCAGGCGGTGAGGAACTGGGTCCGGAGCGGCAGCAAGGTGCCCGAACCATCGCCCCGGCCAGGGGCGCCGTCAAACCCGGGCGCGATTCAGGCTTTCTTCACGCTCTGTCGCAAGAATGCGACGGAACGGCCATGAGCACGGTCACCCCCCTTGCGCCGCCCCTTGGGGCGGACCTCCCACCGGACGCCGCCCCGCGGCCCAGGGCCGCGGCGCGGGCAGAATCCGGGCCGGCGCCGGTCGCGCCGCCGGCCATGCCCAACCCATCGCTGCGCCTCGATCCGGCGCTCGGGCAGGTGGTGCTGGAATTCCGTGACCAGTCCGGCCGGACCGCAACCTTGCCGACCGAGCGGGAACTGGCCGCCTATCGTTCTGCTCGCGGCCGGCCGGATCCGACGCCACCGCCCCCGCTGCCGGCTGGATCGCCCGGCGCCACGGCGCAGGCCGGTCAGGCCAGCAATCCGGGCAGCCGGGCGGAGGCCGTGCCACCTCCCGTGCTGCCGGCGGCCGCCAGCACATAGCGTTCGGCCAGCCGCGCCACCTCCTTCGGATGCTGCAGCTTCGCCATCACCAGCCGGCTGGCGATGGCGCGCGCCTGGGTCTCCACCGGCTGCACTACGATCTGCTGCGGCAGGCCGAGCGCGCCGGTCACCACGCGGCGCAGCACCGGGGCGCCCGGCGCGTCATGGGCGCTTTTCGTACTGGCCCCCCGTTCCTCGAACAGCAGCGCATCACCAAGGCCGGGCGAGCGCCTTCTCGCCCCCCGGGGCGAGGGCCCGGCGCAGCGCCGGGATGGCGCCGGCGAGGTCAGCCAAGGGCGCGCGGCGCGGCCACCGGCGGCAGGCCCAGCACCTCTTCCTCATGCCGCATGACCCGGCGGGCCAGCTTCAGCGCCTGGTAGCAGTCATCCGCCTCGGCGCAGGCCAGCGCTTCCCGCAGCATCTCCCGCGCCAGGGCGGAGGTGGTCGCTTCCTGGAATTCGGCGATCAGCCGGCGGGCGGCCGCGAGACCGGCGGGCCGTTCCTCGTCATTGCCGATATAGGCGGTCTGCAGGGCGAAATAGATTCGCCGGGCCGGCGTGGTCGCGGCTTCCGGCGGCATGATCTGCTTCCCGAACAGGAAGCGCGCCTTCGCCGCCAGCTCGATGCGGGTGCGATTGCGGAAGCGGATCGGCGCCCCGTTGACGACCATCAGGTCGCCCTGGCGTAATTCGAGCACCAGCGTGGACATGGTCTTTCCTTTTGCCGCCGCGCGCGCAACCAGCGAAGCCTCGCAGGTGGCGCTTAACGGTCCCTGAAACGCGCGGGCTCAGGGGAGATAACGGGTGAGTGTGAGGGCGCCGAGCCGGCCGAGGGCGCTGTAGCTTGCCTCCAGCGCGGTCCGGGTGGCCTGCAGGCGGGTCAGGGTGGCGGCAAGGTCGACCTCCTCGATATCGGCGAGTTGCGCCTTCAGGGCATCGGTCAGTACGGCATGGCGCTCCCGCACCGCCGAGAGCCGCGCCTCGGTCAGACCGAGCGCGCCGGCCTCGTCGGCGATGGCGTTGGAGGCGCTCTTCAGCCCGTCCCGGATCGTCCCGGCCAGGGCCCGGAAATCGGCCGGCGAGGCGGCCTGGGCCGGGGTGAGGGCGGCGAGGCTGGCGAGGCCGCGCAGCAGGTCCCGCGCCCAGGACCCGGTGGTCTCCCCCATCGAGGCCGCCGCCGCGTTGCGGTTGGCGAAGAGCCCATAGGGCACCGCCTGGCCGTCGCCGGCCGGCGCGCTGCGCCGGGGCTCCGCCAGGCCGGAGGCGGGATCGGAGAGGAAGCCGCTGAAGGGCGTGACGCCCGCGCTGTCATCCATCGCCACCGCCCGGGTCGCGGCGATGATCGCGGCGGCATTGCCCCCGCCGAGGCCGGCGATGGCCGCGGCGATCCCGGCCGCGAGGCCGCCCGTCGGCAGCTCCTCCGGATCCGGCACGGGCGGCCGGGAGAAATCCGAGCCGCCGAAGAGGTATTCCCCGGCGCTCTGGCTGTTCAGCAATTGCCCGACCTCGACCAGCGCCGCCCGGGCCCGGGTCGCGACCAGGGAGAGGCTGGCGGTGTCGTTCGGGTCGAGCCTCATGGCCACGCCATCCCCGAATTCGCGGGCGATGGTGCCGAGCCGCTCCAGCACCTTCTGGGTTGCCTGGGTGCGGTTCAGCGCCTCCCCGATCGCGGTGCCATAGGTCTCCCGCCGGCCGATCTCGGCGCGCAGCGAGAGCGCGCGCGGCAGCGCGGGCGCGATGTCGCCCTGTGCCTCCGCCCGCCGCCCGGTCGAGACCTGGCGCGTCAGCACCTCCATGCGCAGACGGAGCGCGGCGGTGTCGGCCTCCAGCCGTCCGAGCAGTCCGGTCACGACGCTCATCGCACCGCCCCCAGCAGCGTCTCCCACAGGGTCTGCACCGTGCCGAGCACCCGGGCATTGGCGGCATAGGCGTTCTGCAGGGCGACGATGCCGCCCATCTCGGCATCCACATCAACGCCGGACTCCCGGCCGAAGCGCGCCTCCAGCGTGCCCCGCAGCGCCTCCGCCCGGTCCTTCGCGGCGGTCGCCGCGGTGCGGTCGCCGAGCTGCGCCGCGGTGAGCCGGCCGGCATAGGCGTCCAGCGTCGCCGGCACGGCGAAGGGGGAGGCGAGGCTACCATCCGGCCCGAGCCCGCTTCCCGCGACCGGCGCCCAGGCCTGGCCGGGCGCCGCCTCGGCGCCGAGGGAGAAATCGAGGATGCGGTCGATCAGCGTGGTGAAGCCGGCCGGGCCGCCGGCGCCGTTCGGGGTGAAGGCGCTGGGCCCGCCCGGGCTGGCCACGACCGCATGCGTGCCGTCGCGCAGCAGGGCGGGGTTCGCCAGCACCGCCGGATTGACCCGGATGCGCCCGGCGAAACCCGTCTGGCTGCTGCCGGCATAGGGCAGGGACAGATCCGGCGGGCTGGCCCCGTCCGCATCCGTGAAGAGGCGGAGGCCCTGCGCGTCCAGCCGTGCGGCGAGATTGGCCGCCAGCAGGTCCGCCTCCGCCTGGTAGCGGGGCAGGGTGCGGTCGCGCAGGCCGAGGCTCTCGCCGAGCCGCCCACCCAGAATCTGCGCCGTGACGTCCTGGCCGTTCAGCGTGACGCCCGGCAGGCTGCCGCCCGCGCCGTGGAAGCTGTCGGGCGCGACCAGCGCCTCGTGGGTCGCCAGCACGTCGCGCTTCGGGTCGAGCGGCAGGACGAGGCCGCCGCGCGCGACCAGCAGCAGGTCGCCGCCCTGGCGCCGCACCGCCTGGACATCCATCACCTCGGCCAGGCGCGCGATCGCGGCATCGCGCTGGTCCTCCAGCGCGGCGGCATCGCCCTCGGCGCCGGTCTTCAGCCGCAGCGTCAGCTCGGCGATCCCGCGCAGCGCGGCATTGGCGATGGCGACTTCCGTCACCACCGCATCCTGGGCCTGCTGCCGGGCGGTGCCGATGGCGGCGGAGACGTCGTGCAGCCGTTCGGCGATGGTCGCCGCGGCATGCACGGCCTCCTGCTGCCGGCCGGCATCGGCCGGCGCGGCGCGCAGCGCGAGGAAGGCGTTGCGCAACCCGGCCAGCCCATCCGCCAGCGTCTCGCCGGCGGCGCCATGCGCCGCCTCGATGCCGGAGAGCAGCCGCTCCCGCAGCGCGGCGCCGGCGGCGGCGCGACTGCCGTCCAGCCGCGCGAGCAGCGCCGCATCCACCGCCCGCGCGGCCTCCCCGCTGCGGAGTCCCGCCGGGCGGTCGCCCACCACCAGCGCCCGCTGCGGCACGGCCTTGCGCGTATAGCCCGGCGTCTCGGCATTCGCGACGTTCTGCGAGGACTGCGCGAGGCCGCGCTGCACGGCGGCGAGGCCGCTGCGCGCGATGCTGAGGGCGGCGTCGAGGCTCATGGCGATTCAGCCCCGCGTCAGCGCCGCATGTTGATCGTGTCCTGCAGCATCTCGTCACTCGTGGTGACGACACGAGTATTCGCCGTGTAGGCGCGCTGGGCGACAATCAGCTTGGTGAACTCGGTAGCGATGTCGACATTGGAGCGCTCGACCGAGCCGGTGACGAGCTTGCCGACGCCGTTCGAGGAGGCATCGGTCACGCGAGCCTCGCCGCTCTCGGGCGTGCGCATGAAGGCCTGGCCGTCCAGCCGCTGCAGCTTCTCCGGGTCGTTGAAGGCCACAAGCGGCACGCGGGCGATCACCCGGCTCTGGCCGTTGTCGTAGTTCACCGCGACGTCACCGTTGTTGCGGATGCTGAGGCCGGAATAGGCGCCGAGCGGCACGCCGTCCTGCGCGCGATTGCGCACGGCGAATTCCGTGCCGGAATACTGCGTCAGCCCCTGCGCCCGGCCGAACTGGCCGAGCGAGAGCGTCACGGTCTGCGGCCCCTGGCCGAAATCGGCGGTGAAGCGGAAGGCGGCCGGATCGCCATCGGCGCTGGTCGCGGGCGGGAGGACGGCGCCAGTGGCACCGACGAAGCTGCCGATCGTGCCATCCGTCACGACCGGCACCGCGGCGGCGCCGAAGCGCAGCCCGATGCTGCCGCGTGCCGGATCGTTGATGTCGTCCGGCACGTTCAGGGCCAGCGTCCAGGCATTGGTGGCGGTATTGGTGAAGGTGAGGTTCACCGTGTGCAGCCGCCCGAGGCTGTCATATACCTCCGCCTGGGTCGTGATCGGCGCCGTCGTGGCATCCGCCGGCAGGTTGGCCGCGAGGTCGATCTGCCGCGTGGCGACCGGGTTGAAGACCTGCTGGTTCACCCGGATGGGCGCGAGGATCGTGCGATCCGGATTGCCGAGCGGGTCGGACGGCCAGCCCTGCAGATAGTAGCCGGCGCCGTTCACCAGATAGCCGTCCTGGTCCAGCCTGACATCGCCGGCGCGGGTGAAGAACTGCCGCTCATCGAAGACGGGCTGGCCGTTCACCGTGCCCCTCGCCAGGGCGACGCTGAAGAAGCCCTGGCCGCCGATGGCGAGGCTGAGCGGCTCCTCCGCCTGCTCGATCGTGCCCTGGACGCTGTTGGTGAAGTCCGGCCTGGCGATGACCGCGCCCGGGACGTGCAGGTTGGCGCTGGACTGGCTGATATAGGAGACGAAATTGCTGTCGATCCGCTTGTAGCCGACGGTCTGGCTGTTCGCGACGTTGTCGGAGATATGGCCGAGTGCGCGGCTCTGCGCGGTGAGGCCGCTGATGGCCGCGGTGAGCGAGCCGAAGAGGGACATGCGCGGGGGGCTCCGGCGAGAGGGTCTGACCTGTGCGGGGGCCTGTGCAGCGGCCGTGCCAGGGCAGGGTGGCCCGCAGGTGGCGGTGGCTGCCGTGCGGGCGGCAGGTCTTGCCGGCGGGGCGGACGGAGTTGCCGCCGGCGGGCCGGCCCGGGCTGGAACGCGGCTCGCACCGGCACGGGCATGGATGCCGCCCCGACCCTGCCCCCGCCGACCCAGACCCCCGCCCCGGCCGCGCGGCGGGAGCCACGCCCGCCTTCCGGGGTGCAGGGTGGCTTCGCCGCAGCCCTGGCGCAGGCCCTGCCGGGGGGCGCGCCGGCGGAGGCTCCGGCCGAGGGCGATGCCGGCGGGCCGGATGCCGGGATGGCGGCCGCGATCACGCCCGGGCCGGACCGGCCGCCCCGCGTCGCCGGCCCGGCCGGCCTGGTCGATACCGATGCCACGGCCGCTGCCGCCGCCATTGCCACCGTCCCGCCCGCCGATGCCGTCGCCGCCCTGCCTGCCGATGCCGCGGCCGGGATCGAGGCGCCCGCCGATATCGCGGCCCCGACATCCGCCTGGCCAGCCGCCCCGCCGGGGTCTGATGTTCCGGCCACCGCCCCGTCCGCCGCGGCCTCACCTCCCGCCGGCGCTCCGGTGTCCGATGCGGCGGCAGGCGGTTCGCCGGCATCCGTCGCATCCCCGGGACAGGCGCCCCTTGCTCAGCCGGTCGCTCCGTCGGCGACCGCAGGGACGCCGTCCGG
>JAESGY010000290.1_pt1 | contig 30731 bp, 24 predicted proteins | sample 9269841 | NCBI WGS metagenome assembly JAESGY01 (sample SAMN17022865, study PRJNA683097) | algae metagenome | isolation source: Spirirestis rafaelensis WJT71-NPBG6 and co-occurring heterotrophs from... | place: USA: Pinto Wells, Joshua Tree National Park, Colorado Desert, CA | collected 2006-08-15
CATGCCAGAGCCGCGCCTCACGCCACTGATGCAAAACTTCGCCCAGGCCGTGGCGAAGGCAGACCTCTTCCAGCCTGCACCGGCCGCCGCGAAATGAGGGGATGGGTGAGGCATACGCCCCGTAGCGTCCCGGATGCTGACTTGAAACTCGGGCCAAGCCTCGGCCGAGGTGTCCGCAAAAGCAGCCGGTTACTGCCGCTCCTCCCCCTGGACCCTGGCCTGCCGGGCTTGCCCCGCGTCCCCCGTCGTCCCTCGGCATCTTCGGCGGCTATGCCCCGTCGGTCGAGAAGATCAGCCGGTGGCAGCGGGACAACTCGCGCCGCCTGGACCTCCTCCTTGCCCCGGTCAATCCGTCTGCGGCTGCGCTGGTGGTAGCCGTCGTGGCGAAGCTGCTGGCGATGGAGGCGTACAAGGGGCTGCGCTCCCGGCAGCGTCGGGCCGATGTGACCGTCCAGTTCCGGGATGCCGTCGGGGCGATTGTTGGCAACCTGCTGGTTGCCTGGGCGCAGGACCGGCCCGTGCCAACCTCCCGCAGTCTAGATCGCAACACCTTCACGGGGGAGCCCATCGGCGCGAGGGTATTCGCGGACACCATCGAACTGATGGCGGCGTACAACCTGCTTCGTCAGCGCCGGGGAGGTCGGTCGAAAGATGGCAAGGCCGGCATCGCGTCGCGCTTCTTCCCGACGCACGTTCTGCTCCGCCTCGCGGCCGAGTACGGCGTTGACCAGAACACCGCTCGGAGCGATTTCCGGCAGTACCGCCGGGCAACCACCAAGGCGCCGAAGGTCCGCGAACTCATAGTGGTAAAGCCCATCGGCGCTCAGCCCAAATTGCCCTCGGGTGGCCGGCTGCCGATTGACCGGCACGATCCTATCGCCGCGACGCTGCGGGCGGAGGTTGAAGCCCTGAACACATTCGCGGCCACCGTCGTCGTGGACGGATGCACGCCGCCGCGCTGGCAGCGCCAGTTCCGCCACGATTTCCGCCTCTACGGCCGCCTCCACGCGGTTGGTGACGGGAACTACCAAAACATGCGGCAGGAAGATCGCCTTGCACTGATCCGGATCAACGGCGAGCCCGTGGTGGAGGTCGATATCGGCTCCTCGCACCTGTCCCTCATGCACGGCCTGCTGCGCCTTCCGCTGCCCGAGGGCGACCTGTACGATGTGCCGGGCCTGCCGCGTGAGGTGGTGAAGGCGTGGATCAACGCCACACTCGGGAACGGTAGGCCGCATCGGCGCTGGCCGGAGGAATTTCTGGCAAAGAAGCCCTCCTTCGCGGGCTACCCGATTCAGCAGGTGGCCTCGGCCGTGATCGCCCGGTATCCGTGGATGGCGGAGCCGGCGGTTGTCGCACAGGAATTCGCCCACATCGCGCCGCCGCATCGCGTCTTGCCGCACCTGCTCATGGGCATTGAGGCGGAGGTGATGATGGCGACGGTGCAGGCACTCCGCGCTAAAATGATTTTGGCGCTGCCCATGCATGATGGGTTGATCATGCCCGCATCCGCCGAGGAAATCGCGTGCCGTCTGCTGCGGGAGGCCGGGGAGCGGATTGCCGTGGTGACGCTCCGGCTCAAGGTGGATCGCCCGTCACTGCCTGATCGCATGACCTGACCGCATGACGTGGCGGCGGGCGCCACGTGTTTCGAGTGCCGCATCCGGCCTACTCAGATTCGGCACGATGTTGCGAACGTCCGGCTTTCGCTATGCCGCCGATGCCAAGCTCACCGTACGGCAGATTGGCCATAGTCGTGCGATATGCGAGTGCACAGGGCGGTCAGACTCCCGGCCACACGCGCGACGCATCACCCTGCCGACGTGAGCCGCCGACCATGGAGCAATGATGCTTGCCAAGCTTAACAGTGTGACGTGAGTTTCTAAGGAAGCAAATAACCAACGAGGCCGTAGCAGCAAGGAACACCCTCGGCGGGTATCGCATAGGCTTGATCGCCACCATCCATTCTCCATGCTAGACATACGTGCCGGTATATTGCAGAGCCGGCACGTCGATATCAACCATGGCACTAGCGGGGAGGTGGTTATGCCTCAGGCTGCGTGCTTGCGCATTCTAGTACTTCCGCCTCCCTAATTTTTTTAGACGAACATGAACACCTGCGGATGACGCAGAGTGGATCGGTACAAGGCCACTGCAAACGGCGGGTCAGCCTCTGGCTGAATCGCGTCGCGACGTTTGGCTGTGAAGGCGTGACGGATTTTCTGGTTAGGCCACCTCCAAAGGGTCGTGTACCCGGACGAGCGCGGCCAAGTGATCGGCAGGAGCGCATGACGCTTTTCACTGCATCAGAACTACGGCCGGGATTACTCACCTAAGCACAGGAAGCATTACTGCCCTATCTAGTCGGCCAGCCAACTAGGGAGGAGCCCTTCACGCGGCATCGGGGCGCTTTCATCGGCATTGAGGAGGCGCTGCGGACAACAGCCCATGTTTCGCAGGGCGATTAGGACTTATTCGCTCTGATTACACGCTCAGTCGAGAATAAAAGAACACAAGGAGGATACGACTATGGCTGTCATTTTCGGCAACAATGGCAACAACACTCTTAATGGCGGGAACGCTGGTGATAGCATTTTCGGTCTCGGTGGCAATGACGTCCTGAACGGCCGCGGCGGCGAGGATCTCCTGGTCGGTGGCACCGGCAGCGATACCTTGAACGGTGGCAACGGCAACGATACCATCGTCTGGAACAACGGTGATGGTTCCGACACCGTCAACGGCGGCAATGGCACCGATACGCAAGTTGTGAACGGCGCTCCGGCCGGCGATGTTTTCACCGTCGCAAGGTTGGGCACCGGGCCCACCGTCCTTTTCGACCGCACCAACCTGATCAACTTCCGGCTTACCCTTGACAGCGTCGAGCGCCTGACGGTGAACGGCCTGGGCGGCGACGACCGCCTGACGATCGGCAACCTGGCCGCCACGGCCCTCGGCCTTGTCACTTTCAACGGCGGAGCGGGCAATGACACGCTCGATGGCAGCGGCACCGCGGTGCAGATCGTCGCCAGCGGCGACGGCGGCAACGATTTCCTGACCGGCGGCAGCGGTAACGATTCCCTGAACGGGGATAGCGGCAACGACGTCCTGGTCGGTGGCCGCGGCGCCGATACCGTCACTGGCGGAGGCGGCGACGACATCATCGTCTGGAACAACGGCGACGGCTCCGATACCGTCAGCGGCGGTGCCGGCTTCGACACCCAGGTGGTGAACGGCGCCGCGACCGGCGACTTCTTCACCGTCCGCAATGACGGTGGCAAGGTCGATTTCGACCGCGTCAACCTGATCAACTTCCAACTGACCCTGGACACGGTCGAGCGGCTGACGGTGAACGGCGGCGGTGGCGGTGACCGGCTGGTGGTCCAGAACAACCTTGCGCCTACGGGCCTCACCAGCCTCGTCTTCAACGGTCGCGAGGGCAATGACACGCTGGACGGCAACGGCACCAGCACGCCGATCCTCGCCAATGGAGGCACCGGCAACGACCTGCTGACCGGGGGCAACGGCAACGATACGCTGAACGGGGATAACGGCAATGATACGCTGAACGGCGGCGCTGGGGCGGACTCCCTGAACGGCGGTGCCGGCAACGATGTCCTGAACGGCGGCGCCGGCAATGATGTGCTGATTGGCGGTCTCGGCCGCGATACGCTGAATGGGGGCGCCGGGAATGATATCTACCGCTACAACTCGGTTGCCGAATCGCCGACCGGGGTCGCGAACCGCGACGTGATCCAGGGCTTCGGTGACACGATCTTCAACAACGATCGCATCGATCTCTCGACCATCGACGCGAGGCCGCTCACCCCATTCTTCAACGACGCGTTCGTCTTCATCGGTGCCGCCGCCTTCACCGCACCCGGCCAGGTACGGGCGATCAATGCGGGGAGCGACAAGCTCATCCAGGTTAACACCGTTGGATTCGGGTTCTTCCCCTTTGGCAACCCGCCGGAGATGGAAATCCGCCTCGCTGGCGGCTCTAACCTGACGATCGGAGCGGATGATTTCTTCCTGTGAGACGGCCCCTATAGGCAAGACCTCGGCCGCCGAGGCGCTTACTCGGCGGCTAACTTTTCGGCGCAGTTCGACTTGGGTGTGGGGTGGCCACGGCAGACCGTACATCGAACTACGCCAGTGCCCGATCCAGCAGCGCCTTTCCGGTGAAGCCTGGGCGCAGCATCGCCCGGTGCCAACCGAGGTAGTTGCCGAGATACCGGGTCGCCACACCACGGCACCGCCCGTTCACCAGCGCCTTGATCTGGCCATGGTGCGCGTTCCACCCGCCCAAGCCCGACGCATCCTGCACCACATGCAGACGGGCATTGAAGCTGCGGTCCTGACCGCGACCATGGCGGGGCTGCGGGAGCGGGCCATTCTCGGGCTGCCGATGCACGATGGAATCATCGTACCGACGTCTGCGTAGGAAGTCGCATGCCGGCTGCTGGTGGAAGCCGGGGAGCGGCTCACCAACGTGACACTGCGGTACACGGTGGAGCGCCTTGGCGGAACCTGATTGTCCTACCTCCGGCATTGCCTACCTGACACTCGGGCTGCCAATCCGGCGGCCCATACTCTAAAACGATTTTATAGAGCCATGTTCGATGTATAGCACCACTGCCATTCTGGAACCCCTTGACGACGACCTCTGGTCGCAGGTCGGACCGTACGCCGAGACGGCGCTACGGCGTCCTTCCGACGACGGTAGACCGCCGATGCCCGCGCGCACCTTTCTTGTGGCTGTGATCGCTGCGTACCAAAGGGACGCGACGTGGGTAGAGATTGCGAACAACCTCGGCTGCCATCCCGAAACCCTGGCGAAGCGCATGAGGCTTCTCCGCAGAAGCGCTTTTTGGGACGTGATAGTCGCAATCCTTGCCATGCGCTTCCCGGACGTATGGTGGGCGGAGCCACAGCGGGAGAAGCGCCATTCGCGGGAGTGGGCGTTCAAGGGGTTGGAGGATGTTCTGTAGGGGCCTCCTCTCGCCAGAATCCAACGATGAGATCGCTTGCCGCCTGTTGCGGGAAGCCGGGGAGCGGATCGTGGAAGTGACGCTGCGGCTGGATGTGGAAAGGGCACTGAGCAATTGGCTTGGGCCTATTGCTGCTCATCCAGCATACTAAAGGGGAAGCCGTAGTTGCCGTTCTCCATCGCTGGCACTGTGAGTGAGACTGGTTGGCTCATCAGTCAAATGCTTCCAAGTTTTATGTGCGAGAATCGGAATGATGTTTGACTCCGTAACGCCGTGCTTGGCAGCTAACAACCGCGTCGGGGTCCCACGTTCCCGGCGAATGGCGATTACCTTCGCGTCGTTAAGTTTCGCTGATTTACTCCTTTCGCTCCGCGTCGTGGTGCCCGCGCGCACCCGGTCGGCCGAGTTCTCTTTCTCAGTTGCCCAAGCCAGGTTCGATCTTTGGTTATTATGAGGGTCGTTATCGCAATGGCGCACTAGGTGGCAGCCCGCCGGCGGAGGACCGTGGAAGATCAGCGCGACCAGTCGGTGAACGCGATTCACAGCGGGCTCCCCCATCGGATCACGGAGAACGACCTCCATGTAGCCAAAGATAATCTCTCTCGGGGTAACCGCCGCACCGGCACGCAGGTCCCAAACCGAGCCGTCGTCAGCGATGAGGTAATCACGCTCGGGCACACGCCTCCAATCACGCGAGCCGTCATTCGCGGGAAAGGTGAAGGCTTTTGGTGCTGGCTGCACAGGTGTCTCAGGAGCCTCCTGAGATTGGCCGTTCTTGATCAAAGTAAGTGGCGGTGGTTCCCGGAGGACGTTGCCAACGGCGGGGTGCGTACATCCGATCCTGCGGGCTATCTCGCGCTGCGAGTAGCCCTCAAATCTCAAACGGCGGATTTCGGCTTTCTGCTCGGGCGTGAGCGCCTTGCGGATCATCGCCCGCGCAGCCTCGTCGTGCTCACACTTATGGTTGGGCCGTTTGCTCCCTGTGATGTAGCCGTACACCAGCCGGTCCGTCGTCTGGAAATCTGCCGCCACGTCCTTCGGTTTCACACCCTCAGCAATCAGCCGCTTCATCTCAGTGACGTCAGCATCGGAGAACTTTGCCGAGTAGTGTCCCTCGCCACGTATCAACGTGCCGTGGGTGAATCGGTCCTGCGCGTTCTCCTTCGCGGTACCCCATCGCAGATTTTCGGCATGGTTGTTGAGCGGGTCGCCGTCAAGATGGCGGACATGCGCTCGCGGGAAGGGGCGCGGCCCGTGAAAAACCCAAGCAACGATGTGGTGGACCCGGATACGCGCACGTCCGCCAAGGTGATCAGCTAGGGCCACTGCATCATAGTACCCGCTGGCGCGGTGAGTGCGGACCAACTCGCCCGTCCGCACATCAAGCACGGAGCCTAGGTTGGATACTGTGTAGTCCGGGTATCCGGGTATAGGCCGCCAGACTTCCATATCTGCCTCCACGGCACGGTTGCGCAACGCCGCAATGTCTGGCACCGCTTTGCGTGAAAGGACGAGAAAACGGCCCAAGACTGGCCACTATGCCTTCGCAGATTCGCGGCGCAAGGGCGATGCTGTCGTGGACGCGGGAGCAATTGTCTGCGGCGAGCGGGGTGCCGATGCGAACGCTGACCCGGCTTGAGGCTGGTCTTGTCTCGCGCCCGCACCAGCGGACGCTTCGTGCTTTAGCCGCCGCCTTCATCACGGCAGGTATTGAGTTCATCCCCACCAACGGTGGCGGCCCTGGCGTGCGCCTGACGCGCGAGGCGGCGCTACGGGAGGCTATGGCGATAGCAAAGGAGGAGTGATAACGGCTGGCCTACGAGGTGGCAGCAGGCGTACTGCTCGCGGCGGGCGTCTCCACTCCGAAGGCAATCTTGTCAATTTTCTCCTTGAGCGTCCGGAGGTCATAGTCGCCGTAGGTGTGACCAACCGACTTCGGGGCGTGCCCGGTCAGCCGGTCATGCCACTCGGAATCCATCTGTCGGCGTGCCACGCCCTTGAAGGTATGCCGCAGCGAGTGGAACACCTTGCCTTCGCCCATGCCCGCATCGCGCATCCTGCGAAGGAGACGCTTGCTGGCTGCGGCGCTTCCAACCGAGAACAGGGTGTCGCCCTGACGCTCCTTCACCCACTCGGGGAAGCCGTCAGCAATCAGCTGCCGGTGCAGGGGGACCTTCCGGATGGAACTGCGCGTCTCGACCGACTTGCCCGCCTCCGCGTCCTCGCGGATATGCAGGCAGGCCACGCCTGACACCGTTTGCAGGTCCGCCTTCGTGAGTTGGCAAATCTCGCCAAGCCGGGCGCCGGTGTAGAGCGCAAGGCGGGTAATCCACCACTCCTCGCGGTCAGTAAGCCGCCCGAATAACGCCTCAAGGTCCGCCGTGGTCAACACTTCCCGCTGCGCTGAGTCGTCCTCCAACCTCAGCTTCACCCGTACGAAGGGGTTTGCGGTCAGCAGTCCGTCGTCAACGGCGACGTTCAGCAGTGCCCGGAGCATCCCCCAAAGCTTCTGACGGGTCGCGTTTTTGAGGCTCGCGTCCCCTACCAGATCGGCCTTGAAGCGCCGCGCATGTTCGTCCGTAACGTCTGCGTAGGGCAGGGGACCGTTCACCCGTTGGAAGCGGACGATGGCGGTGCGCATGTCCGCCTGAGAGGACCGCGCCGGCGTCTTTTGCGACTGCCATAGCGCAGAGAGGTCAGTCAGCGAGCCCTTGGCAGTATCCTCGGCCGGATCGGCGCTTGTGGCCGCATCCGTGGCTGCGACGATTGCCTTCTGCGCTTCCAGGGTCCGCCGATCCGCCTCAATCAATTCCCGCAGCCGCGCCTCCATTGCCTCCCGGTAACGCTCGGGGAAGCCGAAATCAGGGGTGCCGTCGTGATCGACTGCGGCCCGCAGATATGCCGTAGCGCCCTCGCGCTCTAACTCGGCAAGGTCATGGTCAATGGCCTCAAGCACCGCTGCCCGCGAAGTCGGGGCGGCTTGCGCCTGTCCCGTCTTGATCGCCAACTCTGCCCAAGCCTTGTCTGCGGCGTCCCCATCGTCAGCGAAGGGCAGGGTACCGGCCCCCACCCGGCCGGCGACACCCTGATACTCGCGGAGGGCGGCCTTGCCCCGTGCAGATGATAGGAATTCCCGCTCCTCGGCAGCCGCCCGCAGCCCCCGCCTCTTGGCCTCAATCTCCGCCTCAATGGCAGCCAGGACGGCATGGGAATTTGCCTCCGCTTCCTTGCGGCTCGTTGTGCCGAGGCTGCGCCATATCTGCTTCTGGCGGCCAAACGCGGGCTGCACATCAAGCGGCACGGGTCGGCGGACATAGTAGGTGTCGCCGCGCAGGAGGAGGTGTTTCGGGAGAGGCATCGGGGCGGGATCGCCTGAAAATTGTAGCAGTTACTTGTAGCAGCATTTTGCCCGGAAAGCCATAGTTTACGCCGAATACAGGCGCTATGCGGCTTTGATAAAAGCGCGGCGTCGAATCCCCTATGGGACGCCATCCCTGCACGTAAGGCCCTGTCGTGCATCCGGCACATCCGCTCCATTGGTACCAGGTCTTGCCGGAAAAGGGCTGACGCCTCGGCAGGCTGCGCGACATGGGCATGTTAGGCCGACGGGTCAATCGGCAGCACCCTGCAGATCGTCTCTCATACCGTCCCGCATAAATGCTCAAACATTTATGCGGCCTCAGGCGCCGGCGCCGGCGCCGCCTGCGGCGGCTTGGCTACGCGGCATAGGCCGCGGGCCGCATTCGCGGCCTCAGCCGCCGATGGCGGCTGCAAGTCAGGACTTACGCCGGTCGGTATCAGCGCGTGTGGAAGGACCCCAGGCAGGGCGGCATCGGGCGCTTTGCCGGACGCGCCGTGACCGGCCACCATGGGACGTGCGAAGGCTTGGCCCGTGCCTGCCTGACCTGCGGCAGATGCGGCGGGACCGGCCCGCCATGCCGCGCCGGTTTCGGTGCCGCCGCCCTACCGCGCCGCGCGGTGCAACTCCCGCCCGATATTCTCCCGTGCCCGCCCCTCGAAGGCGGCATGCAGGCGCGGGTGCCGCAGCAGCCGCGGCGCGGCGCGCAGGCGGCCCAGGAAGGCACACTGCGCCTCGGTCCAGGCCGCATCATCCAGATGCCGTGCCTCGGCCCGCAGGTTGCGGCCATTCCGGGCGAAGGTCGGTGCCTCCTCGCCGATTGGGGTGAGGTCCAGGTCCAGCATCCAGAGCCGTGCCGCGCCCGGCTCGCCATGCGGCAGTGCAGCATTCAGGTGGTCGGCGGTCGCCAGGATCGTATCCGCGACCCAGTCCACCTCCGCCCGGGTGAAGCCCGGCAGGCGGCGCGCCACCTGCCGCCAATAGGCGGCCGAGCGTGCCTCATTGTCCCTGGCGCCCGGGACGAGCACGGCGTCGTGGAAGAGGATGGCGGCGGCGATCAGCCGGGCAATGCGCGGGCGTCGCATCGGCCCCGTCCGGGCATAGCGCCGGTGCCGGTGCCAGAGCACTACTAGATGGCGGAGGTCGTGATAGCCGCGCCAGGGCGCGCTCATCCGGCGCAGAAGATCGGCCCGCACCGGCGCCGGCAGTTCCAGCGCGGAGAGCAGGTCGTCGATGCCACGCGGTCGGTTCATGTCCGGGCGGCTGCATCGGCCATGGGTTGGCCGGCGGGGTAATCCCCCGGTCGCGGCACCTCCGGTCGTCCCCTGGCTGGGGCCATGCGGCAGGTGGGTCGGGCGGCGCTGGCGGGAATCCGGAATTACTCCTGCGCGAGGGTGGAGGCCGGGACTCAAGGGGCAGCGGTCCCGGTTCGGGCCGGCTTGTCGCCCGTGATACGCGGTCGAAGGACGAAGAACGCAGCCCTCGGTGCCCGGCCGCCCAGACCAGGGCCCATCATGCCGGTACGCTGTGGGCCCCAGGCGGGGTCCCGGCCCAGCCGATCCGGTGCGGCGAGGGCATCCGGCAGGCTGGTCCGAGGATCCTTCGGCGGGGGGCTGGGACGCGGGTGCGAAGGGATGATGCCGGCCTCTGACGGTACTGGCAGCCGGCGGCCGCGGGGGCCCGGAGGGTCGGTCAGGGCGATCACGATGGGGTGGGCCGCCAGTGCATCCTGCCGTGCCAGCTGCGCCGGGACCGCACGGGTGGTGCCGTCCTCCACCCACGCCTCGTCCCGGTGGGGCAGCCTGTTGTCCGCGCCATTGGCAGCAGGGGAGCGCAGAGCCGCGCGGACCATGGTCCGAAGTCCATCATTGCGCCGCCTAAAATGGTCCCCGCCGCCCCGCGCCGGCTGTGCGCCAGCGCACAGTTCGACTTGCGCAGGGTGTCTTGCTGGGCTGTGATCCGCCGACGGCAGGAGTGGCGGCGAACCATGGCCCAGGCCCCGGAGGATGATCGGCTCTCCCGCTTCCCGCTGTTGCGGGAGGTGGAGCCTGCCCTGCTGGCGGAGGCGGCGCGCCAGGCGCGCTGGCGGAAGGTGCAGCCCGGCGAGGTCGTCATCGATTTCGATGACAGCACGGATGAGGTCTTCCTTATCATCTCCGGTACGGTGCGCGTCGCCGTCCATTCCGCCAGCGGCCAGGAGGTGATCCTGGGCGAGCTGGGCGGCGGCGAGATCTTCGGCGAGATGGCGGCGATCGACGGGCTCAGCCGCTCGGCCAATGTTACTGCCGTGCACAGCTCCGTCCTCTGCTGCCTGCCGCGGGCGGCCTTCCTTGACCTCGTGCTGAAGGCACCCTCGGCCGGGCTGGGGCTGCTGCGGCTGCTGACCGCCCGGCTGCGCCTGCTGGATGCCCGCAATGTCGAACTCGCGGTGCTGCCGGTGCGGCACCGGCTGGTGGCGGAGCTGCTACGGCTCGGCCGGCCGCGGGAGGATGGCCAGCTCCGCATCAGCCCGCCCCCGGCGCAGCATGTGCTGGCCGCCCGGATCGGGGCGCGGCGGGAGGCGGTTTCGCGCGAGCTCTCGGCCATGAGCCGCGAAGGGCTGGCGGCGGTCAGCCGGCAGAGCATCCTGCTGCCGAAGCCGGACGAACTGCGCCAGGCGCTGCGCCGGGCCATGGCGGGGGATATGGGGAAGGGCGCGAAGGCGGCGAAATAGGGCGGATCGCGGCCGGGCGTGATGGCCGGGAGCGTGAATCCCTCTGATACCTGGCGCATGACATGCTGACGCATGTCCTGCCTCAAACGCCGGCGGCCCTCCGGGCCTTGGCTTCGCGGCATTGGCCGCGGCGCGCCTGCGCGCGCTCGGCCCGGTCCGCGGGCCGCAGGTCAGGACGTCATGAGCCAAGTATGAGGAAGCATAACCTCCGGCGGACCGGTGTTCTGTGCCGGATGCAGTCCGCTGCAGACCGTTGGCTGCGGAGCAGAGGCTCGCTCCGGGGCGGTTACCCTCCTCCGCACCGGGCTCTTGCCTGCCGCAGGCAGGCCGGCGCCTGCGTGCAGGGCCTCACTCCGCCGCCGCCACCGGCCGCCTGGCCCGCCGTCCCCCCACCAGCGCCATCGCCATGGTGGCCAGGATGAAGAAGACCGAGGCGGCGAAGACCAGCAGCGGCTGGCCGTGATCCATCAGGAAGCCATAGAGCATAGGCCCGACGGTGCCACCGATGTTGAAGCCGGTGGTGACGATGCCGAAGACCCGGCCGACCGCATCGGGCGGCGCCGCGGCCCGCACCAGCATGTCGCGGGACGGCATGATCATGCCGGAGAGGAAGCCGGCCCCGCCCAGCGCCGCGACCAGTGCGACGGGGCCCAGCGGCACCAGCCCGACCAGCGCCACCAGCGCCCCGGTCAGGCCGAAGCCGAGCGCGGCGACATCGCCATGCCGCGTCGTGCGGTCCGCCACCACCCCGCCGGCCAGCACGCCGAAGGCGGAGAGCAGCATGAAGGCGCTGAGCGCCACATTGGCCACGGCGAAATCCACCCCGTGCCCATTCACCAGAGCCGCCACCGAGAAATTCTGCACGCCGCCGGTGGACAGGCTGAGAAGGGCGAAGAAGGCGGTCAGCATGATGACCGCCGGGGTGAGCACCGAGCCGCCCTTGGTCGCCTCCTTGCCCTTCGCCGCGGCGCGCGGGGCAGGGGCGGGGTCGCCCGCCAGCGCCAGCGGCAGGGCGACGGCGAAGGCGATCGCGCCGGCTGCCAGCAGTGCGGCCGGCAGCCCGCCGAAGGCGGAGATGCCGAGCATCAGCGCCGGCGCCAGCGCTCCGCCGAGATAGCCGGCGAAGGTGTGGATGGAGAAGGCGCGGCCGATCCGCGCCTCCCCGATGCCGCGCGACAGCATCTCGTAATCGGCGGGGTGGTAGACGGCGTTCGCCAGGCCGAGCAGCGCCGACGCCGCCAGCAGCATGGGGTAGGAGAGAGAGAGGCCGAGCGCCACGAAGCCGGCCCCGCCCAGGCCGAGCCCCGCCACCAGCACCCGGCGGGACCCGTAGCGGTCCACCGCGAAGCCCATCGGCGCCTGGGTGACGCCCGAGACGATGTTGAAGACCGTCAGCGCCAGGCCGAGCTCGATGAAGCCGACCCCGAGGCTGTCCCGCAGTAGCGGGAAGAGCGGCGGCAGCACCAGGATATGGAGATGGCTGACCAGATGCGCGGCCGAGACGAGCGCGAGCGTCCGCAGCTCGGCCGGTGTCCAGGCGCGGGTGCCCGTTTGCTCCGCCTGCTGGTGCATGGATCGGCGTTCCTCCTTGTCCGCCGGGCAGATGGTGCGCCCGGCCGAGGCTGCCAGGATCGGACAGGCGGGCCGGGTTTGGGAAGCCGGCACGGCCCGGGGCTGCGCCGCGCCCCAGGCATGGGTCGGCCGGCCGCCGGCGCCACGGCCGCCGGGATCCGTCCAATCCCTGGTGGTTCCCCCGGGACGGGCGTCCTCGCGCCCACCGCCTGGGCAGGGTGGCCGGCCTTTGCCGCGGCACGCATCACCTCCGGCGCCTGGAGGGCCGGCACTCCCCCCGTCCGGGGCTGGCGCGCCCGGCGCGCCGGGCGATAGCCTGCGTCCGCCGAACGGAGACACCTCGATGCGCCCGAACAGCCTGCACGCCGCCGATCTCGCCCATATGGTCCATCAGCAGACGGACCTGGATGCGCATGGCCGCGAGGGCGCGGTGCTGATCGCCCGCGGGGAGGGCGTGCATGTTTTCGACACCGAGGGGAAGGAGTATATCGAGGCGATGGCCGGCCTCTGGTGCGCCTCCCTCGGCTTCTCCGAGAGGCGCCTGGCGGAGGTCGCCTATCAGCAGTTGCTGACGCTGCCCTACTACCACACCTTCTTCCAGAAGGGGCATGAGCCGAGCGTGCGGCTGGCCGAGACTCTGACCGCGATCGCGCCGGCCGGGCTCAACCACGCGCTCTTCCAGTGCAGCGGGTCGGAGGCGAACGACGCCGCCATCAAGCTGGCGTGGTACTACCACAACGTCACCGGCCGGCCCGCGAAGAAGAAGATCATCGGCCGCATCCGCGGCTATCACGGCAACACGGTGGCGACCGCCTCGCTCTCGGGCCAGCCGCATATGCAGGCGGATTTCGACCTGCCGCTGACCGACCGCTTCCTGCACATCTCCAACCCCAACTACTACCGCTTCGGCCAGCCGGGGGAGACGGAGGAGCAGTTCAGCGCCCGCCTCGCGGCGGAGCTTGAGGCGCTGATCGAGCGCGAGGGGGGCGACACGATCGCCGCCTTCTTCGCCGAGCCGGTGCAGGGCGGCGGCGGCGCCATCACCCCGCCGCGCGGCTATTTCGACCTGATCCAGCCCATCCTGAAGAAGCACGACATCCTCTTCGTGGCGGATGAGGTGATCTGCGGCTTCGGCCGCACCGGCCATTACTGGGGCTGCGAGACCTACGGCATCCGGCCGGACATGCTGAGCTGCGCCAAGCAGCTCACGGCCAGCTACCAGCCGCTCTCGGCGCTGCTGATCTCGGACCCCATCCATGCCGCGCTGATCGAGGGCAGCAAGCGCAACGGCAGCTTCGGCCATGGCTATACCTATGGCGGCCATCCCGTCGCCTGCGCCGTCGCGCTGGAGACGCTGAAGATCTACGAGGAGCGCAATATCGTCGGCCATGTCCGGCGCGTCTCCCCCGCCTTCCTGGATGGGCTCGGCGTGCTCGGGGAGCATCCGCTGGTCGGGGATGTTCGCGGCGTCGGGCTGATCGCGGGTGTCGAGCTGGTTTCGGACAAGGCGACGAAGGAGCCTTTCCCGCCCGCGGCCAAGGCCGGACTGCTGGTGCAGGAGAAGTGCCACGAGGCCGGGCTGATCGTCCGCGCCATTGGCGACCGCATCGCCTTCACCCCGCCGTTGATCATCACCGCGGAGGAGATCGCGGAGATGTGCGCCCGCTTCCGCGCCGGGCTGGATGCGGCCTGGGCCGTGCTGCGGGAAGGACGGGCGCTGGCCGCCGAATAGCGCCCGCTCACGCTTCGCTTTCCTTCGTGTTCCCTCCCGGCCTAGCCTCTCCGCGCCGGGAAGCGAAAGAACGGAGGGAACGCGATGCGGGTATCGACCGTGGCGGCAGCGGCCGCCCTGGGGCTGTCGCCTGTGGCCGGGCAGGCCCACGGGCCGGGCGAGCACCACCAGGCGCGTCACCATCAGGCGGAGCATCACCCCGCCGCGCAGCAGATGGCGCAGGCCCGGCCGGCACAGCAGCAGGGCGCCAACTGGTACCCCTCCCGCTACGGCGCGAATGACACCATCGGCGCCATGAACCTGCTGACGCCGCAGAAGGTGCTGGAGGCGGTGCGGCTGGTGCAGCGCGGCCAGGTCTATCGCCTCGGCGTGCCGGTGGGGCGGGACACGCCGGCCTACCCGCCGCGCAATGCCGCGGTCACCATCCTCATGCCGGACCAGCATGGCGGCGCCCTCGCGGCGGCCGCGCCTAACCTGCCCTCCGAGAACAAGGTCTCCTATGTGGACGACATGTTCACGGGATGGCTCGGCGTCGGCAGCCAACTCGACGGCTTCGGCCATCTCGGCATCGACAACGTCTTCTACAACGGCAACCGGGCCGAGGATTTCGTCCGCACCACCGGTGTCACCAAGCTCGGCATCGAGAACGTGCCGCCGATGGTGACGCGCGGCGTGCTGGTGGACATGGCGCGCGCGCGCAACAAACCGATGCTGGAGGAGGGCGAGGTCATCACCGCCGAGGATCTGCAGGCCGCCATGCGCGACCAGGGCGTGCAACTCCGCCAGGGCGACGTGATCCTGATCCATACCGGCTGGGTGGAGATGCTGGAACGCGACCCCGCCCGCTTCGGCAGGGGCGAGCCCGGCATCGATGCCGGCGCGGCGGAGTGGCTGGCCGGCCAGGGCGTGGTTGCGGTCGGCGCCGATACCTGGGGCGTGGAGGCGGTGCCCTTCAAGAACCCCGGCCGCGTCTGGGAGGGACACCAGATCCTGCTGGCCAGGAACGGCGTCCATATCCTCGAGGTGATGGACACCAGGGGGCTCGCGCGCGACCGGGCGACGGAGTTCCTCTTCGTGCTCGGCCAGCCGCTGCTGAAGGGCGCGGTGCAGGCGATGATCAACCCGATCGCCATTCGCTGAGTGGTGCGCCGGCGTGCCGCGGCACGCCGGCGGTCACGGAGCCGGCGCGCATGGCACGCACCCGAAAGCCTGAGGCTCCCAGGAGCCTCACCAGTCCCGAACGGGAGTTCTGGCCTGGCATCACCAAGCAGGATCTGGCGGCCTACTGGCAGCAGGTCGCGCCGCGCGCCCTGCCGGACATCGCGCATCGTCCGCTCGCCCTGCTGCGCTGCCCGGAGGGGATCGGCGGCGGGCGCTTCTTCCAGAAGCATGGCGGCCGCGGCCTGCCGGCACCCATCCGGGCGGCGGAGGCGGAGGGCCAGCCCTATCTTGCCATCGACGAGGCGGCGGGCCTGCTCGCCTGCGTCCAGGTCGCGGCCATCGAACTGCATGGCTGGGGCGCGACCGAGGCCGACCCGGCGCATCCCGACCGGGTGGTCTTCGACCTCGACCCCGGCGAGGGCACGCCCTTCGCGGCGGTGGTGCGGGCCGCGCTCGATCTGCGCGCGCGGCTGGAAGGGCTGGGCCTCATTCCCTTCTGCCGCAGCACGGGTGGCAAGGGGCTGCATGTGCTGGCGCCGCTTGATGGCAGAGCGGACTGGCCGGCGGTGCGCGGCTTCGCCCGCGCCCTGGCCCGGAGGCTGGAAGCGGAGGCGCCGGAGCGCTTCGTCTCCACCCTGCCCAAGGCCAGGCGCGAGGGCCGCATCCTGGTGGACTGGCTGCGCAATGGCCCGGGCGCGACCGCCATCTGCTCCTACGCGCCGCGGGCACGGCCCGGGGCGACGGTGGCGACGCCGCTGGTCTGGCGGGAGGTGACGAGGGCGCTCGACCCCGCTGGCTTCACCCTCCGCACCGTGCCGCGGCGCCTGGCCCGGCAGCGGCAGGACCCCTGGGCGGACTTTGCCGCCGCGGCGCGGCCGCTGCCGGAGGCGCCGGGCTGAGGCGACGGCATGCTGGCCGCGCCGGCACGCCCAGGCCGGCGACGCATCGCCGGCCTGGCGGTCCCGCCCGGCGTCTCCTTGCGCTAAGCTGGCCCGGACACGGCCGGCGGGGCAGCCGCCGGGCCAGCGCAGGGGCGGGATGCCGATGGATACCAGGATCGATATGCAGGCCGGCCGGTCGCAGGCGGCCCGGCTGGACCGCCTCGCCGAACTGGCGGTGCGGGTCGGGCTCAACCTCGCCCCGGGGCAGGAGCTTGTGATGACCGCGCCCCTCGAGGCGCTCGACCTCTCCCGCCGCATCACCGAGCATGCCTATCGCGCCGGCGCCTCCCTGGTGACGACCTTTCTTTCGGATGACCAGGCGGTGCTGGCGCGCTACCGCCACGCGCCGGATGAGAGCTTCGACAAGGCGCCCGGCTGGCTGTTCGACGGCATGGCGCAGGCCTTCCGGGATGGCGCGGCGCGCCTTGCCATCGTGGGCGAGGATCCGGCGCTGCTCGCCGGCCAGGATCCGGGAAAGGTGGCGCGCGCCAACCGCGCCCGCTCCAGGGCCTATCGCCCGGCGCTGGAACTGATCTCCGGCACCGTCATCAACTGGAGCCTGGTCGCCGCCGCAACGCCGGCCTGGGCCGTGGCGATGTTCCCGGACCTGCCGGAGGAGCAGGCCATGGCGCGGCTGTGGGATGCGATCTTCGCCGCCTCCCGCGTCGATGCGCCGGACCCGGTGGCGGCCTGGGCAGCGCACAATGCCGGGCTGATGGCGCGGCGGACCATGCTGAACGGCAAGCGCTACGCCGCGCTGCGTTTCCGCGGGCCTGGCACCGACCTGCGGGTCGGGCTGGCGGAGGGGCATGCCTGGATGGGCGGCCTTTCCACCGCGAAGAACGGCATCACCGGCAACCCCAACATCCCGACCGAGGAGGTCTTCACCACCCCCGATGCCCGGATGACCGAGGGCGTGGTCGCGGCTACCAAGCCGCTGGCCTATCAGGGCACCCTGATCCGCGACATCCGCGTCCGCTTCGAGGCCGGGCGGATCACGGAGGCGCATGCGAGCACCGGCCAGGCGGTGCTGGAGCAGATGATCGGCACCGATGAGGGGGCGCGGATGCTGGGGGAGGTGGCGCTGGTCCCGGCTTCCAACCCCATCGCGCAGAGCGGGCTGCTCTTCCTCAACACGCTCTTCGACGAGAATGCCGCGAGCCATATCGCCCTCGGCCAGGCCTATTCGAAATGCTTCCTCGACAAGGACCTGTCGCAGGAGGAATTGGCGCGGCGCGGCGCCAACACCAGCCTGATCCATGTGGACTGGATGATCGGCTCGGCCGGGACGGATGTGGACGGCATCGATGCCCAGGGCCGGGCCGAGCCGCTGATGCGCGGCGGGGAGTGGGTGGGGTAAGGCAAACGCCGGCCACAAGTGCGCCGAAGCAGCACGGCTTGTGCCGAGGGTGGTGACGCGAACCGACTTCGGCAGGCCCGGCCAACACGGAACTGATCATGCTGGTTGGAGGGCAGCGCGTGACGACCCGCGTCGGGTTGTGCGCGGCAGTTCGTTGACAGCCCTGGCAACCTCCGCCGGTGGACACCAAACCTTGCCTGCGCCGCGCACAGGAGGTGGCCGGGACAGTCGAAGGTGCGGCAGATGTGACCCGGACCAGGGCATCCCGGCGCACCTGTCACGGCCAGCGCCGGTTCACCGTACCTTCGCACCCGCATTGCGGATCACCTCCGCAAAGAGCTTCTCCTGTGCGGCGCGGAACTCAGCAAGCTCGTCCGACCTCGTCCACCAGGTCGTCGCGCCATTCGCCTCGAAGAACCGACGCAACTCGGGGTTCTCCAGGGCCTGCCTGGTCAGCGAGGACAGGCGCTCAACGACCGACGCCGGAATCCCCGCCGGGCCGACCAGGCTGCCCCAGGAGGTGATCTCGAAGCCGGGCAGGAACTCCATCATTGTCGGTATCTCAGGGGCCGCCTTGCTGCGTTCCGCGCTGGTTACCGCCAGCGCCCGCACCTTGCCTTCACGTGCTGCCCCGATGACGGTCGGCATGTTGTCGAACATAAGTTGCACCCGCCCGGCCAGCAGGTCGAGCATCGCCGGGGCGCCGCCGCGGTAGGGAACGTGCAGGATCTCCAGCCCGGCCTGCTGCTTGAACATCTCCATCGAGAGATGCGGCGAGGTGCCGAAGCCGCTGGAGCCATACGTGTATTTGCCGGGACTCTTTCTGACCAGGTCGATCAGCTCCGGCACCGTTCGCGCTGGCAGGTCGTTGTTCACGAAGAGGAGGTTCGGCACCTTCCAGATGCCGGAGATGAAGCTGAAGTCGCGCGCCGGGTCGTAGGGCAGGTCCGGAAGGATGCTGGGCGCGATCGACAGCGAGGCGATGCTGCCAAGGCCGACGGTGTAGCCGTCCGCAGGAGCCTGGGCGATGGCAGCCTGGCCGACAGTGCCCCCGGCGCCGCTCCGGTTCTCGACCACGAATTGCTGCCCTGCGAGCTGACTCATCTTGTCGCAGTAGATGCGTGACAAGGTATCGGTGGCAGCGCCGGGCGGGAAGACGTTGATGTAGACCACCGGCCGGCTCGGCCAGTCGGATGCCGTGCCACCCTGGCCGCGTGCCAGCCCGGTCGCTGACAGGCTTGCCGCCATGCCGAGCAGCAGCGGACGCCGCATGACAGGCGGGTTTCCTCGTGCCTGGTCCATTTCCCTTCTCCCTGTGCCCGGCTCCTTCACGGCCGGGTTCGGGGAGATATAGGCAACCACTGCCGCAGCCGAAGCCTCGAAGCGGGCTGGCCGGCCATACGCTGTCTCCGTGACCAGAAACCGGGCTCCCGGGCACCAGGACAGCCGGTGGTTCCCCGGCCAGGATCAGCCGGCGCGCCTGGCCTTCCAGACCTGCCAGCCGATCATCGTGAAGACGCCGAGCATGATGGTCAGGCCGATCGGTCCGGCCCAGCGCTCCACCAGGTCGAACCTGTCCTCCAGCATATAGCCGGCGATGGCCAGACCGCCGGTCCAGATCATCGTCCCGATCCCCGTCCAGAGATAGAAGACGCGCCGCGGCAGCGCGACCAGCCCGGCCGGGATGGAGATGCCGGTCCGGATGCCCGGCATCATGCGGGCGATGCAGACCGCCGCCGGCCCGTTGCGCCGCAGCGCCAGCTCGGCCTTCCCCACTTCCTCACGGCCAAGCCGGGTGAAGCGGTGCAGCTTGTCCAGGATGCGGTACATCCGGTCGGTCCCGAAGGCGCGGGCGAGCTCGAACCACACCGCATTGCCGGTGAGGGAGCCGGCGATGCCGGCGATGATCACCCCCTCCAGCGACATCTGCCCGCGCGCCGCCGCGAAGCCGGCCAGCGGCATCACCACCTCGGACGGGATGGGCGGGAAGAGATTCTCCGCCACCATCAGCAGGAAGACGCCGAACAGGCCGCCCGAGGCGACGAGATTGGTGGCCCAGTCGATCATGTCCCCTGCCTGAAGAGCATCAGCGTGACCCAGCGGCCACGCGTATAGTTGAAGCCTGTGACACTACCGATGTCCTGAAGCGGAAGCGACAACGCCTTCGCCTCCGCCTGGAAATCCTTCTCCGCCCGGTCGCCCACCGCGACCACCCGGCCGGGCCCGGCCGCGAGGAAGCGGGCGGCATCCCCCCCCGTGCGCAGCAGGCTGGTCTCGCCCCCCACCGCGAACAGCACCGAGGGCTCGGCATGGCTGGTGATGCCGAAATCGCGGGAGGCGAGGCCGGGTGCGCGGGCTTCCAGCGTCGCGGCCAGGCGCGGCGCGATCCAGAGCGGCTGCAGCCGCGGCACCAGCCCTTCCAGGATGGCGGCATAGAGCGGGATGGCGAGCAGCGCGCCGAGCAGCCCGGCCCGGCCCCATTCGCCCCGCCGGGCGGTGCGGAGCAGGACGAAGACCAGCAGGGCGGCGAACGGGCCGATCAGCAGCCCGGTCACGAACATGTCCCGCAGGGTGAATAGGGCAGCCGCCTGCGCCGCCAGCACCAGGCCGAACGCCGTGAGGACCAGCGCCGCCACCGCGATGCCGCGCCACCAGCGCCGCGGCAGGCGCCGCAGCGGGTCCATGGCCCAGGCGGCGCCGAGCAGCATCAGCGGCGGGTAGAGCGGTAGGGTGTAGTGCGGCAGCTTGGTCTGCACGGCCTCGAAGACCAGCCAGGACGGCACCACCCAGGCCAGCAGGAGGCGCGTCGGCGGGTGCAGCCGCTCCCGCCAGGCGGTGGGCAGGGCGCAGAGCACGATCCAGGCGCCGGGGAAGGCGGCGATGCCGAAGGTCAGCAGGTAGAAGCCGGGCGGGCCCCAGTGCTTCTCCTCGCCCGAGCCGATCTTGGAGAGCATGTCGCCGCCCACCGCCTGCTCGAAGAAGCGGCCCTCGGTGGCGATGCCGATGGCGATGAACCAGGGGGCGGCGGCGGCGGCCAGCAGCGGCAGGCCCCAGCCCGGACGCAGCGCCCGCAGCCAGGGTGCCCCCTTGTCGGCAATGGCCAGCGTGACGCCGGCCAGCAGCGGCACCATGGGCCCGACCGGGCCCTTCAGCAGCACGCTGGCGCCGAGGATGAGCCAGAAGCCGGCGGCCTGCCGCGCCGTGAACTGCTCCGGCCGCAGATAAGCCTGGGCGAAGAGGCCCATGGCGGCCGCGACCGTCGCCAGCAGCGCCGCATCCGTCTTGGCGATATGCGCCTCGGCCACCAGCACCAGGGAGCAGGCGAGCATGGCCGCGCCCAGGAAGGCCGCCCGCCGCCCGACCAGCGAGCGCCCCCAGTGGAAGGTCGCCAGCACCGCCAGGATGCCGCCGAGCAGGCTGGGCACCCGATAGGCCCAGATGTCGCGCCGGTCGCCGAGCCCGGTTGCCTCCAGCAGATGGACCGAGCCGGCCTGCAGCCAGTGGATGCCGGCCGGCTTCTTGTTCCGCTCCTCCTCGCCGACGCGGATGCGGACATAGTCGCCGGTATCGACCATCTGCCTGGTCGCCTGGGCGAAGCGGGATTCGTCGCGGTCCGTCGCGGGCAGGCTGAAGAAGCCCGGCAGCCAGAGAGCCAGGCAGAGCAGCACCAGCGCGAGCCGCGGCCGGCGCTGGAGCGCATCAGGCAGGGCCCCGAGGGAGCGGTCGGGGCTGGACGGCGCCGAGATATGCATGGGGGCGCGCGATAGCGCGTTTCATCGCCGGGTGATAGGAGCAAAACACGCTATCTGCTTGTTTTCTGAGCAAATTCAGGCCCTTGGCCGTCCGGTGCCGTGCCCGGCGCGCTGCCGGCGATCGGCTCTGGCCTGCGCGGGGCCCGCGGGCCATAAACGGCGGCCTCATGGCCAATCCTCCGCAGAACCCTGCCCGGCGCGCCGCCGCCGCCCTGCTCGACGCCGTCCTGGTCCGCCACCGCCCGCTCGAGGAGGCGCTGGACGCCCTGCCGACCGACGGCAAGCCCCATAAGGTACGGGGCAAGGGGGAGGCCCGGCCGGGCGCCGCCCTCTCCCCGCGCGACAAGGCGGCGGGGCACCGGATCGCTGCCGCGGTGCTGCGCCGGGCGGGCTCGCTGGACGCGGTGCTGGAGCCCTTCCTGCGGCGGGAGCCGCCGCCCGCGGTCCGCCACGCGCTACGCATCGGCGCCGCCGAGCTCCTGCTGCTGGGCACGCCACCGCATGCCGCGGTGGGCAGTGCCGTGGATCTGGTGCCGGCGCCCTTCGCGGGCCTGGTCAATGCCGTGCTGCGCCGGGTGGCGGAGGCGGGGCCGGCGGCGCTGGAGGGGCTGGATGCCGAGCGGCTGGACACGCCGGGCTGGCTCTGGACCGCCTGGCATGCCGCCTATGGCCCGTCCGTGCGCGCCATCGCCGCGGCGCACCGGGCCGAGGCGCCGCTCGACCTCAGCCTTAAGCCCGGTGCCGCGGCGCCGGAGGGTGGGGAAGCATTGCCGACGGGCGGTTGGCGCTACCCGGCCGGCACGCGCGTGACCGAGCTGCCGGGCTTCGCCGAGGGCGCCTTCTGGGTGCAGGACGCCGCCGCCACCCTGCCGGCGCGGCTGCTGGCGGCACGGCCCGGGGAGCGCGTGGCCGATCTCTGCGCCGCACCCGGCGGCAAGACCGCGCAATTGGCGGCAACCGGCGCGCAGGTCACGGCGGTGGAGCGCGACCCGAAGCGCGCCGCGCGGCTGCGCGAGAATCTGGACCGCCTGAAGCTGCCGGCCGAGCTGGTGGTGGCGGATGCGGCGCAATGGGATGCCGGCGGCGCGCAGTTCGACGCCATCCTGCTGGACGCGCCCTGCACCGCGACCGGCACCATCCGCCGCCATCCGGACGTGCCCTACCTCAAGCGTCCGAAGGATGTGGCAAGCGCGGCCGAGCTTCAGCGCAGCCTGCTGGCCGCCGGCGCGAGGCGCCTCGCGCCGGGCGGGCGCCTGGTGCTGGCCACCTGTTCCCTGCAGGCGGAGGAGGGGGAGGGGCATCTCGCGGCGGCCGCATCGCTCGGCCTGGTCCCCGACCCGGTGCGGGCCGAGGAGGTGCCGGGCCTCGCCGAGGCGGTGACGCCCGCCGGCACGCTGCGCACGCGGCCGGACCTCTGGGCCGAGCGTGGCGGCATGGACGGCTTCTTCGTCGCCCGCTTCCGCAAGGCCTGATCTCCGGCGGGCCGGACGTCCGCGCCCAGGGCTGGCGGGGCGGCCGCGCGCCGCTGCCGCTTGACGGCCCGGCGCGGGCATCGTCTGCTCTCCCCAAGGGCTGCGCGGTTCCAAGGACGCAGCGAGGGAGACGTCGCAGGAGAGACCGGCACCGCGCGTGCCGCCCGCCATGCATCCGTCCCGTCGCTGTCCTGCCGATCCCGATGGGGAAGACCCCGCGCGCGGCCATGGGAGAGAGGGACGACAAGGATGCAGAGCAACGGGACTTCGCGCCGCACGCTCCTCCAGGCCGGGGCCGGCCTGGGCCTCGCCGCCACGGTGCCGGCCATTGCGCGCGCCCAGACCGGCCCGGCGCGCGGCGGGGATCCGCTGCGGATCGGCGTGATGACCGACCTCTCCGGCCCCTTCGCCGGCGCTGGCTCCGTCCCGCTCTTCCAGGGCGCCGAGGTGGCGATCGAGCTCTTCAACGAGCGCGGCGGCGTGGAGGGCCGCCCCGTCCTCGCCGTCACGGCCGACAGCCAGAGCAAGGCCGATGTCGCGATCAACGAGGCCGAGCGCCTGCTGGGGCAGGAGCGGCTGGAGGTGGTGACGGGCATCTATTCCTCCGCCCATGCCGTGCCGCTTGCTGGCCGGTTCGAGGCGCAGCGGAAGATGATGTGGATCACCTCCGCCATCGCCACGGCGGTGCTGAAGGACAAGAACTACCGCTACGTCTTCCGCCCGACCGTGCATTCCGACCAGTACGGGGAGGGCACGGTCGCCGTGGTGCACGAGAACGCGCAGAAGAAGCTCGGCATGCCGCCCGAGAAGGTGAAGCTGGCGGTGATCTACGAGGACGGGCCCTATGGCACCGGCGTCTCCTCGGCCATCGAGGCGAACGCGAAGAAGTACAACATGCCGGTGGTGCTGAAGGAGGCCTATTCGGCAACCACGCCCGACCTTTCGACCCTGGTGACCAAGCTGCGACGGGAGCGGCCGGATGTCGTCTACCAGGTGGGCTACAACCCGGACATTACGCTCTTCCTGCGCCAGGCGAAGTCCGGCGGCCTGCGCTTCCGCATGCTGTTCGGCCATGGCGCGGGCTGGTCGCAGATCGACAAGCTCTGGGACACCTTCGGCAAGGACATCGAGTTCTTCTGCAATGCCGACCCGGCGGCGACCCAGATGCTCGACTGGTCGAAGCTGCAGCCCGGCGTCGGCGACCTGGCGAAGACCTTCGTGGACCGCTTCTCGGCCAAGCACAAGGTGAACGACCTGCCGCCGCACGCCTCCATGGGTTTCAACAACACCTGGATCTTCCTGGAGCACGTGCTGAAGCCCGCGGTGCGCAAGACCGGCGGGATGAGTGCCGACGCGCTGCGAGAGGCGGCGCTGGAGGTAGACATCCCGCAGGGCGGCACCATCCAGGGCTATGGCGTGAAATTCGAACCGCCGGGCAGCAGCATGGCCGGGCAGAACGCCCGCAGCCTCTGCGTCGTGATGCAGTTCGAGAACGCCAAGTCGCATGTGATCTGGCCGGCAGCGCTGGGGCGGGAGCCGGTGCTGCCGCTGCCACCCGGCCACGCCTACGCGCTGCGGTCCTGACATGGCGGGCGGCGGCGCGCCGCTGCTGCAGGTGGAGGAGTTGACGAAACGCTTCGGCGGCTTCACGGCCGTCGCCGCCGTCTCCTTCTCCGTGGCGCAGGGCGAGATCCTGGGGCTGCTCGGGCCTAACGGCTCGGGCAAGTCCACCACCTTCAACTGCATCGCCGGCATGCTGAAGCCGAGCGCGGGCTCGGTGAAGCTGGCCGGCGAGGAGATCGGCGGCCTCACCGCCGATGAGACCTGCCGGCGCGGCATCGGCCGCACCTTCCAGATCCCGCGCCCCTTCCGCACGCTGTCGCTGCTGGAGAACGCGACGCTCGCGGCGCATTACGGCGCGGCCGGGCGCATCGACCGGGCGGAGGCGGAGCGGCGCGCCCGCGACGCGCTGCGCCTGGCGCAATTGCCGGACGACCCGCAGGCGACGACCCACGGGCTGGGCGCCGCCGGCCTCAAGAAGCTGGAACTGGCGCGCGCGCTGGCGACCCAGCCGAAGCTGCTGCTGGCCGATGAATCGCTCGGCGGGCTGGATGCCGGGGAGATGCGCCAGGCCGCCGACATGCTGAAGCGCATCCGCGACGAGCGCGGCATCACCATTGTCTGGGTGGAGCACATCATGGGCGTGCTGCTTTCCGTCGTGGACCGGGTGGTGGTCCTCGACCATGGCGCGGTCATCTTCCGCGGCACCCCGGCCGAGGCGCAGGAGGATGCCAGGGTCGCCGAGGTCTATCTCGGCCCACCGGAATCGAGGGCGGCATGAGCGCGGCGCTGAAGCAGGCCTCCGGCACGCCCCCGGCCCGCGCGCCTGGCGGCGCGACGCTGGAACTCTCCGGCATCCAGGCCGGCTATGGCGATTTCCAGGCGCTGTTCGGCGTCGGCCTCAGGGTCGATCCGGGCGAGGCGGTGGGCGTGGTGGGACCCAATGGCGCCGGCAAGACGACGCTGCTGCGCGTCATCTCCGGCCTGATCCGGCCGCGCGCGGGGACGCTGCGCTATGGCGACCGGGACCTGACCAGGGTGCCGCCGCATGAGCTGCCGGGTTTGGGCATCGCGCATGTACCGGAGAACCGCCGGCTCTTCCCGCACCTGACGGTGGAGGAGAACCTGAAGGTCGGCGCCTTTACCAGATCAGCCCGGGCGCATTTCGAGCAGCGGCGCGACCATGTCTATGAACTCTTCCCCCGCATGAAGCAGCGCCGGCACCAGCTGGCGGGCACCATGTCCGGCGGCGAGCAGCAGATGTGCGCCATCGGCCGCGCCCTGATGTCGGGTCCACGGCTCCTGCTGCTGGACGAGCCATCGGCCGGCCTTGCGCCGCTCGTCGTGCAGCAGGTCTTCGAACTGGTGAAGCGCATCCGGCAGGAGGGGCTGACGGTGCTGATCGTCGAGCAGAACGTGGCGCAGGTGCTGCGCGTGGTGGACCGCGCCTATGTGCTGGAGACAGGGCGCGTGGCGGCGGAGGGCCGCAGCGCCGAACTTGCAGCGGATCCCGCCATCCGCCGCAGCTATCTCGGGGGGCATTGACCGTCCGATTGGCGCAGGGCGCAGCCCGGAGCCGTGAATCGGCCGGTCCAATCATGACCCGTCCGATCGGCGCAGGGCCCGGCCCGAAGCCGTGAGTCGGACGGTCCGATCATGACCCATCCGATCGGCGCAGGGCCCGGCCCGAAGCCGTGAATCGGACGGTCCAATCATTCATCGTCCGACCGGCGGAAGGCGCGGCGTGGAGCCCTGGATCGGCCGATCCAACACAAGGATTTCCGATGGATCCGTTTTTCCTCGAAGCCCTCGTCAACGGCATCCTGCTCGGTGGCGTCTTCGCCCTGCCGGTGCTCGGCCTGAACCTGGTCTTCGGCGTCGTGGACGTGGTCTGGCTCTGCTATGCGGAGCTGGTCATGGTTGGCATGTACACGGTGTGGTTCCTCTACACCCAGGCCGGCTGGCCGCTCGGCCTCGCCTTCGCCGCCTGCCTGCCGGCCATCGCCGTGCTCGGCCTGCTGCTGCACCTGATCGTGGTGCGGCCGCTGCTGAGCTCCCCGCCGATCAACCAGGTGCTGGCGACGGGCGGTGTGCTCTTTTTCCTGCAGGGCGCGGCGACGCTGGTCTTCTCCACCGATTTCCGCTCGCTCGGCGTGGACATGCCGCCGATGGAGGTGGGGGAGGTCTTCGTCAGCGGCACCAAGCTCGCGGCCTTCATTGCGGCCCTGGTTGGCGCCGGCATTCTGTGGGCCTTCCTCAAATTCACCTATGTCGGTACCGCCATCCGCGCCATCGCCCGCGACCGGGAGGTGATGCCGCTGATGGGCGTCGATCCGCAGAGGATCTACCTCATCGCCTCGGCGGTCGGCGGCGCGCTGGCGGGGCTCGCCGCCTGCCTGCTGGTAGTGCAGCTCGACGTCCACCCCTTCGTCGGCCTCTCCTTCGGGCCGATCACCTTCATGATCTGCGTCATGGGCGGGCTCGGGAACATGCTCGGCGGCTTCCTGGCGGCCTTCCTGATGGGGCTGATCATCTCGGTCGGCGGCTTCTGGGGCACGACGGAGTTCTCCTATGTCGTCGCCTTCGCCTTCTTCATCATCGTCATGTTCCTCCGGCCGAAAGGGCTCTTCGCGCGATGAACGGTCTCGCCCTCCCGGCTGCCCTGTTCGCGGCCCTCGCCACCGTGCCGCTGCTCTCGCCGCCTGACTATGTCATGCACCTCCTCATCACCATGCTGCTGACGGCGCTGGCCGGCACGGGCTGGGCGATGATGGGGCGGTTTGGCCTGGTCTCCTTCGGCCATGGCGCCTTCCTCGGCGCCGGCGCCTATACCATGGCGATCCTCTGGAACGAGCTGGGTCTGACCCCCTGGCTCGGCATTCCCGTCGGTGTCGCGGTCGCGATCGTCGCTGGCGTGCTGCTCGCCTACCCCGCCTTCAAGCTGCGGGTGGTCGGGCATTACTTCGCCCTGGTCACGCTGGCGGCGGGCGAGATCGTCCGCATCCTGATCGTCGCGCTGCGCGAGCATACCGGCGGCTCGCTTGGCATGACACCCGTTCAGGCGCCGGAGGGCGGGGCTTTCCTCGCCATGCAGTTCGACAAGGCCGGCTTCTGGTGGGTCGCCCTCATCGCCTGGGCGGGGGGGCTTTTCGCCTGGCGGATGCTGGACCGCTCCATGGCCTCCAAGGCCCTTGCCGCGATCTCGGAGGACGAGGACGCTGCCGCCTCCATCGGCATCAAGGTGACAGTGGAGAAGCTGAAGGTCACCGTCATTTCCGTGACGCTGGCCGCGCTGGCGGGTGCGCTGACGGCGCAGTACCGGCAGTACCTGAACCCGGAATCGCTCGCCGGCCTCGGCATCTCGCTGCAAATCGTCTTCGGTGCCATCGCCGGCGGTATGTATGTGCCGCTCGGTCCCACCATCGGCGCCGCCATCACCATCGGGCTGGAGGAGGGCCTGCGGATCGGCTTCGGCACCGAACTGACCGGCGCCGCGCCGCTGGTCTATGGCCTGCTGCTGGTGCTGTTCATGCTCTACCTGCCGCGAGGCATCGCCGGCCTGTTCGAGCGCAGGGCGAAGGCACCCGCCACCGCGAAGCGGGCGCCGGGCGAGGCGACCGCCTGACGCGGGTGGATGGGCCGTGCAGGGAGGATCTGCCTCCCTGAAATCCTCCGCCAGGGGGCGATGCCCCCTGGAACTCCCTTGGGCGTCTCGAAGAGGGCTTCGCCCCCTTCGCGTGGTCCGGAGCGAAGCCCCAGCGTCAGAAGGCCCGGCTCAGTCCGGCATAAATCGTCCGGCGCAGCCCGTATTGAGAGGCGCCGACGCCGATGCCCGTGCCGTCGCGCAGTCGGTAGATGGTGTCGAAGGCGTTCAGCAGATCGAGCCGCGCGGTCCAGCTCCCGCCATCCGGCCCCTTGAAGTCCTGCGCCACGCCGAAGTTGACGGTCGCGTAGGGCGCCACCTTCTCGGTGGCGGCGAAGCCTTTGCGCAGGCCGCTGCCATAGAGCATGGAGCCCGACAGGCGCCCGCCTTCCCAGCCGTTCCAGATCGCGCCGGCCGAGCCGGTGATGAGCTGGTCGTGGTCGGTGCGGACATACTTGCTGGCGATGTATTCCAGCTCCTCCGGCTCGATGTTGAACTGGCCGGAGCGGATGTTGCGGCCGACGGAGCGGCTGAGGGCGAGGTTGCCATAGACCTGCCAGCGCTCGTCGCGCCAGCTCCCGCTAAACTCCACACCGTAGATCCTGCCCTTCTCGAAGTTGAAGGGCGTGAAGATCAGCGCATTGCCGAACTGGCCGAAATCCAGCAGGTCGCGGACATCCTTGTAGTAGGCATCGATCCCGACCGTCAGCCTGGGCGTCAGGCGCTCGGAAACGCCGATATCGAAGCGGTGCGCCCGCTCCGGCCGCACCGCGCCGCTCTCCAGGCTGAAGGGCGCGCCGGTGGTGCCGACGAAGCGCTCGATGGTGCCGGCCTGCACCAGCTCGAATTGCGGCGGGGTGAAGGTGCGGGCATAGCCGGCATGGACGGTGGTGGTGTCGGTCGCCCGCCAGACCAGGTTGGCACGCGGGGAGAGCTGCCCGGCCGTCACGAACTGCACCATCTGGTCCCAGCGCGCGCCGAGATTCAGGGTCAGCCGGTCCGTGATGCGCCACTCATCCTGCAGATAGATGCCGTAGAGCCAGCCGGTGCGGCCGTAGCGGTCGCCGATGGTGAAGGGGTCATCGACCGCCATCCCATCGGCGTCCAGCGGCAGCACCGTGTTCTGGCTGCGGAAGCGCGCGCGCTCCCCGGTCACCTGGGCGCCGAAGCGGAGCGTGTGCCGGGCAGCGAGGCGCCAGGCGGCGTCGGTCTGCAGGCCCATGGCGGTGCTGCCGCGATAGACGTCGGAGGCGATGCCGTTGAACACCACCTCCCCCGGCAGGCTCGGGACGTAGTGGATGGAGGATTGCCGGATGAAGGGCGCCACCTGCAGGTCGATATCGCCCCAGCTTTTCTGCAGGGCGGCGACGCCGTACCAGGTCCGCTCCCATTGCCGTGCCCGCAGCGCCGCGCTGTCGACATCCGAGAGGCCGAAGGCGGTGAACTCCGGCTCCAGCCCGCGCGTCACCGGCAGGCGGAAGCGGTTCAGCGCCGTGCCGGCGATCAGGGAGAGGCGCGTGGTGTCGTCCAGCTGCCGCGCCGCATAGCCCAGGCCGCGCAATTGCCGGGTCTGGCCGTTGATCGCGCTCCAGGAGCTGGTCGGGTTCTCGATCCCCTGGTCGCTGCGGAGGTAGGAGCCGGTGGCGAAGACATCCCAGCCGCCGAGCAGCCCGGCCCAGCTTGCATGCGGCTGGATGGTGCCGCGGGAGCCGCCATAGACGCCGATGCTGCCCCCCGGGTCGAGCGCGCCGCTCCGCGTCTCGAGGTCGATAACGGCATTGGTGCGGAAGCCGAATTGCGCCGGCAGGGCGCCGGTCAGGACCGAGACGCTGCGGAGCGAGCGCGCGTCGAAGACCTGGCCGAAGCCCGAAAGGCCCTCGGGCAGCGCCACCCCGTTCAGCCGGTACTGCAGGTTCCGGTGCTCGCCGCGGACATGGATGTCGCCGAAGCTGTCCTGCACCACGCCCGGCGTCTGCAGCAGCACCTGGTTCAGCGGCTGGTTGGCACCGCCCGGCAGGCCCTCGATGGTCTGGCGGTCCACCGTGACCTCCCGCGCGCCGAAGCGGGCGAGGATTCCTTGGCGGGCCTCGGCCGCGCGCCGGGCCTGGACCACTACCTCGGGCAGTGTCGCCTCGGGCATGTCCTGGGCCGCGGCGGGCAGGGAGAGGGGGGTGAGTAGCAGGGCGGGGAGGAGACGGCGCGACATAAGGTAATGTTATAATATAACGATTGGGGGCGGCAAGCCGTCGGGCCGAGGCCCTTCGCGTGAGCCCCCGTGGCGCCCGGGGCGGAAAGGGCCGCTTTCGTCCCGCCGCGCGTGCCGGAGGTCCCGGATGGCGGCGTTATCCCCTCAAGCTCGGCTTTGGCCAGTTATGCGGCGTAGCAAAGCGCATGGACGATGCCGTCGCGGAGGGCGGGGCGGAGTTTTGTTGGCTTGCATGCGCGCCGGGATGTGAGGAAACCCTGCTCCTGCCAGAGT
>JAESGY010000291.1_pt1 | contig 30523 bp, 28 predicted proteins | sample 9269841 | NCBI WGS metagenome assembly JAESGY01 (sample SAMN17022865, study PRJNA683097) | algae metagenome | isolation source: Spirirestis rafaelensis WJT71-NPBG6 and co-occurring heterotrophs from... | place: USA: Pinto Wells, Joshua Tree National Park, Colorado Desert, CA | collected 2006-08-15
GACACTTCCACCCTGGCACACAGATGCCGTCGGGGGGCGTCCACCCCATCACATCCACCGCCGTGGTGGTGATGGTACCGTCATGCGCACGCTGCTCCGGGCGGCCGACCCGGTGCGGCGCGAGCAGCCCATGCTGGTCCATCAGGCGCCGGACCCGCCGGGCTGAGGTGCGGATGCCGGCGTGGCGCAGTCTGGCCCAGATCTTTCGGTAGCCCTCGCCATGCAGGCGCGAGGCGAGGATCTGGGTGCGGGTTTGGGGCACTGCCCCAAACCACGACCAGCTCGGCATCGGAGCAGGCCCCGATCGGGCCAGGGCGCGCCGGGCCGGCTGGCGCCGCGGCACCGTCCGTCGCGCGATGGCGGTAGACCGTGGCGCGCGAGAGCTGCCAGACCCGGGCGACCCTGGCGAGGCCATAGCTTCGGCCGGTAGCCGGGGAGACAGCCTGGCCCACCGCCTCGGCCTCCGGCGGCGGCGACACGATCGAACGCCGCCGCGGCGAGTGCATCCGCGCCAAAGGGATCTATCGTGATCCGGACCGCTCCAGGCGGGGCATTTCGTCAAAGCCAGCGGTTTGCGCTGGCTCTCGATCACGCTGCTGGCGCCCGTCTCCTCGGTAGGCTGCGTCTGGCTCCCTCCGAGCGCTACGCCGCCGCGCTGGGCAAGCGGCACAAGCAGATCACGGATTGGGGCAGGCAGGCGTTGATGAGATCGCCCATTGGCTGTCGAGGCGGCGCGTCGTGGCAGTAGCTGACAGCAGCTTCTCCGTCATTACCCTGCTGCGCGACCTCGCGCCGCACCTGACCGTGGTCACCCATCGGCGCTCCCGATTGCCGCAACGTGTTGTACTCCCCATGAGGCAGGGGCATTTTGCCAACGGGCTGATCGAAAGGATGGTGAGCTGCCGCGGACGTGAGCAGACGTTACTTGCTGGCGCACATTTCCATTCTCGAACACCTTGTTACTGGTCCCAAGGTTGATTCGATTCTGCGCGATAAGTTCAATTGCCGGAGGCGCAGCCTCATTAGAAGGCACCACAGAGCGCACCTTGACGCCTAGTGAAACGGACAGAACGGTCGGCAGGTTCAATCAGCACGCGAATTTTTGAGCGATCAAAGCGCATTGTAGGTCTGGAAAAAAAATCTGCGCGCTCATATTGAAACGAGACCAGAACCTAAGGCTGTTCATAATGAGGCACTGCAACGCCGAGCCCGGAGTTCTAAGAGCGACTCTGTCTGTGGTGACCAAGAAACGACTTGCAAAACAGCCCGGCCAACAATAATCTTACCAGTAAGTCCTTTTGAATCGATGAGCGGGGAAAAGTATGTCCAAACTGTACTCCGAAATTTGCGCCCGGCCCGAAGTCGCCGACCAGCCGTCCCAAAGCATCCCTCCGATGGGAGCTAAATGTGACTGCGACGGGGTACAGGGCCCTCGCTGCATCGTCTGACACGACCGGTAAGAAGGACCTGGGACATGCCAGACTGGCAGGAGAAGCTGGCGCGTGTGGCGCTCCGTAACCGACAAGAGATAGTGAACGCCAAGCTGAGCCGGCGCGAAATGATGCGCTTTGGCCTACTCACAGCGTCTGGCGGACTAGTAATGACAGCCGGGCTCAACGCACGGGCGCAAACTGTCATCAACCCCATGCCCGGCGTCACGGCGCCGCCCAGTCCGCCCGCGACGCCCTGGTTGCAGCCTATGCCCCTTATTCCGGTCAAGGTCCCGACAAACCCAGATAATTTGACGCATGGCCGTCCCGACGGCACCACACTCATCGATGGCGGCCGGCTGCGCATCAAACACCAGCATTTCTCCTACGATCCGGCGACTGGCACTTACGGGGGCAAGTTCCCGCCAAAGAAGTTTTACGAGCTCTTCGTGCGCGAGGCAGACTGGAAGTTCCACCCCTCTTGGGGCCCCAGCAAGGTCTGGGGCTTCGACGGCCGCTACCCCGGCCCACGCATCAATGCCCGCTACGGCGAGCCCGTCCTCGTGAGGTTCCACAACCGCCTGCCGTCGAGGACGAAGCATGTCGGCTTTGGCATCCCGGCGATCACCACCCACCTGCACAACAGCCACACGCCGACTGAAAGCGACGGCCATCCCACAGATTATTTTGGGTCCCTCAATGACGCCGACGAGGTGAACCCTCTCGGCTTTAAGGACCACCACTACCCCAACGCCTACGCCGGTTTCGTAGCGCGCAACGACCTCGTCGGCGACCCAAACGAGGCGTTGGGCTCGCTCTGGTATCACGATCACCACATCGACTTCACTGCGCAGAACGTATATCGCGGCCTTGCCGGCGTTTACACCCTATTCGACCACCTCGACACGGGTGATGAGACCACCGGGCTGCGCCTGCCGAGCGGCGAGTTCGACGTGCCGATCATGTTCGGCGACTTCGTATTCGATCAGAACTATCAGGTCGTGTACGACCTGTTCAACATGGATGGCATTCTGGGCGACCGCTTCACTGCCAATGGCGCCATCCAGCCCTACTTCAACGTCAAGCCGCGCCGCTACCGGCTGCGCCTCTATACTCACGGCCCATCGCGCTGGTGGGACTTTGCGCTCTATGACGGTTCTAAGTATCTGCCGTTCTGGCAGATCGCGAGCGACGGCAACCTGCTGCCCCAAGCGATCCAGAGGACTAGCCTTCGCCTCTCTCCCGCCGAGCGGGCCGATATCATCGTTGACTTCAGCAAGATCCAGAGCAACCGCATATATCTGGTCAACCGCATGGAGATGAAGACCGGCCGTCGCCCGGACTACGATCTGCTGAGACCCGGAAGGCCCATCATCCAGATCAACAAGGTCGGACCCGCGGTGCCAGACTTCAGCGCAGATCCGAGCGTGGCGCCGCTCATGCTACGGCCACTACCTGACCCGGACTTCGCGAAGCTGATGGAGCGCGCCTCCAGAGCGCCGAAGAGGACCTGGCGTTTCGACCGGAGTAGTGGGGTCTGGACTGTGAATGGCCGGCTCTACGATCCGCGGGTCGCCAGGGCCCGGATTGATCAAGAGGCAGAGGAGGTCTGGATATTTCAAAATAGGAATGATGGCTGGTCTCACCCCATCCACATGCACTTCGAGGAGGTCCGTATCCTCTCGCGCAATGGCAAGGCGACCGCGCCGACCTCCCCCGAGTACGGCCGCAAGGATGTGGTCGCACTCAACGAGATAGAAGAGGTTCATGTATTTGTACGCTTCCGCGACATGAAGGGCCGCTACGTCATGCACTGTCATAACTCGGTGCACGAGGACGCCGCCATGATGGTCCGCGTTGATATCGTCTGACCATTTACAAGCAGCGGTCAGCTCGCAATGGAGGGGAGAGATGCGCAGGAGAGGTCTTGCCACAGCAGGGGTTGCAGCAGGGGTTGCGGCGGCCATGTCGCCGTTTGCCCTTTCGCAGCGGGCAGTCGTCGCCCAGGCCCCTGCCTACGGAGCGCAATACTTCACTGATGCGGTGGTGACGACCCATGAGGGGCAGAAGCTTCGATTCTACACCGACCTCCTTCGTGGCCGGCGCGCGCTGATCAACTTTGTCTTCGTGGGCTGCACTGATATCTGCGATTCCGTGACTGCGAACCTGGTCGCAGTGCAAGATCTACTCGGCAGCCGGATCGGCAGCGAGATCACCATGATTTCGATTTCTCTGCTGCCCGACTTCGACACGCCCGAGGTCCTGAAGCTATATGCGGGCCGCTTTGGCGTGCGGCCGGGATGGCATTTTCTTACGGGCGCGCTGGATGAGGTTGAGGTGTTGCGCCGCCGCCTCGGCTTTGCCGATAGCGACCCGGTGCTCGACGCCGATATCTTCCAGCATGCGGCCTCGCTGCGGATCGGAGATGAGCCGCTGCAGCGCTGGACTATGGCGCCAGCGCTGCTGAGTCCGGAGAGCCTGGTCGAGACCATCAACCGCGTCTTCACACCAAGACATGCAGCTTGAAGTAGGGCGCGGGGGAGGACCCGATGCTGAGGGCGTTTTTTGTTTGGTGGCGCCAGCATCTATCGGAGTTGGTGCCGGGACGCGCCTCGACCGGCACCCCGCCGCATCGGGCGCTGCTGGCGGAGATCGGCGGAGACGGTGCCCTGCTGCTGACGCTGCGGCGGCACGGCACGGAACGCCCGCTCGGCCGCTTCACGTTGGACGAGGCGGGGGTGCAAGCCATGCGCCCTGCCCTGCGCGCCGCCGGGCACGCGCCCGTCATCCTGCGTCTGTCTCCCGGCGCGCTGCTTGAGCGAGAGATCGTACTACCTCTGGCAGCGGAGCGGGACACAGAGGGTGCGCTCCGTTATGAGATGGACCGCGTCACCCCCTTTCGGCCCGATGCGGTGTTCTGGGCCTGGGAGGTGGAGCGGCGGGACCGCCAGCGCCGCCGGCTGCACCTGCGGCTTCTCTTGGTGCCGCGCGCTGCAGTGAACCGTGCGTTGGCGGCGGTCTGTGCGGCCGGCGCGTCGGCTTGCCTGCTTGAGGGGCGGAACCCTGCCGGAATGTGGCGGGTCATCACGCTGGCGGAGACGGCCTGGTGCTCCTGGCAGCGCCGCCTGCTGCACGGCGCCGCCCTGGGATGCGCCGCTTTGGCAGCGGCAGTGGTGGTCACGCCCATCATCCGCCAGTCCCTGGCGCGCGCCGACATCGAGGCACGAATTGCCTCCCTGGAGCCCCGGGCGTGGGAAGCGGAGGCGCTGCGGCGGCGCATCGTGCAGGACCTCACCAGCGGTGACATGGTGGCGGCGACCCGGGCGGAGTTCGGCGATGCGCTCGGCATGTTGGCGGCCCTCACGAACATCCTGCCAGATGATACGTACCTCACCGGCCTTACCATGAAGCAGCGGCGGATGACTCTGCAGGGCCAGTCGATCAATGCGGCACGGCTGATCGCGGCCCTTGCCACTGATCCCGCGGTCCACAATCCCGCTTTCGCCGCGCCGGTCACGCGCTTGCCAGGCGGTAGGCCAGAGATGTTCACCATCACCGCCGAGGCGGCGCCTTGATGAAGATGATTTCATGATGGACGCGTTGCCGACCGGGCGCGCCGGGCGCCTCCTCGCAGTTGGTCTGCTCGGTGCCGTGCTCCTGTCCGGCTGGTTCGCCGCCGCCGCACCGCTCCTGGCCTGGCATGCCGAGCGCGCCGAGGCGCTCATCGTCCAGCACATGCAGGCGCAGCGTATGGAGGCTCTGGCACAAGCGCTACCGGAACTGCAGGAAATGGCCGCGTCGCACATCACGGGCAGCGGCCCGCCATCATTGCTGGAGGGTGCTACGGACGCGATTGCGGGTGCCGCCCTGCAGGGGTTGCTGCAGGAGATGGCGGCGCAGGCCGGCGCGACCCTCACCAGCATCGAAACGCGCCCCCCTGCCACAGCCGGCAGCTACCGGCGGATTGGGCTGCGCCTGTCCCTCGCTGCGCCCTGGCCAGTGCTGATGCGGCTGCTGCAGGCGGTGACGCAGGCGAGGCCGCACATGGTGATCGATGAACTGGAGCTGCACAATTCGCAAATGCTGGGGGACAGGGGAGAGGTGCTGCTGAGCGCGGCATTCGTCGCCTATGCCTTCCGCGCGGATACCAGGCCGGTTGGAGGCATGCCATGAAGGGCCGCAGCCGCTTCGCCGCTGTGTTGCTCGTCTGCGGGCTCCTGGGGGCTGGCCTCGGCACCCTCCTGGTGCTGGAGCTGCATCAGGACGACACTCCGGGCGCCGCTCCGGTCGCGGCGTGGCTTCCCGCCTACCCGACGGCGGCATCGGCGTCGGTGGCAGCCGTGGACCCGACCGGGCCCTGGGTTGCCACTATCCTGGCGCGCCCGCTGTTCGAGCCACAGCGTCGCCCACGCACAGCCGTCGCGGCGGCGGAGCCGGGCGCACAGGAAATGCCGCGCCTTGCCGGCGTGATGATTGGTCCCTTTGGGCGGATAGCGATCTTCGACAACCCGGGGGGCGGCAAGCCGCTGGTGGTGGGGGAGGGCGGGCAGGTTAACGCATACGTCGTGCAATCGGTCACGCCGGAGGAGACGACGATCCTTGGTCCGGACGGGCGGCGGGTGCTGCGCATCAGTGCCGGCGACCTGACCGCTGCCAGTCGGATCGCCATCACAGTGTCAGACGCGACGCAACCTGCCCAGACTGGAGCGGCCGAGCCGATCCCGTCCAGCTTCGCGCGCGGCACCGGCACTGCCGCGGCGGAAGGCCTCTTGATGGCCATGCCGAAAGAGAATCAGCGTTAGTGGTGTATCCGGTAAGGCCACTCCCGTTAGCCACCACCCCGTCGCCGGCCACGCTGCGATGCTCATCCGTCACGGCAGGGCCTACGGCCCTTCGTCTTGGTCACATTGAGCACCCGGAGTCAGGGGGCCTCCGCCACCGCCGCAGGCTGGTACACATTCGACACCCTGCCCAGGGAGGATACCAGGTGACAGCGGCTTGCCGAGAGGTGAACCGCAGCCGCTGAACCCTGCTCAGCTGCCAGCCAAATCGTTCAAGCTTAGCATCGCTGTCATCATCGACACCACAATGCCGGCCACCACGAGACCCATTAGGATAGTGATTCCCGGCACCAGCAGCGCCACTAGGCGCTGCGTCGCCAACCGCGTCCGCTCCTCATGGATCTCGGCCGCGCGCAGGGCCATGCGGCCAAGCTGCGCATTCTCCTCGCCCAGACGCAGGAGGTGGATCGTGCGCAAGGGGAAGACCCTGGCCACGGACAGTGGTTGCGACAGCCCGCTGCCGCCCCGCACGCTGGTCGTGGCCGCCTCAACGGCGCCAACCGCCGCCAAATTACCTATCGCGCCGCGCACTACATCCAGCGCGGCGATCAGCGGCATTCCATTGGTCAGCAGCGTGCCTAGGACACGGGTGAAGCGGGCGGCTAGCACCTCACGCAGCAGGCTGCCTGCGACTGGCAGGCGCAACACCAGCCGGTCGGCGACGAGCTGCGGGCCGGGACGGCGCAGCAGAGCGCGCAGGCCCAGCAGCAGTGCCGCCAGGGCCAGTAGCGCATGCGGCCCAAACTGGGAGGTTGCATCGCTGGCACGCATGAGAAGGCGGGTGGAGGTAGGCAGCGCAGCCCCATTCTGTTCGAAGAGCGGCACAAATTGCGGCAGTACTTGGGTCATGAGTAGCGCGACGGAGCCGATGGCCGCGGCCAGGAGCAGGCCGGGATAGACCAGAGCGGAGCTGATGGTGGCGGTCAGACTGCGTTGCCGCTCCAGCAGCTCCGCCATGTGGGCTAGGGCCTGGGCGAGCCTGCCGCCTGCCTCGCCGGCACGCACCAAGCCGATCTGCAACCGGTCGAAGCTATCTGGATAGCGCCCAAGCGCCACGGAAAGCGGGCTGCCATCGCGCACTGCATCCCGCAGCCCCGTTACGACCCGCCGCACACGGGTGTTTGGCGCAGCTTCCTGTACGTAGCGTAGCGTGCGGTCCAGATCCTGGCCGGCGCCAAGCATGGTTGCCAATTCCAGCACGAAATCGGCGACCTCATGCCGGCGCAGGCTGTTCCGGCTGCGGAACCTGACACGAAGCAGCGTGGACCAGGTCGCGCTGCCGCCGGTCGCCGGCTCGGCACGCATCGGGATGTTGCCCTGACGCTGTAGCAGACCGATCACTTCGGCCTCTGTCTGCGCCTCCATGACGCCGCGCTGGATTTCTCCATCGGGGCCGATCGCGGTGTAACGGAAACTGGGCAAGGATCAACTCTCGGCCCGCACGCTGCGCACGACTTCCTCGATGCTGGTCTCGCCAGCCAGGGCGGCAGTGAGACCGGCATCGAACATAGTCTCCATACCGCTGGCCACCGCCGCGCGCTCGATGCTGACGTGGTCGGCATGAGCAAAAATCAGACGCTCAATCTCCGGGTTAGGCTGCAGGAATTCGGCAATGGCAGCGCGGCCTCGGTAGCCGGTCCCGCGGCAGGCGGGGCAGCCCACGGGATGGTAGAACGTCGCCTCCCTGCCATCCTCGCCGCGGCGTTGATCTAATGCAAAACGGCGGACCAGCGCGGGCGAGGCCGGAGTGGCGCGGCGGCAGACGGTGCAGAGCCGGCGCACTAGGCGCTGCGCCAGAACTCCGCGTAGCACGGCGGTGAGCAGGTAGTCCTCCACCCCCATGTCACGCAACCGCGTCACTGCTGCGGCGGCTGAGTTGGTGTGCAGGGTGGATAGCACTAAATGCCCTGTCAGCGCCGCCTGCACCGCAATTTGAGCTGTCTCCGGGTCCCGAATCTCGCCGACCATGATCACGTTCGGATCCTGGCGCAGGATAGACCGCAACAGGTTGGCGAAGTTCAAACCGATCTGTGGCTGCACCTGAATCTGATTGATGCCACGCAACTGGTACTCAATCGGATCCTCGGCAGTGACGATCTTGCGGCTAATCGCGTTCAGCGACAGCAGCCCGGTGTAGAGCGTGGTGGTCTTGCCGCTGCCCGTTGGGCCAGTGACTAGGACGATGCCGTTGGGCAGCTCTAGTGCTGCGCCAAAGCTGCGGATCACTGCCGGTGAGAGGCCGAGGCGCGCGTAGTCGAACACCACCGCGGTGCGGTCTAGAACGCGCAGCACCACCGTCTCGCCGTGCAGAGAGGGAATGGTGGATACACGGAGGTCCACCTCCTGCCCACGTACCGCCAGCTTGATGCGTCCGTCCTGCGGCAGGCGCCGCTCAGCAATGTCGAGCCGTGCCATGATCTTGATGCGGGAGGTAATGGCGGCTGCCAAGCGATGTGGCGGGCTGTCTGCCTCTTGCAGCATGCCGTCGTAGCGGTAGCGTACACGCAGCCGGTCCTCGAAGGGCTCGATATGAATGTCGGAAGCGTGCGTCTCCACAGCCCGGGTGATGAGGCCGTTCACCAGCCGGATAACCGGTGCCTCACTAGCAAGGTCCTTCAGGCGCTCAGTGTCGTTTTCCAGCGCTGCCTCCCCGCCACCGACCTCCTCCGCATCGGAGACGGCGGGGCCGTCGGGGTAGAGACGGTTGAGTGCGGCATCCAGCTCGATCGGCACTGCGACCTCGGTACGGACCGGATAGCCGGTGGCGGCGGCGATCGCAGCGGAGGTAAAGCTATCGAGCGGGTCGACCAGAGCCAGCACCAGTGTGTCATTCTCCAGCGCAACTGGCAGGGCGCGAGCCTGGCGCAGGAAGCGCGCGGAGAGCTGCCCGGCGAAGAGCGGCTGATCCAGCGGGTAACGCTCCGCTCCTGCAATCGGCAGGTCCAGCAGCGCCGCATAGGCCTCGGCCAGGCTTCGCTCGGACACCAGGCCGAGCTGAAGCAGTGCGGCGTCGAGACGCTGCCCAGAGTCCTCAGTGACTCGGCGGGCCCGTTCCAGCGCGCGGGCATCACAGGCACCGCTGCGGAGCAGGATCCTGGCCAACTCTTCAAGGGCAGGGATAACCGTGCTCATGACATGCCTTGGCCGAGTCGGCGGATCACTGGCGAGTGGCGAACATCAGCCGCGCCGCGTTCACCACTTTGGCCTGGTAGTCGAGGTTCCGGGCGGGCGTGTGGGAATGGTAGTTGCCGATCGCTCGCATGAGGTCGCCGCGCGTCTCGTTCAGGTAGGTGCGCAGGATCAGGGCCGCGGCGGCGATGTTGAAGCAGGGGTCGTGCAGCAGTCTCTCGCGCACGACGGTGGGCGGCAGCCCGGTATGTCGGGCTAGCGGGGCGATCCAGAGAGTGTTCACCTGCATCGGGCCGAGATCCTCCGAGCCGTTGCGGTTCGGGCTCGCCAACCCGACTCGGCCTCCCTCGACACGTTGGATTGAGGGCAGCACGCGTGGCGGCAGCTGATACACCGAGGCGGCGAGTACCATGCAGGCGAGGAAGGAAGCAGTCATTCAGTACGGAATAAACATGACTAACGCCGCCCTGTCTATTGCTTTCCGCAGTAGCTATGGCTCCCGCCGGTGTGCAGTGCGCCACCTGTTAGAGACCGGCTTCTATCGCACGCAGGAATGGGTCGAAACCTAGCCAGACAGCCCAAATAGCCGCGCAAATCGCGGGACCAAAGGGGAGGGCGCCGCCATCTGGCGTCCGGCCTGCCAGACGCAGGCCCGCAGCCATCGCCAGCCCGGTTAGGGCCGCCAGGAACACCACGGTCGGCAGGGCAGCCAGGCCCAGCCAGGCGCCCCCCGCAGCTATCAGCTTGGCGTCGCCCTCGCCGAGGCCCTCACGGCCGCGCAGCCGGCGATGGAGCAGTTCTACGGTACGGAAGGCGAGATAGCCCGCGGCCGCGGCGCTGGCATGGCCGGTCAAGGCTTCCGGGTCACGCAGCCAGCTGGCGCCAAGGCCTGCTAGGAGCAGCGGCAGGGTGAGCTGGTCGGGGAGCAGCATTCGCTCCCAGTCGATCCAGGCCAGCGTCAACAAGGTCCAGCCCAGCGCGCAGCCCAGCCAGGCCCGCTGCGGATCGGGCTCGGCCATCACGGCCCAGGCGGCGATGCCCAGGCAGGCTAGCTCCACCGCCAGATGCATGACGGAGATGGGAGTGCGGCACCAGCGGCAGCGCCCACCAAGGGCGATGAAGCTGATGACCGGAACCAACTCCAACGGGCCGAGGGGGTGGCCACAGGCCTCGCAGCAGGACCGCGCCATAGCAACCGGCCGCCCTGCCGGCATCCGGCGGATCAGCAGTGCCGCGAAGCTGCCGATCACGGGGGCCAGGAGCAGGGGCAGGAGCCAGTCGGGCACGGAGCGGTCCCTTAATGCCGAAGGGAAGACGCAGGCTGGCGCACTCTCGGTGGCCAGGATGCGGCGGCTTGCCTCAGGCGACAAGCAACGCGCTGCTTCAGGGCTGCAGCCGTATCCTCCGGCGCAGTTGCTCATTCGGGTCTGGCGAGCCCGAGAGGGGTAGGGCGTTCAACCGGCCCGGCACCGCCGCAGCATTGATGAGTTGTTCACGGAGATCTTCGGTCAGGGCTCGGGCGCCGCGCTGGTCATGCACGACGCGCGGGGTGATCAGGATCAGCAGCTCGGTCCGTTGCCGGCTGTTGCTCTGCGCGCCGGCGAGGGCGCCGAGCAATGGGATGTCCTTCAGCCAGGGAACGCCCTGGTTGTTCGTACTGGCGTTGTCACGGATCAGCCCGGCCAAACCGATGGTCTGGCCGTCCTGTACCACGACACGCGAGACGACGCTGCGTTCCTGAAAGGTAGGCGAGTTGATGCCCTGGGTGGTGATGCCACGGGCCACGTCGCTCACGTTCTGCGCGATGTCGAGCGTGACCAGGCCGCCGCTGTTGACGCGCGGCGTGATCTCCATGACCACACCGGTCTGCTGATAGTTGATGGAGCTGATCACCGGTGCGTTGGGGGTGAGGACGCTTTGCGAAGTCTGGCTGAGATAGGGCACGACGTCGCCCACTTGGAGCCGTGCTGGCTGATTGTCCACCACCATGAGCTGCGGCGAGGACAGCACGTTCACCGCAGTGACATCCTGCAGGGCGCTAAGCGCGAAAGGCACGCCTGTGGCTTGGTTGCCGCCGAGGACGAGGCCCGGGAGCGCAGTGTTGAATGCGACCTGCGCTGGATTGAAAGCAGCCTGCGCGAAGCTCAGGATGCCGTTAACTCCGCGAGACTGAAAGAAAAACTGGGTACCATACTGCAGTTGGTCGTTCAGTGTGACTTCGGCGATGACAGCATCGATGCGGACCTGCAGCGGCAAGATATCCACTTTGCGCAGCATCGCCTCGACGGTGTCCGCCTCGCGTTGTGTGCCGTAGAACAGCAAGGCGTTGTTCTGCAGATCCGGGATGATGCGAAGCGTGTCGGAGCTGGCCTCAACGCCGCCGAGGTCAAGCGGGCCGAGCAGCGGGTTCGGCGCGGCCGCGGCTGCGGGGGGCACAGCCGGCGGCACTTGAGTCTGCCCAAGGACTGCCTCGCCCGGCGCAATCCCCGCGCCGCCTAGGCCGGCTCCGAAGCCTCCAGCGCCGCCCAGCCCCCCAATACCTCCGCGAGGCCCACCCGCTCCCGAGAGGGAGCGTCCCGAGATCGCGCCCACCCCGCCATTGGTGCCGACCCCGCCGAAGCCACCTGCGGTCATGCCGACCCCTGTGGCGCCCAGCCCGCGCAAATTGGCCCGTGACGCGCCTGGAGCCTGCGCCGTGACGGCGTTCGGGGTGAAGGCCTGCTGCAGCACATAGGCAACGTCGTTGGCGTTCCCATTCTGCAGGTAGTGCACCCGCCAGCTCCGTACCGTCTGGCGCCGCACCCGGTCCAGCAGGCCATAAACGCGACGCGCCTCGTCGATGTAGCGGGGCTGTTGCGAGATCACGAGCACGGCGTTGACCCGCGCCATCGGCACCACGCGGACTAGCCCGGCCAATGCGCCGCCGCTCTGGCCACGGAAAGCATCCTGCAGCGCGGCGGCAAAGTCCTTCACGTCGCCCGCGCTGACCGGCAGCAACGCATAGGACTGGTTGGCCAGGATGTCGGTGTCAAAGGTGCGGACCAGGGTCAGCAGGCTCTCGCGCGCTTGCACGTCGCCGCCTACCAGCAGCGCGTTTCGGCCCGGATCGGCGGCGATCCTGGCGCTCTCCCCGACATAAGGCTGCAGCAGCTTGGCGAGATCCTCGGCCGCCGCGTAGCGCAATGGCACCACGACGGTGCCGCCTAGCCCCTCGGCACCCGCGGCCACAGCGGCCTGCGCGGCGGAGACGACGCGGTATAGGCCGGCGGATTCCACCAGCGCCGCACCGTTCTGGGCCAGCAGTGCCTGCAGGGTGGTCAGGACCTCGGCGCGGGACAGCGGGCGCACTGTGCGCAGCGTGGCCGAGCCGCGGACCGCAGGGTCGATCGTGTAGTTCACCCGGAGGATGGTGCCGAGGATCTGCGCGGCGACCTCGCGTAGATCGGCCTCGACGAAGTCGAGCGAGACGTCTCCACTCTCCTGCCCCTGCGCGGTCCGGGGTGGCAGCAACTCGGCCGTCCTGCCATAGGCAATCTGCGGCGGTGGCGTGGCCCCAGGGGTTCCGACGGCTCCACTGAGGCGCGGAGGCGCCACGGCCGTGGTCCCTGGTAGCGCCGGCAAGCTGAGGATGGCCGGCTGCGGCAGCCGGGTGCAGCTGCTAAGCAGTAGCGCCAAAGGCAGCATCCGCCGCATCATCGCGGCTGTCCCTTCGGATCGGGCCGGAGCCCAGTATGGGAGCGGGCGGGCTGGAGGAGCAGGGCTAGGCCGGCTAACTGCCGAAGCGGCATATCTCGTGGTACCTGGCCCGGCCAAGGGCCAAGCTCTGGCTGAAGAAGGTGCGGCCGATCCAGGACCCACCTGGCTGGCGTGGCATTGACCATGGAAGTAGGCCCTACCCCTGCAGCGGGCGTCGGTCTCAAGCCGGGACCTCGCTTAACTCTCACGGATCCGCCGGCTTGGTCAGCGTGGACGCAAAATTTTGCTGCGTCCGTCGTAACGCGTCCTGGCGCAGCACCATGATCTTCACACCTGCCCGACTCCATTCCTCGCGACGTATCCTGAAACCAGCGCATTGCATTACGATCTCAAAACACAGTAGAGTGTTGTTGACATCGGTTTACGGAATATTGCTTCGAGGTCGGATCTGGCCGAGGAAGGCGGCCTCCGGGTGCTGCCGTTGATCGGCCAGCGCGGATCTGCCGTTGGCGCCGATCTTGTCCCGGATCTGCCGGACAGGCACTCCGCGCGGGCCGCAAAGCAACCCCGGAGCGGCTCTGGCCTAGTCTCCGGGCGCGATGGAGACGCGCCCAGTCAGCCACTCCACACGCACCGTCGCCCGCCTTTGGCCCGACTGGAGGATAACGATGCCGCCGGTGGACCCGCCACTCGGCGCGAAAGCGATCATACCGGCCTCGTCGGCCGCGACCACCGCGGGTAGGGGGCGCAGCGACTCGCCGTCCAGGCTGTAGGAGGCTGAACCGAGCACTACCACCACGGGGCGGTTCTGCGCGATAGCGCGAGACCGGGCCAGGCGCAGTGTTCCGGCGAGATCCTGCGCTGCATTGTCCAGGTCCAGGCGATCGCTCCGCGCCGGGCCGCGCATGCCAAGCAGCCCCAACACCAAGCCGAGGACCGCCATGACAACGATCACCTCGAGCAGGGTGAAGCCTCCCTGCCGGAGTTCCGGTGGCCTCGCGGTCGCCATGGGACGCCGCCCCTATCGCGCGAGATCGACCACGAAACCGTTTCTGAGAAGCCGCACCGAGAAGATGCGCACTTCACAGCGTGCAGCCGGCACCTCGCCAAGGCGGGTAGTGTCGTAAAGAATAATGTTCAGGCAGACATAGCACTGCATGATGTGCGGATCCGACGTGGGAACCTCGCTCACCAGCCAGGGGTCGATGTGCGCGTAGTAAGGGTTGAGGCGCAGGCTCTGCGTCATGACGTCGATCACCGCTGGCAGTCGGCAGACTGGCCCTTCGCCCGAGACCTTTGCCTGTGCGGGACGCACGGCCAGCACGAACAAGGCCAGCAGCATCAGGCAGCGGATCATTCATGCCTCCCTTCCACCATCTGCAGCGGGGGTTTGTGCAAGCCTACACGCCCAGAGACGCCGTGGTCAGTCACAGACGTAACACTGGCTTCCTTAGCCGGGCGGTGCCGGCACGGCCTCACGCGATAGGATCTGGTAAGGGCGTAGCTTATCGAGAAGGTTGATCCGGACGACAATGCGGCGGCTGACTACGGTGCGTCCCAAGCCGTCGCGGAGCAGGATGACCACCGTCGCTGCTCGGGGGCGCTGGACCGCGTTCGAATGTTGGGGAGTGCGCATCCGCTCCCCCAGGGCCGCCGCCACCACGGGGTCGGTGGTGGAGGAGGCCGGATCGACAGCAGTATATAGCGTGAGGTGCGGGCGTAGCCGGGCAAGCAGATCCGGAGTCATGCCGAGAACAGCACCGACCTCATCGAGGGTCTCGAAAGGTTCACCCGGGGGGGCGTAACTGCGGCCGGCGGCGGCGTAGGCCGCTGCCCTTGCCCGCTGCAGGCCCGGTTCTGGTGCCGGGTCGCGCCAGTCGGCAATAGCAGCGGCCAAGCTCGCTGCCTGCGGCAAGCTAGCGCCGACTTGCACTAACAGCGCCTGCAGCAGTTCTGTGGAAGCGATATTAGGGTTCACCTTACCACTCTCGTCCTCGATCCGCAGCTCGATAGGATAGGATCCGAAGCGGAGCACATGCGGGCCACTACCTGGAACCCAGCGCCGCTCCGAGGAGTCGAGCAGCGCGAAAATGGCTTGGTGCAGGGCACCCTCGGCCGCGGCCTCTGCCACCGCGCTGTCCAGCATATTGCGCAGGCGCTGTGTCTCCTGCCGGCCGGTCGTGACCAGGGCAGTGCCGAGCAGGGACAAGAAGGCTAGGCTCCAGAGCACCAGTACCAGGGCGAAGCCATGCTGCCTCCTAGCGCGCTTCATGGCTGCTGCAGCTCCGGAGCCACGACGATGTCGGCCCATCGTCGCCTGGCCGGATCCCGGAAGGCGAGTCGGATACGCACCAGCTCCGGCAGCTCTGTCGAGGACCAGGCTGCGCTCCAGCCGGCAACGGGGGTCCAATAGGCCAAATCCAGCCGAGCCAAATCGCGCAGCAGCGCGACCTCCGTGAAGGGAGGCGGCGGGCGTAGGGGTTGGGCATGCAGATGGGGCCGCCAGCGGAGCACCAGTAGATGGTCTTCCTGCGCCAACACCACTTCCACCCGGCGCTCCGGCACGCCTGGCGTGGCGGGCAGGGTGCTGACGAGGGCCAGCCTTCCCCTGCTGCCGGAAAAGGGTGCCGCCTTCGTCGCGTTGCCGGGATCGGCCTGTGCGATCAAATGGCGCAAGATGCGGTCCACGGCATCGAGCGTACCGGCTGTCTCGGAGGCCCGGGTGACTCCGACCCAGGCCATCAACCCGAAGCGCAGCCCCTGGCCCAGGGCAACCACTACCAGGGCTAGAACGAACAGCGCCACCAACACCTCAACCAGCGTGAAGCCGCTGCGCTGTGTGCTGGCGCGGCTGGCCGGCCCACTCCCGGGATTAACCGATTTGGCCTTTGACCTCATGGCAACGTGGGGCCCACATGCTGTGTGTCCAGCCGCACCTCACGTCGTCGCGCCATCCCTCCCCGCGTTCCGTCTTCCTCTCCCCACCAGACCCACACACTCACAGCGTAGAGGGTCACCGGCACCCGTACCACCTGGTGCGGGCCGGGCGGCCCGGCGGCAGTGCTTGCGACCTGGGTGATCCGCACGCGCCAGCGATAGCCGCCGCCATCATCGCCCTGCTGGTCGCCAGGTGTCAGAGCGCTGCCATGCACTGTCAGCGTCAGGCGCGATTGGGCCCGCCCGAGCGCCTCCTCGTACCGGGCTGCGGCATCGACGGAGGCGAGACTGCTGGCCGCCGACCGGAAAATAACGCCGAGCGCTAGGGCAGAGATGACAAAGGCGATCAGCACCTCAAGAAGGGTAAAGCCCCGAGCCCGAGCATGGTCGGAGGAAGCGAAGCCCACCTCTCCTGGCGGCCCACTAGCGTCACGGCGCTCTCGGTCCACGTATATGGCTCCCGATGCCGCTCTTCGTGCTAGAATGGACTTCATCGTCTCCACTGTGGTCCGCTGGAGCGCGTAGCCCGCCATCGGATTGAGAAAGAGCGATTATAATTCATTCTCTTCAATGTGAACATGTCCACCATGCCCTATCTTGCGGGACGCTGCCGCAGGACGAGTCTTTCAGAGCCCATGCCAGGTGCGCCCCGTCCTGGGCAATGCCGGATTGACGTCAGCAAGCCACGGCTTTTTCCCATAAAGCGACCTGAAGCAGAGGCAGAATGCATCGATGCCGTTCAGGTGCCACCGGGCGGCTTTTCAGGCCGCTCGGCGTGCCGAGCCGGTATCCCTGGATCGGTCAGTAGGATGCTGACGGACGGGCCAAGTTGGACGCCTCAAGCTGACGAACTGCGGGTCGCCCGTCGCGTGAGGCCGGCGAGCAGCCCAGCCATGTCGGTCCGCAGCGTGCCGGCTGCGCCCTCCCGCGTGTGCAGCTTTGCCATGATGGCCAGCCGCTGCGCCTGGTCGGGCAGGAGTGCCACCGCGAAGCCGCCAGCCTCCACACGATCCACCCTGGCCGCAACGGCGCCGACCTGCGGGATGCAGATGTCGCAGGCGGCACCCGGCCTGAGGAAGGGGCCGCCACGCACCCAGGCATCGTCAAGCGTCAGCCGCATCACCCAGGCACCTGTCACCGCATCCGCGGTTTGTACCTGTACCCGTCCGGGCGGCATGCCTGTGCCGGTTCTCGCACGCGGCAGCTCGATGCATACCGCCATGCCGACGCCGAGGACGACCAGGTTGTAGAAGCTCCAGATCAGGATGACCCATTTGCCGTCGCCGGCATCGCGGTCGAACACGATGTCGGTCGCGGGCGAGAAGAACAGCCCCGCCACAGTCAGCAGGAAGAGCAGCAGGAGCGGGTTCAACAGCGGCCACTGCACCACCACCTTCGTGCGGTCGCCCCCTTTGGTCGTGACCTTGAACTTGTGGCCCTTCGGCTTGGCGATGCCGATGAGGACGGCCTTCGTGATCTCCCTGGCGCCCAGCAACTGGCTGACATCGTTCAGCACAGGCACGATCAGTCCACCCGAGATCCAGTTCAGCGAGATCAGCACGCCAGCGAGATATGGCAGGAAGTATTCGAGGACGCCCGCGACCGGCGCATTGACCATGGTGATCCCGAAGAACCAGTAGGCCAGCGGCGTCGCCAGGCAGGCCAGCCGGAAGGGGAAGGTCGTTGCCCAGTACAGGAAGCTGTCGATCAGCCCTATGCGGTCACGCAGCCGCAGCCGGCTGCGCGCGAAAGGGCCCATCGGCCCACGGATGATCTGCATCAGGCCGAGGCACCAGCGGCCCCGCTGGGTGATGTATTCGCCCAGGCCCTCCGGCGCGAGCCCCTCGGTCAGCGGCTCGGCCAGATAGGCGGTCGAGAAGCCCTCCTCCTGCAGACGCAGGGTGATCAGGTAGTCCTCGGTGACGCTGCCGACCGGAAAACCGCCGATCGCCTCCAAGGCCTGCCAGCGCATGACGGAGGAGGTGCCGCAGCAGAAGGCGATGCCCCAGGCATCCCGCGCCGGCTGGATGTGGTCGAAGAAGAAGCGCTGTTCGTCAGGGTAGGCCCGGCTCAGGCCGAGATTGTGCTGGATCGGATCTGCGTTGAAGAAGTGCTGCGGCGTCTGCACCAGCCCGACCGTCGGGTCCTTGAACAGGGCCAGGGTCCGGTCGAGGAAGTCACGGTGCGGCACGAAGTCGGCATCGAGCACGGCGACATAGTCCGGCGGCTCGGGCAGGGCACGCAGAACGGCAAAGGCGGCATTGATGTTCCCGGCCTTGGCATGCGCGTTGTCCGCCCGCGTCAGGTGCCGCGCCCCCAGCCGTTCGCAGAGCGCACGCAGCCAATCCCGCCGGCCGTCGTCCAGCACCCAGATGCGCGTCCGCGGGTGCTTCAGCGCCAGGGCACCGATGATCGTCCTCTCGAGGATGGGCTCTTCCTCGTTGTAGGTGGCGATCAACACATCGACGATCGGCGCCGGCCCCGGCCGCCACCAACCTTCCTGCCGGTCTGCTTCCGTGCTGCGGTCCCTGGTGCGGGAGAGGATCAGGAAGGCGAGCGTCGAGGAGACCAGCGTCCCGGCCTCAAGCAATGCGAACAGCCAGCCGAGGATGGCGTCTAGATTGAGCCCGAGCGGCGGAATCGTCTCGGCCATGCGCCAAGCCATGTAGCGCCATGCCAGCACGATAGTCAGACCGAGCAGGGCCGCCCGCACCACCGGGCCTCGCTGGTCCAGCAGCGGCAGAACTATCAGCGCGAGGCCAAACAGGAGCAGCGTCGGCGCCAGTACGGCGGCGTAGTCGCCGAGGGCCAGCATCAGCCCAGCCCGAACTGGGCCGCGAGGCGGCGCCACCAGTCGAGGGGACGGGCGGCGAAGATCGCCCGGCCGGTGCGCCCGATCGCGCACCCCTCGACCGGATCGGCCGCGAGCGCGGGGACGATGAGTGCGACGTCGTAGCGCTTGAGGTGCTCCTGGCTCGGGCCGACGGCAAGGCTCCGGTAAATGGTCTCGGCCCCTGAGCCGGCCAGGCGGGCAACGGCACCCTCGAAGACACGCCCATCCCCGAGCAAGCGGAAGCGCACCGGATCCCCGATGCTGAGCCGGTTGTAGACCGCCTCACGCACGCTGGCGGTAACCATGATGGTCGTGCAGTCGACCAGCCGCAGCAGGTCCTGGGCGCGGCGCACATACTCGCCCTCGCCGGTCATCACCTCCCACAGCATGCCGGGTGCCGGCGCCGTGAGCTGTCCCTCGCGGAAAAGGGCAAGGCGGACGCGCTCCTCGTCGATCTGCCCATCGAGCAGCTTGAGGCGCTGACCGCGCTCGCGCATCTCGGCGGCGAGCTCGCCGAGCCGCTGGTCCAACTCGCGCACCCGCTGCTGCGAGGAGGGGGCGTCGTTGGTGCCGTCGCCCAGGAAGACGCCGTTGCGGGCCACCTCGCGTTCCACACTCAAATAGCGGACCCGGTAGCGGGCCGCCTCGACATCCTGGCCGCCAACCTCGAACCCGGCGCGGGCGCGGTTGAACTCCGCCGCGGTCTGGATGCCGCTGCGACTCAGATCCGTCGCCCGCCGCATAGTGGCTTCGGACTCGCGCAAGCGCGCCTGCGCCGCTTCCAGTGCGGCCATCGCCTCGGCGAGCCGGGCATCGAGCTGCTGGACGCGGCCCGCGGAAAAGGTCTGCGACTGCAGCTGGTAGGCGGCGCGGCTCGCCTCGAGCTCCTGGCTCAGGTCCTCAAGCCGCCGCAGCTCGCCCTGTACGGCGACCCTGGCGCGGCGGAGATCAACGAGGCGCGTCTCGTCGGGGCGCGGGTCGGCCACCATGCCAAGCCTCTCACCGCCCGCGACACGGGTGCCGAGGCGGCGCGTCGTCAGCTCCAGCACGCCATCGACGGGTGCGCGGACCGTCACCACCTGCGCATTGATGACGGCATCCGCCGAGACGCCGGCCATCTGCTCGCCGACGGCAATGTAAGCGCCGGTGCCGGCCAGGGCGACGCCGGCTGCGACTTTGACCCAGCGGTTCATCAGGCGGCTTCCTGGCGGGTGGGTGCGGCAGACGGCACGGTCTGGAGTGGATCCCGGTCCAGCCGGGCCAGGGCGCTGGCGAAGCCGGCCAGTTCGCGCGTGCCCCGCGCATCGGGCACCGGGTGGTTCAGGCGCCCCTCCGCCAGGGAGATGGCGGCGGTGGCGAGTTGCTGCATGGGCTGCGCCAGGGCACGAGCCAGAACCAGCCCCAGCGCGAACACCAGGGCGGCCGCGACCAGCAATGGCGCAGCGACCGCCCGGACGAGGTTGCGCGCGGTATCGACCAGGGCCGCAGGATCCTGGCGCACGATCACGCTCCAGCCGAAGCCGGGCAGGCTTCCGGCTGCTGCGACGGGAATGGCCGCGGTCAGGTACTGCGCTCCATCCTCCCAGCCCTCGATCGCCGTCGCTGCCACCCCCTGCTGGGCCGAGAGAGCCACACGCAGCTGCAGTCTGCGCCCTTCCAGCGCGGGCGGGCCCACGAGCACCACACCATCGCGGGTGACGAGCATGGCCTCGGCCTGGGCAGGGCTCGGAGCGGTGCGAACCAGCTCCCGGGCCCACGCCCATTCAACATGGCTGCCGAGCACGCCGAGGACGCTGCCATCCGCACGCCGCAGCGGCCCGGAAAAGTCGATCAGCCGCAGCGGTTCCCCGCCTGGTGCCGCGGGGAGGTGCCGCGCGAGCAGGACCGCATCGTGCACATCTCCCGCGAAGGCGCCCTGCAGGCCGGCGCGGAACCAGGGCCGGGCGGAGACATCCTGTCCTTCCAGCACACGATCGCTGGCGGCGACCACCCGCCCGTCCGGCGCCGCAACGCCCATCCAGGCCAGCCGGGCGTTCAGCGCCTTGGCCGTGTCCAGCCGGAGCGCAAAGGTACCGGAGACGCCGTCCACGGCAGCAAAGCGGGCAAGCGCCTCGTGCTCGCGCCACTGCTCGGTAAGGCCGCGCCCCAGTCGGACCGCGACCTGCTGGCCGGTGGCCCTGAGGGCGTCGGCCGCACGCAGCTCGCTCTGGATGCGGGCGGCGTCATAGAGACCCGGCACGACGGCACCGAGCGGCAGCATCGCCGCGAGGAGTGCGAAGCCGGCAATAAGGCCGAACGCACCAAAGCGAGGGGGGCGACGCATCCGAGTTCCAGCTCCAGCAATCCGGGGGAGGAGGCGCCCGTTACTGGAGATGTGATGCCAATAAATAAACTAAAGGTTCTGTAGCTGATCCGAGCTATCCGGCTCGCTCCCAGCGATCTGTTCGGCTGGCCGGGGTACCGCTGGCGGGTTCCAAAAACAACGGGGCGGGAAACGGGGATTGGACCGTGTGGCCTGTGGCTCCGCGGCAGTGACGAAGCGGCCGGAGCACATTGTCCGGAGCCATTGCCGGTGCCGGTTCCGCTGTCGCGATCTCGGCAAGCGATACAATCAGTGCAGCGGCGGACTAATGAACGCTCCTCCGACTAAGCCGCTTGTGCGCCTCTAGTCGGGGTTTCTCCCTGCAGTCCTTTGGCGAGTTGCCAAAGGGTAGACAGGGTAGCCGGCGTTCTCGGTGCTGTCCCGGGACCGCGTCGGGTGCGCGGATTGCTTTTGCCGGGCTCAGCCCCGCCCTTCTTCCGTTGGGCGGATGGTAGTTGCGGTGGGGCTTGGGCGGCCACGCCGTTCTGGTCGGGGATGGACGCATCGTCCCAGCCCAGGATCATTGCCAGATGGGCCCGGAGGGGCGCCACCTTGGCCAACTGCGCGACCCAGAACTTGGCCCCGATGTTGTAGGCCGCGTTCAGGTCAGCGTCGTAGATCTTGCCGCTGCCGAAGACTGCCCGGTCATGCTCACCGACAGGGCGGACCACCTTGCCAGAGCCGTCATAGGCCCAGGCTGAGGTGCCCCACGGGGTGACGTAGACCACTTTGCCACCCCGCTCGGTCCAGCTTGCCTCGACCTGCTTGACCAGCATGCGATGTAGCCAGGCATGGAAGCGCTGCTTCATCGTCCCGCCCTTCGGGCCACCAACCTTGGGCCGGAAGCGCTTGAGCCGCTCAAAGACGATGATCGTGGCGCCATGCTTCTCGGCAAAGGCCATGATGCCTTGCGCCGTCTCGCGGGCAATGGCGAGGTTCAGCCCGTGTAGCCGACGATAGAGCCCCTTGCAGAAACCCTCCAACAAGCGTCCCGCTCGGTCTGGGCGAACTGACACCGCCGATCCAGACCGTAGGCGCTTGGCTTCGGCCACAGCCTCCCGTTTTGCCTTGCCCAAGATGGCGCCGAGGCGCTCGGCACTGACCTCGATCTCCGTCTCCGCCAGGTGCAGGACCTCTTTCCAAGCCCGCGCCATGATGGCCTCCACCGCGGGGTCCGTATTGCTGGACCTCACGGCTTTCCGCTTCGCGCCACCGCCCATGGTGGCGCGAGCCTTGGTCCTGATGGCCTGGGCCGCGGTGTCGCGGCGGTCGTCGTGCTGCGTTCGGGCAAAGAACGCCCGTCCGCGCACCGAACCGTCCGAGCCGACAATCGCGGCCGTAGCCCGTTTGTGGATGCCGAGATCCACCGAACAGACGACCTCACGGTCGCCCAAGCGGCAGTATCTCGGCATCTCGAAGGGCTGGGTCAGGACTACCCGCCCTTCGCTGATTCGCAGTGTGGGCGATTGCGGCACGCCTGCCGCTTCACCCTGATGACGTCGGCCGCGGCGGACTACCACCGCCGAGACCCACACCCAGTCCTTGCCGTTCCACAGCTTGAGACGACAAGCGTCGCCCTGGAACTGCGCCATGGCACCCGCCCCGCCATTGGCGGTGTAGAATACCGGCCAGACGTTGGGGATACCGAAGCGCGGCGGCCGGTCGTCATTATGCCGCCGTGTTTCGCGCGACTGCCAGCCGTCATAGCGGGTAAGAAAGCTGGAGACCTGACCTATGGCTGCCCGGATCCCGGCGCGTCGCAGATAAGATGGAAGCTTGGCGAACTCTGGCCGGGCTTCGAAGATCCGGGCGTATTTGGGCGCTGGGTTCGCCTTGGTGCGATTGAACAGCCGCTCCACTGCGAGTGGCTGTTCTGCGGCGGAGAGCTTGCCGATCGTCGGCCAATGAGGCTGGACCAAATGGCAAAGCCGCAGGACATAGGCCCGGTAGACATCCGACGTGGCTTCGGCAAAACGGCGGAGATCGTCGTTCCCTGAAAGGAGCCACTCGTCGCTCCGAATGATGTCCTGCCTGGCCACAACGAGAACTTATCAGGAACAGCGAGGCGTGGCGACAGACAATCCACCTCGTCTCGCTCTCGTGAATCAGAGATATCAGAGATATCAGAGATATCAGAGATTCTACCGCGCTACGCGCGGTGTCGACTAACTCCACCCTGGCTTTCGCCCAGGATGGAGAATGCGTCGACGAAGATCGTTCAACCACACGTCTATCACGCCTCTACAACCAGAACTCATCAGGGCAGGCTCGCAGGGTTGCGCTCAACACAGCCAACGGACGGAGCCACCTCGCATAGAGTCTGCAGTGGGGCTGTCATGATCCTCCTGCGAAGGAAGACACTATGTTAGCGCGAGAGGGCGCAGCACCGGCGGCGTCGCCTGCACGACGCGGTTCCGGCCACCGCGCTTGGCTTCGTAGAGAGCATGGTCGGCTGCCCCAACCAGCGACCCGGGCGCCATACCTAGCTGGACCGGCTGCATTGTGGCGACCCCGACGCTGACCGTGACCACCGCACCGGGGACGCCGTATCCTTCGTGCGGTATGCCGAGAGCTTGGATTTCCGCCCGCAGCCGCTCTGCCACACGCTCAGCGCCCGCGGCATCAGTGTCAGGCAGCAACACCGTGAACTCCTCGCCACCGTAGCGCGCCACCAGTTCGCGTGCATGCCGAACCGTTGCGCCAACTGTCGTGGCGACCATCCGAAGGCACTCGTCGCCGGTCTGATGCCCATAATGGTCGTTGAGCGCCTTGAAGCGGTCCACGTCGACCAGCAGCAGAGAAATCGGCGTCTCTGCCAGAGCGCAGCGAGACCATTCCCGCCTGAGCGCCTCATCAAAGGCGCGCCGGTTGGCGAGACCGGTCATCCCATCCAGCTTGACCAGCCTCGCCAGTTCTGCCTCTCGCGCCCGGCGTGCGACGACCTCGCGGTGCAGCAGCAGGGTCCCGACCAGCAAGGCACCGGTCAGGATTAGCGTCGTCCCGCCAATGGCTGCTGCGCGCCATACCCAGCCCGCCTCGATGTCTTCGACGGCAAGGCCAACATTGAGAATGAGCGGCAGGTCGCCAATACGATTGAATAGGAACAGGCGGTCGATACCATCCAAGCTCGAGACACTGCGATATCGGCCCTGCCGCATCCTAGAGACCGCCCGGAACGCGGTACCGTTACTGAAGTCACGGCCGACGATCTCGGGCGTGCCTGGCGCTCGCATCAGTGCGATGCCATCGTCGCGGAGTAGGGTAATCCGGCCACTTGGCCCCAGGGCTAGCTCGCCAAAAAGCTTCTGAAAATGGTCCAGCTTGATCGTGCCGAGCACCACTCCTGCAAAGCTTCCATCCTGATGTGTTAGGCGCCGACTGATGCCGATAAGCCATTGACTGGTCAACCGCCCGAAAAAGGGCAGGCTTACATACAGGCCTATGTCCGAGTGATCACGGTGGAACTGAAAGTAGTCACGGTCAGCGAAGTTGCCCCGAGGTGGCTCTACTGACGCGGCGTCCATGACGATCTCGCCCATCGCGTCCAATACGATGAGGGAGCCAAGGTGCTGAGCGGTGATGGTGTTGTCGAACAGGAGAAGATTTCGCACTTCCGGATCCAGTTCGGCAATGCCTGGATGCCGGAGCCTGGCAACCACTGCCTTCAGACAGAGATCAAGGGTCTCGAAGGTGCGCCCGATATCCTGTCCAACGGCACGGTTCAGGTTGCTCGCTGCCTCCTCCGCACGCACCCAAGTATCACGCCGGAGGTCGAGGATGACCGCTCCAGAGAGAGCACAGAAGCCGAGCGCACCAAGTAGGCTGAGCACCATTAGCCATCTGACGCGTGGATACCTCCACCCTAAGCGCATCCGCCCTCTCCTCGCCTCCGCCAGGCGCCTTGGTCGGACTTGCCGTAGCCGGAGCGCCGAGTATCCAAATTCCCCACTAGCTCTGGCGATAGGCGGCCGGAATCGCGCGGCCCTTGTCGCCAGCACAGACTGTCCAACCGGTGACAGCGATTACCGGGGCGCAGCGGAAAGCCACGCTGAGCGGCGGTCTGTCGCAGGGCCTTGCTGTCAGCGCCCTTCTATCCCTAAAGAGCCTCAAGTTCTGCTAGCCATTTCGGCTGGGACTGTGGGGCAGGGGGGCGAGGCAACCGCCGCCTGCCTCATCGTCCCGAGAGGCTGTTGCCGATCGACAGCCTGCGATGTTCGACGTAGTAGGTCAGCGCCTCCCACCGGCCAAGGGCCTGCCCCAGAACCTTGCTGAGCTCCGACCTGAACAAGCCTGTGGTCCAAGAACAGTTTAGGCATGCTGCGTAATCTGATCTCTTATGGGGGGAGACAAGGTCGGTACACTGGCTCCGTCGAGATCGGCTAGCGCCTTAGCGGCCGGCCCGGGTCGGCCCAAGAGATAACCCTGGGCCTCTGTACAGCCCGCTCGCCGCAGCCACGATAACTGCTCGTCAGTTTCGACGCCCTCCGCGAGCGTGGTCATGCCAAGCTTGGATGCGAGGCTGATGATCGAGTTAATGATAGCCGTGCAGTCGGGGCGGACCATCATCTCCCGGACGAAAGTCTGATCGATCTTGATCTTGTCGAAAGGAAAATTGCGTAGGTAGCTCAACGAGGAATACCCGGTACCGAAGTCGTCCAGTGCGATCCTAACCCCGAGCTCCCGCAGAGGGTGCAAGACGGCAAGAACTGCCTCGTTATCCTCCAACAGCACCGACTCGGTGATTTCCAGCTCCAGGCGGCTCGGGGGCAACCCGGTGCTTGTCAGCGCATTCACTACAACTTGGACCAGGTCAGCGCTCCTGAACTGCACCGGCGAGATGTTCACCGCCACTTTCGTATGGTGCGGCCACCCCATCGCGTCAGTGCAAGCCTGATGCAGCACCCATTCGCCAATCATCAGGATGAGGCCGGTCTCCTCGGCCAGAGGAATGAACTCGGCTGGCGAGACGGCTCCACGCTCAGAGTGGAACCAGCGCAGCAGTGCTTCAAAGCCAGTGATTTCGCCCGTCCCGAGATCCACCAAGGGCTGGTAAAAGACTTCGAACTGACACCCGTCTGAGGCCTCTCTTAGGTCTGCCTGCAGGGCACGCCGCGCTAGCAGGTGGGTCTCCATCTCCGGCGCGAAGGAGCGGAAGGTCGCCCGTCCTGTAGCCTTAGCGTGGTAGAGTGCCAGATCGGCATTCTTGAGCAGCTGGTCTGGATCTGTGTCGTCGAGCACCTCAGCGATACCGACGCTCACACCAATAATTAAACGTTGACCGTCAACGTCATATGGCCGGCCCACAACCTCCACCAGCCGCTCAGCCAGGGCTTCGGCGGCATTGGGCTGGTCGGCAATCTGAAGGATGGCAAACTCGTCACCACCCAACCGGGCAACTGTGTCTCCCTCGCGTACGCACTCGCGTAGCCGCTGTGCGACCGCTCTCAATAGAGCATCGCCGGTGGGGTGCCCGAGGCTGTCATTGACCTCTTTGAAATGATCCAGATCAAGGCAAAGCAATGCGACAGCGCTCTTCTTGTGCCGGAAGCTCGCCAGAGCCCGTTCCGTCCGGTCTCGGAAGAGCGCGCGGTTTGCTAAGCCGGTCAGAGTATCGTATTGTGCCATATAGGCGATCTTGGCCTCGGCGCGCTGGCGTGCCGTGATGTCCTCGTAGGTTGCGATCCAGCCTCCGTTCGACATGGGTTCGTGCGAGACTGCAAGTGCCCGGCCGTCATCAGCGGCTCGGGAGAAGGTCGCCCGGAGGCCATCCCGCACCAGCATCTGCTGCTGTTCGTGGATGCTCTTGACCAGCTCCTCTGGCCATCTGCCATTGCACGCAATGATATGTTGGACGTCGCGTATGGCCACACCCGCCACTATCGCGCTGGATGGCAGCCCAAAAAGCTCCAGGTACCGGCGATTGTAGACCGTTAGGCGCTGGTCGGCATCCACCATGCACAGTGCCTGCGACATATTGCTCAAGGCGGCGTCGAAGCGCTCATTCTGGACGCGCAGCTCCGTCGTGCGACTTAGCAGTGCGTGATGTGTCCGTCGAAGGAGCCGATTGTGCCAAAGGAGGAGGAAAAACAGCGCCACTGCACCGAAGGCCAAGGCCAGGAGGATACCCGAGAAGGTCCAATGGAGCTGGCTGAGATGACGCTGGTCCGCCGCCACACGGTCTCCACTACGAACATTCGCTGCCGCCGCGAGCCTGGCCAGCTTGGATCCGAGGGGGGCGAACAGGCCCATCAGGGTGCGTACGGAGTCTGCCGTCTCCAGGGAGTCCACCAGGGGCTGCGCGACCTCGACAGCCTGGGTGAGGTCAGCGACGATGGATCGGAGCTCCGGGTCCTCCTTGATCAACTCCTCCACTTCGCGGGCGCGTAAGAGCTGAACCCGGTTCACCAGGATATCGAGGCGCAGTTGGACCTCATCCTGGTCGATCCCGCTTCCGGGCACTGCATAGGTAGCAATCCGCTGCTGCAGGCGCTCGAGTTCAGCAACCGCCTGACTAGCGAGCCAAGTGACATTGTAGCGGGAAACCTGCCTTAATGCCTCTTGGCGCTCGACAATTAAGAAAGAAGTATAGGCCGCCGCTACAACAAAAAGGCCAGCAATACCACCGAGCAGCCATCCTATAATCCGGCGCGGCACGCCGCCGTTACGAAGGAAGCGGTAGCGCGACAGTAGCATTGCATGCATGCCTACACAGTATTCAGCTCAACTTACGACGAGGCGAGCCAACTGCCATGCGGAGCGGCTATAGTAGCGTTGGTGACGCAACTCGGGTTTGCTGTCGTAGGGATAGACAATGAAGAGTGGCCCCTTATCCCGAACCGTCATGTACTGCCCGTTTCGTTTGAGAGCTAAGATGACGTTATGCTCAGCGAAGTCGCTCGTCGGCAGCTCGGTGCTGTAGTCGTTGAGGGCATAAGCCAGCACGCGCTCACCCGACGCGCCAACGGCTTGCATCAGGCGGTCCATTTTCACCCCATCGAACCGGACGCGTCCGTCGTACCAAGGGGTCGTTGTCTCAAAGCTGGACATCCCGAGTGCCTCGAGCATCGGGCGGTCAAACTGTGCCACTTGCCCTTGATTGAAGGCAGTAATCTTGCCTGAAATTGTCAGGATCGGCCTCTCAGTCGGCTGAGGCAAAGATGTTGCTCTAGCAGGCAGGCTGACACCGACACCAACGCCGCCAAACAGAGCGCCCGCCAGGTAGCGCCCGACATCGCGCCGCGTCGGCTGGGATCGTGCGCGCGCGGCCCTCTCTACCTTTGCTCCCTTCAGCTCGATCCAGCGCATCGTCTTGAAACCTTTTATGTTCCATCAATAGGCGCTTTCGCGCTGGCATCTCCGTAAGGCACACGACGCTTGTGCGTCAATTATAAAGAGAATAAATGCCCCTACGGTTGCATTCGGTGTACAGGTGCAACCTGAGCTTAGAAAGGACCGGCACGCAACAATGAGCACGACCATTCGCCGACTGCGCCAGGCGCGGCTAGGCAATGAGGCTCTCGAATCGCCGATCGGCGGAGCCGAGAGGACGACGATGGTCGATTCTGCCGCAAGGAAGCTCGAAGAACTCTTCGACATCCTTCAGATCGACCACCGGAACGACCACAACACCCGAGATACGCCGCGGCGTGTGGCAAGGATGTTCGTAGAGGAGATCATGCGTGGACGCTACGACGCGCCGCCATGCATCACCGAGTTCGACAACGCACAGGGTTTCGACCAGCTAATCGTCACTGGTCCAATTGATCTGCGCTCGACCTGCGCGCACCACCTGATGCCGATCTATGGTCAGGTCTTCGTAGGCGTGTTGCCCTTGTCCGAGGGGAAGATCATCGGATTATCGAAATACGATCGGATCGTGGACTACTTTGCAGCTCGCCTGCAAATCCAAGAGGAGCTGGTCAAGCAGATCGGGCAGCACATCGTGGATGCGACGGGCCCTCGAGGGCTCGCTGTCCGCATCAGCGCCGTCCATATGTGCAAGACCCAGCGCGGGGTGCGCGCCAGTCATCGCAGCCGTATGGTGAACAGCGCCTACTTTGGCGAGCTTAACACAAATCCACGCCTCAAGGATCAGTTCCTGCACGAGTGCATCGCGCTGGAACGAGGTTCCGGGAGCTGACAGAACCATTGCTGCAGACATTCCCTCAGGACCCAGGAAAAGAACCATGGCGTTTGCCGAAGCCGATGTAGCAGTCTCTCCTTTTGCTGAGGAACAACAGATACTGAGGCGACCGATATATCGGTCCACCAAAAGCTACGACCACAATGAGGGGCTCTCATGCTGCTTTCGACAGTGGCGAGCCACGCATTCTCATTGCCAGCTGATCCACGGTTATGCCCTGGCCTTTCGGTTCGTCTTTGCGACCTATGATCTGGATCAGCGAAATTGGTGCGTCGATTTCGGTAGCTTAAAACCCGTCAGAGCGTGGCTCCATGAGATGTTCGATCATACGCTGATCGTAGCGCAAGACGATCCGCACCTGCCCGACTTCCAGGCACTCGAGGCGAAAGGGCTGGTTGCGATTCGGGTTTTTCCAAATGTGGGCTGCGAGGCAACCGCAAGGTACGTCTTCGACCACGTAGCACGCTTCGTTACCGAGCAGACCGACGGACGCGCGTGGCTTGAATCGGTTGAGGTGAAGGAGCACGGAGGCAACTCTGCGATCTACGAACGCGGTTGATCAGCCGAGCAGGACGCCGCAATCCGTCTAACTGAGGCGGCAGCCATGCGGTGGCGCCGGGTCGCCGATGTCGGCCTCAAGCTCCCTGAAGATGTTCCGGAGGCTGGGTGGACAGCGGATGCCAGGCGGTGCGGAAAAGGAGAGGCCCATGGCCTGTCCCGGCCCATGATAGGGGTCCTGGTCGAGGATGATGCCTTCACCTGGCTTGACGGTGTCCGGGCCAGGGCGCCAAAGACCAGATCCTCCGCCGGATAGACCGACTTTCCTGCCGCCCTTTCAGAGCCGAAGAAGGCCGCCAGGGCGCGCATGTACGGTGCGTCGAACTCGGTGCCATCGACGCCCAAGCCTGCTCCACGTCGCCGGTCGTGTTTGCGACCAAGTCGGGCATTGTCCGTCAGGTCTAATCCAGGCTTTTACACACCGGCTCCATCCTTCCGAAACCGACACTGACTGTCAGATTAAGTCCTGGCTAGCAGCCCGTCGGACTTACGGCGCTGACCCAGCCTGGGTAGATTCCGAGGGCAGTTGATCGCTGGCCCAAACCCCGGGACCATCCTCACATGAGCAACTTCCGCCTGGTTGACCGCGACACC